>Ga0210402_10001841_pt1 | contig 21324 bp, 21 predicted proteins | sample IncBWC7MmetaG_FD_161055 | JGI IMG/M metagenome (GOLD analysis project Ga0210402, IMG submission 161055) | Forest soil microbial communities from Barre Woods Harvard Forest LTER site, Petersham, Massachusetts, United States - Inc-BW-C-7-M | ecosystem: Environmental > Terrestrial > Soil >... | reverse complement strand
ATCCTGATTGTCAAACATCGCTCTCAGCTTGCCGGTGCCTGTGGTCTGGTCAATCTGATTGTCGATCGTCAGCAACGAACCGGTGGCCAGTTTGGTCTGATCGTCGCGACTGTAGGCTTCGACCGAGAGCGGGCCTGCACGCATGTGCTGAGCAACAGTGGGCAGGCTGTCTTCCGGGAGAGTGAACAGAACGGCAATCGGCCTGAGCTGGGTAATCACCAGCAGGGGATTGGCATCCGTCGCGTGCACCATGTTGCCAACGTCGACCAGTCGGAGTCCGATCCGGCCGCCGATGGGGGCCGTGATGTGGGAGTAGGTCAGGTTCAACTTGGCGTTGTCGATCGCGGCCTGATCCGACCGAACCACTCCCTCCAGTTGATTGGCCGTTGCTTTTTGCGTATCAACCTGTTGCTGCGAGACCGCGCCCGACTCATCGAGCAAGCTCTTGAAGCGCTCATAGTTCAGCTGAGCGTCTTTCAACTGTGCCTGATCGCGGAAGAGGTTGGCTTGCGCCTGATCGAGTGCCGTCTGATAGGGCCGCGGGTCGATGACCGCAAGCAGCTCGCCCGCGTTGACGTTCTGGCCTTCCTTGAAATTGATCTGCGTGAGTTGGCCGTCGACCCGACTCCTGACGCTCACCGTATTGGACGCCGTGACGCTGCCGAGGCCCTTCAGGTAGACGGGCACATCGCGCCGATCGGCAGTGGCCACGCCGACGGGCACCGTGGTGGGGGCCGAGGCGCGCGCGGTGGTTGTTTTGTTCGCGTCGCTGCAGGCGATCAAAAACAAGCTGGCCAGCAAAACGGCGGCTATCGAGGGAGCGTAGTAACGAATTCCGATCGCGCGAAGTCCGCTGCGCGGGCGGCCCGATTGCGCCGAAGGACCGTTTCCTGTTCGTTGAGCCACTATTCTAGTTCCCCCGAGCCGAAGCTCCTGATGCCTCAAACACAACAGCTGTCATTTTGACGTGAAAAGGGGCCTAGCGGTTGCGGTTTAATCAACGTTTACATGAATTTACATTAATGTGGTCGGGGAGGCATTTCGTGACCAGTTGCTGAAATTCTGGCGGAGAGGGAGGGATTCGAACCCCCGGTACCCTTTCGGGCACGCCGGTTTTCAAGACCGGAGCCATCAACCACTCGGCCACCTCTCCGTTGAATCAACGCTATCGCATCAAGAGGGGCAGGTGCAAACGAATCTGATTCAGAGGCTGAACAGATTGCTGAATCATGTCAGTGATGCGGACCTCTGGGGCTGAAGCCCCAGTCAAAAGAAATGCTTTATCGCAGCGATGAACCGCTGCGCCACCCAAAGCAGCCGGTCCTTCCCAGTGGCAGATAGCACAGTTCGACCGCAACCTCACCTTTACCTCTGACCTCGCTTCCCCCTGACTTCCAAAGTACCCCGCCCACTGGTACTTAGCCATCGCTGCGGAAAAATGCGACAATGGGAATCAAGAACCACGATCGCCAGCCCCGCTTTTTACGTAACTTTACGCAACGCAGGGACTTGCGCGGGTCTCTAAGCATTTATAGTCGCTCGAGATGTCGGTCACACAAATCCCGCCGCGCGATCCTGTAGCCCCGCCTCCGCCCCCGCCGGAATCTCGCGATCTTTCGGACGCGCAGCATTGGGAAACGGCCTATCGCGGCTTCAACCCGGCTGCCGTACCGCATCTCCTCATTCAACTTCAGGACGATCTTTCCCGGTCGCGCAAGCGCGAGGCGGTCTGGCTGTCGGTTGTATTGCATTTGCTGGTTGTGATCCTGCTTGTCAACTCGGACAAGCTGTTGAATCTGCTGCCGCACAGGCCGCTGGTGCTGCCGGCGACCGTTGATCTCAATAAGCAGAAAGATGCTACGTATCTGGAGTTACCGCCGGACGAGCAGAAGGTGGCGCGGCGTCCGGACTCGAAAATTATTTCTGACAAGGATCGCATTGCTACCAGCAAGGCTCCGCAGATCAACCGCCAGGACTTGAAGAAACTGCTGGAGAGTGCGCGGCCGGGACGGCCCGGCCAGCAATCGCCGCAGCCTCCACAACCAACACCGCCGCCCCAGGTCGCGCAGAATCAAGCGCCTCCGCAGGAGCAGCAACAGCCGAATCCTAATCAGGGGCTGGTCGCGCCCAATCAGAATCCTCCGCCGGCGCAGTTGCAAACGCCTCCGCGTGGAGGCAAGCCCAGCTTCACGACTCCTGCAACCGCGGGATCTGCGATTGAGCAGGCGGCGCGAGCGGCGGCCGCCAATCGCGGCAATTATGGTGGCGGGGAATCCGGTGACTACGGGCTGAATCAGGGACGCGGCGGGGCCAAGGCGCTCGATCAGGCGGAGATTCTCACGGACACGATGGGCGTGGATTTCGGCCCGTATCTGGCGCGGATCACGCAGATCGTGCGCGGCAATTGGATGATCGCGCTGCCGCCGTCGGTGTATCCGCCGATCTTGAAGCAGGGCAAGCTTTCAATCGAGTTCGTGATTTTGAAGGACGGCAAAGTCAGCGGCATGACTCTACACACAACTTCCGGCGATGTCGCGTTGGACCGCGCGGCTTGGGCCAGTATCACGGCGTCGAATCCGTTTCCGCCTCTGCCCAAGGAGTTTCCGGGACAAGTGCTCGGGCTGCGGTTTTTCTACTTCTACAATCTCGACAAAATCGATATGCAGTAACGTGCGCGATTCCCTTCGTTTCGCTACCATGGTGTCGCTACGATGAGGAACAATTCTGCCAGGGAATGCATCCAAAATATGACTATGAAGACTACGGGGCTGCTGACATTTATCGTTTGTGTATGTCTTTCGGCGCTGGCACAGGAAGTGCCCAGCGTGCTGCGTCCGCCGAAGGGTTCGCCGGTAGCGCTGATCGTGTTTGAGGATTTGCAGTGTCCACAATGCGCACGTGCAGCGCCACTGCTGGCGCAGGCTTCGCAGACTTACAAGATTCCTCTGGTGCAGCACGACTTCCCTCTGCCCATGCATAACTGGTCGATGAACGCGGCGATTATGGCGCGCTATTTCGATACTCATTCCAAGAGCGTGGGCGATGCGTTCCGGTTATATGTGTTCGAGCATCAGCGGGAGATTCTGCCCGACAATTTACGCGGCTTCGCGGAGAAATTCGCGGCCGAGCGGAAGATCCAACTGCCGTTCGTTCTTGATCCCGACGGCAAGCTGACCGGGCTGATCGCGGCAGACCGGGAGTTGGGCAAAACGATCAACCTGGATCATACGCCGACGATCTACGTAGTCACCGACAAAAAAACCGGAACGCCCTTCGTGGAAGTGAAAGACCTCAGCCAACTGTATGCGACGATTGATGCGGTGAAGAAACAGTAAGAGCAGGGCAGAGGTTAGAGGTCAGATTGCAGAGGTAAAAACCTGGTGTTGATTTCGCCTCTGCAATCTGACCTCTTACCTCTGCCCTAGTTTTAGCTCCAACGTTTGAACAGCAGCGCGCCGTTCGTTCCGCCGAAGCCGAAGGAATTCGACATGGCGTATTCGAAGCTGGCTTTGCGGGCGCGGTTGGGGACGAAGTCCATGCCTTCGGTGTCCGGGTCCTGATTTTCCAGATTCACGGTTGGCGGCAGAATTTGATCGCGCAGTGCCAGCACGGTTACGCCCGCCTCTAAACCGCCTGCTCCGCCCAACAAGTGTCCGGTCATCGATTTGGTGGAACTCACCGGGACACTCTTTCCAAAAAGATTGCGGATGGCATGCGCTTCCAACGTGTCGCCGATGGGCGTGGAAGTGCCGTGGGCGTTGACGTAGCCGACTACGGTCGCCTCGAGACAGGCATCCCGCAAGGCGTTGCGCATCACGCGGAATCCGCCTTCATGTTCGGGCGCGGGCTGCGTCATGTGGTACGCATCGGAACTCATGCCGTAGCCGACAATTTCGGCGAGGATGGGAGCGCCTCGGCGTTTCGCGTGTTCCATTTCTTCGAGTATGAGAATGCCGGCGCCTTCGCCGATAACGAAGCCGTCGCGGTCTTTGTCCCAGGGACGGCTGGCATGGGTGGGATCGTCGTTACGCGTGGAAAGAGCGCGCATGGCGGCAAATCCGCCGACTCCCATGGGAGTGATGGCAGCTTCGGATCCGCCGGCAATCATGACGTCGGCGTCGTTGTGCTGAATGATGCGAAAAGAATCGCCGACCGAGTGTGCGCTGGTGGTGCAGGCTGTGGCGGTCGCCTCGTTCGGTCCTTTGGCGCCAAAACGCATCGAGACGTGTCCGGCGGCCAGGTTGATGATCGAAGCGGGAATGAAGAAGGGCGAGATCTTGCGCGGGCCGCCCTGCATCAGCGCAGTGTGTTCGCGTTCGATCACGTCGAATCCGCCAATGCCGGAACCGATGTGCACGCCGACACGCTCGGCGTTTTCGGGCGTAACCTGTAGTTGGGACATTTTCATCGCTTCATCCGCCGCGGCGACCGCGAAATGGATGAAGCGTCCCATTTTCTTGATTTCTTTTTTCTCGATGAAGTGCAGCGGGTCGAAGGTTTTGACTTCTGCGGCAATTTGGCAGGCAAAGGCGGTGGCGTCGAAGCCGGTGATGCGTGCGACTCCGCTATTGCCTGCAAGCAGCGCCGGCCAGACTTCGGCGGTGGTGTTGCCCACCGCGCAAATCATGCCCAAGCCCGTAATGACGACCCGCCGCGCCAAATTACTTGCCTGCCTTCGCGTGTTTGCCGATGTAGTCGATCGCATCGTTGACGGTGCGGATCTTTTCGGCGTCTTCGTCGGGAATTTCGATATCGAAGGCTTCTTCAAAAGCCATGACCAGTTCGACAGTGTCCAGCGAGTCGGCTCCCAGGTCGTCCACGAATGAGGCGCTGGGCGTAACTTCGCCTTCGTCCACACCCAACTGCTCTACGATAATCTGCTTCACTTTTTCGTCCACAGCTGCCATTTGTTCTCCTCGTTTCCAAATCTGGGGATTTGTCGCCCGCGTCAATCTGACCGGCGCTTCACTGAATCACTGCCGTGTTGCTCACAATTACTGAATGGGGTCGATTCCATAGTCTAAAAGGGATTGAGAAAGTATGCAAAGCAGGGAGGGGTGTTGGGTAACTCACAACTGTCATCCTGTGCTTCGACTCCGACGCCGAGTCGCTTCGCGAATCGCCGTCTGCGCTCAGGATGACAGTTTCTAAACTTAAAAAACGACTGTTACTCGCCAAACACGGCGTTGTACACGCCGCCCGCCAGCGCTCCGCCTACAATCGGCGCGACCCAGAAAAGCCAGAGCTGCGAGATGGCCCATCCGCCGACGAAAATTGCGGGGCCAGTGCTGCGCGCGGGATTGACGGAGAGATTGGTAACTGGAATCCCGATCAGGTGAATCAATGTGAGGCCGAGTCCGATGGCGATGGGCGCGAAGCCGGACGGTGCGCGCTTGTCCGTGGAACCCATGATGATCATCAGGAAGAAGAAGGTCAGCACGACTTCGGCAACCAGGCACGCCATCATCGAATAACCGCCGGGCGAGTGGTCGGCGTATCCGTTCGAGGCGAAGCCGCCGCTCACGCTGAAGCCTGCTTTGCCGCTGGCGATGATGAACAGGACGCCTGCGCCAGCGATTCCGCCGAGCACTTGCGCGATGACATACGGCAGCAGCTCGGAAGCCGGGAAACGCTTGCCCGCTACCAGTCCGACGGAGACTGCTGGATTGAGATGACAGCCGGAAATATGGCCGATGGCGTAGGCCATGGTGAGAACGGTAAGGCCGAAGGCGAGCGCGACGCCGGCGAATCCGATACCCAACTGAGGAAAGGCGGCGGCGAGCACTGCGCTGCCGCATCCACCAAATACTAGCCAGAACGTTCCCAGAAATTCAGCAATGGCCCGTTTGGATAAGCTCATATGGCCTCCTGGTAAATTTTTATTTTGAATACTGGTCGCGCAGCCATGTTTGACGGCTGGTCATGGGAACAGCGCGGCCCTCGATGTAAACCTGCTTGACATCTGTCTTTACATCGAGCGGGTCGCCGTTGGCTACTACAATATTGGCAGTCTTGCCTACGTCGAGCGATCCGAGTTTATCGGCTACCCCCCAGATCTCGGCGGCGTTGAGCGTGATGGCCTTGAGCGCCTCGTCGGCGGGGAGGCCGAAAGCGGTTGCGTAGCCGGCTTCGTCCGGCAGGTTGCGAACGTTGTGCGCGGCGTAGGACGCAAAGATGATCTTCACGCCGCGTTTGTAGAGTTGTGCGGGCAGGCTGTAGACCGCGTCGTAACGTTCGTCTTCTTTCGGCGCTTCGTAGATCGGGCCTACGATGACGGGCACCTTCAAGCTTGCGACGTAGTCGAGCACGGGCTGCGAATGGCTGATGTGGTTGAGCACATATTTCAGCTTGAATTCGTTGGCCAGGCTGACGGCGGTTTGCAGGTCGCTGGGACCGTTGGCTGCGAGAACGATAGTCTTCTTGCCTTCGAGATAAGGAAGCAGCGCTTCGAGTTTCAGGTCGCGTTTAGGGGCGGAGGGTTCGGGCTTTTTGTCACGGACGGCGTCGGCCTTCTTCTTGTCGTAGTCGGCCAGCTTTGTTTTGTAGTCCTGCGCGTCAAGAAACGACTGGCGCAATTGCGCGGCCAGTCCCATGCGGGTCGAGGGGAACCGGCGCTTGTCGAATCCGCCTTTGTTGCGGCGCTCGTCGCCGGTAAAGTTGAGCGGCATGGCGAGGTCGCGGATGAGCAGCATCTCGTTGGCGGAAGCGCCGTCGAGTTGAATGAAGGAGTCCTGACCAGGAAGCGTGTCTTCGCTGGTAGGAGCGACGACGGCGTTCGTGATGCCGTTCATGCGGGCGACCGGGATCAGCGCGGATTCGGCATGAAAGGCTTCAAAGGTGTGCATGTGCGGCATGATCTCGTCGCTTGCCTCCACGAGATCGTTGGTCATGTTCTCGGCTGAAATTTCGGTGAGGCCGAGGTTGGTTTCCGAATCGATCAGGCCGGGGTAGACGGTCATGCCGGTTACGTCAACGACCTGCGCGCCACTCGGCACATTGACGGAGGCGGCGGGGCCGACGGCAATTATTTTTCCGCCTTGCAGAACGACGGTGCCGTTGTCGATCGTGCCGTGGGAGACGGTGAGTAGTTTTCCGCCTTTGAGGACGATCGGTTTGTCCTGGGCGTGCGCAGCGGTGCAGAGGAGAGCGCACGCGGCCAGGGTCAGCGCGCGGAGAAGGGCGGTGGTCACGGAGCGGCGACGCAGACCCTCAGCGGCTAAAGCCGCCATTGTTCCGGCGTTTACGGCACGACTGAAGTCGTGCCCTCCCGAATGCTTTTCTTTCGCTGAGTGCTGAGTGCTGAGTGCTGACGGCTTCATTGTCCCTCCCGATAGTGCGTCATGCCGAGTCCCGGCAGGGACCGATCGAAGTATGTTTCGCCATCAATCATGACTTTTTCAGGAACGCTAAAAGTGGAGAGTGGATAGCCGTTCCAGATCACGAGGTCCGCATCTTTGCCGACATCGATCGAGCCGACTCGATCGTCGACGCCCACGATCCAGGCAGGATTCAGCGTGATCATCTTCAAGGCTTCTTCTTCCGTGGCGCCGCCGTAGCGCATGGTTTTGGCGGCTTCCTGATTCAACCGGCGGGTGTAGTCTTCGGAATCGCTTTTGATGGCGACGCGTACGCCCTTGCGCATCGACATCACGGCGTTCCATGGAATCGCGTCCCAGGCTTCCTGTTTGTAGCCCCACCAATCGGCGAAGGTAGCGATGGCGATGTTCTCTTTCGCCAGAGCCTCGGGAACCTTGTAGGACTCAAGCGCGTGGTGGAAGGCGCGAATCTTGTAGCCGAATTCGTGGGCCATCGCGATCTCGGTGAGAAATTCGTCGGCGCGATAGCAGTGGATCTGGACCATGAGTTTGCCGCGCAGGACGTCGGCGAGGGCTTCGAGTTTCAGATCGTGCTTGGGCGCGGTGGTATCTTTGTCGCCGCGCTTTACCTTTTCGTTGTAGGCATCCCATTCCTTCATGTAGTCCTGAGCCTGGACCAGCGCTTCCCGCTGCACGGCGAAGTTGCCCATGCGGGTAGACGGGAGCTGATCCTTGCCGCCATAAACACGCTTGGGATTTTCGCCGCTGGCAAATTTTATAGAGCGCGGCGCATTCGGAAAGAGCAACTCGTCGCGCGACAAGCCGTACTTGTGCTTGATCACCACTGCCTGCCCGCCGATCATGTTGGCGGAGCCGTGCAGCAGAAGCGATGTCGTGACGCCGCCGGCGAGCGCGCGATAGATCGCCTTGTCCTGATAGTCGAAGGCGTCTTTCATCATCATGTGTGGCGTGATTGGGCTGGTGGCCTCGTTCACGTCGTCGTCGAGCGCGATGTGCGAGTGCGAGTCGACGATGCCGGGCGTAACGTACTTGCCGCCGGCGTCGATTACGGTTGCGCTCGTCGGCGCGTTTACGCTCTCACCTACGGCGGCGATTCTTCCATCCTTGATGTAGATGGAACCGTTCTTGATGTTGCCGTGGGTGACCGTCATGACGATGGCGTTCTTGATCACGACATCCTGGTGGGCTGGGGCGGCAGATTGGGCAGAGGCGACTGATTCTGCCAGCCGTGCTAGGGCGAGCGCGGACAGGATCATGCACAAAGCAAGTCTTTGTCGTCTTGCGACAAACTTCATAGAGCGAACTCCGAAAGGAATCGATGGCAGAGCATTGGGATTGTAGGGGTCGGCACGGAACATGGTCAATGCGAATCCTTTGCGATCCTAATGCTTGCTGGACGGCGCAACTCGTGGGACGATTTGAGCGTGAAAATCCTACTCGCTCTTTTTATTGTTTTGTCTTCCACGGTCTTGTCTTCCCTGCCTGCACGGGCCGCGAACTGTCCGAAGAATGTGCCGAAGACCGAGGCCGCACTGATTAATCTAGAAAACAGCTGGGCCGATGCGCTCAGCCGCAAAGATGCCGATGCGGTTGCCTGCATGCTGGCTGACGAATTTGAAGAGGCCGACGTCGATGGCTCGCTGCACACGCGCGCGGAAAATCTGGCGAAGATTCCCAACCGCAAGCCCGGAGTCAATCATCTCTCGGAAATGCGGGCGCACGTCGACGGGAACATGGGATACACACGAGGACTAGCAGAACTGGTAGACGCGAGCGGCAAAGTCGTGGCCCGGGTGCGCTTCACAGATGTGTTCACGTATCGCGATGGGCACTGGCAGGCTCTCGTGGGACACGAATCGCTGATCGGGCAGGCGGCACGGTAATGCGCGCCGTGGTGCAGCGCGTCAGCCGCAGCAAGGTTACGGTGAATGGCGAAGCAACCGGCGAGATCGGGCTGGGGTTGCTCGTCTTGCTGGGTGTCGGCACGGGAGATACGAACGCTGATGCTGACTACCTTGTCGAGAAGGCGATCAGGTTGCGCATCTTTGAAGATGCCGCGGGGAAGATGAATCTTTCGGTTTTGGATGTTGGTGGGGCCTTGCTGGTGGTTTCACAATTCACGCTCTATGGAGATGCTCGACGTGGGAAGCGGCCGTCGTTTGACGGGTCCGCGCCACCGCAGCAGGCGCGTACGTTGTATGAGTATTTTGTGGAGAAGGTTCGCGCTGCCGGAGTGCGCTGTGAAACAGGACGGTTCCAGGAAACGATGACGGTCGAGTTGGCGAACGAAGGGCCGGTGACGATTCTGTTGGATTCAGGGAAGGCCTTCTAGCGTAGTCCGCGATTTTTTTCGAGACGCGAAACTGTAGTAGTGCAAGATTGGCCCCGCGCCGCTGGCTCTTGCCAGCGGCCTTCGTCCAAAAATTAGTCACGCTCGGGCGGCTGGGCGCTGCGCTCGGGTCTTTCGTTATCGACGAACGGCTTCAGCACGTGGTCGGACTTTGCGTTAGGCACGGGCATATCGGCAGCTGAGCTTAGTTGCTCCTGTTCCGGCGCCTCGGGTGCCAGGCCCGTGGTCGTGGTGTAGATCGCCTGATGAAACAGGGTGCCGGTGGGAGCCTGGGCTGCGGCAAAAATCGGGAAGGCTTTTCCGCCACCGAATCCTACGGCGGCGTAGTCGGCTACCATCCGGCCCGAGAAGGTGTTGGGGAGCCAGGTCAGAGTCATGGGGCCGGCTAAAGTTTGCGCAGCGGTCCACTTGGTGCCAGCCGAGGAAGACTGGATGAAGCCCGCGTAGAGCGAACAGCTATTCCCGCAAGCGGAAACCGGGTAGTAGTAGTAGACCAATCCGATACGCGCGGTGGTGCCCGACGTACCGGGTTGGATCGCCATGCCAGTGATGAAATGGTCGACCGTGCTGGTGACGTCGTCGATCGGAACGCGCTTGACTGCACTCCAGATGGTTCCGCTGCCGGATTTGCTGAAGACGATGTCGTTGGAGGAGCAGCCGGCGCGAAAGCGGCAGTCGGGCCACGCGACATAGACTTTGCCTTTCGCATCGATCGCGGCGGAGGGCAATCCGGCGCTGCGAAGGCCTCCGTCTTCGCCATGGTTGATGAACGAACCAACGTTCACGGCGGCGGTCCAGGTGCTGCCGCCATTGCTCGACGAGAAGGCCATCACCGATCCGTTGAATCCGAGGATCGGGACAATTACTTTTCCACTCGGCTTGACCAGCGGCAGGCCGCCGATGCCGAAGTCGCCTCCTTGGGTTCCAACCGGGGCGCTCCAGGTCAGGCCGCCATCGGCGGACGTGCTCATCTGGATGAGGTCACCGCCGCTCGTGCTGTCCCATTCGGAATAGCAGTGTCCGTAGAATTTGCTGGCGGGGGTGTTGTCGCAGGCGATCCAGTTCTTGTCGGGACTGCCAGCCTTGGTCACGAAGATCGGATTGTCCCAGTTGAGCCCGTCGGTGGAGCGGCTCACCGCAACTGCGGTGATGTTGCCGATGGGCAGTGTGGAGATGAGCCAGACGCCATGCAGGGCGTCGTACGCGACGGCAGCATCGCTGGCGGCGGAGTATTGTCCGTTGCCTTGAAAAATTGTGATTCCGGGGAGGTAGCCGTTGGTCCAGTGGGCGCCTCCGTCGGTGGTGGTAGCGAAGCCGATGTCGGCGCCGCCTCCGCCGTAGATACGCGCAACCTGGAATCCGGTGACAGTCGTGGACCCCCAGGTGAAGGAACTGGGTTCCACTTCGGTTGCGTGCTGGCTCGACGGGTTGGTGAAGGTATCTACACTAAGTTGAACAAGACTGACTTGGGCGGATGCGAGCGACGCCAGCGCGAGAAAGGCCGTAAGTGTCACGAGGAACCAGGACGATCGGATATTCATTACAAAACCTCTGGAGGTAAGGTCAGGGGACGGTGCAAAATTGCTTGCGGATGAGAGTATCCGTCGGGGACGGAGGTGTCAACGAGGTTTGAAACTCAGGGTCAGATTGCAGAGGTGAGTTCGACTATTTCTTAATCGCTGGCTATTTTTCGGTGGGGTTTGACGGCCAGGCAGCGGGCGAAGATCTGGGAGACCTGCTGAATTTGCTCGTCGTTCAGACGCACGGATCCGCCGAGCTTTCCGGTTAGGGCCTGGTTGATTTCAGGCAGAGGGCGGCCTTCGAGAATGGTCATCAGGTTGGCCCATTCCCGCGCTACGGCGGTGCGTTCGTCAGTTTCGGCGTCTTCGCAGAATTGGTCGGCGGCATCCACAGGCGTTCCGTATTCGTCGGCCACATCTTCGTGAAAGTAGCCCCGCAAAAATGCGCGGAGGGCGGGAAAATTGGCGGCAGTGATTTCCGGCTTCGGGTTGGTGTTCATGAGCGACACTCCGGGTACGAGGTCAGGACGTAATAGCTGGGTGCGGAATATTTCAGGACCACGACTGCGTGCGAACAGGCGCGCGACTGCGCGTCGCCGCGGTTGATAGTGCGTCCGATGGGCTGGGGGCTGTCGTAGTCGAGGACCAGATTGGGACGGTTGCCGGCGCGGTTGAGCCAGCGTTGGATGCGGTCCTGCGAAACGGCGATGGCAGCGCCGATGGCGTGCTCGGCGGTGGCGCGGTCGGTATAGGTTGATGCGCCGGAGATGTTGCGTTCGTGTTCCAGGCGTTCGCGGAGCTGGTCGTCGCTGCGGCCGACATGTTTGCGGAGAACGTGGCCACCAGCAGCTTCGTCCTGGGTCAGGTCGCGCGGCGAGCCTTGCACGGACTCGGCGCGAGTTTCCGTGCGGGTAGGGGCCGTAGTCGCGTCGCCGGGCGGCGGCTGACACGAGGTCAACGCTATGACGCCGAATAGTGCGGCTGCACAAATTGGGAATCGCTTCGTCATAGGTCCCGGGGAGGTGAAGCAATGTGGTGCGGAGAATTGTCCTCCCAAAGTGGGTGAAGGGCAAGTCGGGCTTGGGGCTGAGGGTTTTGAGTTCGCGGCTGAGAGCTTTTAACCGCAGAGGGTCGCAAAGAAATTCAAGGACAATTAAGGAACGGGCGGCGCGGGGGACGCCGCCCTGTTTCAAACTGCGCCTGACCACTCACTGGAAGGTGAGAATGTACTCTACTGGCTGATGACCGACACGTTCTGCAGTTTCCGTCTTTCTTCCACGACAGGGGCCAGAGCTGCTTCGCCGCCCGTCCGGGATTCGGCGATCCATTCCCAGACGCGGCGTCCCTTAGGGTTGTGGAAGGAACGGACTTCGGCGTAACCGACCAGGCGATTGAAGACCGTGGTCACCGAGGCGACCGGGTCTTTGTGGCGCTCGACCAGTTCCGGGAATCGGCGGTGCAGTTCGCGGAAGCCTTGCCGCGCTTCGAGCGGACTGCGCGCCTCCATCAGAATGACTCGGCAGGCGCGCGTAAATCCAGGCTGTTTGCGCGTGCTGCCGCGTCCCAGGAGCCGGATAACTTCCGGCGTGAGTACTTCTTCTCCAAACACCTTCGCCAGGCATACCAGCGTCTGCTTGACAGTACCGATGCGCTTCATGGTTTCGGACCGCTGAAGCAGAAGTTGTAGAAGCTCGTGTTCCGCCGCCGCGATGACCTGCTGGACGTGTGCGCTGCTGGGAACTTCGGGCTGCGTGACGTTGGCTGCGATGCTCATACAGGCTCCCCTTTGCATGGATGCGTTCGAGGTTACGGTTGGCTGCCTTCGGCCTTTTGACGGGACTCCTGCGACCGATGTTTTGCGATGTAACTGCGGTTATAGGACGGGAACATCTTCAGACCCGATGTGTTGTATTGTGTCCAGACTTCGTTAAGCGCATTCTGGCCCCCTTCCGAAACGAACTTCAGTGAGCTGATATCGGGAGCCGACTGGGTTTCCACCCCCTCGGTAAATGTTGAGGCTATGGTGTGCCCGCGTGCGTCTCGCAACACCAAAAAGTGCTGCAAGGGCTGCACCACGGAGTACTGGCCGGGCGGGAAAGACTGGTCTCCCACGTTGAATTGAAAGGGGATGTTTACCCTAACGACGGGTGAAAACTGGGCGTAGGCAGTTCCCGCTGCCCACACAACACTCAGTACAAGTGATGTCAAGATGCGGTTCAACAGCTGCTTCATAAATCCTCCTAAGGTTGGTCGTTCGCCTGTGGTGAGCTTCTGTGAGTAGCCTGACGCGAAAGTTTTCGCATCGCACTCTGATTCTTGCCGTCAAATCATTTATGGCAAGTTAGAAGTTGGACGATGTCCAAGGGCACGGCGCACCGTGGTTTGTTTTCATCGCGCTGATGAAGGTTGGTCATAGGTGGATGTGAACCTGGAAATCCGGCATCTGAAACTGCTGATGGCGGTGGCGGACGAAGAAAGTATCACGGCTGCGGGAAAACGATTGCACCTGACGCAGTCGGCGCTTAGTCACCAGTTGCGCGACGCAGAGGAGAAACTTGGGACGCCGCTATTCTTGCGCCTGGGGAAACGCATGGCGCTGACCGCTGCGGGCACGCGATTGCTGGAGGTCGCGCGGCGGGTCCTGAAAGAATTGAAAGACGCGGAAGAGCAGGTGCTGGCGCTCAATGACGAGAGCCGCGGGGTGATCCGCCTGAGTACCGAGTGCTACACCTGCTATCACTGGCTGCCGCCAATCTTGTCGTGTTTTCACGCCAAGTATCCGAAGGTAGAAGTCACGATCTGCATGGAGGCGACGCATCGTCCGGTGGATGAATTGCTGGCGGGGAATCTGGATGTTGCGATCATGTATCGTCCGACGGAACATAAGAACCTGCAACTCTCGCTACTGTGGGAAGACGAACTGATGCTGGTGATGTCGCCCCGGCATCGGCTGGCGGCACGGCGCAACATTCAGGCACAGGACCTCGAGGGCGAAACCCTGCTGCTCTATCCGCCACGGGAAGAAAGTACGCTGCTCCGGGAAGTGCTGGAGCCGGCCGGCGTTGCTCCGGGACGCATCATGGAGATTCCTCTCACCGAAGCGATTGTTGAGATGGCCGCTGGAGACGCGGGTATAGCTCTCATGGGGGCATGGTCTGTGGCGCCGCAGGTGGCTACCGGGAGAATTGTTGCCCGTCCGCTGGGAGATAGCGGGTTGCTACGCCCCTGGTACGCGGTGACGCTTCGCAACCGGCCCAAGGTGGCCTATCTCACGGAGTTCGTAAGGCTGCTCACGATGAGTGGCTCCGCTGCCACCGCTACTACCAATCGTTTGCACGCAAGCGCCGGAACCTTGTAACGCGCTACCATCGGGCGATGGCAGCGCGTGATAGGGATAGAGATAAAGAGCGCCGGTCTCTCCTGGAATTTTTCGAAGATCTTGCGCGGCTCGGGGAGGAGTGTGCCTTCGTTTACCCGCACGGCTACCGGCATGAGCGCTGGAGTTACCGGCGGGTGGCGGAGGTGGCATCCCAGTTTGCGCGCGAGTTGCAGGCACGGCAGATCGTCAAGGGCGACGCCGTGCTGTTGTGGTCCCCGAACTGCGCGGAGTGGATAGCAGCATTCTGGGGATGCGCGCTCTGCGGCGTGATTGTAGTTCCGATCGACGAGGGCGCGAGTCCAGAGTTCGCGCGGCGGATCGCGGAGCAGGTGAGAACCAGACTCGTTCTCTGTTCGCGCGAACGCGCGTCGTTGTTTGATCCGATTCCCTCGATCGATCCGGCGACTCTGATGCCTGCGGTGCAGCGACATTCGGCGGAGTTGTTTCGTCCGGTGGAAGTGTCGTTGGCTGATCCCCTGGAGATTGTTTTTACTTCGGGAACCACTGCCGAGCCGAAGGGCGTTGTGCTGAGCCACGCCAATCTGCTTGCGAACATTGCGCCGCTCGAAAAAGAGATTCGAAAATATCTGAAGTATGAGCGGTGGGTGCATCCTGTCCGGTTTTTGAATCTATTGCCGCTCAGTCACGTTTTCGGGCAATTTCTGGGAATCTTCCTTCCTCCGCTGATGGGCGGGACGGTTGTGTTTGAGAACACACTCAATCCAACCGATGTGATGGCAACGATCCGCCGTGAACGGGTTTCGGTGCTGGTCGCGGTACCTCGCATGATCGAATCGCTCAAGCAGAAGATCGAGCGCGATCTCGAGGGTGCAGGACAGCGCGAGCAATTTGCACGGCTCTATGCGGCTTCGGCTGGGCAACACTTCTTAAGGCGCTGGTGGACTTTCCGGAGGATTCGGCGCCAGTTCGGATGGAAGTTCTGGGCCATGATCAGCGGGGGAGCGGCGCTGGATCGCGAGACAGAAGAATTCTGGCATCGCCTGGGATACGCGGTGATTCAGGGATACGGGCTGACGGAAACGACTTCGCTGATCAGCCTTAATCATCCGTTTCGCACGAGTCGCGGATCGATTGGCAAAGTGCTTCCCGGACGCGAGATCAAGTTGGCGGAGGATGGTGAAATCCTGGTGCGCGGCAGCGGCGTAGCCAGCGGATATTGGAATGGCCGCGAACTGCAATCCGTGACGGGAGACGAAGGCTGGTATGGCACGGGCGATCTGGGCGCGCTCGATGCGGAGGGCAATCTTTTTTTCAAGGGGCGCAAGAAGGAAGTGATCGTCACACCGGCTGGGATGAATGTTTATCCCCAGGACCTGGAAGCGGCGTTGCGGGAGCAAAAAGAGATTCGCGATTGCGCGGTGGTGGGGCTGGATCACGGAGGGAATGCGGAGCCGTGCGCTGTGCTGATTTTGCGTGACCGGCACGCCGATGCGAGAGCGATTGTGGCGCGAGCCAACGAAACGCTGGCAGAGTTTCAGAGGATGCGGACCTGGTTTGTGTGGCCGGAAGAAGATTTCCCTCGCACATCGACGGGCAAGCCAAAGCGCAATGTGATTCGCGATGCCGCTGCTTCGTGGGCCGGGGAGTCCGGTCCTGCGCTGTCGGGGTCTCCCGTGTTTTCGGTGGCGGACACGAGTGTCCGCTCTACAGGCGTCAGCCCGCTTGCGGAACTGGTGGGGCGCGTGACTGGACGCTCCGTTACTTCCATCGCCCCTGGCGCTGGCCTCGATAGTGATCTGGGCCTGAGTTCGTTGGAACGTGTTGAATTGCTGGGAGCACTCGAAGACCGCTATCAAATCGACCTGAGCGAAACGAAATTTGCGAGCGCAACGACGGTCGGCGATCTGGAGCGGCTGTTGCAGGGGGAGCGCGGGGAGCGGCGGGAATTCCACTATCCGCGATGGACTTTGCGGTGGCCGGTCACGTGGATACGGATGGCGGCGCAGGTTCTGCTGGTGCGTCCGGCGGTGTTTCTCTTGGGATGGCCGCGGGTGATTGGCCGGGAAAATCTGCGAAACGTCCGCGGGCCACTGATGGTGATTTCGAATCACGTCGACGATGTGGATGTAGGGTTTATTCAGACGGTGCTGCCGGAGCGCATCCGGCACAGGCTGGCGACAGCCACGGGCGGCGAGGCGCTGGAAGCATTGCGTTCGCCTGCATCTGGCCGGTCGTGGGCTGGGAGGATTTTCGATCGCGTACAGTGGACGCTCGGGGTCGCGCTGTTGAACCTGTTCCCACTTCCGCGCCAGGCGGGCTTCCGCAAGAGCTTTGCGTACGCTGGTGAGGCCGTCGATCGGGGCTACAGTATTCTCGTGTTTCCGGAAGGGCGGCATACCGATGACGGCAAGCTGCGGCCTTTTCGTTCTGGGGTTGGACTGCTCGTCAACAATTTGCGGATTCCGGTGGTGCCCATGCGGATTGACGGACTGTTTGCGGTCAAACAGGCGGGAAAGAAATTCGCCGCGCCGGGACAAATTCAGGTGCGCATCGGGAAACCGGTTACGTTTGCGGCGGAAACCGATCCTGAGGAGATTGCGAGCGCGCTGCACGGGATCGTCGCTGGCCTATAGCAGCACTACACTCCGGCGGTTGTTCCCATTGCCAACAGTCCCGTCAGTCGGCGCATTTCCTCCACCAGCCAGTCGACTTCGAGTTTGTCTTTCAAAGTACGGGCGAGAGTCACTTTTTTCCCGGTGCGCAAGTTGAGTTCGATATCGTAGTAGGGAGTGCCGTTCGCGCCGCCCTGCTGGCTCTTGATCGCGCTGCCGATTTCAGAGATATCCGCGAACGGAAATCGGCGTATCTTCCCGCCACCTAGAAAGCCGGCTTGCACGAGGACCTGTTCCTTGGCGACGCCCACCCTCGTTGTACCCAGCCACATCTGTGCGGAGACATAGAGCAGGATGAGCGCGAAGAAGCCGAATGCCAGGGGAAAAATAAATGGAGCGCGCGATCCCGACAGGAAAAATGCAATGGCGCCGAAGACAAGAAAGAAAAGCGTGGTCACCGTGGCGAAGCTCTTGTTTCGTCCAGCGGGAAAATAGAATTCTGTGCCCGCGGCAGTTTCCGTGATCACGACCGTACGAACGCTGGGCCGCTTGACCTGCGGTGTAGCGTCGATGAGATTTTCCGGATCAGGGTGTGCGGGCGTCTGCGCGGTGCGGAACACCGGCACTTCGAAACTATCGTGGTAGTCGACGCCGGGTACATCGGCGGACGCTTCGAGCTTCCAGATGATGGCATTGTGGGAGTCGGTACTGTCGGTGGCCTTCGCGTCCCAGGGAATGCGAAAGTTGACCGAGATCGACGAGCCTGCGGGGCCGGGATAGAACTGGCCGGGCGCAACGTTGACTTCGCCGCGCCAGAGAATATGCTCCCAGGTATTCTGGTTGTCGCCCGATCCGCTCGTCACCCGGTTCACACAGGTGAGCCGCAGCTGGATTCCATGCTCAGGAGCGTTCGGAAGCCGCGTGTGAATCATCCCTTTCAGTTCCCCGCCAATCACGCCCGGAACCGGAGTCATTTCAAAACAGGTCTTGCCGAACTCCGCGTAAGCCAGCGTCATTCGAATGGCGCGTAGGAGCAGCAGGACTCCTGCTAACGGGAAGAGGAGGCCGAGATAAGCGATCGGCTTCCTGGCTGCCGCCTGCGGAAGGATCCACAGCATCGGCGTGGATACCAGATTCCAGAGCACGGCCATGATCCACGCCCCGATCATGCCGGAACGTGTGCTGCCCTTGATGCGTCCCTGGGCCCAGTCATCGCGCCACAGCCACGGTTCCGTCGGATGCTCGGCTTGCGCGCGCTGCTGCTGTTTCAGCAGCCGGGCACCGAAGAAGGACGCGTAAATCAGGCCGAATCCGATTCCGCAGAACACCAGCGAGAAGGGCACCAGGAACCAGGATTGCGGGCCCGTGTCGCCGTCCAGCAACTTACGGATGGCCGTGACCAGGGCAAAGAGTCCGAAGGCTGCAAAGGGCAGCGCAAACAAGCTGATGAATACGGCGCCGAAGATGGAGGTGCGCTTCAATCCTGTTCATTGTGGGCGGGAATTGGAGAGGAGGCTAGAGCCGGATGGTGCGGCAACTAAAGTAACGGAAAGGCGGCAGTTAGCAGTTAGCACTTAGCAATTAGCACTTGGCATTGGCCAAGACTTGGAATCTGTCCTGGCTCAATGCTAAGTGGCTATCCGTGGCAACTCGAACGGCGCGGTATTCAGCGAAGCTACTTTTTGTCGGACTCGAGGGCCAGGCGACACTCTTCGAGGGCTTCGTTGACGTGCTTGAGAGCGGCTGCGCGATGGCCTGCGAAGTCATGGGAGGCGTGTTCAAGGTTCGACTTGGCTTCTTTCAGGTGCACCATGGCACCGGCGATTTCCGGATGCTCCTCTTTTGCTTCCTTCATCTGGACACGCTTGAGTTTGGGAGCCGGCGTGGCCTGCTGCGCGCCGGCAGGCAGGGCTAGAGAGCAGGCGAACGCGGCAGCGGTCAACAGTGCAAACGTGCTTTTCATCGGGTGAGTCTCCTGGAAGATTTGGGAATTGGGAACCCGGGAAGAAATGTAGCACAGGCAATGGCCGGGGCAAGGGCAGGTTGTGACGGAAACGTCAAAAATGAAGCGCAAAAGTAAAGCCGGGCTGTTTGGCCCGGCTTCTCCTTATGGGAATCGTCCATTCCTGGACCGGATTGCCCACTAACGTTGCGTGTTGAAATTCGTTAAATCCGTGAAGGACCTCACATCACCAGGGCGAGGCCTTCGAGTTCGCGTTGCAGTACGGGTAAAGAGCAGCCGGAAATTTCCACGCGCCCGGCAGCGTCCATGGCAGCTTGCGGAGACACGCCGTAGCCGCGGCCCATCAGAAAAACCTGCAAGAGTTCAGCCGCATCGCGGGAATCAATCATGCCGCCCTGCATAAGATCGTTACGCAGAGCCGCCAGTTCCATCGTTGAAAATCGTTCTCTCATGGCCGTCATCACCTCCGACCCCCTACCGCTCTGTTCAATTAGACTCATCGGCAACTGACTTTGTTGCATGCAATTAAAATGCCGGAAAATGTGTCTGTGAATAAATACGTGACTCCGGGCGGCCGAGTTCCACCCAAACAGGCTGAATACAGTGGTTTAGCGCGAGAGGAACGGGGCTCAAAACTGGCCGGAGAGTGCGCCAGGTACGTCCAAAATGACACTCTGTGTCGCTTCGCGGGAATCCGCGACTGGAATTGGCGGTTACCTTCAGGCGGCGTCGATAGTAGCGGCGTCGATCAGCAGGATGGGAATTCCGTCCTGGATCGGGTAGACGCGGCGGCACGCGGCACATTTCAGGCTGGGTGGATTCTCCCGAAGCGTGAGCGCCTTCTTGCAGGCGGGACAAACCAGAATGTCGAGCAGGTCTTGCGGAATCATGATGGGATATTTTACCGCGGATCGGGTTTTTAACCACGGAGACACGCAGAAAACCAACAGCTTGGCAAAACCCTAACCGCGTCGAGTCTTGCGGGTCCAAAGTTTCCTCCGTGTCTCCGTGCCTCCGTGGTGAAAATTGGGACTTGCGATAGAATCGGCGTTCGCATCGCGAAACCGGGACGAGGTGGCATGGCAGCGACAATTCTGGACGGCACCAGGATGGCAGCGGAAATCCGCGCGGAAGTGGCAGCGGACGTGAAGGCGATGGCCGCTTCCGGCGTGCGGCCGGGGCTGGCGGTGGTGCTCGTGGGGCACGATCCGGCGTCGGAAGTTTACGTGCGTGGCAAGGTCAAGAGCAGCGAGGAAGTCGGCATCTATAGCGAAAAGCACACGCCTCCGAACAGCGTCACCACCAGGGAATTGCTTGATCTGGTTGCGGACCTGAACCGGCGGGAGGAGATCCACGGCATCCTGGTACAGCTGCCGTTGCCCCCGCAGGTGGATGCGAAAAAAGTGCTGATGGCGGTCGATCCGGCGAAAGATGTCGATGGCTTTCATCCGATGAATGTCGGATACCTCTCGACGCAGCGGCCCGGGCTGGTGCCGTGTACGCCGGCGGGCGTGATGGAAATCCTGAAGCGGAGCAATATTCCCGTAGCGGGACAGGAAGCGGTGGTGGTGGGACGCAGCGATATCGTCGGAAAGCCGGTCGCGATGTTGCTGTTGAACGGAAACGCTACTGTGACGGTGTGTCACTCCAAAACCCGCGACCTGCCCGGAGTCTGCCGGAGAGCGGACATTCTAGTCGCAGCCATCGGGCGGGCCGGCATGATCACGCGGGATTACGTAAAGCCAGGCGCAACAGTGATTGATGTCGGCATGAACAAGGTCAGCGAGCGCGCGGAATTTGACCGGCTGTTCGCCGGAAACAAAAAGCGCGAAGAAACTTTCTTGGCCAAGGGTTCTACGCTGGTCGGCGACGTTCATCCCGAGGTGGCGGAAGTCGCCGGAGCATTGACGCCGGTGCCAGGAGGTGTGGGACCACTGACGATTGCGATGCTGATGGCGAATACGGTAAAGGCAGCGAAGATGAGGCGAGGTTAGAGGTCAGAGAAGCCTGTGCTAAAAATCGGCCTCACCGGCAGCATTGCGAGCGGCAAATCGGTTGTGGGAGAAATGTTTGTCCGGCTGGGTGCGCGGTTGATCCGAGCGGACGACATTGCGCACGAATTGATGCAGCCTGGGCAATCCGTCTACGACGATGTGGTGCGCCGGTTTGGACGGGAGATTCTCACTCCTGACGGGAGTATCG
>Ga0210402_10001839_pt1 | contig 21347 bp, 19 predicted proteins | sample IncBWC7MmetaG_FD_161055 | JGI IMG/M metagenome (GOLD analysis project Ga0210402, IMG submission 161055) | Forest soil microbial communities from Barre Woods Harvard Forest LTER site, Petersham, Massachusetts, United States - Inc-BW-C-7-M | ecosystem: Environmental > Terrestrial > Soil >... | reverse complement strand
TCTGGTCAGAGCCCTCGCCGCTGCCGCTGGTGCCGGGATCATTGATGACGACCTTGGCCCCGTGCGCGGCCATCAGCTTGGCAACTTCGGCCCCGACCCCGCGGCCCGCCCCCGCACAGATCGCGACCCGGCCTTCGAGCATGCCCATCCCTCAGATTCCCTCACTTTTCATCCTCACGCGGTTGTCGCGGGCCACACGGTTTTTGTCAATCAACCCAGCGGCGATTGCGGCATAATCGGTACCGTGGATCACCGCGGGGCGAAGTGCGGGGGAGCCGATGGCGAACGTGACGGTGTATTTTGCCACCAACCGGGTGGCGCAAGGCCCGTCGACCGACTGGCACAGCTACGGGGCCGACATCATACCGCCGACGGATCCGAGCCAGATCATCTATGCCGAGGCCTTTGTTCAAGGGACCGATCTTGCTGTCGAGGGCAGCGGCGCGATCACGGCGATATCGCATCCCCAGACGAGCGGGTTCGAAACCGGGGTCGCTCAGGACATCGTCGGCTCGGGAAGGAACATCCTCGTTTTCATTCACGGTTTTGCCAATTCATTCCTGAATTCGATCGCCCGCGCGGCGTATAATCGCGAGTGGTTCGCCGCCCCGGGCGCGGACGCCGCCGACACCACGGTCATCGCCTTCAGCTGGCCGTCCTTGGGTCAGCTGTTCGCCGCGCCGCCGCACCTCCTCCCCGACGATTATCTGCGGGACCAGGCTCAGGCCGGCCGCTCGGCCTTCCACATCGCGAGCTTTTTCGCGAACCTCCAGCCGATGCTGACGCAGGTGCGCAACCAGGGAAGACGGGTCTTTCTGCTCGCGCACAGCATGGGGAATTTTGCATTGGCGGGAGCGGTGGAAAGCTGGTTCAGCCACGGCAACCCAACAGTCACAATGTTTGACGAAGTGTTCCTGCCGGCGGCCGACGAGCGTTGGGACAGTTTCACTCTGCCGATGGGAGCGAGATTGACCCGGCTGCCCGCTCTCACCCCGAGAATTTCGATCTATTACAGTATTCGAGACGTCGCTCTTTATCTCAGCGTTTCGGTCAATTTCATTCCGCGGCTGGGGCATGAAGGCCCGATCCACAAGGCCGACGCCGCACGCTACCCGCCGGCGCCGTTTCGAATGCTCAATTGCGCCGAGGTCAACGACTATAATTTATTGAACCCGCCGGATGCGAGCCACCAATATTACCGCCGCTCGCCCAAGGTCCGCGCCGACATCGTTGCGGCGATGCGCAAAGACCCAAACCTGCCTGGCGGTCTGATCCAGTTATAACAAGCCGCGGCAACGAAGCGCGGGCCGCCGTCTGCGCTGTTCAGAACCGGAACGTCAAGCCGAGGCTGAAATTATCCTGGTTCTGCACGACGCCGATCGGGGCCGTCGAGGAGACGTTCGGCGGCGAGCGGTTCGTCACATTCACAGTGAAGGCGTGAATATAGGCAAATTGGAGGGCGACGCCCTCCGTGATTGTGAACGTAAATCCGGTCGAGGCATGCGCGGTCGTAATGACCGGCGCAATCGCCAGCAACTGATCACCGGGAAGCGCCTGGTTGGCGATCTGGCCACCAGCGCGCAGCACCAATCGCGGCAAAGCGCGATATTGAACGCCGAGCGAAAAAATGTTCGCGTCACGGTAGGCTTGCGGAATGTTCAGTGCGATATCCCCCCCGGCATCCGCTTTAAATCTGACCTTTAGCTCCCGAAAAGCACCGCCCCAGAATGTGCGGTGATAGTCAAAGGCGATCAACAGATCCGGTGTCAGCTGATGACTGGCTCCGACGCCGAAATCGGCCGGCAACTGAAAGTCCAAAACGCGGAAGCTGCCGGGTAGCGAGACCTGGTCGCCGCCCGGCGAGATCGCGACAATCCGTCCGGTCGTTCCCGACAGGTCCGGCAACAGCGTCCTGAACCGATAGCTGATCCCGAGGATCGACCCCTCATCCAACCGATATGTTGCGCCGAGCCGGCCGCTGACGCCGAAGGCGTCGGTGCCGAACTTGATTTCCGGCGGCCTGCTGAAAGAGAAATAGGCGCCGCCCGTGGCGCCCACGACGGGCCCGATCGTCGGAAGCAAACTCCCGAAGGCACGGCCTTGCGCGGCCAATGTGGCGAGCTGGTCGGCGCTGCCGAGGTCGGAGAGGCTCAGCCCCGCAAACACGCCCTCGAAGGCACCCCCGACCGCAAGTGCCGGAGTAATCTGATATGCCGCAGCAAGCGGAGCCCGCAGGAAGAGCGCCTTGCTCGACACGGCGAGACCGGTGTCGATCCCGGACGGAGTGCGGGACAGGAAGCTGTCGTGGCCGTATTCGGTGCCGAGACCGCCACCGGAGAACAAGCCCAGCCCCAAGCCAAAATCGCCTGCTCGCCAGACATAATCCAAATTAGGCGAGTAATAGGCGTGAAGCACGGGCGAGCGATCCGTCGTCGCGATTTCGCCGGTTGCAAGATCGCGGATCTCCAGAGTGTTCGGCGCGTCTAGGTTGAGCTGCAAGTCCACAGACTGGCCGAGCGGCATAAGGAGCATCGTCGCGACATTGTTCGCCATGCCGCTGCCGCCCACGTCATAGGCGAGGGCGGTACCGCCCATCGACCGCGGCACCGTCCCGATCCCCTCGAACGACAAGAGGTCCGTCGATGTAGCCGGTTGCGTGAAGCAGGCGAGCAGACCAATCGTGAGCGCGAACGCCACACAGAAGCGCGTCCACGCAGGGTATCGATCGTGCATTCCGCCACCGATCCGAAAACATGCAACGGCAGCCGCAGGATGACTGACGTGGTTGCGCCGTTAACCCGAAAGAGTAATAAATTTCTCCGGTCGTGCAACCGCCGAGGGGATCGTCGCTTACCGGTCCTGCCGGAGGTTGCCGCAGTCACGGGCCAACGATCTGATGGAAGAGTCGCCGCGGAGGGAATCAATAGCGACGGGCAAGCGCCCATTTAACAAACAACTCGGGCCGACCCACTAGACGGGATCGTAGCTGTCCGGAGCGACTAACTGCCATGAGCAGGGAAAACCAGATGCGATGTCGAGCGACCCCGGACGGCTGGGTACCTCAGGTTGTGGAATATTACAACCATACCAGATTCGACTATCGCTTTATGTGGCATGACAGGAATAGTCTCGCTTTCCATTTCGGATATTATGAAGACGGCGTAGCCAATCACTCCCGCGCTCTAGAAAACGGCAACCATGTGCTGGCCAACATTGTCGGGATCGGCGCCGGGCAGCGGGTGCTCGATGCGGGTTGTGGGCTCGGCGGCAGCAGCCTCTGGCTGGCCGGTCATCGCGGGGCCCATCCGGTCGGCATCACGACCGTCGAGCACCAGGTACGAACGGCGCGCGCGATCGCGGCTCGCCGCTCGCTGTCCGACAAGGCGCGGTTCGTGCAGGCCGATTACACGGCGATGCCGTTTGCCGATGGCTCTTTTGATGTCGTGTGGGCCTTCGAAAGCCTCTGCCATGCGGCCGAAAAGGCTGCCTTCTACCGCGAAGCCGCTCGCGTGCTGCGCCCGGGCGGGCGCGTCGTCGTCGCCGAATACGTTCGCGCGTCGCGCACTTGCGACAGCACCGCACAAAGGCTGCTCGGCGAATGGCTCGAAGGTTGGGCGATCCCCGACCTCTACACTTCGGATGAGCATCTCGCGGCGGCGAGCAATGCCGGATTTCATGATGCGGAATTGCGCGACTATACCTGGTCGACACGGCGCTCGTTGCGGCGGCTCTACAAGCTCGCCTGTATTGCCACCCCTATTGACTGGACGCTTTACCTGTTAGGTCTGCGATCCGGGCGGCAGCACGGTAATGTGGTCGCCGCGCTACGGCAATACCAGGCGCTAAAATGCGGGCTGTGGTTTTATGGAATACTCACCGCGAGCAAACCATGCTAGGGGCGCCGCATCATCGCCTCGCGGATTTGCGCATATTTGTGCCGGGATACACGGTCCTGGCGCGCGCCTGGGACGACGCCCGCATGATCACCTTTCAGGGCAGAGGAAGCGAAAACGGCGCGCCGGTCTTTATCAAGACGCCCAAGGCGCGGCCGCCTCCGGCCGAGGACCTTCTGGCGCTGCAGCGCGATTATGATATTGGGGCATCCTTCCAATCCTCCGGGATACTGTCGGCGCTGGCACATTTGCGCCATGGCGACACCGAGTATTTGGTGCTTCCCGACGATGGATTGCGGCCGGCAGGTGAAATCCTGCTGATAGAACGGCCGGGTATTGCTCTCTGCCTCGAATTCGCCGTGCGTCTCGCCAACATCCTCGATGGGTTGCACCGGGCCCAAATCATCCACAAGAACCTTAATCCCTACAGCGCCTGGTTTGATTTGCGCTCGCTCGAAACCAAGATCAGCGATTTCTCGTTCGCTCTGCGGTCCGGTGAGCCGGTGCCTGCGCCGCAGAGCCTCACTCAGCCACAAGGCGATCCGCGATACATTGCGCCCGAGCAGACCGGAAGGATTCCACGTGGGACGGACCCGCGCACCGATCTCTACTCTTTGGGCGCGCTCCTCTACCATGTCGTCACCGGCAAGCCGCCATTCGACGGTACCGAGGTGCTCGAACTGTTGCATGCCCACCTCGCCCGGTTGCCGCTCCCGCCTCATGCGCTCGACCATAAAATCCCCGAGCCGTTCTCAAAGATGATCATGAAGCTTTTGGCCAAGGTGCCGGAAGAGCGCTATCAGACGGCCAGAGGCCTGGAGATCGACTTGCGCGAATGCCTGACGCAGTGGCACGCGCATGGCCGGATCGGCGGCATTGTCCCAGGTGCGCACGATGCCGCGGCGGCATTCCGGATGCCCAAGAAACTCTATGGGCGTGAGCGTCACCTTGCGGCGATCCGGGCGGCACTGGAGCGGGCGGGGCGCGGCAGTACCGAACTGGTTCTGGTGGAAGGCGCGCCGGGAGTGGGGAAATCGCAGCTGGTGAGAGCGATCGAGCCGGAGGCCCGCGAGTGCGGCGCCTTTATTACCGCCAAGTTCGATCAATTTAAACAGAACGAACCTTATTCGTTTATCGCTCAAGCATTCAGAGAATTGACCCGACAGCTACTGTCCGGCAGCGAAGAGGAGATCCAACTGTGGCGGCGGCGCCTCGGCGACTCGCTCGGCAAAAACGGCAGGATGATCACCGACGTTGTTCCGAGATCGAGCTGATCATCGGCAGCCAGCCGGTCGTCCAGACGCTGCCGGCGGCGGAAAAACGTAATCTCTTCAACCGTCTGTTCCGTCGGTTCATTCGCGTCTTCGCGCGAGCGGACCACCTGATGACAATGTTCCTGGACGATTTGCAGTGGGCGGATCCGGCCTCGCTCGAGCTGTTGAGAACGCTGGTGACCGATCCCCAGACCGGCCACTTCCTCGTGATCGGCGCATACCGCAATACCGAGGCCGGTGGTTACGATCCCGTTGTCCAATCGCTTGACGATTTGACCGGCGTCGATGTGTCGATCAGCCGCGTCGAGCTCGCCGGGCTCGAACCGAGCGACGTTGCAGGCCTGCTCGGGGATGCATTGCAGGGTCCGGCGGAGGAGATTACGTCGCTCGCGGCGCTCGTTTTCCAGAAGACCGACGGAAACCCTTTTTTCATAAGCCAGTTCTTGTCGTTCCTACACCGCGACGGGCTGATCGAGTTCGATTACCGCGCCGGCAGATGGATATGGGACCTGCGCCGCATATCGGCACAGGGCATCACCGAGGATGTCCTCGAGCTGATGAGCCGCAAATTCGTCAGGCTGCCGCCGCTGACCAGGGAAGCGCTCAAATCGGCTTCGTGCATGGGCAGCCGCTTTGATCTGGCCCGGCTCGCTTTGGTAATGGGCTCGACCGAGGCGGTATTGGCGGATGCGCTTCGCGCAGCCGAACGGGAAGGGCTGATTCTCCAGCTCGATGCGGCGGATGCCAAGCACCCCGCCGTCGAGATCGCGGCGACGGCTCCGGCTGCCCTGACCTTCCAGTTTCTTCACGATCGGGTCCAGCAGGCGGCGCACGCGTTGATCCCCGCCGAGGCTCGCCGGGCGCTGCGTCTGAGGATCGGACGGATGTTGCTGGCGGGCTTGCCTCCGGAAGAACGGCAGGCTGCCCCATTCGAGGTTCTCGATAATCTCAACGAGGGTGCGGCACTGGTGACTGCGCCTGCGGAGCGCGAGGAGATCGCGCGCCTCAACCTCGCCGCCGGGCGCCGGGCGCGGGATTCGACCGCCTACGATGCGGCGTTCGGCTATTTCAGAAGCGGAATGGGCGTCTTGGCCGCGGATGCCTGGAATGATGTCTATCAACTCGCCTTCGAACTCCACCTCGAGTGTTTCGAGTGCGCCTATGTGACCGGGCATATGGATGAGGCGAACCAGCTTTTCTTGCGGGTTCTTACCAACGCCAAGACCAGGATCGACAAGTCGAAAGCCTATTACACAAAGATTCTCCTCAGTACGGCGCTCGACCCCAGTGAAGAGGCAATCGGAATGGGGATCGAGGCGCTGCAGCTATTCCGTCAAAAGCTGCCGAGTGCTCCGACGAGGCTGCGGCTTCTGGCGGAGATCTGTCGGGTGATGGGCTTGCTGCGTGGCCGCCGCGCCCAGGCTCTTCGGTCACTGCCGCCAATGACCGATCTCGACCACCGGGCAACCATCGGTCTGCTGATGAGCATTTGCCCGGCGGCGTATTTCCACAATCCCGATCTTATGGCGCTCGCCGCGCTCAGGATCGTCGGCCTGTCATTGCGCCATGGCAACGCCGGCGCCTCTTCCTTCGGTTATGTGCTTTACGCCCTGATTCGGGGCGCGTTGTTCGGCGACTACAAGGGAGGCCATGAGTTTGGGCGGTTGGCCATCGACCTTGCCGAGCGCAGCGGCGATATTGTGCAACGCTGCAAGATCGTTCTGATCTTTGCCGGCTTCATCAATTTCTGGCGTGAGCCGATCGAGACGAGCATCGAGCTGCTGCGTTCCTCGCTGAGGCTGGCGCTGGATTGCGGCGACGTTCAATACGCTAATTACTCGATACTCCAGACGATTTTCCTCAAGCTTGCATGCGGGGCCGAGCTCGGCGACGTGTATGCCGAGGCAAAGCGCCGCGAAAGTTTCGTCCGGCAGACCAAGGACGGCTTCGCGATCGCGAACCTGCGCATTCGCCTGCAATACGTTCTCGCTCTAAAGGGCGAGACCGCGGGAGCCACCAGTCTCGCCGACCAGGACTATGACGAGGAGGCTGCCGTTGCCGAGTTCCGCGCGGCCGGAAATATGACGACCATATCCTATTACCTGGTCATCAAGCTGCAGCTTGCGTTTCTGTTCGGCGATTATGAGGCAGCGGTCGACTATGCGCGATCCTCGCAGACCCATATTCATTATGTTCCGGGCCAGATCATGGTCGTGCAGCATTTTTTCTTTTATGGTCTGACTGCCGCGGCGTTGTTGCGCACCAGCGCCGCGCCGCGGCGTGCGCTGCTGCGCAGTCTCTCTCGCGCCCGTTCGAAGCTGCGAAGGTGGGCGCGCAATGCCCCGCAAAATTTTTTGGCGCATCACCTTTTGCTGGAGGCGGAGATCGCCTTTTGCCGAGGGCGCAGAGAAAAGGCGGAACGGCTCTACGACGAGGCGATAGCCACGGCGAAGCGCGGCGGTTTCCTCGATATCGAGGCGCTCGCCAACGAACTTGCCGGGCAATACTTTGCTTCCCGCGACCGGCTCGTGGTTGCCGCCACCTATTTGCAAGAGGCCGGTGCCGCTTATGGACGCTGGGGGGCAGGAGCGAAAGTGGCGTGGCTCTCCCAAACACAGGCGCCGCTGCTGGGCGGATTGCCTCGGGCCCGTAACGAGGTGGCTCTCGCGGAGCAACGCAGGACAAGCGAGCGGCGCGACCTCATTGACCTCGACACTGTAATGCGCGCCTCGGTGGAGCTCTCCTCAGACGCCGAAGCAGACCGCCGCCTCAGCCGGCTGATGAAGCTCGTGCTCGAGAGCGTCGGTGGTGAGCGTGGCTTCTTTATCACAATGGATGCCGGCGCCTTGCATATCGAAGCTGCCGGCGACGTGAACGAGCGCAAGATGCCGCCGTACCAACTGCCGTCGATCGAGGTGGAGAGGCACTTGTCCTCGCAAATCGTCACCTACGTATTGCGCACCGGGCACGACCTGGCGCTCGAGGACGCTCGTGCCGATGCGCGCTTCGCCTCGTGTTTTTACATTCGGCAACGGCAGCCTCGCTCCATTCTGTGCGTCCCGTTGTCGAAAAGAGGGGAGGCGCTCGGCGCCGTCTATGTCGAGAACAACCTGGCACCAGGCATTTTTGGCGCCGATCGGCTGAACGCCCTAAAGCTTTTGTCTCAGCAGGTCGCCGTCGCAGTGGAGAACGCGCGACTTTCCCGCTATCTCAAGGACAACGATACGACATTGCAGGCGGCGCTCCAGAATATCGCGGTTCTGGAACGTATTAAAAGTCAACTCTCCAAGTTCGTGCCGCAGACCTTGCAGAGATTGATCGAGACCAATCCGGGCAATCCCGATCTTGAAATGCGCAACGAGGATGCCTCGGTCTTGTTTCTCGATATGGCCGGCTACACCCGTATGAGCGAGCAGCTGGATACGGAAGAGCTGAACGAGCTGATCGAAACATACTTTTCGAGCTACCTCGACGACATCCACGACAATGGCGGGGACATCAGCGAGATCGCAGGCGACGGCCTGATGATCCTGTTTCGCGACCCCGATCCGCTGGCCCATGCGCGCGCCGCGGCACGCACCGCGTTGCTGGTTCGCGACAAGACGGCCGCGATCAACAACGAGCGCCGAAACAGGTGGTCCCCGGTCGTCATCAATATCGGGATCAATTCCGGCGCGGTGCTTATCGGCGCCAGCAAGATCCACAGTCAAATGGGCATGCGCTGGACGTTCACCGCCAACGGATACAACACGAACCTCGCCGCGCGGATCGGCGGCTCGGCGGTGGACGGCGCGATTTTGGTCAGCGAGGAAACCGCTCGGCGCCTGGACGACGGGTTCGCGCTTTTCGATGCCGGGGATCACACTTTCAAGGGCATCAGCCGCTTGATCAAGGTCTTCAGCATCGCCGAACCGGAACCCGTCTAAGCGGCAGTGTCTGACCCTACACCAGATCCTACCTAGATGCGCAGTAGCTGCTTCATCCTGGCGAAGCTGGGATGCGGCAGGCCGTGATCGAAGAGGATTTGATCGATTTTCTTCAATGGCTCGAAGATCGCCGGCTCTCTGAGTTCCCAGACCGCGCAGGGCTGCGCCGCGGAGCCCTCTCTCCGCAGAATGCCGTTGACGGCTCTGCGTGCCGCTTCGTTGGCGCCCTCCATCGTCGCAAGATTGGTGTTCGTCCGCACGTAATCGGACGCGAGGAACAGGTTGTCGATGCCGGTGACCGCATCCGGCCTATTCGCCCACGAACCGACTGTGTTGATCAATAGCGGCTCTTTATTGACGAGGGCTTCCCCAAGCGGTACCGGGAAGTTGATGTCGGGATCGAGAAACCAGTCCAGGCGATCCTCATCGGTGAGGGGATCCACGCTATCTTGGAAATGCGCAACGAGTTGAGCCCAGCATTCGTTCGCGACCTCCTGGGCGGAGCTGCATTCCGCGGCCGGTTTTTCCGTCGTCTTGTTGCCTGGCGTAACCCAATCGGAAATGTCGACCGAAATCAGCCCCGCAACCTGCCCGTTGCCGTATTGCAGCAGGTTCGTGCCGGGCCAGAACTGCGGCTGGGCGATGCAGGTCAACGCCCAAGTCGAGTCCGCTAAGTTTATATGCCCGCGGCAGCCGCTTACGTTGCGTCTCAAATAGAACTGAATACCGTTCATCCAACGAACTTCCAGTTGCGCGACATTTGCCAGTGATGGGGCTTTTGCCTTCATCTCCGCATTGAATAAAGTCGCAGCCACTTCCACCGGGACAGCCAGCAGATAGTAATCACCGCGGATCGTCGTTGGTCCCGTCGGCTGATTTACGACAGCGCCAGTGACGACCGCCCCGTCAAAATCGAAGCTGCCGATGGCCGAATTCTTGAATATTTTCACTCCTTTCCTAGTGAGAAGGGTTTCCCAAGGGGCGATCCACGCATCGCTGGTCGGCCCGTTCAATACGCGATCCAGGGTGCCAAACTGCTGGGCGAGGGTCATAAGCATCTGGATGAGGATGGTACTGATCGTGCGCGTGTTAGCGACCCTTGCGACCATTGCGACTAGGGATCGGGTCAGGCCGGTGGCAAGCAATTTTTGGTATTCCGTAGACCGGTTTTCCGCGTCGATAAAATCCCACCATTGACTCTTCTCGAGCTCCGCCAGCCGGCGGTCGTTGCACATCGACATGACATCGAGAAGCCGATCTATAAAGAAGGCGCCGTCATCCGGACTGACGCCCAGCACCTCCTGTTCGAAGAAGTCGCGCAAAACCAGTCGCCAGTCGTCAATTGTTTTCGGCTGATGCGTCAGGAACGTAAAAAAGGGTTTCCCTTCCTGAGCGACTGTCGACTCCGGGGCGTTCACCAGATTGTCGAGCACCCCATTGAGGTTGCTTCCAAAGGGAATCCGCCGCATTGTGTCGGTGACGTGCTGATAAAAACCCGGAAAAAAGCGAAACCCGTGCTCGCCCGGAAGGTCACGTCTACCGCCAGTACCTGAACCGACCTTGCTGACGCTCCGGGCTTTGCCGCCGACTACGGCGGATTTCTCGTATACCTCGACCTCGAAGCCCCTCTCGACCAGCTCGTGCGCGGCGCTGAGACCTGCCACACCGCCCCCCAGAATTATTACCTTTGCCATAGCCGCTCCCTTCGCAATGGCGCCGATTTCAATCGGGTGCAAATGGCTGGCTCGATGCCGTGATTGATGCCTTGCCGCATTTGAACCGGAATTGCCCCGCTGGAGAGGCGCAATCGGTCGCCGCCTTTCCGCAATCCGATGTATGGTAAAGACAAACTCGCCGCCGCGCAATTCGACCAAATCAGCGCCGAGCGCATGAGGGCGGCTCGACAAGGGGCCGGCGCCCGGCTACAAGCCGGCGATGAGCTGGCTTACCAATTTTGTGCTGCCGAAGATCCGCGCGGTCGTCAGCAGGAAAGGGGTGCCGGAGAATCTCTGGCACAAATGCCCGGGCTGCGAGCAGATGCTGTTCTATCGCGAGCTCGAAGCCAATCTTCATGTTTGCCGCAACTGCGGCCATCATTTGCGCATCGGCGGCGAGCGACGCTTGAAAATGCTGTTCGACGGCGGCGCCTTTACCCGGATCGAGTTGCCGCGGACGGTAGTCGATCCACTGCGGTTCCGTGACCGCAAACGCTACACCGACCGCCTGAAAGAAGGGCAAGCGGCGCTCGGTCCACATAGTGATGCGGTGATCGTCGCGCACGGGCGGATCGGCGGCGTGCCGGCGGTGATCGCCGCTTTCGAGTTCGCCTTCATGGGCGGATCCATGGGCGTGGCCGCGGGGGAAGCAATCCTCGCGTCCGCCAAGCTCGCCGTGTTGCAGGAGGCGGCGCTGATCGTCGTGCCGGCCTCGGGCGGCGCGCGCATGCAGGAGGGCGTGCTGTCATTGGTCCAGATGCCGCGGACGATTATCGCGGCCGAGATGGTCAAGGAGGCGGGCCTTCCCTACATCGTCGTGCTGACCGATCCGACGACCGGCGGCGTCTCGGCGTCCTTTGCGATGGTCGGCGACATCACGCTCGCCGAGCCCGGGGCGGTGATCGGCTTTGCCGGCGCGCGGGTGATCGAGGAGACAATTCACGAAAAGCTGCCCGACGGATTTCAGCGCGCGGAGTATTTGCTCGACCACGGCATGGTCGACCAGGTCGTGCCGCGCGCCGAATTGCACGCGACATTGGCGCGAATTCTCGGCCTGCTTCGGAACCCGCAGCCGCCGGCTGCCGCCCTTCCGCAGATCGCAGCCCTGTCGGATTTGAGCGCGGCAGAGTGACGGCGCCAACCAGCGACCGGGTTTTGGAGCGCCTCGGCCGGCTGCATCCGAAGCTGATCGACCTGTCGCTCGGCCGCGTCGAGCGGCTTCTCGCAGCGTTGGGCAATCCGCAGGACGGCCTTCCGCCTGTCGTGCATGTCGCCGGCACCAAAGGCAAAGGCTCGACGGTGGCGACGATGCGGGCCTGCCTCGAAGCCGCGGGCTACCGCGTGCACGCCTACATCTCGCCGCACCTCGTCCGTTTCCACGAGCGCATCCGCCTCGCCGGGCATCTGATCGACGAGGAGGCGCTGATCGCGCTTCTCGAAGAATGCGAGCGCGCCAACCGGGATGCGCCGATCACCTTTTTCGAGATCACGACCGCGGCGGCCTTTCTCGCCTTTGCCCGCACACCGGCCGACATCGTGCTACTCGAGGTCGGGCTCGGCGGGCGGCTCGACGCCACCAACGTCGTCCGCCGCCCCGCGGTCACCGCGATCACGCCGGTTTCGCTCGATCACCAGGCATTCCTCGGCGACACTGTCGCTGCGATCGCCGGCGAAAAGGCAGGCATTCTGAAGCCCGGCATCACGGCGGTCATCGCCCCGCAGCCACGTGAGGCTGCGGCGGTCATCGAGGCCCGTGCCGAGGCGGTTTCGGCCCCGCTCTACCGGGCGCGCCACGAGTGGCGCTGCGAAGCTTCCGGCGGAGGAATGCGTTACGAGGGCGAGCGCTGGCGCCTCGACCCTCCGCTCCCTTCCCTTATCGGTGCACACCAGGTCGTCAATGCCGGTACGGCGATCGCCTGCCTCGAACGGCTATCGGGTTTTGATATCCCCGCTGAAGCCATCGCCAACGGCTTGCGTCACATCGACTGGCCGGCGCGGCTGCAGCTGCTGCGCCGCGGGCCGCTGGTCGATGCGGTTCCGCCTGACTGGGAGCTGTGGCTCGACGGCGGCCACAACCCCTTGGCCGGAGAGATCCTCGGCGATGTCGCCGCCGGCTGGCGCGACCGGCCGCTCTACCTTGTCGCCGGCATGATGAACACCAAGGACGCCGCCGGCTTTATCGCCCCGCTGGCCACGCACGCCCGAGCGCTATGGGCGGTCACGATCCCGGGAGAGAAGAATGCGCTCCCCGCCGAGGCGATCGCGGCCGCTGCCGGATCGGCCGGACTCCCGGCGCAGACCGCAGATTCGGTTCTCGCTGCAATTCGCGATATTCCCTTGCATGACGGCAATGGGCGCGTCCTGATCTGCGGCTCGCTCTATTTCGCAGGGAAGGTGCTCGCCGAGAACGGCTGAGAAGGGGAGGTTCTCAATGATCTACAGCACCGATCGGATCCTGACGGCTCATGCGGGATCACTTCCGCGCCCCGACGATCTGCGGGAGATGGTCCTGGCGAAAGCGCGCGGCGAGCCTTACGACCAGGCTGCGCTCGACGCGCGCCTGCGGTCGGCGGTCGCGGAGATCGTCACGCGACAGGTCGCGTGCGGTCTCGACGTCGTAAACGACGGCGAATTGTCAAAGCCGAACTTCACCGACTACGTCTCTGCGCGGATCGCCGGCTGCGAAAATCGGCCGGGCACCGGGTTCCGCCGGCTCAGCATGACCGCGCGGGACGAAACGAAATTCGCCGAATATTTCGCTGCGCATCCCCGCCCGCGCTACTCCGGTGGACCGACCATGCCGGTCTGCGTCGGCAAGCTGCACTATGTCGGTCAGGCCGAGCTCGCGCGCGACCTCGATAATTTCAGGGCGGCTCTGGCCGGCGCGACAGTGGCGGAAGCTTTTCTGCCGGCGAACACGCCGGGCACGATCGAACATTGGATGGGGAACGAACATTACGAGAGCGACGAAGCGTTCCTGTTCGCGATCGCCGAGGCGATGCGCGAGGAATACAACGCGATCGTCGATGCGGGTTCCTGCTGCAGATCGACGATCCCGACCTGCCGGACGGCTGGGCTTGCCTGCCCAAAATCACCGTCCCGGAGTATCGCAAATACGCCGCGCTGCGGATCGACGCGTTGAACCACGCGCTGCGCGACATTCCGAAAGAGAAAGTCAGGCTGCATGTGTGCTGGGGCAGCTTTCACGGGCCCCACCACGACGACATCCCGCTCAGGGACATTATCGATCTGATCTTCCGGGTGCGCGCCGGGAGCTATTCGATCGAGGCGTCGAACCCTTGCCACGAGCACGAATGGCGGGTCTTCGAGGACGTGAAATTGCCGGAAGGCGCTACGCTCGTCCCGGGGGTCGTCGGCCACTGCACCGACTTCATCGAGCATCCCGATCTCGTGGCCGAGCGCCTGGTGCGCTACGCCAAGCTGGTGGGCCGCGAGAACGTCCTGGCCGGCACCGATTGCGGGCTCGGCACGCGGGTCGGCCACCCCTCGATCTGCTGGGCCAAGTTCGAAGCGATGGCCGAAGGCGCGCGGCGCGCGACAAAGGTCCTGTGGGGACGCGCCCAGCTGAAGGACCGGAGAGGCGGCGCATCACGGTGTTTGCCCAGGGAGGCATCACACGGAGGCGCAACATGCGCAGGACATGGCTCATCGTGGCGACATTGGCCGGTCTCGGCGCGTCGGCCATTGCGGCAGAGCGACCGGCGGAGCAACCTAACCAGCCGGTCGAGCCGCCGGCCATCGGCAGCAGTAGCTCCGATCTCAGCCGCTCGGGCGGCGTCATCAGGCCGCCTGCCGATGTCGATCCCCAAATGAAACAGATGCCCCCTCGTCCGGCGACAGAATGCCGGTGATCCCGCCCGCTGGAACCCCGGGCGGCAACCCCTCGGTGAAACCGAAATGACGTCCGATCGCGGCGGTTAGTTTAATGCTAGTGGAAATGCCCTTGGCCGCGACATACATTTCTGGATCGCCACAGGAGGAGCAAAACGGTGCAGCCCGATACGATCAAGGCCGAATGGGACGGGGAAGCCAGCGTTTGGGTGGCATCGAGCGGTGACGTGCCGGGGCTCGCCACCGGCGCCGACACATTCGAGGAGCTGATAGCTAAGCTCAAGATCGTGATCCCCGAGCTGCTCGAGGAAAATGGTCTCATGGCGGCGGGGATCGACGAGGTTCCCTTCGCAGTTGTCGCCGAACGCGTGGAGCACGCGCCGCGCGCTGCTTGATGGCGGACAACTACACTCCGCGTGTCAGAGCGATCCTAAGCGAAAACGGCTACCTTCGTCCGTCGCGGGAAGGGCGATCACGAAATCTGGCAGAGCCCCATCAGCAATCGGCGCTTCATGGTGGACAGCTTCATCAAGTCGCCACTGGGCGAACTACACGCTCAAGCAAGCTGGTCTACCGAAGGCGTTCTAACCCCATCGGCCGTACCATTAGCGCATTGTCGGCATGACGTGTTCGGCGCCGGCGCGGATGCCGGTCGGCCAGCGGGCGGTCACGGTCTTGAGGTGCGTGTAGAAGCCGACGCCTGCCATGCCGTGCACCGCCATGTCGCCGAACAAGGAACGCTTCCAGTCGCCAAAGCTGTGGAACGCCATCGGCACCGGGATCGGCACGTTGACGCCGACCATGCCGATCTGGATGCCGTTGGCGAATTCGCGCGCGGCGTCGCGGTCGCGGGTGAAGATCGCGACGCCGTTGCCCTACTCGTGGTCGTTGACGAGCTTCGTCGCGCTGTCGAAATCGGGGGTGCGCACGACCGAGAGAACCGGCCCGAAGATCTCCTCCTGGTAGATCCGCATCTCGGGTTTCACTTCGTCGAACAGGCAGCCGCCGAGGAAAAAGCCCTCCTCGTACCGCTCAAGGGTTTGGATACGCGGTGATGAACCTCGGACTGGGGTCGGGAGGCTCGATGATCCATACTGAGATGATGCAAGGGTTTCGGCCGTCCGGCGCTACGAGCGAGCAACGGACCTCGAACTTTTGACCAAACGGATTGCCCGCTTGGTTGGTCACCGGATTGTTCTGCGGATGGTTCAACAAGGCGCTTTTGAGTTCAGCCCAATTGCCCGGCGAGAAACCGAAAGAAATGAAGAATTTTGCGGTATTCGGGCGCAAATGGGACCAAAAATGGAGGCGCTATGACGCGCCTCCCTCGGTCTTTCCCTTCATTCGCTTTAGCTTGAATTCCAGATAATCGCGAATGAACTCATAGCGGACTCGCGAGGGATCGCCCTTATACTTGATGAAGATCTCTTTCCCGTCATCATCAAGCAGGCGCTCTTCGTGCCACGCTTCTTCGAGCGGAAGCCGAGGCGCCGCAACCAAAGACTTAGGATCGTCCTCGCCATTGCCCTTCTGTTCTAAGATTGCGTTCTCCATGAGAATGCCAGCCTCGTGTCCATCAACGAAGACCCAGGGGCACCCCTCATGTTCCTGTATCGCTCGGACGCGTACCGGCTTTTCAGGAACCAGCATACCACCGATTTCGGCGCGGATAAGATCCCCGACCTCGATGTCATCCTCCGCGATCTTCTCCTTAATCTCGGCACCCTGAGCCGGAGGTATAATGCCAGGTTGGCCGAGTTTTGCAAATGCAATCGTCTCCTTAAATTGTGCGATCAAATCCCGTGCGCCACTCTCGCTAAACCCTCGATCCCGCACAAGATACGTTTCCAGCGTGGGGTCTGAGGGGAGACCCTCCGGCCAGTTTTTCCAAAGCTCCGCATGAATTCGGGGCGCTAAGGCTGCTTGGCGAATAAGCTCGTCTCGCTCAGGCGAAAGAGGCTGTTTGTCCAACAAGACGCGGAGAGCGAGGTCGGTAAGGCGCGCCGAACGCTTTTCTCCCGAGCCTTGGAATTCGAACAAACCGTAGTGCCCCAGCGCGGCAACGGTCTGTATACCGGGTCCGGTCTTAACCCCGATGCCCCACGCCTTGCAGGCAGACACTAGGGGCGAGAAATGTTTGGGGCGGCCCCCCTCTGCAACTCGAAAAGTCTCCGCGCGCTCAATCGCCTTGTTCAGCGAGATGAACGGAAACGCTGGGCTCCTTCCCTGACGGGGCTTTCTCGGCATGGCTCTGGCCGCGGCGATGCCGGCAGTTTGGTTATCTAACATATGCTCAATCTCCTTCGAAACATATGCTTATCACAGGTGCCAGACCTGACGCAAATAAAAATGCGGATATGAGCGACAATATGTTTGACGGGGGTTGCCGGCGTGCTATGGTCTGCCCTGTCGCATGGAGATAGCCATGGTCACAGATGGTCGAGCCCCCGGCGCAAGCGCCGACCGCGTGAGGGGGTGAGGATAAACAGGAAGGGCCGCTACCCCAGCCCCTCGAAAGGCAAGTAGCGGCCCTGAATCGGCACTGTTCAAAGGCGGAGCCAGTCATCGTTGGAGCGATTGACCGGCCCCTAGATCACAACATCGGGATTGGGCCCCGTCGTCATGATCTTCCCCTGGAATATAATCGAGTTGGAGCTCGATTTCCACGGCGATGGCGAAGGCCCACCCCGACAAGGGATTGGGCCCCATGTCGCAGCATTTTCTGCTCGGCGCCGCCGCGCGCTGGTTGAGCCTCAGCAACATCTTCCGGATGACCGATGACGAAGCGCGGGACACGTTCAAGCGCGTTCGCTGGTCCGCAACAGACGGTGAGCCGGTCTGCCCGCATTGCGGTTGCTTGACGATTTATGCTCTTGCCGAAACTCCGCCGCGATGGAAGTGCAGCGGTTGCCGTCGCAAATTCTCACTCACGTCAGGAACCTTGTTCCATTCCCGCAAGCTGCCAGTGCGCGACTATCTCGCCGCGATCGCGCTCTTCGTCAACGGCGTGAAGGGCACGTCGGCGCTACAGATCAGCCGCGATCTCAACATCAACCCGAAGAGCAGCTTCGTGTTGCTGCACAAGCTGCGCGAAGCGATGGGCTCGCAAATCCACAATCCCGACGAGCCCGAACTGTCGGGCACGGTCGAGGTTGACGGCGCCTATTTCGGCGGCCACGTGAAGCCGCAGAACCGCAAGGCCGATCGTGCCGACCGGCGGCTTGCCGAAGAGCAGACGGGCAAGCGCCAGGTCGTAGTTGTTGCCCGTGAAGTCCGGGGCCGCACCCTGCCATTCATCGTGCCGCGCGAGAGCGATGCAGTGGCGCTGATCCGCAAGCACGTCGCGTCCGGCGCGGATCATTCATGCCGACGAGTCGAACGCCTGGGAGCGCTTGCACGCGTCCTATGACGTGCGCCGGGTCAATCACTCAGTCGAGTACAAGTCCGAGGACGGGGCGAACGTCAATCAGGCGGAAAGCTATTTCAGCCTCCTGCGCCGCGCCGAAATCGGCCAGCATCACCGGATTAGCGGTCACCTTCTCCATCAGTACGCAAACGAAGCGGCGTGGCGCGAGGATAACCGCCGCAAGCCGAACGGCACGAACTGGAATACGGTCATCGGCGCTGCGCTGGCTGGTCCGAAGAGCCCGGTATGGACCGGCTACTGGCACCGGAGCGCAGCATGACCGCGAGCAAGGATCATATCGTTTCCGGCTTGATCGAGAAGCGCCGCGAACTTGCCGGCATCATTGATCACGTACAACGCCAACTCGACCAACATCGGGCGGATCTGACGCATATCGATGGCGTGCTTCGCGTCCTCGCGACCGATCTTGACCCGGAGACCATACGACCGAAGCGCACCTATCGGCGCAACCGGTATTTCGCCCGGAATGAATTGTCGCGGCTCTGCCTTGGCGTGCTCCGCATCGCGGCGGGCGAGCTGCTGAGCACGGATGACATTGCGGGCAGGGTGATTGTTGCGAAAGGCTTTGATCCCGCTGACGGCATCCTGCGCGCAGCGATCCGCGAACAGGTCAGATCAACTGTCAAGCGGCTGCATCGGGAAGGCACAATCGAGAACGTCGGCGCTGGCCGCGCGAGCAAATGGAAATTGGCAGAGGCGCTCTGATACCTTGAAAGAGTGTAGCACTTCCTTAAATTAACCAGAACGAGGATCTGGGGCACAACCCATCCGTCCGAAATGGACGCGGTGGCTTTTGCCGTGGGCAAAAACTGCGTGCTTCATCGGATTATGATGGTTATGCTTCTGGTGTCCGGAGGAGGGAAGGAGCGATCATGCCATGTTCAGATTATCTGTTCGGGGGGCGTTAAACGCATCGTTGGGGGTCTGCGGCCCGCATAAGTTTGAGTTCTGAGTCATGACCGTCGGTGCGCGTACCGTCGCGAATGGAATGCTTGACGCAGCAGAGCACGCGCGGTCAAGCATTGATCCCCTGCAGATGCAAAAGCTTCTTTATCTCGCTCAGGGCTGGACTCTCGGGCTTACCGGAGATCCCCTGTTCAGGGAGCCAATTGAAGCATGGGAGTACGGCCCTGTCGTCCCGGAAATCTATCATAGCGTCAAGATGTTTGGCGCATCTCCCATTCGTGGACGACTGAGAGCCTTCAATCATGTCCGGCGCCAAGTTGTCATCGCCAGCGAACTCCTTGACGAACTAGAGAGCGAGATCCTCAAGGCTGTATGGGAAAAGTACGGCAGTTGGCCAGGATCAAAACTCATCAGTCTCACCCATCAATATGGGTCTCCATGGTGGCAAGCGCGGCATTCCGGAGAATACAATGCCAGGATCAGCCACGACGTTATGACCGATTGGTTTGCGGAAGAGGCGGAGAAGGCGAGTCTTCTCAACTATCCGTGAAGGGTAACCGCCGCGACCCCAATCTAATACGTCGTTCGCAGGCCGGAGGATCGCCAGATCCAGGCGCGCAGGTTGCGGACGCGCAAGAGCGACGGCAAGTAACATCCGATGCTGAGGTTAGCAGAACTGAAGCAAGGCAGTCACTCAGTCTAATGGGATGGCTGTTCGGGGGCGCTGAACATACGCCACTCTATGTAATCACGTTCCTAACCGTCGTTTGCCTCGGAGCGTGGATAGCGCTTTCAATCTGGGGACCTGACACGCCAAGGGTAAATACCCTCGTAGATTCGTTGGGAAAAGCATTCGCGTTTTTCATCGGTCTGTTTGCCGGCGCGTCCCTCAGTTCGCGACGATGGTAAGAATCGATGCAGATTAGGTCTTCATCCCATTGGTTTGGTCCCATTTGCGCCCGAATACCGGAATTTTGCCTTGGATGCCCCAGTCGGATGGAGGGTACTCAGCAGATATTGGGTGATCTTTCGATCGTCCAGGATCGCGTTTGCGACCCTTGGCAGTTGGCTCATTCGGGATGGATGTCGTCGCGCCGAAGCGTGATCGTGCAAGGGAAGGGCTGCGCAAACTCGACCTCGTAATGCTCGCCGTCACGATAAACGTGAACGACAGTCCCTTTACCGCCTTCGGGCAAGACGCCGCCCTTGCACTCGACGGGATGCTTGAGAGCCACGACGCTGAGTTCCGGAATCTTGAGTGTATCGTTCATTACTCCGCAAATCCGCTGCTTGCTGACTTTATTGGTCGCGGCGAGACGAAATCAATGGGCGAGCCGGCGGGCCGCTCTATAGGAGCGCACGCCTTCCATGCCGTGCACCGCCCTCTCGCCGAACAACGAGCGCTTCCAGCCGCCAAAACCGTCGAACGCCATCGGAATTGGGATGGGCGCGCGCGCCCATCGCCGCGATGCCACGAGCGTATTCCGAATCTGCCGGGCCCTGCGTCACGATTGGTTTTCAAAAATCAGGCAGGTGGTTGTGCCGTGGACAAGCAAGCGCCCCTGGCTGTCTGTGACCCGCCCCTCCGCAGTACCAACCCGACGGCCCCGGCTGATCACCACACCTTCCGCCTTGATCGCGCCTGTCTGCGGCGTGATCGGCCGGACGAATGAAATTTTAAACTCAAGGGTCGTGGAGCCGACGCCCTTGTCCAGCGTCGATTGAACCGCGAGGCCCATGCAACTATCGAGCATTGTCGCCGCGAGACCGCCATGCACGGTGCCGGCGGGATTCAGATGGGTCTCTCTCGGCACGGCGGTAACGACGACACGTCTGTTCTCCGCCTCGATGAGGTCGTATCCCAAGGTCTGGGCTATCGTGTTGAGCGGCAATGTTCCGTTCGCCAGACCTTGGACAAACTCCAGGCCGCTCATCTCCTTCTGCCTGTCGGCGCTGACAGTCCCATATGTCCTGCTGCCGTTACGGCTCGGCATCGCTTCATCCTCCCAGGAATTGAGGATGAAGAGATGCCTCGGTTCTCGTCCCTCGCTCTACCCGCGGATTGCTTTTTGATTCGAGAACCCCGCGCGCTGCGCGCCCTCCTCGACACCGAGGTCGACATAGGACGGACCCGGTCGAGATGCTGGCGCGTGACGAGCGGCCCCATCTCGGCCTCCGGGTCGGTGCCGGGACCGAACTTCAGCGCCCGGACGCGCTCGCCCGCTCAAGGGTTTGGATACGCCGTGATGAACCTCGGATTGAGGTCGGGCGGCTCGATGATCCATACCGAGATGATGCAAGGGTTTCGGCCGTCCGGGGTTATGAGCGAGCAACGGACCTCGAACTTTCGGCCA
>Ga0210402_10001838_pt1 | contig 21363 bp, 13 predicted proteins | sample IncBWC7MmetaG_FD_161055 | JGI IMG/M metagenome (GOLD analysis project Ga0210402, IMG submission 161055) | Forest soil microbial communities from Barre Woods Harvard Forest LTER site, Petersham, Massachusetts, United States - Inc-BW-C-7-M | ecosystem: Environmental > Terrestrial > Soil >... | reverse complement strand
GTTGCGGGTGGTCGGGCGTTCGATGCTGCCGTAGGGGATTTCGTAAGTAGCTTTGTCGCTGGTTGCGGCAAGTGGGAAAGCTGCCTTTAGCAGGATGTGGTCCTCATGCCAGTCCATGTCGTTGACGATGTTGATCTCGTCCGAACCGGTGGCAAGCTGAATATCCTGCACGAACTTGGACTTCGACCAGTGACGTGTTACCCGGATCGCTGCGCGCGCCGGACCCTTCTCGACCAGCTCGACAGAATCAGTATCCGTCAGCTTAGTCGGAGGAACGTCCAGCGTACCGGGATCAATGTTCCACGCGTCATAGTCTTTCGGCGTGTCCTTGAATGCCTGCAGTTCGTTGCCGCAAGCGCCGCTAGCGAGAGTCTCGAAGTTTGATTTCTTGTCGAAGAGGCTGGTGATGCAGCCGGTGGTTTTGTCTACGGTAACGCGGACGGCTGCGTTCTCAAGCGTGAGGCCATTCACCTTCAGGTCGCTGGTGAAGGGCTTTTCGCCAAGAACGACGTGCAGTACCTGGTAGCCCATTGACGGAACATTCTTTGCTTCCACGAGCAGCTTGTAGGAATTGGTTTTGGTATCGCTGGAGAGTTGTACGGCTGGCAGAACATGGCCTGCCGGATCCAGTACGGAAACTCCGTTTGGAGCCGCATTCGGCATCTGAACGCTTACCTCGACCGGTCCGGAGCGCTCCCAAGCCAGTGGATTAAAGACTAGGACTGGAACTTCGCCTGCAGCTTTGGTGTTGATCTGCGCGGCGATCGTCTGCAGTGACCTCTGCGAAATCTCGTCTGTCTCCAGACGCGTCTTGTCGAACTGCTCCTGGGCTTCCTTGTAGATGATGCCGATGCCGGAACCGGCCGCGAGGTCATGGAAATCATTGAACGTGATTGTCTTCCATGCATCGGTCAGCTGGTCATTCGGATAAGATTTGCCGTCGAGCCATGCGAGCGAGGCGTACTTCTCGGCGTTGATTGCCCACTCTTCGCTATGCCGCATGTTCCATTTGTGCTGCGCCTGGGTGGTCTGCACGCCACGGTGATATTCGAAGTACAATTCGCTCTTCCAGGTCGGAATCGCAACCTGGCCTTCGGGCGGGGTCGGAGGCGGTGTGTAGCCCTTCATCACCGAGAAGTAGTCCCAGGTCGGCGACTCAGGAGAAACCTGCTTTTCTACTGTGCTGAAGAAGCTTTGTGCGGTTCCGAATTTGTAATTGGGAACGATCTTATTTGGCTCTGCCCAGTGATTTCCCTCGTCGAGAACCGCGCGGGTTGGGCCGCCGCCATGATCACCGATGCCATACAGATCCATCATTTCGGCCATGCCCGGAGCCCGTTTGCGGGCTATTTCGAGGCCGTACGAAAGGCGAACCGGGTTGAGATCGTTGTTGGCGTAATCGAGCGGGAAATAGGTCAGAACCTTGCTGCCATCGGGCGATTCCCACCAGAAGAGCTTGAACGGGAGCTGATTGGTGTCGTTCCATGTCATCTTCTGGGTGACGAAATAATCAACGCCCGACTTCTTGTAGATTTGCGGAGTCTGCCAGTTGTAGCCGAACGAATCCGGATTCCAGCCGATGCGGACATCGACGCCATATTCCTTCTGATAAAAACGCTTGCCAAGCAGCAGGGAGCGCGCCTGCGCTTCTCCATCAGGGAGGTTCAGGTCGGGCTCGACCCACATGCCTCCGACCACTTCCCAGCGGCCTTCCTTGATGCGCTTCTTGATCTCTTCGTTCATCTCCGGATACTTGGTCGCCATCCACTCGTTGTATTGCGCCGCGGATTGCGTGTAGGTGTAGTCCGGATATTCATTCATCAACTGCAGTGCGGTCGAGAAGGTGCGCTTCACGACGTCGACAGTTTCCGTCCAGGGCCAGAGCCATGCGGCGTCAATGTGCGAGTTGCCGGTCAGATGGAATGTTGCACTCTTCATGACGGGCTTCAGAGCTTCAAGCTGGCTCGAGGACTGCTTCAGCGATGCGTCGAACTTCGGCTGATCGGCAGCGTCGAGGGCCTTCAGGTCAACTGCCTCGATTGATTTCTCCAGCGTTGCTTCGTCGCCCTGAGGATTCTTGGACAGGCTGGGAACGAGCAGCACGGCGGAAAGAAATTCCTTGCGCAGGTCATCCGGATTAGGACGGTTATCGGCAAAGTCGATCTTGAAGTCTGCGTTATGGAAGTGCTTCTGATCGACGGTGTGCAGCATCTTTACAGCGATGAGAACTTTTTCGCCCGGCTTTGCATGATCAAGCAGAATAATCGGCTCTAGATCATCGCCCAGAGCTACGCGGCGTCCGTTGAAGTAGATGATCTGCGGGACTGGCCCGTTCGCGCCGGCGGAGAAGCGGAACCAGATGCGCGTATCGGTCAGGTCGTAACCGTTGAGTGTCTTTGGAACTTCCACCAGCCGCCGATACCAGGACGCTTCCCCGGAAGATTCGAAGCCGGGCTTTACGACCTGCCAGCTTGAATCATCGAGGTCAACGCTCTCGCCATGCGGAACGTCGCCCGAATGGAACCGCCACTCGCCCGCTGGCAAGTGGTCCAGTTCGCTGAGGCGCTTTATCACCGTCTGCACCTCGCTGGGCAACGATTTAGTAAGCTGTGCGGCTTGCTCTTCGTTCTGCGCCCACACAGGAGATGAAAAAAATATGGCGGTGGCGCAAATCGTGCTCCAGGCCACTCCGCGACCGAATCCAGTCTTCACCTGCAATCTCCTTGCTCATGATTCCCGCGTTACCTTGGCAGAAAGCCTTTCTGAAAACAACGGGTAGAGACGGGTCGGATTATATTCCTAAAAAATGAAAAGTGGAAACGATTCCATTTAGCCCGGAGATTTGGCCCGTTTCGCCCTCATCGCCCCGGGCTGAAGGGCGGTGTGAATCCCTGTCGATATGAAGCTGTAATAGTTACCTTTCTTCGATAGGCTGTCCGAACGCGATCATGTTGCCGTCACCGAGCAAGCACCAACAACTCACGCTGGCGATACTCCTGATTCACGGGTCCGTGGACATTGCCCTTGGGCAGCGTATCGGGCTTGGGCTTGAGTTCGGTGTAAAGCTGATCCACATCGTGAACGTCGATGTAATAGGCGTAGCGCCGAGTGCCGGGCACACGCTCCTCACCTTTTTGCTCAAGTATGCGAAAGCCTACTGTCTCACGATGGATGTAGGCATAATTGCCCTCGCGAAATAGCGCTTTGAATCCCAGAATGTCGGTGAAAAAAGTCAAAGCCGCTTCGATGTCTTCGACCAGCATGAAGGGCGTAATCTGGATGAAATTCGACATGGTGGGCACCTCGGCGATACCTTAGCAGAACCTTCTTTAGGCATCGCGACTGCGAGGCGTCGAGTGTATTTAGTAGACTCATCATCAGCATGATGTGCCGCCTGGCTTACCTATTTTCCAACCTGACCGTTCTCTGCCTCATCGCTCCACTTGCCGCCGCCCAGGGCACGCGCCTGTGGACGCAAACGCGCTTTGATGAATTTGAAAAGGGTACGCCCAAAGGCGTTGCCGTGCGCAGTGATGGAACGCTGGAGGCAGGACCGGAGAGCAAGCAGATCGCGGTAACGCCTTCCACCTATGTGTGGTCGATCGCAGCGGACAGCGCTGGAAATGCGTATGCGGCCACCGGGTCTCCGGCGACTGTGCTGCGTATTGCCCCGGACGGCAAGAGCACGAAGCTTTTTTCGAGCAAAGACCTGACAGTGCAGGCGGTGCGCGTGGCGAAGGATGGTTCGGTCTTGGCCGCTACCCTGCCCTCCGGCAAGGTTTACAAGCTCCCGGCAGGAGCCGTTGACCTGGATGAGAGCAAGGCTGAAGTCGTTTTCGATCCAGCGCAGACGGAAGAAAAGCCGAAGTACATCTGGGATCTTGCATTCGATGGAGAAGGACGCCTCTACATCGCCACCGGAGGGCCTGCGGCTGTTTATCGCTTGAATATTGCGAGCAGCGGAGCGAAGCCGGCGCTTTTCTTCAAAAGCGATGAACAGCATATTCGCGCAATGGCTTTTGACAAGGCGGGAAATCTGATTGTTGGATCGGATGGAAGCGGACTCATTTATCGCGTCGATGCCACTGGCAAAGGGTACATCATCTACGACGCTCCTAAGCGCGAGATTACTGCACTGGCAATTGCGGATAATGGGACGATTTACGCTTCAGCCGTCGGCGGCAAGGGGCAGACTACGCTGCCACCTTTACCGGTTCAGGGCATTCCATCAGTGACGGCTACGATTTCGCTGGTGCAGCCCGGCTCGGTGCAGGCGTTCAACGGCAACACTGTTATTCCCGACGGCTCTGAGGTCTATCAGATTCCGACGCAGGGTGCGCCGCACAAGATCTGGTCCGATCACGACGACATTGTCTATGCGCTGCACTGGACGCCGCAGGGATTGCTCGCCGCTACGGGAAATCGCGGACGAATTTATCGCATCCGCGATGACGGCCAGCATGCCGACATTGCCCACCTTGAGGCGTCGCAGGCAGTGGGCTTTGCCGATTCGCCGCAAGGGCTATTCGTCGGCACAGCCAACACCGGAAAAGTCTACCTGCTGAGTCACGATCAGGCTGCGGAAGGCATGTATCTCAGCGATGTCTTTGATGCTGGAGCCTTCTCGCAATGGGGCCGGGCAGAAGTGGATTCGGCTTCGCAAAATTACGAGTTCTATGCGCGCGCAGGAAATATCGAAAATCCGGAACGCGCCTGGAGTGAGTGGAAGAAAGTCACACCGAACAATGGCCCGCTGGGCCTCGATAAGTCCCGCTTTGTGCAGTGGAAGGTGGTGCTGCGGCCGGGAGCGACTGTTGGCGCGGTTGGAATCAACTATCTGCCAGTCAACATCGCTCCAACGATTGAGGAGATGGTGGTGGTGCCCGGCGCGCGTGTGAACGCTTCCTCTTCTCAGGGACAGCAGCCGCAATCCATGGCCATCAACTTCAACGCAGCTCCGAATCCTGGCCTACAGTTCAACGCAGAGTCTGGGCGCGAATCGCTGTCCGGCATCAAGGACAAGTCCGCTGTGACAGCGCGCTGGGCAGCTCATGATGACAATGGCGATGAGATGGTTTACAGCGTGTACTATCGCGGCGACAGCGAGATCAATTGGCAGCCTCTGAAGGACAAAGTCAACGAGCGTTATTACACATTCGATGCGACAGCCCTTCCTGACGGGGCATATCGACTGAGAGTGATTGCTAGCGACGCGCCATCTCACAATCCAGGAGAAGCGCTTACGACAGAGCGTGTGAGCGACCGCTTCCTGATCGACACCACGCCTCCCGTGCTTACGGCCGTTGGCGGGCGCATGGAGAATGGCAGGATTCACGTAACTCTGACGGCAACCGATAGCGCCACTCCGATCGGGCATGCCGAATATTCTGTCGATGCGGGACCGTGGCAATATGTCGAGCCGGTTGGCAAGCTGTCGGATTCGTTGACCGAGCACTATGACTTCGAAGCCCCGCTGAATCCACCGCCGCCGGGCGCCGCGCCTCCCGCAAATCCTACGGAACACGTGATCACGGTTCGCGTTTATGACCGCTATGAGAATGCGGCAGCGGCGAAGGCAGTTGTCCGGTGAGATTTGAACTCTTTGTCGCGGCTCGCTATTTGCGGGCGAAGCGGCGGCAGGCTGTTGTTGGCGTCATAACGGCGATTTCGGTGGCAGGCGTCGCGGTCGGAGTCGCGTCCCTCATCATCGCGCTTGCGATTACCAATGGAATGAGTCGCGACCTGCGCGAGCGGCTGCTCAGTTCGACCGCGCATGTGGATCTGATGCGCGTGCAGAGCGACGGCATCCGCAACTGGCGCGAGCTTACCGATCGTCTGCGTGCGCTGCCTCATGTCACGGCAGCAGCTCCGGGACTGTATGAGCAGGTGCTGGTCTCGCGCGGCGCGCTTTCGGGCGGCGCACAGTTAAAGGGCGTCATTCCTGCGGAAGAACGCACTGTCAGCGATCTGCTCGCGAACATCAAGCAAGGCAGCGCAGACGCGCTCGCGCAGCCAGCGGACTTATCAAACGCCGATGATGTCAATCGCGCGACACCCCCACTGGTCGTCGGTTACGATCTCGCGAACACGCTCGACGCGAAGGTAGGCGATACGGTGCTCGTCACCAGCCCGCAGGGTGGATTGACGCCCTTCGGCATGGTCCCGAAGTATCAGCGCTTTCAGATTGTCGGCATCTTTCGCTCGGGCTTTTATCAGTACGATTCAAGCTTTGGGTTTATTCGCCTGCCTGATGCGCAGCGCCTCTTCGGTGAACCGGATGTAATCTCGGTGATCTCTTTCAAAGTCGATGATCTCTATCACGCCGATCGCATCGGAAAAGAAATTGAAGAAGTCGCTGGCCCGGGATTTGAAACGACCAACTGGATGGAGCAGAACCGCGAGCTCTTTCGCGCACTCAAGCTGGAGCAGATCGTCACATTTATCGTGATCGGCCTGATTGTATGTGTAGCTGCGCTGAATATTCTGATTGCGCTGACTATGATGGTGATGGAGAAGACGAAGGATATTGCTGTGCTCATGTCGTTGGGAGTGCAGCCGGGGCAAGTTCGACGCATCTTTCTAATGCAGGGCTTTCTCATCAGCCTCCTTGGCACGTTGCTCGGCCTCGTCCTTGGCTATGTGCTGGCGTGGGCTGGAGGACACTATCGCTTTCCCCTGTCGCCGGATGTTTATTCGATTGACTACCTGCCGTTTGCTCCGCGCCTGCTCGACGGAGTAATTGTTGCCGTTGTTTCTCTGGGAGTGTCACTTCTGGCTACGCTTTATCCTTCGAGTTCTGCCGCCCGAGTGCTCCCTGCTGAAGCACTGCGGTACGAGTAGCCGAGCAACCCGCAACCGGATGCGAGCCTCGAATAAGCGAATGCTTGCACGATCCGGAGTTTTCTTTCGAGATTCTTTCCACATCCTGACCAGTGTTTTTTTAATGTGGCTGTTGGTGATAGGCCCCGTGCGGTTCGGATTCGCCTACTCCGTGCTGACGCACCAGCAGATGATCGATCTCGCCTGGGGTCCGTCGATCAAACCGCTGCTGCTCGAACGTTATCCAAAGACGACAGCCGATCAGCTGCGCGTGGCGCAATCCTATGCTTATGGCGGCTGTGAGATTCAGGATGCCGGTTACTACCCTTTCGGGCACGAGCTCTTCAGCAATCTGACACACTACGTTCGTACTGGCGATTTTGTCGCCAGCCTCATTCGCAATGCTCGCAATGTGAATGAGCTTGCATTCGCTCTGGGAGCCCTTTCGCATTATGTAGGAGACAGCATAGGACACTACGAGGCGATAAATCCTTCGACCGCTATTGCTTTCCCCAAACTGGCTTTGCAATACGGGCATTCCGTGACGTATGACGAGAGCCCACACGGCCACATTCGGACGGAGTTTGCCTTCGATATCGATCAACTCACCAAGAAGCACTTTGCGCCTTCTGCCTATCTGAATCACATTGGCCTGAGGGTTTCGGGCGACCTGCTGGAGCGGGCATTTTATGAGACCTACGGACTGCATTTAAGCGAGGTGCTGGGCAATAAACGGAGAAAAGCTGTTATTGGCTCATACAGGCGTTCCGTCCGAAGCTTCCTGCCGGATTTTGCCCACGCTGAGGTGCTGATTCATCAGAATGCCTTCCCTGCGGATTCGGACGACGAGGAATTTCAGAAGCTCGATCAGAGAGTGCAGCAGGCCGATTACAACAATGGCTGGCAAAATACGCGCAAAAAAGCCGGCTTTAAGACACATTTTCTGGCCTTTTGCGTCGTTATTGTGCCCAAAATCGGCCCAATGTCCGATCTTGCGATCAAGATTCCTACCGAAGAAACCGAGAGCAAGTATGTCGCCAGCGTAAACAGATCATTGGACACGTATGAGGACCTGCTCAAACGTCTGCACCAATCCCCTTCCGAGAAGCCGGAGATCACGATGAAGCTCGACAATCGCGATCTTGACACCGGATATGTCGTGCAGCCGGGCGGCTATCCACTGACGGACGAGACCTATGCAAAGCTGCTCGGACTGATTACGGCGAAGGCTACAGAACCGGCACCATCGGGGCTGAAGCGGGACATTCTTGCGTACTATTCCGATCCAAATTCGCCCATCATTACCAAAAAGAATGCAAAAGCGTGGAAAAGTGTGCAGGACGAACTGGCCATACTGCAAAGCATGCCGGTAGTTCCGATAAAGTGACTTGAGGGAGGCTTTGGCTTTGCAACAAGTATGCGGCGCATCAGAAGTTTGAAAAGATTGGCCGAAATGTTTGGCAGGTGAACTGCAACTATTTTTTGACACCCGGATCACGGTATCGGCGTTGTACTTTCGTGCACATGAGATTGAGAAACGGGAGAGACGGTGCTTTCTTTTTGGTGTCCAACAGTGTTAGAGGTAAGTATGGGAGTCTTCTCCACCACTTCAGGCCTTGCATCCGCCGATCCGGCGACTTCCGGCCTGAGTCGTTCCGCCCCCGATAAGCATCCATTAGTGCAGGTGAAGAACCTGCGCAAGGAGTACACGACCGGGCGCGGAAAGCTGGTGCTGTTTGAAGGACTCAGTTTTGAGGTCGCGCAAGGCGACCTGCTGGCGATCGTAGGCCAGTCGGGGGCAGGAAAAAGCACACTTTTGCACATCCTTGGTGCTCTTGATACACCCTCTGAAGGTGACGTATACTGCGCCTCAATTCCTTTGAAAAGTCTTTCACCCAAGCAGGCTGCGACCTTCCGAAACCGGGAGATTGGCTATGTATGGCAATTCCACTATCTTCTGCCCGAATTTACGGCGCTGGAGAACGTAGCAATGCCTCTGCTGGCGCGAGGCGAGTCGAAAGCAACGGCCAGCAGAACCGCGCAGAGGTGGCTGGAGGAAGTGGAACTAGGCGATCGGGCAGAACATCGGGCTGGTGAACTGTCCGGTGGTGAACAGCAGCGGGTGTCGTTGGCGCGCGCTTTGATAACGCAGCCTAAATTGTTACTGGCAGATGAACCGACTGGTGATCTGGACAGCGGGACGGCTGACCTTGTTTTCAGCTTGATTGAGCGCCTGCATCAGGGTCATCATTTGACATCGGTGATTGTGACGCACAATATGGCGCTTGCTCGGCGATGTAACCGGGTAATGCGGCTGGAAAAGGGCCGCGTTGAAGAATTGAATCCGCAGGAGGTTTAGGCGGATGGTAAGACCGGAGGATTGGCAACAGTTCCTTCGGGAAAGCGGAATGGATGTGATGAGCACCCAGACCAAATGTCACTTTCAACCGGGCTATTTCGATAGGTTGAAAGAGGCGATAAGGGATGAAGACGTTTGCGGTTTACGAGCGAGCCCTCGATAAGAAGGGTTTGGGCAGATTGGCTTGATGCTCGACATCGGCAGCGGCCTTCGCAGGGGGAATATGTTCGAGCGCTATACAGAAAAAGCACGTCGCGTCATATTTTTTGCACGGTATGAGGCCAGCCAGTTTGGCTCACCGTACATTGAGACCGAGCATTTGTTGCTCGGCCTGTTGCGTGAGGACAAGGCGTTGACCAATCGCTTCCTGCGGTCGCACGCGTCCGTTGAATCGATCAGGAAGCAGATTGAAGGGCATACCACGATTCGGGAGAAGGTTTCGACCTCCGTCGATCTTCCGCTTTCGAACGAATGCAAGCGCGTTCTGGCCTATGCGGCGGAAGAAGCTGAGCGGCTTTCGCATAAACATATCGGGACGGAGCACCTGCTGCTTGGACTGCTGCGCGAGGAGAAGTGCTTTGCCGCCGAGATTCTGCATGAGCGCGGATTGAAGCTGGTTGCGATTCGCGAAGAACTGGCGCGGGCTACGCAGGAGAAGGCTCCTCAGCAGCAGCGCAATCGCGAGTCGAGCCTGCTGGCTGAGTTCTCGCGCGATCTCACTCAAGCCGCGATGGACAACCAGCTTGATCCGTTGGTTGGGCGCGATTCGGAGCTGGAGCGCGTGGTGCAGATTTTGTGCCGCAGAACCAAGAACAATCCGGTGCTGATTGGCGAGCCTGGCGTGGGCAAGACGGCCATCGTTGAAGGGCTGGCGCAGCGGATTGCCGATGGTGATGTGCCCAGCTTCCTGGCTGACAAGCGCGTGTTGGCGCTGGATCTGTCGCTGATCGTTGCTGGCACCAAATACCGTGGTCAGTTTGAGGAGCGTCTGAAGACCATCATGAAGGAGCTGATGGAGAACCAGAATTCCATCATCTTCATCGATGAGCTGCATACGCTGGTGGGCGCGGGTTCTGCAGAAGGCTCACTCGATGCTGCGAACATCCTGAAGCCGGCGCTCTCGCGGGGCGAGATTCAGTGCATCGGCGCAACGACTCCGGGTGAATACCGCAAGTCGATCGAGAAGGACCGCTCGCTGGAGCGGCGCTTTCAGGCGGTGAAAGTTCCGCCTCCGAACGAGGAAGACGCGATCAAGATCATTATGGGCATTAAGGACCGCTACGAGAAGTTCCACGCGGTCAGCTATACCGATGATTCGATCATTTTCGCTGTCTCACACTCGAACCGCTATATTCCTGACCGCTTCCTTCCCGATAAGGCCATCGATCTGATCGACGAGGCGGGGGCGCGGGTGAAGCTGCGACAGACTTCCCTCCCCGAGGAGATTACCGAAGTCCACAAGCGGATCAAGTTCATCGTTCACCGCATGGACTCGGCGATTGCGAACCACGAGTTCGAGAAGGCTCGCTTCTACTCGGACGAAGAACGCAAGGAGCGCGAGAACCTGCGCGGTCTGCGCGACAAGTATCATCTCGATGACTCGGCTGCTGGCATTGTCTCTCGTGAGGACATTGAGGACGTTGTCAGCCGCTGGACTGGCGTTCCGGTCACTTCGATCAAGGAAGAAGAGACGCAGAAACTGCTGCGGGTCGAAGAGGAGCTACACAAGCGCGTCATCTCGCAGGACAAGGCCATCTCGGCGCTTGCCCGCGCGATCCGGCGCTCGCGTGCAGGGTTGAAGTCTCCCCATCGGCCGATTGGGTCGTTCCTCTTCCTCGGACCTACGGGCGTAGGTAAGACGGAGATGGCGCGTACGCTGGCACAGTTCCTCTTCGGTTCCGAGAAGGCTCTGATTCGCTTCGATATGTCGGAGTTCATGGAGAAGCATTCGGTTTCGAAGCTGATCGGTTCGCCTCCGGGATATGTAGGTTACGAGGAGGGCGGTCAGCTTACGGAGCGCGTGAAGCGGTCTCCTTATTCTGTCGTTCTGCTGGATGAGATCGAGAAGGCGCATCCGGATGTCTTCAACATCCTGTTGCAGGTCTTTGAAGACGGTCAGCTTACGGACGGCCTTGGAAACACGGTCGACTTCAAGAACACGATCATCATCATGACCTCGAATATTGGGGCTCGGCATCTGCAGCGGAAGCAGGGGCTTGGTTTCCAGAGTGAGCGCGAAGACTTGGTCGCCGACAAGGTGGAGGAACTGGTCAAGAACGAGGTGAAGCGGACGTTCAATCCGGAATTCCTCAATCGTCTTGACGAGATCATCATCTTCCAGTCGCTCTCGGATGCCGACCTGATCCAGATTCTCGAACTGCTGGTGCAGCAGCTCAATACGAATCTGGCGCAGAAGGCGATCACCATCTCCGTCCTTGAAGAGGCCAAGAAGTGGATCCTCGAAAAGACGCTGATTGACCGCACTTACGGGGCCCGGCCGCTACGTCGCGCTCTGCAGCGCTACGTGGAAGACCCGCTCTCCGAGGCGCTGATTGCCGGACACATTCTCGATCGCCCTGCATTCCTTGAGGTCTATCTCGAGAACAACCAGCTCTTCTATCGGCCGGTTGGCAAGGAAGGCGAAGTCAGCAAAACTGAGGGCGTGCTACTCTTCAGCAACTGACCTGCTCATAAACACGAAATGCCCTGCCAAAACCGGCAGGGCATTTCGCTGTTTGGCCGAAACTTGTTGTTTCCTGTGAAACGAAGGTCGTCTGGAATGCACCAGATTACGTGCGTCGCTTATCGCTGGCTTCTCTCAAGCCTGCGCGGGCCCCTCGGACAACCTGCTGCGCGCTTTATCTTCCTTTTGCGGGAGCTGGTTTTATGATCGTTTTGCTTACTCTTCTGTTCGTCGCCTTCTTGTTCGGTATGTGGATGGGCTTGTGCTTCTATCGCCGGAGCACTGTTAAGGCTACCTCCAATACCGGGGTTATGCCTCGCTATGCCAAGTCACGGCCTCATGGCTACTAGGCAGCACTCCCCCTGGGTATCTTTCTGCTAAATTCCTGCATATACAGGTAGTTAGCTGCATTTTGCCAAAAAATGCAAGCTAAATTCCTCTTTCGATTGAACTTATGGGTAAGACTGTATGCCGCCCGGCATTTGAATACCCTTATAAGCCCCCTATATTCTGGATCGCAATTTCAGCGAAAATAGTCGGCCAAAATTTGGCGGTTTTTATTTATCTAGTTTTCAATGGGTTAGGCTGATTAAACATCGTTTAGGGGCTTGACAAGGTTTGTTCGCGTTGCCGCGATCTGGCTTTGAGTCGGTCCGCCGGTTTGGAACCTTCGTCATAGGAAAGATTGGATGACCTGGAATCACTTCATGTGGATCGCCCGATTGCTGTGGGTCTGGATTGTGCCTGTATTAGTGCCGCTCTTATTATGGGCGACAGAAAACAAGCAAAAAGCAGTAGCCCTGAACGACGAGCGGATTGAATTCACCCCAAGTAGATCATCCTCCTGGGCGTGGGCCCTGTTTGCCATCTACGCTGCCTATGTTGCTGCAGCCCATCTGAGGCACAGCCACAGGGAGCCATTGGATATTCTTATTTCGATCTGTGTCGGAATACTCGGACCCATGATCCTTTACTCGCTTCCAGGAACGATCGCCGTAACCGCCGACGGGATAGAACAAGCCTTCTGGTTCCAGAAGAACAGGCATATTTGCTGGGCAGATATCGTGGAAATTAATACTGGTGAGAAGAGTCGCACCGTAACGATATAACCGGCGCTGATGGCACGAAGATTGTTCACTCTCGCCAATTGGCAGACCGATCACGACTATTGCTGGAACCTAAACAGCATTGTGGGGAGAATCTGCCCCCGGACTTTCCGTGCGAGCAAATTGCCGGCTTTTAGAGGCGCTGAAGGTTTATTCAATCAGATCCGCTCAAAACCACTAACGATAGTGGCCATTTGTCTTCGCATGGATTCTTCGGCGGATTCCGCCTCAGAATGACGGCTTGGGGAGTTGTGATTTCCTATCCTTTCGCAGGCTCGCGAAAGTATAGGGGCTCCGCTATTGGAGGAAGCGCCCATTATCGCTTAGCGTCGTGGTTGCGTTCTACATCAGAGAGCGGTGTGAACAATGGAACGTTTTGTGGCATCCCTACCGAATGCCTTGGTCGGCTTGGATTGAAGGGTGTTTGGCATCACCGTCAATGAAGGGTATCCATCCGAGACATCTGCCGTTGTGCAGAGACTCACCTGATGCTAAGCCAGATTCCTTACCAGACTCCGCAACGGTGCGAAAGCATAGCATGCAGATGGAGCCGTAACTCCCATCCGCGTTTTTGCGGTGCGTATATTTCTTGCCGTCCCTCGTGTTCATTTGGTCTTCTCTCCTTAGTCTGGCGGAAAGACGTAGGCAGGAAGAAGGGAAAATGAGTCTACTTACCCTGTAGTGGCCACGTTGTTTGTCGAGGCACTTCATCCACCTGCCTATAAATTGGAGGCTATCCATTCAAACTCACAGGTGTCTGAGCAATATCGAACACACTGTGCGGCAATGATTCCAGAGTTCTGGGCCAGCAGATCCTTCCCCGTCGTTTCACTCAGGGTCAGGATGACAACCGAAAGAGTTATGCCGGCTGCCAACTTAGGCTGCGGGTTCGATGCGGAGGAGTTTCATGAATTGTTCGAAGTCGGGGCGGACTTTCATGAGTTCGGCTTCGGTGGTGGTCAGGGTGGCTATGCCAATCCATTTGCCGGCGCGGACGTAATGCTGGACCTGGATTACTGTCACCTGGTTCATGGGCTGGTGTTTCAGCATCAGCATCGCGCTTTCGTCTGAACCCGGGAACTGCGAGGGCGCGGGGCCCGCGATGGTGGGGTCGAGGAAGGTGCGCTTCATGAGGGTGATCTGGGTCTGAATGTAAAGGATGAGCTGATCGCCTCCAAGCAATTCATCTTCCTTGAGATAAACGTTGCTTGGAATCGTTCCCTCGCCTGTCTTCTGGATGCCGAAGTCGGGGATCCAAGTCCAGCCGAAGGGGATGGCCGGGATGATCCACCGCCCGATGCGGGCTGCGCTCGATTGGTTTGCGGCTTGTTCAGGATATGGGGACATACGTTCAGCTCAACAAGCACCTTTCAGACAACACCGGCAGATTCGCAGACCTGCCAGGCTGCGAATACCACCAGACGACGACGATCCTCGAATTGTTCCGCCAACTCTTTTCCGGCGAAGCCCAGGGAGTAGCCGTCCATGTCGCGCGCCAGAAAGCGCGACTTGAGGGCGAGGGTGACCAGTGGATCTTGGTCGCCGATAGCATGATGGGTGAGCGCGGTTTGCGCAGCCTTGAGCCGGTTTTCCAGAAAAGGCAGCATGTCCTTTTGCCATCCTGAGGCTTGGGGCAAGTCACCGGCAGTTCCTAGAGCAGAGCGCACGGTTGAGACGAGTGCCTTCAACGCGTTGAGGTAGCGCTCTGCGACGGGCTGCGGGATGGTTTGCGTTATTACCATGCTTTAAAGCGCCTGCTTAACCCTTTTTTGGCGCGGCAAAGGTCTGCATCGCCTGATTCGCGGCTGAGCCTGCGGATGTCCAGACCTGTGTGGCCTGCTGCTTTGTCTGGTTGGCGGCTTGCTGGGCCTGAGTCATTCCCTGCTGCGCGGTTTGTTGCGCCTGCTGAGCCTGTTGCTGGGCTTGTTGCAAGGCCTGCTTCGCCTGTTGTTGAGCGTCGTTGAATTGCTGCTGCGCCTGCTGCATGGACGCTGCCGCCTTTTGCTGCACCTGCTGGACCTGCTGCTGGGCCTGTTGCACGGCCTGCTGCGCTGCGGCTTTTCCCTCAGTCGCCGCCTGCTGGACCTGTTGCTGCGCCTGCTGAACGGCTTGCTGCGCTGCCTGCATTTGCTGCTGGGTCTGTTGCTGCAACTGCTGCACCTGTTGTTGCGCTTCGTTAACTGCCTGCTGCGCTGCCTGCTGGGCTTGCGAGGTAACCTGGGATGCTTCTGTTGCCGCCTGGCCTGCCCATGCTTTCATACCATCCGGAGCGGTGACGGTGAGGACTTTGACCACGTCGTTCGCGTCGTTCGTGATTTCGGGCGGAACGCTGGACCAGAAGTTTGGCGCGCTGTCCGCGGCGGAGCTGGCTGCGGCGAAAAGCTGTGTTCCCTGCGGGAGCGTGACCGGGGCGACGCTCTGGAAGTTTGCCGTGGCTTCCGGAGGGAGATCGGGAAAGCCGGGCGACTGCAACGGGATCGGCGGCAGGCTGCTCATGGGAGCGGTCGTCTGCGTCGCGATGGTTCCGTTAGATTGCATAGTCGCTTGGGTCGAGGCAGCTGCAGCGGCTGCAGGACTTTGCATGGGAACGGATGCTCCCATGGCGGCAACGCCGGCCGCTGCGCCAGCGGCTCCTCCTCCACCTGCACCACCACCACCGCCACCGCCGCCTCCTCCTCCGGCTCCAGCCATGCCAACGAGGACCGTCATGGCGCCCATGACGCAGATGTCGGGCGGCCCGACGCAAACGAGCTGGTCGGTGACGCGGGATTGGGGCATGAATCCTGTGAGTACGGTCATGGCGCCGAGAATGAAGGGGCCACCGACGTGGGGGACGAGGACGGTGACCATAGGGCAGACGTGCATGTCGGTAATGCGCGAGGCCGGCATGAAGTTGATCAGGACCGTAGGAAAGCCCATCACGACGGTGCCGCCGTGCGCGGTCATGCTGGTGATGGTTGCAGCTGGCATTCCCATGGACTAGAACCCCTTCAGCGCTTGGCCGATGGCTTGCTGGGCCGATTGCGTTGCCTGCTGCGCTGCTTGTTGTGCCTGCTGCGTTGCCTGGGCTGCTGCTCCCTGGACTTGCGACGCAGCTTGCTGTGCTTGCTGCGTTGCCTGCTGGGCGGCTTGTTGCGCCTGATTTGCCGCCTGTTGAGCCTGTTGCTGGGCTTGTTGTGCCGCCTGTTGCGCCTGCTGGGCAGCTTGTTGGGCTTGTTGTTGACCTTGTTGCGCGGCTTGCTGTCCTTGCTGGACGGCTTGCTGCGCCTGCTGTTGTGCTTGTTGCTCAGCTGCCTGCGCCGCTTGCTGGGCCTGATTTGCTGCCTGTTGAGCCTGTTGCTGGGCTTGCTGTGCGGCTTGTTGCGCTTGTTGTTCTACCTTCTGGGCCTCCTGTTGGGCTTGTTGTACGGCCTGCGCTGCCTGCTGTGCGGTCTGTTGCGCTGCCTGCTGGGCCTGGTTCAGAGCCTGCTGGGCCGCTTGCTGTCCTTGTGCTGCTGCCTGACTGACTTGCTGCTGGGCTTGCTGGACTGCTTGATTTGCCTGCTGGTAGGCCTGCCGCGCCTGATTGGTGACCTGCTGGGCGGCTTGCTGGGCCTGTGCCTGTGCCGCCTGGGCTGCCTGCTGCGCCTGATTGGCGGCTTGCTGGGCTTCGTTCGCAGCTTGATTGGCGGCTTGTGCTGCCTGTTGCGTCGCCTGTTGTGCTGCCTGCTGTGCGGCACCGGCTGCCGATCCTCCGGCGGCACTTGCTGCACCACCTGCTGCTGCGGCGGCTCCCCCAGCTGCGCCTCCGGCAGCGGCAGCGGGATTGGACGGCGCCGGGGGTGCGCCGCCTGCGGCTGGTGAACCGCCGTCGTTGATCTTGACCGATTGAGGAGCGCTGCCCGCCTGACCAGATGCAGCCTGTGATGGTGGCGTGTCGCCGGGGAAGCTCGGGTCTTTGGGCGCTGTGGGCGAGCCGGGGGCTTGCGGGGACTGCGTGCTGGCGGACTGAGCGGACATGGCGGCTCCGCCACTGTTGATATTGACCAGAATGCCCTGAATCATGACGCCGGCGGGCGTGAGATTGACGAAGTTGCCGCCGCAGGTGAGGCTTACGCCGAGGGGGGCGTCGATCACGATCGACATGCCGGCCTTGATGTTGACCGTCATGCCGGATTCGATGTTGTACGACATGCCGATCTTGTGGTTCTCACTCATGCCGACATCGAGCGAGTAGCTTGAACCTACTTTTTCAGTTAGGTTGGAGCCAACGTTGATGTCGGAGTTGGAACTTATCTTTTGCGCGTGGTTTCCGCCGACGGTCTCGTTGAGGTCGGCGCTGATCTTGACGATCTGCTTGGCCCCGTAGGTCTGGTGGACTTCGTCGTCGATCTGCTCGTAGAGCTTTTTCTTGATGTGGAGGTGCGTGTCGCCGGTCGTCTTGACGTAGTGGTCGTCGCCGATCTGCTCGTGCTGCTGGTTGCCGATGAGGGTGTGGTGGTCGTGCTCGACGTGGAGGTCGTAGTCACGCTCGGCGTTCATGAAGATCTGTTCTTTGCCGTCGAGGTCTTCGAATCGGAGTTCGTTGGCGTTGGCTGCGCCTCCGCCCTTGGAACTGCGGGTGAGAATGCCGGAGAGCGTGTACTGGCCTGCGGGATCGTACTTCGGCATGTTGACGCCGTTGTAGACGGAGCCGACGACGATGGGCTGGTCGGGGTCGCCTTCGATGAAGTCGATGAGGACTTCGTCATCGACGCGCGGCCAGTAGTAGGTGCCCCAGCCTTTGCCTGCCCATGATTGCGCAACACGTAGAAACGTATTGTCGACGGTGTTGGGCTTGCGCAGGCGGTCCCACCAGAACTGCACGCAGGCGCGCCCGTACTTGTCCATGTGTGAATCTTCGCCGGAAGGCACGATGACTTTGCCCGTGTGCATGCCGTTGACGGTCGGCTTGCGTGTCGTCATTTGCGGGCGGTACATGACGGAGAACGGGATCGCGACGAAGGTGTTGTTATAGGGGGCGGTGATCGGTTGTTTTGTCGCGCGATATGGAGGTACCTGCTTCACGTTGTGCTCTATGCGGGTGATGAGGTACTTGGTATTGACGGCGGACTCGGGGTACTCAGTGAGTGTGAAGCTGAAGCCGGTTTGCATGCAGATGGCGTTCGATGTGCCCTCGACAATGGTTGAGGGCGTGTCGCCGGCCTGGTAGCGGATGTAGTTGAAAGCTGAGAGCAGGTCCGTGATTTTGCTCTGCGAGCCGATTTTCTTGTAGTACGCTGCGGCGCTGTCGATGTAGTCGTAGGATTCGTTGCTGTTGGCGCCAAGGGGACCGCGCGTTGTCTGCTGGTCAGTGGAAGCGCTGTAGGACACAAAGCCGTAATCCCAGGCGGTATACTTGCCGGTGACCATGCTGTTCTTGGAGGTCAGCGCGGTGATGACGAAATCATAGAAGCCTTCGCTCTGATCGCCTTCCGGGGTATAGCGGAAGGAATCCTGAATGGGGCAATCGCCGAGTTTGGGGGAAACGTCCTGCAGGGTGAAGGTGTGGTCGTCGGCGGTGTGCTTGAAGTAGTAGAGGATGCCGTGCTGCTCCATGAGGCGGGAGATGAAGGCGAAGTCGCTCTCGCGATATTGCGTGCAGTATTCGAGCTTGGGATAGGTATTGGAGGTGTCGTTTCCGGGGCTGATGCTGTAGGGGGAGAGGACATTCTGGATGATGTCGATGACCGTCATGTCCTGGAAGACACGGGTGTTCTTGCTGAGCGTAAGCAGCCACAGTTTGGGAACGACGTAGGCCTTGTAGTTGTTGTATTCGTCATCGCCGCCGCAGAATTCAAAGCTGGTCACGATGCCGTTGAGGTAACGCTTCGTCCCTGAGTCATCGGCTGAGATGGCGACGGTAACCTTGGTTCCGACGACGCTCTTAGGGTCAATAGTCTGGCTTACATCGGCAACCAACTCCACCTGATAGTAGAAAAGCTCAGAGATGCCTTCGAACCCGGCAAGGGATTCGGGCAGGAGAACATCGTCTCCAAGCGTGCTGGTGAAGTTGAGAATACGGTCGGTCTGTGCAAGTGATGCCATACGCGTTTGCCACTGCTTTCATTTTGGTTGTCGCGCGACTGTGAGCGTTTCACAGTCGCGCGAGGCCCCTACCATGCGTAAGTAAAGCGTCCCTCGGGAGAGACGCCGACAGCTACTTTTTCCGTCAGCGTTTCCGCAGCCATTCGTGCCAACACCTCACGGGAAATCTCGGGAAGCATGGTGTTGGTAAGGATGTTGTCGACGTTGCGCGCGCCACTTTCGACTTCGGTGCAGCGCTTGGCTACTTCTTCGAGCACGGCGTCGTCGTAAGAGAGAGCGATCTTGTGCGTCTCCTGTATGCGGCGCTGAATCTTGCCGATCTTGAGGCGGATGATCTGCTTCAGAGCTTCATCGCGCACCGGGAAGTAAGGGATGACCATCATGCGGCCCAGGAATGCCGGCTTGAAGATTTTGTTCAACTCCGGCTTGATGGCGGCGAGCAGGCCGTCGGCGTCGGGCATGGTTTCTTTGTCTGCCGTCAATTTAGCCAGCGTGTCGGTAGCGGCGTTGCTGGTGAGGATGATGATGCAATTCTTGAAGTTGATGGAGCGGCCTTCGCCGTCTTCCATGTTGCCCTTGTCAAAGACCTGGTAGAAGAGTTCGAGCACGTCGGGGTGCGCTTTTTCTACTTCGTCGAGCAGGACAACGGAGTAGGGACGGCGGCGGACAGCTTCTGTCAAGACGCCGCCTTCGCCGTAGCCGACGTATCCCGGAGGCGAACCTTTCAGCGAGGAGACGGTGTGGGCTTCCTGAAACTCCGACATATTGATGGTGATCATGTTGCGCTCGCCGCCGTAGAGGAGATCGGAGAGCGCGAGAGCGGTTTCCGTTTTGCCGACGCCGCTGGGGCCGACGAGCATAAAGACGCCGACGGGTTTGCCGGGGTCGTCGAGGTTAGCGCGCGAGGTGATGATGCGCTGTGCGATGGCGGCAAGGCCGTGGTCCTGTCCGATGACGCGCCGCTTGAGCTGCTGGTCGAGTTCGAGGACGGAGGTGATTTCGTCCTTGACCATCTTGCCGAGTGGGATGCCAGTCCACGCGGAGATGACTTCGCCTACGATTTGTTCGTCGACGCAGACGTGCATGAGCGGATTTTCGCCCTGCACTTTTTCCAGTTCGGACTCGAGTGCCTGCAAGACTTCGAGCGTGGGTTTCACTTCCGGCTTGTCATCGCCTTCGGCCTTAACTGTTTCAGCACCGGATTCGAGCGCTTCGCGCATCGTGCGGATGCGGGTGACGAGATCGACTTCCTTCTTCCATTGTTCCGTCAGGGTCGCGAGAGATGCTTCCGTCGCTGCGAGCTGTTCTTCGATCGTCTGCAGGCGCTCGACGTGGTCTTCGCCCACGGTAGTTTCGCGTTCGAGGATCTGCTTCTGAACTTTAAGGTCGTCGATGCGTCGAGTTGCGTCTTCGACGGCGGCCGGGATGGTGGTTTGCCCGAGCGCGAGCCGCGCGCATGCCGTATCGAGAACACTCACGGCTTTATCAGGAAGCTGACGCCCGGCAAGATAGCGATTCGTGAGCTTCACAGTTGATGTAACGGCCTGATCGAGAATGCGCAGGTTGTGGTGCTTTTCCATTGCCGAAATGATGCCGCGCAGCATGGTTGCGCACTGCTCTTCGCTTGGCTCCTCGACTTTGACCACCTGGAAGCGGCGGGCTAACGCGGCGTCCTTCTCGAAGAACTTCTTGTATTCGGACCATGTGGTTGCTGCGATGGTGCGCAGTTCGCCGCGCGCCAATGCCGGCTTGAGCAGGTTGGCGGCATCGTTCTGTCCGGCCTGGCCGCCTGCGCCGATCATGGTGTGGGCTTCGTCGATGAAAAGAATGATGGGATGCGGCGATGACTTTACTTCGTTGATGAGTCCTTTAAGACGGTTTTCAAATTCGCCCTTTACGCCTGCGCCTGCCTGCAACAATGCGAGGTCGAGACTGTGGACCTGGACGTTGCGCAATGCGGGTGGCACATCGCCCTGACTCACACGCAGCGCGAAGCCTTCGACGACTGCTGTTTTGCCCACACCTGCTTCGCCGGTCATAATCGGATTGTTCTGGCGGCGGCGCATGAGGATGTCGACGACCTGGCGAATTTCGAAATCGCGTCCAAGGACGGGATCGATCCTTCCTGCCTTGGCTTTCGCTACCAGGTTTTCGGTGTACTGGTCGAGGTGCTGCGTTTTACCCGAGCCTGCCGGACGTGGTGCTCCGTCGCCTCCCGCGGCAGCGGGAGCAGCAGCGGCGCCGGCGGCGGAATGTTCTTCGCGCGACTTTGCGGTGACGGTGAAGAAGTCGTTGCGCAGAGCTTCGATCGGAATCAGCTGCAGTTCTTT
>Ga0210402_10001837_pt1 | contig 21367 bp, 17 predicted proteins | sample IncBWC7MmetaG_FD_161055 | JGI IMG/M metagenome (GOLD analysis project Ga0210402, IMG submission 161055) | Forest soil microbial communities from Barre Woods Harvard Forest LTER site, Petersham, Massachusetts, United States - Inc-BW-C-7-M | ecosystem: Environmental > Terrestrial > Soil >... | reverse complement strand
CATGATCGCCGGGTGCTCGATGAGACTCTCGACGCCGCCCAAGCTCTCCGCCAACGCAAACACCCGGAATGATTCGAGCGCCCGCCGCACACGTTCCAGATCCCCGCGAAGCACCACCGTGATCATACCGCCGGCCGCACTCATCTGCGTGCGCGCCAACGCATGCTGCGGGTGACTGGCAAGCCCGGGATAAATGACACGCTCCACGGCGGGGTGACTCTCCAGCCACCGCGCAATCGCCAGCGCGTTGGAGCAGTGGCGCTCCATGCGCAAATGCAGCGTCTTCAGCCCACGCAACGCCAGGAAGGAATCGAACGGCCCGGCCACCGCGCCCACGGCGTTTTGCAGGAAAGCCAGCCGCTCCCCCAACGCCGCCTCGCGGGTGACCACGATGCCGCCGATGATGTCCGAATGCCCGTTCAGATACTTCGTGGCCGAGTGAACTACGGCATCGAAGCCATGCTCCAGCGGACGTTGCAGATACGGCGTGGCAAACGTGTTATCCGCTACCGCCAGCAATCCGTGATCCGCCGCGAATCGCGCCACGTGGCCCAAATCCACCAGCTTGAGCATCGGGTTCGACGGCGTCTCCACCCAGATCAGTCGCGTATTGGGGCGTAGCGCCGCTTCGAGAGCTCCGGGCCCGGCCAAGTCCACGAACGTGGTCTCTAGTCCCGCGGTCCGCTTACGCACCCGCTCGAAAAGCCGGACAGTGCCGCCGTACAGATCGTCTCCTGCGATCACGTGCGACCCGGCATCCAGCAGTTCCAACACCGCCGCCGTGGCCGCCAGTCCGCTGGCGAAGGCCAGCCCTCGCGCGCCGCCTTCCAGGTCCGCAACGCACCGTTCGTAAGCTAGCCGCGTGGGATTCTGGGTGCGCGAATACTCGAATCCGCGGTGCACCCCGGGGCTTCGCTGCACGTATGTGGAAGTGGCATAGATGGGGGTCATGATGGCGCCCGTCGTGGGGTCGGGTTCCTGTCCCGCGTGGATGGCCCGAGTTCCGAATCGTTGGCTCATAGGAGGCATCACTGCAATTGGCGCCGCAGATGGATCAGCAGATCCGTGCGGGTGATCAATCCGAGAAAGTGGTCGCCATCCAGGACCAGCGCCACCAGGCCGCGATCGAGGATGTCGTACAGGCGCGCGATACTCTCATCGTGCGCGATGGTCTCAAGCCGGCTGGTCATAGCGGAGCGCACCGGAGCGCCGAAGCGCGCCTGGTCCTCATGCACGGCCAGCAGCAGGTCGCTTTCGTCCAGCACACCGACGCAATGGCCGCTTTCGATCACCGGCACCTGCGAAATATCGGCTAGGCGCATACGCTGGAAAGCGGTCAGAAGCGGATCATCTGGCCCCACCGTGATAACCGCACCCTCCTCGTACTTACGGGTAACCAGGTCCTGCAGACCCCCCTTTCGTACGCGTTCGATGAATCCCTGGTCCTGCATCCAATAATCGTTGTACAGCTTCGACAAGTACTTGGCGCCGGTATCACAAACGAACGTCACTACCTGCCTGGGCAGGGTTTGCGCGCGGCAGTACCGCAAGGCCGCGGCCAGCAGTGTACCCGACGACGATCCGGCGAAGATGCCGGTCCGCTTGAGCAGCTCGCGGGACGTTTCAAAGCTCTCGCGGTCCGAAATTGAGTATGCTGTCCGCACTCGCGAAAGGTCCGCGATAGCCGGTACGCAGGCGCCGCCGATGCCCTCCACCGCGTAGTTGCCCGAGGGCACCTGCCGCCCGGTGCGCACGTACTCGTAGAGCGATGACCCCTCCGGGTCCGCCAGCACCATCTCGGTCTCGGGCCGCACGCGCCCAAAGAAGCGGCTCAGCCCCGTAATGGTACCGCCGGAGCCGACCCCGCAGACCACCGCGTCCACCGCCTGGTTAAGTTGGCTCCAGATCTCCGGCCCCGTGGTGGTCTCGTGCGCGGCCGGGTTCGCCGGGTTGCCGAACTGATTGATGTGATAACAGTGCTCATCGTGTGCGATGCGCGCCGCCATGTCCTGGTAGTAATCCGGGTGGCCTGGCGCGACGTCGCTGCGGGTCAGCCGTATGTCCGCACCCAGCGCACGAGCGTGCGCAATCTTCTCCGGCGACATCTTATCCGGGATCACCAGGATCAACCGGAAGCCCTTGATCGCAGACACCAGCGCCAGTCCGATGCCGGTATTGCCGGCCGTGGCCTCCACCAGCGTCTGGCCTGGAAGCAGCTCACCAGTGCGCTCCGCGGCTTCGATCATCGCGACCGCCATGCGGTCTTTGATCGACCCGCCCGGGTTCTGCGATTCCAGCTTCAGATAAAGCGAGCAGAGGCCGGTATCGAATCCGTGCAACTGCACGAGCGGCGTATTGCCAATCAATTCCAAGGTGGTGGGTGTGGCTACGGCAAGCATGGCTTTACGGGTTCGCGGCGGCCTGAAACCAGGCAGGCTAGTTCGGTTTGGTTTGGTTTGGCACAGGATCTCCGGCACGGCCTTCCGGTCTTCGCCGATCAGGCACTAGTATCGCTCACTCCGGTCCCTTTCGCTGAGTTTCTCATACACACGAGTATAGATCGGCGCCAGAATGGCCCTTGGGCTGCAGCGCCTCGAAGGCCGCGCTGTAGAATCGCGACTCGAAATTCGATAGCGACGTCGGGCCGCTTTCCTATTCCCGAGTGCACTGGCGCCCACGCGCCCCCGCGATGACCTGCTCGAATCTCCGCGCGAGCCGGGCGAGCCGGCACGCCGCGCGGCGCGAAAGGCACGCCGGGCGCGACGGGCAGGGCGAGGGCGGCGAAGCCGCGCGTGGGCCGAGGAACAGCAGGAGACGGCACCCGCGGCGAGCCGGAACGGGCCGTGCCAAATATATTGAACAACGAGAAGGTGTTTACCGTCTTTTAAAGCGATCTGGTCTCCAGATCCACCTTTCTTTCTCGCATCCTGTGCGTCTTGTCGGCGGTGGGGATGGGTTGGCTGACCTACTTGTACGAGCCAATGGCAGAACCGAATTGCTGGCTAAATCGTGCGTTTCGGCGTTGTCGCCTGGTTCTAAAATGCGCTGTCGCTCCTGGTGTTTGGTGTGAACGAGCAGCGCTGGACGGAGTAGGCAAAGGCAGGGCATGAGGCCCACACAAAATCCAACAAGGAGACTTTCCAATGAAACACAACACCATGTTGACCGTCGCGTCTCTGCTCTCGATTCTCTTCCTGACGCTTCACATTACGGACGACATCGTTCGTGGGATATCGAAGGCCGAGAGCTCAAACACTGCGCGGCTCGTCCTCGCGGTCTTCCTGTACGGGACACTCGTGCTCCCCGAACGGCGATCGGGGCACGTCATCATGCTGCTCATCGGATTGTTCGCAGCAGCCATGCCCGTCATCCACATGAGGGGAGCACATTACGGCGAGATCGCCAAGTCCCCCGGCGGCTTTTTCTTCGTCTGGACACTCTGGGCGCTCGGCGGGCTGGGGGGCTTCACCTTGATCCTCTCGGCGCGCGGATTGTGGGATCTGAGACGGAGCCGGCCCCAGTAGTCCAGGGTAACGGACGGTGGCGATGCTCGCCCGTTGGGTGTTGTAAAAGCAACGATCAACGGGGTAGGATTCACCGATCGGTCTACCGGCGGCGGACGGCTCGCGCGCCCACGCGACAACTCACTCGAATGGTGCGAGTGGGAGAACGCGCGTTGTGGTCCCGCCTGTGATCGACGACAGCGGCACGCGGGCGCGCAGGAATGCGGATCGGGGCGCGACCTGCGTGGCTCCTCGATCCCAACGCCGCTGGAGTACGATTCTATGCCAGAGTCTACCCGGCAGACGGCGGGGAGACGACCAATGCGCTTCCAACGATTTCGATCAGCGAATCGCCCGGTATCCACTCAACAGCCATGCAGGCCCTGGCGGGGGCTTTGCCGGGGCTGAAGTAGGTCCCGTAGATTTTATTCAATGCGTCGTACTGCGCTTTATGGGCATCGAACCGAGCTTTGCCCGTAGGCATCGGGACATTATCGGCCTGAGGGAGGCAGAGAAAAACTTCCACATGCATGATGCTGTCCATCGTGCACCCTGCGCGCTCCACGGACTTCTTAAGTGCATCCATCGTTCGGGTGACGTGCTTCTCAAATGGGTCCGTCACGAGAATGTGATCGTCTCTAGAGTAGCCGTCATTGGAACCAGTGCCCGAGAAGTAATAGATGCCATTGTGTGTGTGGTTGCTGCGAGGTCGATTTCCAGCAGGGCTGGCTGGTGGTGTGCCCGCGGATTGAGGAGGCTGTTGAGCGAAAAGAACGCGTGCGCCGGTCACGGCGGCCATCGTTGTCGCGAATTTATTGAAGTACCTGCGTCGAGAGTTGGCCTGCATAGAATTCTCCATTTGGACGTATCCTTCACGAGTCTTTAGACACCCTGCTTCCCACCCCGTTGGTTTCTGTCAGGTCTGGCGTGGTAAGAGTGATGCATGGAATATGTTTACCATATGCGGGATCCCAAAGAAGGCGCTATTGTTCCTTCAAGACCTACACAGGAACTGGTCGGCATTCTGGACAGCGCCGTCACTCTCTTGGTGGACGAGGCGAATTAGGCCCATTGTCCTCTGCGCATCTTGGAGCGCCATCGGGGCCTTCGGATTGATCTGACGCTGCCCATCCCATCAGACCCGTGCCCTGGCCCCTGAGAATGAGGCGTTAAAACGGAACTGATCCCGAGGGCACGCGCCCACACGACGCCAACGACAACGACTCGAACGCGCGAATGGGATCGACGATCACGGCGACGGCCGCTCGCTCGCCGAGAAGCGGCCCGCGGCGACCAGCAACTTCGTGAGACGGGCGAGCCGCGCCTCGCGGTCCGGCCCCAAGAGCGACGACGGGCTCGAATTGAGCGAGTGGGCGCGACGGCCGCGGGTCGTGGTCCACCGCGCTCGCGGTCCGGCCAGACATCGACGACGGCGCCGCGCTGGCGCGCTGAACGCGGGACCGAGGACGCGGCACGCGTGCGGCGCAGTGATTCCGCCGGCACTCGCGCCCACGCGACTCCGGAAGGTCCCGGCGCGACGAGCGCTGCTCCTCGATCCCGACGGCACCGGCGCCCACGCGCCCCCGCGATGACCTGCTGCCGCGGCGTGAGCAACCGCGTGACGGGCGACCGCGGCACCTCCATCCCGACGGTACTAGCGCCGAGGGCAATCCCACCAACTTACCCACGCTCACCACAGGCGGCACGCAAGCTGGCGTGATCATGGGTATCGCCGGATACATTTGCCCGGAGCTGGCGGCTGGACAAACCGTCGACAAGCGAGCGGAGATCTGGGCGTTCGGCGTGGTGCTGTGGGAAATGCTGAGCGGCCAGTCTGCTTTTCAGTTCTGGCCATACGGACTGCGAAACGTCGCAAGAGGCATTTCCCGCCGGCAGTGTTATAAAGAGTATTGTCTTGTCCCGCAACCCATGCCCGGTGTTTTCCCAGAGGACGGAAGCGACAAGCCGGATCCCGACTCAAACTGCCACAGGCGCAATAAGGAGCAATCGATGGGAAGATTCACATTTGCAGTGATCAGCGGAGTCTTTTTATTGACTGGATTCTCCGGCACGCCGGCATTCGGCCAGCCGACGTCTTCGTCCGCCGTGTGGAGTCCCGTTCGAGCTGCCGCCTACTTGGACACGAGGTCGACGTGGTGGATTTCATGGCCGAAGTCCGCCAGCGACCACGGTACGTTTTGCGTCTCCTGCCATACGGCGACGCCGTTTTCGCTGAGCAGAGCCGCACTCCGCGGCCCCTTGGGCGAATCGGGCGCCTCTTCCAATGAGCAGAAGGTGCTGGATAGCGTTACGAAGCGCGTCCACATGTGGCATGACGTCGATCCGTTTTATACCGATCAGGCCCGCGGACTTCCCAAAACGTCGGAATCGCGAGGGACGGAATCAATCCTCAATTCGCTGATACTCGTGTGGCGCGATGTACCCACAGGTCACCTCAGCGCGGATGCTAGGCTTGCTCTCGACAATATGTGGGCTCTACAGATCAAAGCTGCCGACATGAACGGAGCATGGGCATGGCTTCAGTTTCATAACGCTCCGTTTGAGGGCGATTCGCAATTTTACGGCACCTCGCTAGCGGCCATCGCCATCGGTTCCGCGCCCGGAAATTATCAGTCGGAGCTGGAAATTCAGAAGGGCATAAAACTTCTGAGTGCGTGGCTCGTCAAGAACATGAATGCGCAGACGCCGTTGGATCGCGTCGTGCTGCTGTGGGCGTCCACGAAACTGACCGGCCTTCTCACGCGTGACCAGCAAAACAAGATTGTCGAGGAGGCTCTGGCCAAACAACGCGAAGACGGGGGCTTCAGTATGTCGCAACTCATCGGCGCCTGGAAACGCCATGACGATACTCCGCTCGATACCTCGAGCGATGGTTACGCAACGGGCCTGATTGCGTTCGCGTTGGAGCAGGTCGAAGCGCAACAGGCTCAGGCGCCGCTGAAGCGGGCGCTCGCGTGGTTGAGCAGAAACCAGATTGAGTCGGATGGTCGGTGGCCAGCGGTTTCGCTCAACAACAACCGGCCTGTGTTGTCCGATACCGGACTCTTCATGAGCGATGCGGCCACCGCTTACGCCGTGCTGGCTTTGACAAATGCGCCTGGTCGATAGGGTCCGATTCGCGGCAAGTAATCCCCGTCAAACAGTTAACTCAGATCGCCCGCCCATCAGGTCCTTCGGCGTGATGTAGCCGAGATGCGGCGTAAGATGTTAAGGCGCTTTGGGCGCGCTGCGCCTTTGAATACACCGTCTAATCTATTGAGTCGATAGCAGTTACATCTGTAGCTACCAATTGCTGCGATCATATTTGCTTGTTGGGAAGAACAGGCAACGGATCTCGGCCGTGACCGTGGGCAGCGTTTGAACGCGCTCCGCCTTCGAGTATCCGACTGAAGAGTAAGCCTCTCTATGACTTAGCCCTTTGGCAACGCACCGAGCGAACCGCTCATGTTTCGAGTTGTGTAGAACCGGCATAATCCGGTCCCTCAGCGAGTCGATGCTCTGGCTTTCTTGTGGTACCCGCTTCTCGTTCCACTCCCCTACCTCAATTGCCGCCTGCTTCAGGGTTTTGAGGATCTGCGTCACCAGAGCCGCGTCGAACTTCCAGATCTCCTTCTTGGCTTTCTGTCCGCGGTAGCCCTTCACCACCAGCCCAGTAGAACCCTCGGGGTGGTCGGCGTAAAGTAAAGCACGCGCCCGTTGCAAGTCGAGCATGTCGTCGAGCTGGTTCTGCAGAATCTGGACGCGGACCGAGCGGCTCCGGATCTCGAACTCGACCACGCCCTGGAAAATCGAGGTTTTCAGCTCGTTGATACGGGCTAGAACTCCCTCATTTCCCGCGCGGCCGAAGCCGACCACGGGCGAATACAGATATGGAGTCGAACAGGCCCTCCGCTTTCGCCGCCCGGCAGCGGTCATGATCGACGAAGCGCAGCATCTGGCGAGAAGCTCCGTCCGTCGCTCAAGCAGATAAGATCATCTCGGAAGCCAGCGAAGGGGAGATGCGTCTGATGGACAGCAATGAGGCGGCATCACATCTGCGCGAACAACTCGGGTGGCGCAGGCTTGTTTGGTAAGCATCCCGCTGAACCGCCAAGCCAGTCCGCTTGCGGATGCCAGTTTAGTCCGACGGGAGCGTCGTTATTTCAAACAATCTTGTGAGCGGACTGAATGGTCAGCAGAAGGCCACTAGGCCTCGATGAGCGGGGTTACACGCTGCGTCCATCGGTACCCCCATGGGTTTTCAGGTTTCCGGTTCAGCCTCCGATTCGAACTGACCGAAAAAGCACCTTGGCCGTCAGTAGCCGCGGCTGTGCAGTACAAACACGACGGCGGCAGCGATCAGGCAGTAAAGGCCAAAAAGATACCAACGTCCACCTTCAAGCCACTGGCTGAGCCACTTCAAAGCTACCAGTCCTGCCAGAAATGCAAAGAACGCTCCAAAGAGGCTGGGTGTGAAGGCAGAAAGCAGATTGCCCGTTCCGCGGGTTGACTGCACGCGCATAAGTCTGATGGCCTCACGAGTGACCACTGCCGGTGTGAGCACGACCGCAAGGGCAAAGCTAAACGCCTCAGCGGCGGACTTTGGAACGCCCGCCAACATGCCTACGGAGATGGTCGCACCCGAGCGAGAAAAGCCCCTAAACGGGAGGCAGAGACCTTGCACGGCGCCGATCAGGCCAGCTTGACGGGTGCTCAATCCTGAGGCTTTTGTCATCAATCCGGCCGGGTTCCGCCTGGAAAATACACCGGCAATGATGATCAGCAAACCGGCTAACGTCAGGGCGGGCGCGATAATCTCCAGGTGGCTGAACAGATCCTCGATCTGCGCATCTTTCACATCACGGAATGCAGTCCTTTCAATCACCTTGATGATGGCTTCGCCGATCACTCCGGTTAGCGCGGTGGCTAGAACGATCTTGATGACTACGTCCTTGAAGGCAGCCATATCACGGAAATAGGTATTGCGCCACTGCCGCCAAAAGTAAACGATGACCGCAGCCATAGTGCCAGTGTGAAGCATGACGAGGAGGAGAGTCATGGGCGGCGACGATGGATCGAGGCCCATTAGTTTCTCGGCTACGACAACGTGCGCCGAGCTTGATACCGGCAGCAATTCAGCGAGCCCCTGCACAATGGCTAGGATGATGACTTGCAGCAGAGACACCATATCGTGAGCTATCACTGTACCAGATCGGTCCACGTAATTTGCTACAGATCCGGAAAGAACACTCCCAGTTAGCCGCCCAGTTCGAGAGAGCTTGTGGCGTGGTTCATTTCTTCGAGGTGGGTGCCGGCGTGCTGCACCGCCGCAGCCGTCACCGTGCCCTGGGTCGATGGAGTCCACGCAAGAACTTCGAACTTCAGATTCTGGCGCACCGGGGCAACCATGAAGCCGGAAGCCCACTCGTTGAGCCACCCAGGACGCCCGAAATCCCAAGGCCCCAGGTGCGCATTCTTCATGCCCCAACGCGTGGACTCGTTGACCACCCACTTTGCAGCCTCCTCGTGATTCGGCGTTCCGGTAACACGCGGGCCGTATCGATCCGCAAGCATGTGCAGAGTGCGCATTAGCTGCGAGTGCTCCATCTCTTCACTCCGGATTCTGGCGTCCGTGGCCTCATCGACCTTTTCCCCTGCAAATAAGAGGCAGGCGAAACCGATGGCGAGAGCGAGCGGCAGTTTCTCATGGAGCGGAGCCTTTTCTCCGAAAGCGTGCAGCCCGCATTCTACCGTAGCCACCTTAGGATCTCTAAGAACAATCGCATGAGCGGGTTGAATTGGTCGTGGACGGGTTCTAAACCAGGGTGGCCGGTCCAGGCTGCCCATGTGGAGCCCCGTCCGGCCGCTCACTTCGAATATTAGATCGCTCATCCAAGGACCCTTCCCTTTTGCGGGATAGTTGGAGAATTCCACGGCCTACTGCCTGACAATACGTATAACAGACTACGAAACGGCGTAACGGATCAATGGTCAACGATCACGAACCTCTGATTGTCAATGCCATAGGGCACCTTGCCGGCGCCATCGTATTCGGTATTTTCCTGGTGCTCGCACTACGGGGCGCCGCGGGACGGCGGTCGCGTGAGAACTGGCTGTCAGTCGCCTCGGCAGGCTTGGCGTGGACCTGGAATGCCGTATCCTTCGCGAGCCTCGTATTGCCTTCCGGCACCGCCCGCTGGGCCCTGGAGGCCGTGAGCTTCTCCAGCCTGAGCCTCTTGCCCGCTGTTCTTCTGCACCTATCCCTTAATGGCAGGTTTCGCGTTATCGCAGCCAGCGGATACGTACTGAGCGCGATTGCCACGACGATGCATTTGTGCGAGCGCCTCCTCCCCGCCACGCACCTGCACAAGTGGGCGCTCTGGGTTATTACCGTTGGATTTGGAGCTTTGACTCTGGTCTCAGCAGTCCGAGTGCTGCTGCACGGGGGGAAGAAAACGCGCGGAAGGACCTCGCAACTGCTGGCATCGATGTGCCTCCTGTTATTCGTTGTGACGTTCTCGCACTTTGGAGCGGGCCACCCGCCCCGGCCGTGGTCTACGGAACTGCTGGTGCATCATGCTGGAATACCGGTTGCGTTGTTGATCTTGCTTCAGGATTACCGTTTCGTCTTTCTTGACGCGTTTGTCCGGTTTCTCGCCAATGTCTTCGTGGCAGCGCTTCTGGCAATCGCTGGAATACGCCTCGCCTTATCCCTTGTGCCGGAAGATGGATTGTCACATCCTCTGGGAGATACTCTGACCGTGGCGGGCCTGTGCGGTCTGATGATCCTTTTCGCCTACCTTCGAGGGATCGTCCAGAGATGGTTGACGATGGCAGTGTTTCGCCGATCCGGCATTGACGGAATCGTCGAGGAGCTCAGGTCGAAGGCTGTCGAGATTCGAAATGAAGGCGCCTACTTGAAATGGGCCGCGGAACGGATGGCGGCGGTCGCCGGTACTCCAAGGTTCGAGATTCTTGAATCTGAAGCTAGCCAGGATCGCTGGGGCTCAACCATGCGGGACCTGGACTATCCTTCCCTTGCGGAAGATGAACCATGGATGCGACGCGATGCTCGCTGGAACTGGGCCGAGGCTGTCGTCCCCATCCGGCTTTCACAGCGGGATGTGCGCAACCTGCTGTTAGGGCGGCGGCGGGGAGGGCGGAGGTATCTGAGTGAAGACCTTCGCGCGCTCAACCACCTGGCGAGGGTTGTGGCCGAGGAAGTGGACCGCTTCCGCTCCGCGGAGATGCAGCGGCTGGTATCCGAAGCGGAATTGCGCGCGCTTCATTCGCAGATCAATCCGCACTTTCTCTTCAATGCACTGAACACGATCTACGGGATCATTCCCCGCGAAGCGGCCGGCGCACGGCGCACGGTGCTCAACCTTGCGGACATCTTCCGGTATTTCCTTCAATCCGACAAGATATTAATACCGTTGTCCGAAGAACTGAAAATCGTGAGGGCGTACCTGGAGATTGAGCGCCTTCGGCTGGGACCGCGATTACAGACCGTGATCCAGGTGGACAAGGATGTCGAGCAGACCTTAATTCCTATCCTGTCGGTCCAGCCGCTGGTGGAGAACGCCATCAAGCACGGCTTGTCGACGCGCTCAGACGAGGGGTGGTTGAGACTGACCGCGAAGTCTACGGATGGCAGCTTGACGATCATGGTGGAGGACTCCGGTCCCGGGCCGAGGTCGAACTCTTCCCTGGCCCAACCAACAGGGGCCGGTGTTGGACTGGCTAACGTAACGCGCCGGCTTCAGTTGTGTTTTGGGCCCGATGCCGGTGTGAACATGGAACAAGGCAACTTCGGAACGAGAGTACAGTTTTCTGTCCCGCTGTCTCCGGTGCCCGCGCATCAATAGTCCGATCTTCGGTTGGATCAGAACCCTGGAGAAATCCCACTCATCGGCACCAGGATCAGGGCCGTTATATTGGACATGGCTGCAAAATCAATCGCAAATCCGGCTTCGAGCGCGGTTGTGGTGACCGCCTGAATCCTTGAGACGGCGAACGCTACCGCCAACGACCAGCATAGGGCCACAACCAGCGTTAGCGGGACGATTCCAATTGCGCCCGGTGAACGGGACAGCAGGAGTGTTCCAGTCGCCATCGAGAACTGCAGGACCGGGGTCGGGAGCAGGGCCGCCAACCAGCATAGGTTGCTTCTGCCGCTCCGGCTCAGGCCCAGGCAGAACAGCCAGATCAAGCAATGCCACACCGTGCTAACCAGCCAAAACGGCGAAACATGAATTAGCTGGAATGGGCTATACACGCCCGTGGACGGCAGGATTGCGATCAGCGACGTGAGGTAAATCGCATTGAATGCGCCATAAACTGCCAGCCTCGCCAGAAGACCGCCTCGCGGTGCCGCAGCCAGCAACTGAACGTCCCTTAGGAAGAAGACAAACAGCATTGCCACCAGGACAATCGCCAAACCCATGAATCTGACTGTACTCGATTATGGACGGCATTGGCGCGTTGCCCTCTATTTTCGACGATGAGCGTTCAGGTCCCACCCAAGACAGAATTTCTCGTTGAAGACTTACCCGCCCATATCGCAATTCAACCCGCTCGTCTGTGTTGAAGTGCCGGTCGCAAGTTTTGTCGAGGACTTCGGCGGCAGTTCGCTTACATCTAATCAATGGACCCTCGTGTGATGAAAGCCCTGATCGTCGATGATGAGCCGATCGCGCGTCGCGTCCTTCGCGAGGAACTGGAACTCTTCCCGGAGGTCCTGGTCGTTGGCGAGGCCGGAGACGGCAAGGAAGCCCTGCAAAAGATTGCCAAACTCACGCCAGATGTAGTCTTTCTCGATCTGCAAATGCCCGTAATGAGCGGATTTGAAGTAGTTCGGAACCTGAGGGAACCCCCGCTCCCCGTGATCGTGATTGTTACCGCGTTCGACCAGCACGCAATTGAAGCGTTCGAAGCGGGGGCCATCGACTATCTGCTGAAACCGGTCGGCGAAGCGCGATTGCGGACGGCAGTGGAGCGTGCTCGAACCTTGCAGGGCAAACCGGCCGAGGTCGCCGCGCGTCTGGACAAGATCGCCTCCGTGGCGGAACCATCTAATGCGACCAGGAACAAAAAGGTGGTGGGACGAAACGGGGAGGAATACTTCTTCCTGGATGTGGACGACGTTCTGGCCTTTCAGGCTGAAAGGGAACTGGTTTGGATTGTTACCTCGAAACAGCGGCTCCTGGCAACCCAGTCTCTGCGATTACTCGAAGAGCGCCTGGCTCTGCCGCAGTTCCAGAGAGTCCATCGGAATGCGATCGTGAATGTCAACCACGTCCGGAAGATGAGCGCGCTAAGCAGCCAACGGTGGCTGATCACTCTGAGCAACTCGCTGCAATTGACAGTCAGCAAGCGCCAGGCCCACAGTATCCGCAGCATCCTCAACTGGTAGGTGTCACGTATTGAACCCCACAGTCCGCTCACGGATGTTTCCAGCCCGCTCCCTAGGGGAGTTCGGCCAGTTGTGAGATTAATCTAGGCATCGCCCCAAGCCCTTTCCATACTGGACCCTATGAAAAGAACTCTCGCTCTGCTCGCCGTCGGTTTGCTTTGTTTCGGTTTGGCCCACCGGATGTACGGTCAGTCGCTGGGTAACGCCGGCACTATCGATGGGACGGTGGTCGATCCTTCCGGCGCTTCGGTTGCTAAAGCTCAGGTGACCATCCACAATGCCATCACCGGATATCATCAGGCAACGATTGCGGCTACGGACGGCTCTTTCCGGTTTAACAACATTCCTCCCAATCCGTACCACCTGGAAGTGACGGCTTCCGGCTTTAGCGTTTTCGGTCAGGATGTGAACGTCCGGGGTGCCGTGCCGCTGCAAGTCAAAGCCACCCTGGCACTGGCGGGCGCAAAGTCGAGCGTCACGGTGGAGGCCGCTGGCGCCGACATGCTGGAGGTAGATCCGACGGCCCACGTGGATGCAGACCGGAACCTGATCATGAAGATCCCCACAATCGAGCCGGGCTCAAGTTTGGGTAAGGCCATTGTGTACAGCACCGGCGGCGTGGCTGACGATGGTAACGGCTTCTTCCATCCGCTAGGCGACCACGCCCAGACCACCTTCATGATCGATGGTCAGCCCATCAGCGATCAGCAGAGCAAGGTTTTCTCCACCCAGCTTCCCACCAGCGCCATTCAGAGCATGGAAATCGTCACCGGAGCGCCGCAGGCCGAATTCGGCGACAAAACCAGCCTGGTGGCCAATATCACGACGCGTTCCGGGCTGGGGTCGGGTCGCGTCTTCGGCAACATCGAGGCCAACTATGGTTCCTTCGGCACCGCTGGTGGAAGCCTCGGCTTGGGCTACGGTACCGCCAAATTCGGCAACTTTCTGGCCGTCGATGGGCTGCGTAGCGGCCGTTTTCTAGATACTCCCGAGTTCCGGCCCTTCCAAGACATCGGAAACAATCAAACCCTTTTCGATCGTCTCGACTTTCAGCCCTCGGCGCACGACGCGCTCCATCTGAACCTGTTCCTGGCGCGGAACTCGCTGGAGATCCCGAACAACCTGGATCAACAGGCGAACGGCCAGGCGCAAAGCCAGCGGGTTCTCACCTGGAATTTTGCGCCAGGCTACCAGCACACATTCAGTTCGCACACCCTGTTGACGATCAACCCCTACGTCCGGAAGGACCAGTTCAATTATTACCCCAGCTCCAATATCTTCAACGACGCACCGACTACACAAGCCCAGCAGCGGCAGCTTCTGAACTGGGGTGTAAAGGCCGATGTATCCACCACCACCGGCCATCACAACCTCAAGTACGGGGTGGATTTGAAGCAGACCCGTCTGCTGGAGAATTTCCAGTTCGGCGTTACCGATCCAACCTTCAACCCGATCTGCGTGGACGCCGATGGCAATACCGCCGGCTCGCCGACTGTTCTGGACCCGAATCAGTGCGACGGCCTTGGGCTCACGGCGAACCCGAATTTGAACCCGGGTCTGATTCCCTTCGACCTGACCCGTGGCGGGCAACTGTTCACGTACCACGCCACCGGGAATGTCAGTCAATACGCGTTCTACGTGCAAGATACGATTACGGCCGGAAATTTTGTCTTCACTCCAGGTTTCCGTTTCGATCGCTATGATGCTCCCGCCGTCGCCAAGAGCAGCCCGCAACCCCGGCTCGGCATCGCTTACAACATCAAGGGGACCGGAACAGTCTTGCGGGTTGCCTACTCCCGGACGATGGAGACCCCGTTCAACGAGAACCTTCTGCTATCCGGCGCGACTGGAATCGGCGGGTTGGCCCAGAATGTGTTTGGCTCTGTAGGTGTGCCGCTGCTGCCCGGCAACCGGAATCAATTCAATACCGGCCTTCAACAGGCAATCGGCAGGTACCTGTTGGTTGACGCCGACTATTTCTGGAAGTACACCCACGGCGCCTACGACTTCAACACGCTCGGGGCCACCACGATTACTTTTCCGATCGTATGGCACAACTCCAAGCTGGATGGAGTCACGGGCCGTGTTAGCACCACCAACATGAAAGGTTTTCAGGCCTACTGGACGTTTGGCCATACCCGCGCCCGGTACTACCCGCCCGAGGATGGAGGACTCATCTTCCAGGGCGCGCCATTGGCTGGAGGCGTATTTCGCATCGACCACGATCAGGCGTTCCAATCGACGGCAGTCTTCCGCTATCAGCACAAGAACGCGGAGTGGATCGCTTTCACGTGGCGTTATGACAGCGGACTGGTAGTGAGCGGCGTGCCCGATGCCGGCGCCGCTTTGATCGGTGGCTCGGCCGGCTTAACGGCGAACGAGCAGATTACGCTCGGCCTGGCCTGCAACGGCGTGTTGGCCACGGTGGACAACCCGATTTCCGACTGCGTCGGTGCGGGTGGCGCCATAGGCAAGGTGACTTCGAAGTTGCTCACGCTGCCTCAGGGCGGGTACGATAACTTCGACAGCCAGGAGAACGACGACCACAATCCCGATCGCGTGAAACCGCGCAACGTCTTGAACCTGGGCCTCGGCACGGACAACCTGTTCCATGCTGAAGGCCACAAGCGCATTACGGCATCGGTGGACATCGCCAACCTGACCAACCAAGTGGCGCTCTACAACTTCCACTCGACGTTCAGCGGGACGCACTTCCTGCAGCCGCGCTCGGTCGGCGTGCGGATAGGCTTGGTCTTCTGATTTGCCCCAGTGCGTGGACGGCCAGCGGCAAAAACGTACTCGTAAGGTTCAGGCTGCATCTCGCCGCGCGTCTCGAGCAGTGATTGTTCTGGTGGCCTTGATCTGCTTGCCAGTCATTGCCGCTTTAATCTTGATCACAAAGACGTCCCGACCGGACCTGTTCGATCTCATTCCGGCGGTCTCCCATTCCGATCGCTACGTGCTGCTGGCGTGGGCGGCCCTGGAGCGCACCCGCCACGCGATAAACGCCGGCGAGATCGGATCGGGCACTATGATACGCGCGCTCGGCTACATGATGGAAGGCGGCCGGCCGATCCGCGATGGCGAGCGCGTCCAGGGCTTTATTTTACTGCCGGACGTGGGAAACGCCTGGCACCCGGCGCACCGGTTCGGCGACGAAATGATCGACGTGCAGCTCGAAGCCGGCAACACGGTTGGATTTGCTAGACGAAGCTTGGTTTGGGTCTGGGGGACACTACGAATGTTGCCAGGGGATCCCAACGGCCATGAGCCGCTCTATGTCCTGGAGCATGCCCGGACTGAGCCTGCCAAGAAGGCCGACATTCAAGAATATTTCAGGTAAAACGTACTCAGGCGGAGCGACCGTAAGGGGAAGGCCAAGCGCACAAGAAGAAGGCAGGATTTCACGCAAAGCCGCCAAGCCGCCAAGAAAAGCCGCAAAGAAGAGGGACCATCGAAGTCAACGTGACCGAGAACGAAGTGGCGAAACAGATTGTGGATGCCGATTATCGAGTCCATACCTCTCTGGGGCCGGGCCTGCTGGAGTCGGTCTATGAATCGGTCCAAGCATACGAACTGGAACACCGCGGGCTGCTCACGACGCGCCGGTGCACAAGAAGCGTCTTCTTTGCGGCTTCTCTTGGCGGCTTGGCGGCTTTGCGTGAAATCTTGCCTTTTTGACTTCGCACGCCCCTGCCCGGGTCACACCTTCACCTGCATATCCAGCATTCTCAGCTTGCCGGCGGCTTCGCCGATGGCGGATTGCAGCCGCATGCGGCCGCCTATGTCCAGGCGCATGAGGCGAAGTTCGTCCAACTCTGCCAACGCGGTTTGCATCGCTTTCCCGGCCTTCGCGAATCGGCGTGCCGCGTCAGCCGCGATGTCGCCGGGCGGGGCGGGAGCCTCCGCAGCCCCGCGACGCAGGGCGTCTACCGCTTCTATCAGGCGCGGTGCGTTCTCTACTGCAACGGGAATCTCTTCCCCGGCGTGCAGCAGGGCGTGGTTACGGACGGAGCCCTGGATCAGCCGGTATTCCTTTGCGGGGATGCCCGTCACCTGTGCGATCACGAAGTAATCGGGACCGAACTCTTCCAGATTCCGGATGATGGCCTCCGCGCTCGACCGGTGGATTCCGGCGCGCTGCTTACAGCATTCCTCCCACGTGAGGCCCATCGATTTGTATTTCTTCGATTCGCGAAGCTCGCGAAGGCATTGCGCGTCGGCCGCTGAGCAGCGTCCGGCTACGATCGAGAAGGCTTGTCTGCGCCCAAGCCACGTCCCTACTTCCATGGCATCTTCTAGTTTCTGGTCCTTCATTTTTCGGCTCCCCAAAAAGCAAACCGCTAAGCTTAGCGGTTGTCCAAACTAATTCCTTTAGAATCAGGGCCAAAAAAACGAGAACCGCGAAAATTCGCGGTTTGGCTTTCCGGCACCGTACCTGCACCCGCATTCTAACTGTCCGTCAAGCGGATCGCGCCTCGCGACTCTGCCACGGATTCGTCCAACCAACGGCGTTTCTTGGATTTGAGGACGGAAAAATATTTCGCGTTTTCTTGTGACTCCGCCGCAGCGGTCTAATCGCTCAAGCCTCTATCAGGCCCGGTCATGCCGTTCTTCGGTCCATTCATAAGTTAGTCATAGCCGAGCCCGGCCATCGGCGTGTAGACTCAGGTTTCCTTTATGAGTCGCAGAGGGGCCAATCCATCCGCTCCACGCACCGGTCCAGGCCCCGGTTCAAGCCCCGAACCGTACCGCGGAGTCGTCTTCGTGCTGGGCGCCCTGGCACTCCTGGGCGCGGCCGGGGCTCTGGCCGGCGGCGCGACGTTCCCCGACCCGTTGCTGCTCGACACTGCCGTGACTTTGGGGATCGCGAGCGGGATTCTCGCCGGAGTGGCGCTGGCCCAGGCCGCACGCGCCAGACCTCCGACCAGGCCACCGAAGAGCCGCGAGGCAGATTCCGAGAGCTTGCCCGCGGAGCCGGCCCAAGCCCAGGTCACGGCCGAACAGAACACATCCCCAATCACACAGCTTCCCCGGAAAGCGCATGGCTCAGAAGAAGATTGGGCCGGCATGGCGAGGACCGGCACTGCCGCGGCGGGAGCAGCGGCCATTGTTATGGTGCTGCCATTCAACTTTGCCGCCACACTCGCTCCCACTCCGCTAGTGGCGGGGATCGTTGCAGCCTTTGCCTGGCCGGGGCTGGCCTCGCTGCCACCGCGGCCCGATACCTGGCAGGCGTCGATCCCAGCCGGCTTCCCGAGTCACCGGGGCTCTGCCGTGGCGCGCGCGTAGCTGCCTGGATCCTCGTGCTCGCCGCGGTGTCGTGCGGCCTGGTGTGGGCAGGACTGCAGGCCATCCTACGCATCCTTGAATTTGCGGTCCTCGCCGTTAACGCGGCGGTGTGCTATGGCCTCTTCGGGCCCCGCCAGGTCCGGGGCGATGTTGCCCCTACCTTCCCCCTCGACATCGCTGTTCTCTCCGTCCTGGGTACCCGGTCGAATCTCATTGCCAGTATTCTGGACAGCGCCGAGGCACAGTTCGGGATCGATCTCCGCTCCACCTGGGCCCTCACCGTGGTCCGCCGCAGTCTGGAACCGCTCGTCATCGGTCTGTGCCTTCTGGCCTGGCTCTCCACATCCCTGACGGTGGTCGGAGTCGATGAGCAAGGCCTGGTGGAGCGCCTGGGCGTGCCGGTTGGCGGCGATCCCCTCACGCCGGGGCTGCATTTGCATTGGCCCTGGCCTATGGATCGTGTGTTTCGCATTCCCGTGAAGCAAGTCCAAGCCTTGGCCGTGGGCACTTGCGAGACCCGTTTTCTTGGTACACTCCCCACATGAAATTGCTGTGTCTCGCGCTGCTGCTTTCGCATGGCGTCTTCGGGCAGGATGATGCGCCCGGCGGTTCCCGTTCCACCGCGCCCGCCACTCCTCCACCACCCGGCCGCGAACAGGCCCGATCCATGATCGTGACGAAGTTCGGCATCGTCGCTACCTCTCAGTTTCTGGCCTCCCAGGCAGGCGCCAAAATGCTCGAAGCCGGCGGCAACGCAGTCGACGCCGCCATCGCCGCCAACTCCGTCCTCGGCCTCACCCAGCCCTACGTCAACGGCATGGGCGGCGATCTGTTCGCCATCGTGTACGAAGCCAAGACCGGCAAACTCTATGGGCTGAATTCCAGCGGCTGGACGCCTAAAGCGCTGACCATCGATTACCTCAAGAGTAAGGGCGTCACCAAGCTCGATCGCTTTAGCGTCCATGACATCACCGTGCCCGGATGCGTGGCCGGCTGGGATACTCTGCGCAAGCGCTTCGGCACCAAAAGCTTCCCCGAACTCCTCGCCTCCGCTATCTACTATGGGGAGAATGGATTCCCCCTCCCCGAGATCGGCGCGCGCTCCTGGATCACCCAGGCGCTCCTCAAGCAGCCGGGCTACCGCGACACCTATATGCCCGGCGGCACACGCCCGCAATTGGGCGACGTCTTCAAAAATCCTGCCCTCGCCGAATCCTTCCGCCAGGTCGCCGCGCACGGCCGCGACGGCTACTACAAGGGCAAGATGGCGGAGAACCTGGTGAAGTTCCTCCAGTCCCAGGGCGGAGCCCACACCCTCGAGGATTTCGCCGGCTTCGAACCCGAATGGGTGGAACCGATTACCACCACCTACCGGGGCTGGGAAATCTACGAACTGCCGCCCAACGGTCAAGGCGTCGCCGCGCTTTCCATGCTCAACATCATGGAGAATTTCCCACTCAAAGATTACGGCCACAATTCGGCCGCCGCTCTCCACGTCATGATCGAAGCCAAGAAGCTGGCTTATGCCGACATGGCCAAGTTCGTCGGCGACCCGAGATTCGGGCCGGTCCCCGTCAAGCAGATGCTATCCAAGGACCTCGCCAAACAGCGCGCCACCCTCATCGACATGGAAAAGGCCTCATGCAAAGCGCTGCCAGCCGACATCAAGGAGACCCTCGAAGCTCACGGCAACGAGACCATTTACATGTCCACCATCGACAAGGAAGGAAACATCGTTTCCCTCATCCAGAGTAACTACTCGGGATACGGAACCGGAATGGTCGCTCCCGGTGCCGGCTTTTCGTTCCACAATCGCGGCCAGGGTTTCGACCTCGAGCCGGGCAAGCCCAATTCGCTCGCCGGCCACAAACGGCCCCTGCACACGATCATTCCCGCCTTCATGCGCAAAGGCGATATCTCCATCGGCTTCGGCATCATGGGCGGATGGAACCAGTCGCAGGCCCACGCCCAGTTCGTCTCGAACGTCGTTGACTTCAACATGAATGTGCAGATGGCGCTCGAGTCGGCGCGGTTCACCAAAGGCACTTTCGACGGGTGCGACGTGCAGATCGAAAGCGGCGTGGCCGATGCGGTCCGCGAGGAACTTGTGCGTCGCGGCCACATCATCACCCGCATGGCCGGATTCTCGGGAGCCATGGGCAACGGCGAAGCCGTCGTGCGCGACGCCAAACGCGGAGTCAACTTCGCCGGTTCCGATCCGCGAACCGACGGTGCCGCCATCCCTGAGCAGCCCGTCCTGCCCGAGTTGAAAGCGCAGCGTGAGTGACCCCCTGCGCGTTCTGGGGGGAGGTGACAGCCAACTTTAGCCGTCGGTTGCCTGTGTCGGCACAATCATTGACGGAGGCATCCGCGATGTTGACGAAATGGGACAGGCCGGATTCAAGGCGCTGGCGGGGGGTGTGCGCGGGTCGCGCGCACTCTATACCAGGTGACGGCGATTCTCGCCAAATTGGGAGTCACCAACATCACGAGACCGATGTCTCAGGCCTCGATCGGATCGCTACGATAGTGCCGTGAACTAGTGATTCAGGAGCTCAGGAATGGATTCAGCATCCTCGAACACCGTTGACACCGTGAGATGCCTCCACTTCTCCGCCTCGCTTGCGCGCACAGCTTCCGCATGGTGCACACGCTTCTCCGCATCCACTCCGAGGATTAACCGGACCGGCACCTCATCGCTATTCGCCAGTTGCACAATCACATCCGCGATCTTGCGCGGATCGCCTTCAGAACGCCCTTCGAGGCTTCGCAGCAGCTTGAGCATGGAACCGACCGAGGCCTCATAGTCAGGCAGCAGATCCGGCGCATTCTGCCCGGCGCGCCGCGCCCAGTTGGTCCGAATACCGCCCGGCTCCAGCGTGCAGACCTTGACTCCGAACGGCGCGACTTCCATCGCCAGAGAATCGCTGAAACCGCCCACTGCCCACTTAGCCGTGTGATACGGCGAATTACCGCCGTATGCGATGCGGCCACCGACCGAGGACACCTGAAAGATGTGACCGCTCTTCTGCTTGCGCATTACCGGTATAGCCGCACGCGTTGTGTAAACCACGCCGTATAAGCACGTGTCCACAATGGCGTGAAACTCCTCCGGGCTTATCTGCTCGAACGGCGCAATCTTTCCATAACCGGCATT
>Ga0210402_10001836_pt1 | contig 21374 bp, 22 predicted proteins | sample IncBWC7MmetaG_FD_161055 | JGI IMG/M metagenome (GOLD analysis project Ga0210402, IMG submission 161055) | Forest soil microbial communities from Barre Woods Harvard Forest LTER site, Petersham, Massachusetts, United States - Inc-BW-C-7-M | ecosystem: Environmental > Terrestrial > Soil >... | reverse complement strand
AGAAATTTAGTCAAGTTCGCGGCGAACGACTGGCGAGGACCGGAGTTTACTGCGGGTAAATGAGGACCGTAGCCAGGCGTTCAACAATGAAATTGACTACATTACCACGTTTCGAAAGAGGTCTAATGAAAAAATTACTTTTTATGCGCAGGATTGGCAAGTTATAAAAGCGGCTATCTCACAAAATTTGAAATTATTTTTAAACCCTCCTTGAAAATTAAACGCGAAACTCCTGAATTCATGAAAATCTCTCACAAGCACTAAGAAGGCATTCAATTTATTGCTAGTTGTTTGGCTGAACATTTCCTGTAGTGCTGTTGGACCAATTTGTTCACGGTGTTGTAAGATAAATTTCAGAAAATATTTAAGAGATTTAGGAGATTCTATTTTTCTTATGTGATAACTTATCGCTAGTTTCAGAATATCTTGAGAAAACACACCGGGCAAATGAATAATAACGTTTTCTAACTCCATGATAGACAATACAAGCGATACTTGTGCGACTGCTTCTGATGATAATAATCGATTCTCTCTATCTAAGGTATTTTCTAAATACTGTCCTGCTAAAATAGCAATTTCAGACTCGAAATTTTTTATGTTTTTAATCTTTTCAATAAATTCAGGAAGATGGTATGAAATCATTTTTAAATTTTGTTCAAAATCATCAAAATTTATGAGCATATGCCAACGGAGCTCATCTAATTCGCTTTCTGAAAAATCATTTTGTTTTGAAAAAGTGGCTTGATCATAAGCAAAATCCACGAAATTATTAGGCTTTATTTTTTTTTCAGATAGTTTTTTTCAATGAAAATTTCTGCAAAATATAAAGTAATGTTCTTCCAATTAATATCAGTAATTTTTGGGAAATCTTCATCAGTACGATCCAGAATAAAATATTTTTCACAACTTTCAAGAAAACTCGTTTGCTTTGATGAAGTCGAGGTTGAGGAGGTGAAAAATAATTGTTCAAGGTATTTTTGCATGGCCTCGACTCTTCCTATTGTGTAACCTTCAGCGCACGAGCCTGTATAACCTAGCGCGCTTAAAGGTTGATTTAATTCTCGAGCGGCTAGAATAGGTAAAGTAAAAGATGTGAATTCTGTCTGAAATTTTTTTGCTAAGCATTCTCTAATCAGATCCGCGGAGAGTGCGCCTGAATACTGATCTTCTTTTAAATTGCTTGCGATGCCAAGGCCATCTACATTCGCTACACGGTAGATATGATTCCACGTATGAATTTCTCCGTCCTTGTTTAGCTCGTAAGCTGTTTTATCTACTAGCGTTTTTCGAATGCAATAGAGAACTTGATCTAAGGAGTGAGTTAAAATAAAGGAAGCAACGATGTCATTTATGCGGTTATGAAAACCTTCTGTACAGGCGTCACTGTTTTCAATGTTTTCTGTTAGCTTACAAAGAATCGCAGCGTGACTATCTTGTGATAAGCTGTTTAATTGTAAATCGAGCTGACCCTGCAAACGATAGTAAATATAGCTTAACTGTTCGATTAAAGTTGATTTTAACGGATAATTATTTTGTAAATGTTTTTCAAACAAATTAGGTTTCAACTTTGGATTAAACGCAACACAGAGGTTGGCTAAGGTTCCAAGCCAATTTTCTGGCAAGGGGGTAAATCTAAAAACGTAATAGCAGTGGGAGGGGTATATTGAAAAACTGTTTCCTTATTTAAATTTTCATCAAATTTATAGATAGCCGTAGGCATGTTAGCAACTCTTTTATTGTATTAGACCTATTTCGAAATGTGGTGTTAGTCAATTTCATTGTTGAACGCCTGGCTACGGTCCTCATTTACCCGCAGTAAACTCCGGTCCTCGCCAGTCGTTCGCCGCGAACTTAACTAAATTTCTGAGTTTCGAACGAGGTCTATTATTATTTATATTAGATATTATAAGTTGTATGTCAAATAAATAGTAAAGGCCCCTTTGTAAAAAGATGAGCGCGTATTGAGAAATAAAAAACCGCTGAAAATTAAAACGGAAGTGTATCGGTTTTTTTTTAATGGATCAACAAAGCAGCGGCGACTTTTCGTCCTTCAGCCATCAATATTGTATAAGTACGACAGGCAGCAGCGGTATCCATGATTTCGATGCCAATTTTTTTAGTGTAAAAATTAGATAAAAGAGCAGGCGCAGGAAAGGAAAAATGTGATCCGGTACCGAGTAAAACGATCGTTGGATGCAAATCCAAGAGTGGTAAAAAATGCGAGCTATTAAGTTCAGCTAAAGATTGCGGTGGCCAAGGATCGATAAGCTGATGGGGCGTGACAATAATGCTGTGCATAATTTTTTCATTGTTGATCTGAATGTAACCTGCGTCATATCCGCGTATTTGATAGCGACCTTCGCCTGTATCTAAATTTAATTCCATAAACCATTATCAGTATTAAATAAACTTAGTGTAGATTAGACGACTTGCAGAAGCCAGGGCCTTATTTGATTTCCTTAGATGCAAAAAACACGCTTACGTCGTTCGCTTAACGGTTTTCCTATTTTAGACGGTTTACATCCTGTGTTAGCCAGGGTTTATGCAGCACGAGGTATTGAATCTCCAGATGACTTAGATTATCGGCTGGCGCGTTTATTACATTATCAATCTTTACAAAATATTGAAGATGCGGCGGCGATCTTGGCGACAACGCTGATACAACAGCAGCGGCTGCTGGTCATTGGTGATTTTGATAGTGATGGCGCTACCAGCAGTGCGTTGGCGGTCAGTGCATTGCGTAGTTTTGGCGCTAAACAAGTTGATTACTTAGTGCCTAATCGATTCGAATACGGCTATGGCCTAACGCCAGAGATCGTATCGTTTGCTTTGGCGACTAAAAAACCTGACCTAATTATAACTGTCGACAATGGCATCGCCAGTCACGAAGGCGTAGACTTGGCTAAAAAAGCCGGTTTGAAGGTCATCGTTACGGATCATCATTTGCCTGCCGCATCACTACCCGCGGCGGATGCGATTGTCAATCCACAATTAACGGCCGATCATTTTCCGAGTAAAAATTTAGCCGGGGTGGGGGTTATTTTTTATGTCATGTTGGCGGTTCGCCAAGCTTTGCGAGAACGGCAATGGTTTAATGACACAACCCACATTGAACCGACTATGCTGCAGTTTTTAGATTTAGTCGCATTAGGTACGATCGCCGATTTAGTGCCATTAGATCATAATAACCGTTTGATGGTATATCAAGGCTTGCGGTGGATCAAGGCAGGTAAAGCCAGGTTAGGAATTTATGCCTTACTTAAACTTGCCAAATGCGCCGTGGAACAGCTTACCACCCGTGATTTGGGTTACAGTGTGGCGCCACGTTTGAATGCGGCCGGGCGTCTAGCTGATATGTCATTAGGCGTTGCTTGTTTACTCGCTAACGATGCCAATGAGGCTCATGAAACTGCACTGCAATTGAGTCAATTAAATGAAGAACGTCGAACCATTGAAGCAGGGATGCGCCGCGAGGCCTTTTCGATTTTAGATAGTGTAGTAGAAGAAAATTCATTGAAAAAAGGAGTTTGTTTATTTGATGCACGTTGGCATCAAGGCATTATTGGCTTACTGTCAGCACGTATTACAGAGCGTTTACATAGACCGAGTATTATTTTTGCACCGGGTCAGCAGGATGATGAAATAAAAGGTTCCGCTCGTTCGATACCGGGAGTACATATTCGTGATGTGTTGGCTGCGGTAGCGATGCATGCGCCGACGTTGATTATAAAGTTTGGCGGACATGCTATGGCAGCGGGTTTGACTTTACGGCGAGATGCTTTCGTCGATTTTACTAAGCTTTTTCAAGAAGTCCTTGAAAATCATCTAAATGATGAAATGCTACAGGGCAAGTGCTATACCGATGGCGAATTACAACATTCCGATTTTTGTTTACGTTTAGCAGAGATTTTATGTTATCAAGCGGGTCCTTGGGGGCAAGGGTTTCCAGAGCCTCTATTTGAAGGCCGTTTTAACCTACTATCGCAACGATTAGTTGGAAACAAGCATTTAAAAATGACATTGGGCCTAACAGAATCTAGTCTTCAACTCGAAGCGATTGCCTTTAACGTTAGTTTGAGTCATTGGCCTAATCATAGAGTTGAACGAATTACAGCAACTTACCGTTTGGATGTTAATCAGTATCAAGGGCGTAAACAACTGCAGTTAGTAGTAGAGACGCTAGAATCTGAATAACTAGAATTTTATAGGCGGCTAGCGGATAGATTAGACTTCTTTCGAAACTCAGAAATTAAAAAAGGCCAGTAAAGACTGGCCTTTTGATTCCGAATGCTTCTAAAAATGATTAGTTTTTAGTCGCCGGTTCAATAGGGGTAGCTGGAATCGAGGTTTTTAAATCCGTGTCCATGTTTTTTGCTTCTGCGCTATCCCGACTTGTGCAGTGTTTGTGTTTATATGCTTTTGCTGGGGCAGATTTTTTTTGATCAGCATTTGCGGAAGAAGATGCGTTTATAGCTTCCTCTGTTGCAAAGGCAGGCACTGCCAAGACAACGGTGGTTAAGCCTAATACAAGCGCTTGTTTCAGTTTCATTGCTAAGAACTCCAATTTATTGTAAAGATAATAAACATTGCCTTTTTTGGTAAAAAAGCATGTGACGATATCATACCCAGTAAAAATCCGAGTGGGAAGACCTTTGTAGAAAAAATATGCAACAGCCAATCAGTCCGTTTATGATCGCTCCCATGATGGGTTGGACCACGCGACATTACCGTTACTTTCTGCGCCTGATATCTAAGAAAGTGGGATTATATACAGAAATGATAACAACGAACGCTATTTTGAATAGCCCGTATCGTGACCACTTATTAGGCCATCACGTTAGCGAACAGCCACTGGCCATTCAGCTAGGGGGTAATGTTCCTCGCGAATTAGCACAAGCCGCTAAAATTGCAGAAAATTTTGGTTATGCGGAGATTAATCTTAATGTAGGTTGCCCGAGTGCGAGGGTGAAATCAGGATGCTTTGGTGCAGTAATGCTTAAAGACGCCAATTTGGTAGCCGCCTGTATCGCTGCAATGCGAGAAATGATCGAGCTTCCGCTGACAGTAAAAACGCGTATCGGAGTAGATGATCATGAAAGTTATGATTATTTAGCAAGCTTTATTCAAAAAGTAAGTCAAGCAGGATGTAAAACATTTATTATTCATGCAAGGAAAGCATGGTTATCCGGTTTAAGTCCTAAAGAAAATCGTGAAATTCCACCTTTAAACTATGCTTGGGTGTACCAAATCAAAAGAGATTTTCCGCAACTTACTATTGTTATCAATGGTGGCATCAAGAATCTGCTGGAAGCAAACACCCATTTGTCTTATGTAGATGGCGTCATGATAGGACGCGCTGCCTGGCATACACCTTATCTTTTTAGATCACTCGATGGTTTAACCCATGAATCGGATGACAGCAGGGAAGATCGAATAGCTATCGTACAAAACTACATCCCCTATGCACAAATGGCTTTTAGTAAAGGCGTTCACATTTCGCCTCTCCTACAGCCTTTATTTGGCTTATTTCACGGTGTCTCGGGCGCTAAACAGTGGCGTAGATGCTTAACGCAAGCGATTCAAGGAAATGAAGTGCCTGATATTGCTTTTCAAAAGATAATAGACCTCTTCCGAAACTCAGAAATTTAGTCAAGTTCGCGGCGAACGACTGGCGAGGACCGGAGTTTACTGCGAGTAAATGAGGACCGTAGCCAGGCGTTCAACAATGAAATTGACTAAATTACCACGTTTCGAAACTCAGAAATTTAGTCAAGTTCGCGGCGAACGATTGGCGAGGACCGGAGTTTACTGCGAGTAAATGAGGACCGTAGCCAGGCGTTCAACAATGAAATTGACTAACACCACGTTTCGAAACTCAGAAATTTAGTCAAGTTCGCGGCGAACGATTGACGAGGACCGGAGTTTACTGCGAGTAAATGAGGACCGTAGCCAGGCGTTCAACAATGAAATTGACTAACACCACGTTTCGAAAGAGGTCTAATAGACTTCTGTATTTAAGAGGGAGCCGTTGGCATCTACGCCTGATTGGCTACCTATCCACTGATACGAAACAAAGGATTCCGGTTGGCACTTTAAACATTTGCTAGCGCAGGCTGGTGTTTTAAGATATTTTTTTACACGCCCTTTTTGTATTAATAGCTCTAAAATAGCCATTGCTTCCTTTTCGCTGGTGTGAAAAGTTTGTAACAGTAGCGAAAGCGTAACGATTTTTTTTTCGGCAATAAACTTTTTTAAATCCAATACACTAGCCATGACAAATTCCTGAACTGTTTTTTTTCTGCGAAGTTATCGATGTTTTATGTTGTAAAACCCATATTGTTCCTAATAATATTAAACTGACGGAGAAAAAGCATAACAGAGATTGAGCAGGGTGTTGCATGAAGGTAGCGGTTTGGTAGAACAAGGTGGCTACGCCATAGGCAATACCAGTGCTCCATGCGATGGAAAAATAAGCCCATGCGTTTCCTATTTCTCGTTGCATAACTGCCATGGTTGAAATACAGGGAAAATATAATAAAATAAACAATAAATAAGCAAAAGCACCGATCTTTCCATCGAAATAATGAGACATTACGCCATAAACACCAGGCGTGGTATCCGGTGTTACCATTTTGTTAGCCATAGGATTTAACAAGGTTTTCCCAAGACCGGCGAGATTTTTTGGAACCGATAAGCAAGCGGCTTTTAATTCTATTACAAGATTGGATTGCTCTGCTTGTGCCAGCTGTCCAACTTGTGAATACAAGGTGTTGAGTGTTCCGACGACAACTTCTTTGGCTAGCAAACCACTGGCTAGGCCAACGGTTGCCGGCCAATTATCTTTTTTTATCCCGAGAGGATAAAAAAGTGGCGTTACTGTTTTTGCAATGCTGGATAGTAAAGAATCCTGGCTCGCTGCTCCTGAAATAATCTCACCGTGAATGCTGATAGTATTAAAAAAACCCATGAGCATGCAGACCGGGATAATAAATCGGCCCGCTTTGAACAAAAATAGTTTAAGACGCTGCCCGGTGTGTAAAAAGATAGTGCGCCAATGTGGCCAATGATAGGTAGGTAGTTCTAGAATCATCGGTGTGCTTTCTGCTTTTAGTGTGATTGCGCTGAGTAAGAGGGCCGTTAAACTGGCAGTAACAATTCCGATGAGGTAGAGTGCAAAAATAATCAGTGCACCCCCCTGTGGGAAAAAAGCAGCTACAAATAAAGTATACACTGTAAGGCGTGCGCCACAGGACATAAAGGGTGCCATCATTGCCGTTAAGATACGATCGCGCGGCGAGGCGAGGGTACGAGTAGCCATGATGGCGGGGACATTACAGCCAAAACCAACAATCAATGGTACAAAAGCTTTTCCCGGTAAGCCTATCCTAGCCATTAATTTATCGATAACAAAAGCGGCACGTGCCATGTAACCTGAATCTTCTAATAGGGCTAAAAATAAAAACATGGCTCCGATAACCGGGATAAAACTAAGCGTAGTATTAATCCCTTTGCCAAGGCCGTTAGCTATTAATGCAATTAAACAAACCGGCAGATGTAATAGATACAATAGCTTAGTTGTCCCATGGATAAAAATTGCCGTACTTCCTAGGTCGAAAAAATCTTGAAATGCACCCCCGACATTAATAGAAAACAGAAACAGTGCGTACATTACCAGTAGAAAAATAGGAATACCTAACCAGCGATTAAGAATGAAACGATCTAAGGTAGACGTTAATGTTTTTTTAATCTGTGCATTTACAGTTTGTTTGAGTATAGATTGTATCCAGCCATAACGCGTATCGGCAATGAGCAGATCAAGTTCTTCGCCAAGCTGTGTACTCAGTGTGTCGCGTATCGATTTTGCGTAGGCTTGTTCTTCCGCCGTCGTGTAGTTTTTCATTAATCGATCATCTTCTAATAAACGTAGTGCTAACCAAGAGGCAGGTAATTTTTGAGTGCTTAAACGTTGGCTCAGTGCTTGCCAAGCTGCTTGTAGAGCAGGTTCAAACGTGTAATGAATAGACGGCGGTGAATAGCTTGTTTGTGATAAAAGAGCTTGACGTAATTCAGTCAATCCTTGGCCGCGGGTAGCGGTTAAAGGAACAATAGCACAGCCTAAGGATTGACTCAGGTGCTTGATATCGATGTTAATGCCACGGCGTTTTGCAATATCCATCATATTGAGCGCAATAACGACGGGAATATGCATTTCTAGTAACTGAGTTGTGAGATAGAGTTGGCGCTCTAGATTGCTGGCATCGACAACATTAATGACCATGTCGGGTCGATTCGATACCAGATAGTTACAAACAATATATTCGTCGATTCCGCTATTATCAGAAATGACGCTAAGTGAATAGGTGCCTGGTAAATCGACTATTTCGTAGGATTGATCGCCTATTGTGAAATAAGCACTTTTTTTTTCAACCGTGACACCCGACCAGTTGCCTATTCTTTGTCGACTGCGAGTGAGTGCGTTGAAGATAACTGTTTTACCGCAATTTGGGTTTCCAGCTATTGCGATAATCTTACTTTTTTTCATAAAAGTTAGTTGACTCTAATTTAAAGATTTCACATAAATGTGAGAGGCTTCATGGGCGCGTAAACTAAATTGACTGCCTAATATTTGTAGCTGTAAGGGATCGCCCAGGGGGGCTAGTCGAATGAAGGTGACAGCAGTCCGTAGCCTCAGTCCAAGATGTTGTAAAAGCTTTCGGTATTGTGGATTTATTTTTGGGCTGAATCCTTGTACAATGGCAATTTGCCCTGGGCGTAATTGAGTGAGAAGAATCGTGGCCATGGAAGCTTACAAATGAGAATGATTATCATTAAGAATAAGTCATTTTTGAGGAGGATACAAGCCTATTTATAGGTTGTTTCAAGAAAAACAAAAAAGTAGATGATTTTATGAAATTTTTTCCGAACCATAGAGCGGTTGGTCTGTATATTGTTGACGACTGGCAGAAAAGCGAACGATTGGGGAAGGTGTCCAACCTCCTTTCAAGAAAAAACTTTATTAAAGATTTACACAGAACCACGTGGGTTGTCGACGGTGTTTCATTCGACGATATGGCGGACTGCTATAAGTGTTGCGAGGATAATTCAAAAAAGCAAGAAACAGAAGTCGAACATTTATGGTTTTCAAAAATTTTCAAAAATTGTAAAAACGGGGGCATTAGTTCTCAAAAACAAGAGCTCTATGAAAAAGTAATTAAGCTGTTTTTTCATCAAGAGTTCCTTTTTCCGAATGTGAACCAGATTTGTGAAAAAGTAGGATCTGCTAGCGGACAATCCATGTCGCTCAGCAATCCTAAAAAAGCGGTACATATTTCTTTGTGTGAAACAGGATTGTACATTAGTGTTAAATTTTTCTACTATAGAGCGGTGCGTGTTTATAACAACGGACTTGATGACGAGTGGATTCAGGAAATTAATTGTGAAGATGGAAAATTTCTAGTGTGCGGAGAAGCAAACTATAAGATGGAGGTGTCCGCGGATAGCGCAGGGTGGACGGCAAAATATGGTTTACTCAGTTCAAGTATTAAGTGCAAGGGCGAATATAAAGCAATGTTAGATGACAGAAGTATTCTACAAAAAATTGTAGATTTTTTGAATTCGATTATGAAAAACGTGACTACAGATATTCATTCTCTAGAATTTATTAATTCGAAACAGGAGATAATATCTCAACCTATTTTTTTTAAATCATCAGCAGATGGTCTGTCGGTAGAAAAGGTTATTTTCCCCCCTACTCCAGAGCCTAACTGTGCAGTGAAAAGCGAGCTAGAAGAAGAGCAGTATCAGACAGCGAGGCTTCCTGCTCGCTAAACTTTAGAAAAACATGCTGGTTCATTTAGCGATGAAAGGCTTCAGAATCAGGAGCAAAGCGTGTGACTAGCCAGTGTTTAAGTCTGCTATTAGCAGGTATTTGTTCAAAAATAGACTATGCTGATCCCGTGATTACGGGTCTTTGCCAAGATAGTCGCCAGCTTAAGCCCGGTGATTTATTTTTTGCGTATCCTGGATGCCAATCAGATGGGAGAGCTTTTCTTGATGAAGTTGTTGAAAAAGGCGCCGCCGCTGTTTTATTAGAAGCGAGTGGCTTGTCAGCCTATCCCTTGCATCCATCTCCCGCTATTCCGTTTATTTCGCTTACTCATTTATCTGCTCATTTAGGTCCTATTGCGGCTAGATTTTATGGACATCCCAGCCAGCATATCCCCGTGATTGGAATTACGGGGACAAATGGCAAGACATCCTGTACGCATTTTCTTGCACAATGTTTACAGCAACTTCATCGCTCCTGCGGCCTTATTGGTACACTTGGTAGCGGTTTATACGCGCATTTAAAACCAAGCCTATTCACAACACCTCATGCCATCGAATTGCAGCGATTACTTGCTGAATTACGGAGTCAACATGTAAAAGCCGTGTTCCTGGAAGTATCTTCACATGGTTTAGTGCAGCAGCGTTTAAATGATGTAGAATTTTCTATTGCAGCATTCACTAATTTAACACGTGATCATCTCGATTATCATGGCAGCATGGAGAACTATGCTCAAGCAAAACGTTCTTTTTTTGCTTTACCGGGAGTACGACAAGCGGTACTCAATGCGGATGACCCTTACGGGCAAATTTGGCTTAGTGAATTATCGGGCCAATTACCGCTGACTGCCTATTCAATTGCTAAACCTAAAGCGGCTTTAGCACATATCCCGCATGTGACCGTAAAGCATTATGAATCTAACCGACAAGGTTTACGGGCCGAAATAGCGAGCCCGTGGGGAGATTTTTCAATTGAAAATCCGTTTTTAATAGGAACATTTAACCTTAGCAACTTATTACTCGTTATATCTGTATTAAAACTACTCGATTTTTCTTTGGCTGATATTACGCGCGTTGTTCCAGGGATACAGGGAGTAAACGGGCGATTACAGATTTTTCAAGCGGCGCAACAACCCTTGGTTGTTATTGATTATGCACATACTCCAGATGCCTTAGAACAGGTTTTACGTACCTTACGTGCCTATTGCCAGGGTAGTTTGCATTGTGTGTTTGGTTGTGGTGGCGATAGAGATAAAGGAAAACGTGCTTTAATGGCTCAGGTAGCCGAGCAGCAAGCGGATAATATTGTACTGACCGATGATAATCCGCGTTTTGAGGATCCTGATCAAATTATTCAGGATATTCGACAAGGTTTATCTGGGAATAAACCCCTCTATATCGAGCAGGATAGACGGCTCGCTATTCGCTATGCGATGCAAAAAGCAAAAGCAGAAGACGTGATCCTGATAGCGGGTAAAGGACATGAAACCTATCAGTTGATAGCTGGCGTAAAACATGTGTTTAGTGATGCAGAAGAAGTTAAACTAAATTTTGATAACGCTTCAGGAGCGGCAGACCGTAGCCAGGCGTTCAACAATGAAATTGACTAACACCACGTTTCGAAAGAGGTCTAATAGACTTCTTTGCGATGTTGGCTACGCTGCTCATTTTTGGTATCTTACCCTGGTGGAACTTTCAACCTTAGCGCATCTTCTTCAAGGACAGTTAATAGGCCAAGCGGGTCATTATACCTCCATAAGCCTTGATTCACGATCGATTAAAGCAGGAGAGCTTTTCATTGCTATTTCTGGCGAGCACTTCGATGGTCATGCATTTATTGAGCAAGCTAAAAATCACGGTGCTGTAGCTGCGCTTGTTGAAAAAGTAGTTCCCTCCGATATTCCCTTGATATGCGTGGCAGATACCCGAAAAGCACTTGGGAAATTGGCGCAAATCCATAGAGAACAGTTTGCTCTCCCTATCATCGGCTTAACAGGCAGTTGTGGGAAAACAACGAGCAAAGAAATGTTGCGTGCTATTTTGAGCGAACGTGGTTCAGTGCTAGCCAGTAGCAAAAGTTTTAATAATGACATCGGTGTTCCTTTGACTTTGTTGGAGTTAACCACACAGCATCAGTTTGCTGTGATTGAAATGGGAGCCAATCATCTGGGAGAGATTGCCCATTTGAGTCAAATAACAAAACCAGATATTGCATTAATTACTAATATTGCACCTGCACATTTAGAAGGATTTGGTTCTATTGAGCGCGTTGCTGAAGCAAAATCAGAAATTTTTTTGGGTTTAGCACCCGATGGAGTGGCTATTATCAATGGCGATGATCATTTTGAGAGTACTTGGAAACACCGTCTAACCCATCATAAAATCATTCACTTTGGTTTAAACACAAGAGCTGATTTTTCTGCAAAAAATGTTCATTTGGATTCGCAGGGTAGGGTGCAATTTATTCTTTTGACGCCGAGTGGAGAGATATCGATTCATCTTTTGTTGGCTGGAGAGCATAATTTATTGAATGCATTAGCCGCTGCGGCAACCGCGAGCCAAGTCGGTGCATCGTTAAATGATATTAAAACAGGCTTAGAAAAAATACAAAGTGTACCTGGAAGGGCTATGGTATTAGAAAGTAAAAGTGGCGCCACTGTTATAGACGATACCTATAACGCGAATCCACGTTCGGTTGCTGCCGCGCTACAATTACTGGCCCATTATCCAGGGGAACATATTTTTGTGATGGGCGATATGGCGGAGCTAGGTGACAATGCAGCTTATTATCATCAGGAAATTGGTCGATTGGCAAAGAAACTAAGCATTGAACATCTGTATGCCTGCGGCCAGTTAACTACCTTAACAATTCAGGCCTTTGGACCGTCAGGAAAGCATTATGCTAGCCAAGAAACTTTAATTAAAGCGCTAAAACCCCTCGTGCAAAAAGGCGTTAGCATTTTAATTAAAGGATCACGCCTCGCACACATGGAGAAGGTAGTCCGCGCTCTCGTAGATTAAAAATATCTAGATCAGGAGATAACCGCGCCTATCCTAACTCTATTCGGAGAAAGCAGAACACATGTTACTATGGTTGACTGAATTTTTATCAAATTTTTATCACGCATTTCGTGTTTTTCAATATTTAACCTTGCGTGCCATTTTAGCCAGTTTAACGGCCTTTTTAATCTCGCTTTTATTGGGTCCAAAGCTTATACGCTCCCTGAGTTATCATCAAATTAGTCAGTCTATTCGCCATAATGGCCCACAGGCACACTTAAATAAAGCGGGTACACCTACGATGGGCGGTGCATTAATTCTAATCGCCATTGTCTTGACGACTTTACTTTGGGCAAATCTTACTAATCGCGCGATTTGGATCGTTTTGCTAGCTATTGTAGGATTTGGTTTAATTGGGTTTGCCGACGATTATCTCAAGCTCATACTAAAAAATACCAGAGGGCTTGTGCCTCGTTGGAAATATTTTTGGCAATCGATATTAAGTTTAGGCATTGCATTTGTTCTCTACAAAAGTGCTAATCTACCGATTGAAACACAATTAGTTGTTCCGTTTTTTAAAAATTTGTTGCTGCCTTTAGGTATTTTTTATATTCCTTGGGTTTATTTAGTCATTGTGAGTAGTAGTAACGCCGTCAATTTAACGGACGGTCTCGATGGTCTTGCAATATTACCAACCGTATTGGTTGGAGGTGCTTTGGGTATTTTTGCTTATTTGACCGGGAATATTAGTTATGCAAAGTATTTAGCAATTCCTTTTGTGCCCGGCGCTGGTGAAATTGTAGTTATTTGCGGTGCTATTGTAGGTGCGGGCCTAGGTTTTTTATGGTTTAATACCTATCCTGCGCAGATATTCATGGGTGACGTTGGCGCTTTAGGTTTAGGTGCTGCGTTGGGTTGTATTGCAGTAGTTGTTAGGCAGGAATTAGTATTACTGATTATGGGCGGTGTCTTTGTTTTAGAAACCGTTTCGGTGATTTTGCAAGTTGCTTCATTTAAATTAACTGGAAAGCGCATTTTTCGTATGGCGCCTATCCACCATCACTTTGAGTTGAAAGGATGGCCAGAGCCGCGTGTGATTGTCCGTTTTTGGATTATTACCGTTATATTAGTTTTATGTGGTTTAGCTACGCTGAAACTTCGTTAGTTTCTCTTGTCGTTTTTTAGATGTATGTTAAATGAAAAGAAAATGGTTGAGCTTGGTTTAGCACTGGCCGGTGTTGTGCAATCAGCGGCGCTTGTACGAGATTTAGCAAGAACAGGGCAGGCTGAAAACACAGCGTTTAACGCTAGCATTCAAACGATTTACCGAATTGATGCGGCAAGCGTTGAGCAAGTTTATGGTGACGTGGCCAGTCTACGTTTAGGTCTACGCGAGTTAGTCAATCTGCTGGAACATAGCAATTTTACCAAAAATAGGGATATGAGTCGTTATCTGATTAGCTTGATGCACTTAGAACGTAAACTTTTTCGTTCCTCTGAAATAAAACAAGCATTGAGTCGACGCGTTAAACATGCGGTGTCGCAAGCCAGCTATTTTTCTTCCTCACCGCAAATCATTATCAATGGATTAGCAGATATCTATCTAGCTACCTTGGGGCGCCTTTCTTTTCGTTTACAGATCGTTGGCCATGGTGGTTATCTCGGTCAAACAGAGGTTATTAGTAAAATACGTGCGGCTTTGTTGGCAGGCGTTCGTTCGGCCGTATTGTGGAGACAATTGGGGGGATCGCGTTGGAAACTTTTTTTAATGCGTAATAAGTTAGTTGGGGTAGGGAAGCAATTGTTAACTATATCTTAAGAGCAGCTCTAGAAATTAGAAATTTTGCTTCAAAAAGACTCTCCTCACTGTTGTTGAGCCTATACTCTAGTATAAGCCAGATATTTTAGCATAAGTTGGGCCGCTACTATTATTTTGTAACGATTCACTGGACTGAACAAACTCCTCGTATTCGAAGAAATGAGGGGTAGCGTACGACGGCTGAGGAGAACTATCCTTCACACGAGAAGCAGTCGTCACTGGCGTTGTGTCAGGAATACGGACAACCTCTTTTTCAACATGAGAGCTATTCTGTAATTTAGCAATCTCAGTCACTTGAGGGGTATTGTGATTCTCGGAAATAAACGTCACATTTTCGGTTTTGAAAAGAGTACTGTTGTTAATCGCAGAAACAGGAATTTGAACACGCGGCTCATGCAATATCGCTTTTTCTGCTCCAACATGAGCGTCAGGTTGTAATTGAGTAATATCAACCGCTTGAGGGATATTACTATTAATACCCTCTTGTGTTTCTGCAACCAGCTCATGCTGTAATTGAGTAGCCGGAGCTACAGACGTTTTAAGCCTTTCAGTCAGCGTTGCTACGTCTTCAGGGCGAACTGTGCCTGTTTTAATTGCGTTTACAATCCCCCAGACAAGCACAGCTAACAGTATTATTAATACCGGTAACGCAACTGTCCACAGCACAGCACCGCCTGCTGCTAGCCCAGTTATCGTACCTGGTATCATCCACCAAATGGCTGTCCCTACAGGTAGGCCAAGAATGAAAATTCCAACGCCGATCAGCGAAATACCCCCAACAAGCAATTCTTGACGTACTGAGTGAGCATATGGCCGTATGTAAGCAGCTAAATCACGTGCCGTTGTTGATCGCCATACAGCCCAATCGTCGCCTTTTTGCTTCTTTAATTTAGCCAAAACTTGAAAAATCAAAGATAGGTCACGATCTGGAGGTAACCGTTTTTTGACGGCGCGCAAAAAGATATCTTCAACATTCAGATGGCGCTTTTTCCCAAATTCATCAGTATATTCTATTTCCATAAGACTCTCCTATTGTTGTTAAGTCTAAATTATGCAAATTCAACCCCGGCCGGTACCACACTAAAGAATAAATAAGGCCACATTTATCCTATGACTCTTAGTTTACTTAGGTAAACTTAACGTTACATTAAGCGAATTATGGCTAGTTATAGCCAAAAAATTTTACAGCGGGTTTTCTAGAACAAAAAACGCATTCCCTCTGATTAGAGGAAATGCATTGTTAAAAGAAATCAAACAGTGCACGGAATTATGATAGCTCACGCGAAGCCATGTTCTACTTTAAGTTCTACAAGGAGTTAGTGTTGTTGCAAAGCTTCCACCATTTCGTAACGATTCACCAGACTGAACTTCCTTTTGCGGGTCAACGGCGTTGGGTTTAAAGAAGAAAGTACCAGTGTTACTGTGCAGCGACGGAGTAGAACTATCCATAACACTAGTAGAATACGACGGTGGAAGAGAACTATCCATATGAGAGCCATTCTGCAATTGAGTAACCTTAGCCGTCGCTTTAGGGATATGGCTACTCTCGGAAACAAAAGCTTTCAATTTTTTAGTCAGCTCTTTTGCTATCTCAGCGTTCTCGTCAATTGGTTTTATTGGAAGTGAGGATAAAATCCCGCTCCAACATGCAGGTAGTACAACAAACGCTGTTAAACTCGCCATTACAATCATTGTAAAAAATAGCGGCGTGGGCGGCAGAAACAATGCCAAGCATGTAAATAGAGCTATCCAGGCGAGCAGTCCAACAAGGAGACCAACAACTAGCCTCTTATCAAAACGTACCAGACTTATGTAGTGAGCTAAATTGCCTACTATTTCTACTTTCTCTTTCTCTTTATCTTTATCTTTATCTGAAAGAGAGTGGCCTGTATCCTTTTTATTTAATTTATCAAAAACTTGAAGAATCAAAAGTCGGTCACGATGAAACAGTTGTCTAGCACTGACGCGTAACTGAATATCTTTACTATCCAGATAGCGCTTTTTCCCAAATTTATCAGTATATTCTATTGCCATAAGACTCTCCTCACTGTTGTTGAGCCTATACTCTAGTATAAGCCAGATATTTTAGCATAAGTTGGGTCGCTACTATTATTTTGTAACGATTCACTGGACTGAACAAACTCCTCGTATTCGAAGAAATGAGGGGTAGCGTACGACGGCTGAGGAGAACTATCCTTCACACGAGAAGCAGTCGTCACTGGCGTTGTGTCAGGAATACGGACAACCTCTTTTTCAACATGAGAGCTATTCTGTAATTTAGCAATCTCAGTCACTTGAGGGGTATTGTGATTCTCGGAAATAAACGTCACATTTTCGGTTTTGAAAAGAGTACTGTTGTTAATCGCAGAAACAGGAATTTGAACACGCGGCTCATGCAATATCGCTTTTTCTGCTCCAACATGAGCGTCAGGTTGTAATTGAGTAATATCAACCGCTTGAGGGATATTACTATTACTATTACTACTTTCGGCAACAAACGCTCGAAGACTTCCAGCCAGCGCTTCTACTTTTTCAGGGCTCAATGGAACTGTGTCTTTTTTCAATATGTACATAATCGTGAAGAAAGTTACAGGTACAACAAAAATTCCAAACAATACTCCAGCTACCAGCGCGACTGGCTGTGAAAACGACACTCCCATCATGATCGTAACTGACATGATGAGGATCAGTGTAAGAACCAAGAAAAACAAGAGCGATTTCACTTTCTTTAGACGTCTTGAGCGACTGTCTGGCGGCTCCATATACCTAGCCAAATCGCGTACTATTAATCGATCTTGATCCGAAATAAGGCCGCTTTCCTCCTTTTTCCTTAATTCATATGTAACTTGATTAATCAAACGTAGGTCACGATCTGGAAGCTGCTGTTGTTCATTATTGCGCATACGCACCCTATCGCCAATATCCAGAAAGCACGCTCTCCCTGTCTCATCAGTAAATTTTATTTTCATGAGATTTTTCTCTGTTTTTTTGTTAAGCCTAAATTTGGGAGTGTAAAGCTCCAAAATTTATATTCCATGACGGCTCACACGGAGCCATGCTCTACTTTAAACTACTCTAATAATACTTCTAGCGTTGTATTGTAACGATTCACTACTAGACTGAACTTCCTTGTGCTGGTTAGTGGCGCTGGCTTTAAAGAAATGCAAATTACTACCACTGTTACCGCGAAATAGCAGAAGAGCACTATCCTCATCCGACGACGAAGGAGAATTGTTCATAGGAGAATCATTGTGTAATTGAGTAACCTTAGCCGCCGCTTTCTTGGTATAGTCACTCTCGGTAACAAATGTTATAAAATCGCTAGTTATCCTATACTTTGTACCAGGGTCCAATGGAACTCCTGGTCTTGCTTCAATTGACTTTAAAATCATAGCGGTACATATAAATGTCCATAGTGGTGCAAGCGCTATAACAGTTAACGCTAATGCTATGCTTGGCAGCAACAGCCCGCACGTGAGTAAAGCGAAGCAGGCGAGCAGTACAAGAACCGAGACAAGGAGTTGCATCTTATGTAGATGTACTGAGTCATTCTCTTGTTGTGTGTAAGTAACTAAATCGCGTACTATTTTCAATAGCTTTTGATCAGTTACTATTTTCAATGGGTTTTCATCAGTATTGTTAATAGGGTCGCGTTGATTTTTTTGCTCTAATTCATGCTCTACTTCACGAACAAGACGACCCCACACTTGATTGATCAAAGTTTGGTTACGGCCAGAATTTTGAGGCAGTTGCATTTTTTTAAGATCCAGAAAGTGCTTGTTCCCCGATTCATCAGTATATTCTATTCCCATAAGATTTTCCTCACATTTGTTGTTAAGCTTAAATTATGCAAATTCAACCCCGGCCGGTACCACACTAAAGAATAAATAAAGCCACTATCCTGTGACTTTTATTTTATCTAAATAAACTTAAATTTACATTAACAAAATTATATTGAACTAAGGTTAGCTCTGTAGGGGACAAAAATAACCCACTGCTAAAAAAATCTCATATACTACCTGAGTTTCGAAAAAGGTCTATTGTTCTTTTGCTTCAACGTTGCGATATTGGTCCGGACTAAACATTAAACAGAAAGTGAATGACATCGCCATCTTGGACGAGGTAGGTTTTGCCCTCTAGACGCCATTTCCCTGCTTCTTTGGCGCCTAGTTCGCCTTTGTACTTAATAAAGTCGTGGTATCCAACTACTTCGGCACGGATAAAGCCTTTTTCAAAATCAGTGTGTATGCGAGCAGCCGCTTGTGGTGCGCTAGCTGCTTTACTGACCGTCCAGGCGCGTACTTCTTTAATCCCAGCCGTAAAAAAAGTTTGTAACCCTAAGAGATCATAACCAGCACGAATGAGTCTGGCGAGACCGGTTTCATGTAAACCGAGTTCATGCAGAAATTCTTGTTTTTCCTCTTCCATTAAATTCATACAATCTGCTTCTAATTGAGCGCAGAGCGCTACGACTTTGACGTTTTCACGACTGGCGAAGGTTTCTAGCTGTGCTAGCAAGGGATTATTTAAAAAACCTTTTTCATCAACATTAGCAATGTAGAGTTCGGGTTTTAAAGTTAAAAATTGATAAGCGCGTAATAATAGATGTTCATCTGCGCTAAGCGGCATGACGCGAAGCAGTCGTCCTTGATTTAGGTGCAGTATGACACGTTCTAATAAAATTTTTGTTTGATTAGCGAGTTTGTCATTGGCTTTGATAGCACGATTTAAGCGTAGCATCGATTTTTCAGCCGTTTCTAAATCGGATAAAGCAAGCTCAGTATGGATAGTTTGGATATCTGCTATAGGATCGACTTTCCCTGAGACATGTACCACATCATGATGTTCAAAGCAGCGTATCACATGAGCAATCGCATCGACCTCGCGGATATGAGAAAGAAACTTATTGCCTAAGCCTTCTCCTTTTGCTGCGCCGGCAACTAAACCAGCAATATCAACAAATTCCATACTAGTGGGTATTATTTTTTGTGGTTTAACGATAGCCGCTAATTCCGTCAAACGCGCATCAGGGACGGGCACAATACCAACATTTGGTTCAATTGTGCAGAAAGGATAATTAGCGGCTGCGATACCTGCTTTTGTGAGCGCATTAAATAGCGTAGACTTTCCAACATTAGGAAGACCGATGATTCCACACGTAAATCCCATAAAATCTCCGGCTATTTTTCTTTTTCTGGTTTAAAATTATGTAATTGTTGTATGGCTCGTTGTTGTTCACCTTTCACAAAGAGCATGAGCATAGCTAAAGTATACGTTATTACCTCATCAATCTTTTGTTGATCGGTAACAGAAGGAGAGCTTAATACATAGTCATGGACTTTGTCACAATGACCTGGATGACCAATACCAATGCGTAAACGCCAAAAATCTTTACTACCAAGTTGTGCAACAATATCCTTCAAACCATTATGTCCGCCTTCGCCGCCACCTTGTTTAAAGCGTGCAATACCCGGCGGCAGATCGAGATCATCATGCACTACCAGAATAGCTTCTGGAGGTAGCTGGTAAAAATCTGCTAAGGTTTTCACTGAACGTCCTGAAAGATTCATATAGGTTGTGGGAATCAAAAGCCAGCATTTATCTTGGTCAAGTACAAGCGTGCTCAGCAAACCGTGAAATTTAGTATCCACTTTCAAAAGAAGTGACTCACTTTTCGCCAATGCTTCGACGACCCATGCTCCCGCATTGTGCCGGCTTTTGGCATATTGCTTTCCTGGATTGGCTAAGCCAGCAATAAGCTGAATGGAAGACATAGTGTGAATAAAATTGCTTAGGTCTTATCTTTCTCACTTGTTGATTGGTCTTCGGCGGCTACTTCTTTGACGTTAATAGCAGGGACTGCCGCTGATTCTGGCGCTGTGGATGTTTCTTCAATAGCTCGCGGTATATGAATATTCACGACAGGACGATCATCTTCATGCGTTAAAGCAATCAATTCTATTCCTTCAGGTAATGGAATTTGAGATAAATGGAGGGCTTCATCAAGACCTAAATGGGAAACGTCAATTTCGAGATATTCAGGCAATACGTCTGGCAGACAGCGAATTTCAACACTATTAAGCAAACGAGCGAGTATACCGCCACTTTCTTTTACGCCAGGTGCACTGTCTTCACCTTTAAAGTGCAGCGGTATGGACATGGTAATCTTATCTTTAGCGGTTATACGTAATAAATCTAAATGGACAATACGTGGTTTGTAAGGATGCCGTTGTAGATCTTTCAATACGGCTTTTTGTTCTTGGCCATCTAAGTGAATCGTCAAAATATGTGAATAAAAAGCCTCATGCTCCAATGCGCGTAACAATTGATTATGATCGAAAGAAAGTGGCTGAGGAGGTTCTCCTGCACCGTACAGAATTCCAGGGACTCGATTCTCAAGTCGGCGTAGACGGCGGCTCGCACCCGTCCCAAAGCGCTCTCGCTTACGTGCAGATAGTTCGAATGCAGACATATTTCACCCCTCAGTAAAAGTTAATACACTCATCCCGCGACCAGCCAGAATAAGCCGGGCGGCTAGTCTACGGGTATTTTAATCAAAGTACCAGTGTATGTGTACAAGACCACACTAACACGAATTATTAGCAATAGACCTCTTTCGAAACGTGGTAATTTAGTCAATTTCATTGTTGAACGCCTGGCTACGGTCCTCATTTACCCGCAGTAAACTCCGGTCCTCGCCAGTCGTTCGCCGCGAACTTGACTCCATTTC
>Ga0210402_10001835_pt1 | contig 21383 bp, 17 predicted proteins | sample IncBWC7MmetaG_FD_161055 | JGI IMG/M metagenome (GOLD analysis project Ga0210402, IMG submission 161055) | Forest soil microbial communities from Barre Woods Harvard Forest LTER site, Petersham, Massachusetts, United States - Inc-BW-C-7-M | ecosystem: Environmental > Terrestrial > Soil >... | reverse complement strand
CCAGCATTGCCCGTCTCCGCTTCGCCCGGCACTGTCAGAATAGCCGTGGACAGGCGCCGCGCCAAGAACTATCATTAAACGGTAGCGGCGTCTTTTCCCTCGTGTCTCACGAATGGGGTTCACCCCATTCATCCGCGTTCATCGGCGGCCAATTCTGTTTTTTCCACGAAACTGGCTCACCCTGATTCACTTTGCGGGCGTAGCTTGACCGCAAGCGTCCGAATTCCTGCTCTTCCGCGCTATCGAAGCACTCGCGGTGACGCTGGCACCTGGCGCTCCCGACTCACCTATTCCTTCATCTAGCGATGGATCAGCGCGCGTCCGGGACCCCCTCGCCGAGGAGCAGCACGATTCGCAGCCAACTGCAAAGCTGCGCCAGGCGTAGCGAAGCGCCTCAGAAAGTTGCTGATTCACCCCGTGCGGAGCGCCGGCAAGCGGGCGGGCAGGCGATAGCGCCTACCCCACCACTCACCGTTTCAGGGATTCGTCTTCAGCCGACCTGCTTTCTGGCCTGCTGCCCCCCCATCTTCGCCATGGCCTCTTTGCCGCGGCGCGCCATCTCCTCTGGTGCCACATCTTCGATATGGGTCGCCAGCGACCAGGACTGGCCGAAGGGGTCTGTCAACTTCCCGTAGCGGTCTCCCCAGAACATATCGGCCACCGGCATATCTACCTTGGCGCCCGCCGCTGCCGCACGGTTAAAGGCAGAATCCACGTCCTCGACATAAATGAAAAGGCCGTTGGTGGTTCCGCCCAACGATTGCGGCGAACGGTTCCCGGCGGCAATCGATTCGTCGCCGAGCATCACGATGGAATCGCCGATCTTGATTTCGGCGTGCACGATCTTGCCTCCCGGACCTTCCATGCGATACCGCTCGCTGGCTCCGAAAGCCCGTTTGTAGAAGTCAATGGATCGCGCCGCGTCGCTCACCGTAAGATACGGCGTGATGGAATGAAATCCCTCTGGAATCGGTTTGGCCTTAGCTGACATATTGTTTCTCCTCGTTCTAAATTCGCACCACCGCGCCATGGCTTCAAGAAATTTAATAATCCGCGCGGTAGAATCCATCCGTTTTGGCCTACCGTGTTCGTTTCCATGCCCATCGATGAGTGTCTCTCATAACGATGGCTGTCACTCATAACGATGCGTGTCTCGCACAACGATGAGTGTCTCTCCCATCGGGGATGTTCCCGGTTTGGCCACGGTTTGACCCAACTTCCCTGTAGTGGAAACACCCGTCTTGCAGGTCTATACATCATCAAGGACTCGTGTGCCGCCCTGCCAGCTACTACCTGATGGCGGAGCACGGGTTCACCGATGTCAGCCTGCAGACCATGTCAATCAGCCGCGAGAATACTTCCCGCGAGCCCCACCCTAATTCGTGACGAGGCGATTACAAACGCCGCCGAAGTGCGGGAATTGCACGCCGTGATGCGCGCTCTTATGCCGGGGAACGGCGGCGATTCCGAATGATCCGGACCAGCGGGCTGACGTCACTATTCGAGGAGCACGGTCTGGACACGGCGTTTCCTTCGGGGGCCGGCCGAGGGGCTCTATCGGGACAGCACGGATTTATCGTAGGGTGGAGACATCCAGCTTTGTCCCGACCCGTGGACCACGCTCTTCGTCGAAAATGGCGACGTGCACCTGTGCTTCCTGGTGTTCGTAGAGCTCCGCGATTGCAATCAGGAGATCCATCTGCGCGAAAGCCTCCGCCGGCTGCCGCTGGTCGCCCGGCCAGGAACCTGTGGAGCCGGTTGCGGAGGTTGGGCCTGCTGTAGTTTCAGCAACGGCCTGGAATTGGACGTCCACGTGCTTACCATTCACAGTGGCGAAGCCGTAAGCGCCGCCGGCTGCGTCAAATGCCGTGACGGCTGTGATGTTCGCGAAGATCAACACAGAAGATCGAGGGGAGCGAGCTCTAGCGCCAGCTCGCCCATCGCAATCGCCTGCGGTTTCGCCAGAGAAAACCGGATGTGCGCCGTACCCGCGCCGGTGGAGATAGCTATTGATCGGCCATGCGGCTCAGACGGCTCAAAATGCCTCAGGCGGTGTGACATTCCGATGCAGCCGATGCCAGCCGCGTTCCCTGACGGGGTGCCCTCCGGGCGCAGGCTCGCAACGGAGCCGCGCGCGTAAGCAAGCGGTATTCGCAAGCGGTATTCGAAGGAGACGGAATCATGACTGACCGTGGAAATAGCAGGCGCAAGGGTTTCTTGTGGCTTGGAGTGGCTGGCCTGCTGACCTCCCTGCCCCATCTTCCGGGCCAGGCGTTTCAGATCGTCACCGCTACCTTGCCCAACGCCTCCATCGGCGTGCCTTACTCCCAACAGATCGCGGTCAGCGGCGGCTCGTGCGTGAGCGCAGGTACAGCGACCTACTCCATCGACTCCGGCGCACTCCCCGCCGGCCTCACGGTGACATCTCCCGCCGGGGTCGAGCAGTGGAGCATTCAAGGCGTGCCCACGGCTGGCGGGACGTCTCAGTTCACGCTGCATCTTACCTGGACGCACGCCGGTTCGGTCCCTCCCACCCCCTTTAACTTACCCTGCATGGACAGCGCAGCGAAGACTCTCTCGATTACCGTTGCGCCGGGGTCGGGCGGTGGTGGAGGCGGTGGAGGCGGCGGTGGGGGAAGCCCGCTGCTGACGCTGGACCGCACGCAAGTTAACGCCACTTATCACATCGGCAATGTACAGCCGTCGCCCGTGACGGTGCAGGTGACGGCCCAGGCAAACGCCGCCGTTGCCTTCACGGCGCAAGCCGCCACGAGTCTCGGTGCAGGCTGGCTGTCGGTCACGCCCTCCAGCGGCTCGACCCCAATGGCGCTCAGCATCAACTTCTCGGTCAGCGGACTGGCGCCCGGCGTGTATCCGGGAACCGTGACCGTACAAGGGGGTGGGAACCAGGCTGTGGTGGCCGTTACGCTTACGGTCATAAGCGATTCCGCGCCGCTGGCGGTCGACCGCGCCCAAGTCGCCATCACCTATCACACTGGCCACTTTCCGCCGTTGCCCGAAATGGTGCAGGTGACTGCGCCGGCAAACGCCTCTATCGCCTACACGGCACAAACCACAACCGCGTCCGGCGGAAGCTGGTTGTCGGTCACACCCGCCAGCGGCGTCACTCCGGCGTTGCTGGGCATCGCCGTGTCGATTAACGGACTGGCGCCAGGCGTATACACGGGCACGGTCACGGTTCAGGCTGGAGGGATCCAGACTGGAGCGGTCATTGCCGTTACGCTGACCATCGTCACCGATACTACACTGGTGCTGCAGGCCAGCCCGGCTTCGTTGGCGTTCTCCTATGTCATCGGCGGGCCAACGCCGCCGGGCCAAACGCTCTCGGTTGCGGTCGCAGGCGACGCGGTAATCTTCCAGGCGGTCGTGACGGTGTCCGGCGCCGCGACTCCGGTGTGGCTTCAGGTTACGCCCTCCGGCGCAGCTACACCGGCGGCACTCACGGTCTCGGTGAACCCTAAGAACCTGACGGGCGGCGCGTACAGCGGCGTCATCACGCTAAAGGTTCCGGGCGTAACCAGCAGTGCCCAGACCGTGGGGGTCACCTTCAGCGTGCAAGCACCGCCCGTGCTGCCCACGATCGCTTCCAATGGGGTAGTGAATGCTGCCAGCCTCAGCGGGGCCGTCGCGCCCGGCGCGTGGGTGTCGATATTCGGCAGCAACCTGGCCGCGACCACGCGTCCCTGGGCCGTCGCCGATTTCGTGGGCGGAAAGCTGCCCACCGCGCTCGATAGTGTCAACGTGACCATCAACGGGAAGCCGGCCGCGGTGGCCTTCATCAGCCCCACGCAGATCAACGTACTGGCTCCGGACGACACCGCTACCGGCCTGGTCGCAGTGCAGGTGAATGGCCCGGCTGGAAGCAGCAACAGCGCCCTGGCGCTGGAGCAGACCGCCGCGCCGGAGTTGTTCCAGTTCCGCGCCAACACCACTGTGTACGTAGCGGGCACCCACGCCGATGGCAGCCTTCTGGCCGGCGCCGCGCTGGTGCAACAGGGGACTCCGGGCACTCCGGCCAAACCGGGCGAGACCATCGTCATATACGGCACCGGTTTTGGCGCCACGCAGCCGGCCATTTCCGCCACCGCCCTGGTACCGGCGCCACTCTCGCTAGCCAACCCCGAGGATCTGCGGGTGCGGATCGGCGGCCTGGATTGCGCCGTCGCTTTCGCCGGCCTGATCTCGCCCGGCTTATATCAGTTCAACGTGGTAGTGCCGCCAGTTGCCGATGGCGATCAGACCATCGTTGCCGAACTGCTCGGCCTGCTCACGCGCGCCGATTTGTTGTTGACCGTACAGCAGTAAAAGCCGGTGGCCGGTGGCCGGATGCCGGTGGCCGGTTAGCACAGTACGGGCGCGTTGTCTTTCACCGGCCACTGGCCACCGGACACCGGCCACGGTTAACAGTACGGGCGCGTTGTCTTTCACCGGCCACTGGCCACTGGACACCGGCCACGGTTAGCACAGTACGGGCGCGTTGTCTTTCACCGGCCACTGGCCACTGGCCACTGGCCACCGGCCACCGGCATCCCTTCTCAGCCACCATGTGACACTGAAGTAGATGAAGCGCGCCCTCTCGAAGGCCAGTCCCGTACTGAAGGTTCTGTTCGGCGCCGGCATCGTGGCATGGATGGCATCCAGCGGCAAACTGAATCTGGCTCAGGTGGGCAGAAGCCTCTCGCAGTGGCCCGTCATGCTGGCGATCCTGGGGTTGGGGTATTCGCAGGTCGGCCTCACGGCATGGCGGTGGAAACTGCTGCTGGAGGCGCAGGAGATATGGCTGCCGTACGGCCGGGCCTGGGGGCTGACGATGGTCGGGATGTTGTTTAACGTGGTGATCCCCGGTGCCGTCGGGGGCGACCTGATCAAAGGCTATTACATCACGCGGGCCGCACCGGGCCGCAAGTCTCACGCCGCTACCACGATTCTGATGGATCGTGTGGTGGGGTTGATCGGGCTGCTGTTCCTGGGAGCCGTGATGGCGATTGCCAACCTGAATCAAACTCTGCGCAGCGCCGCCACCCGCGGCCTCGGAAGTATGACCGTCGGGGGTTTTGTCGGAGGCCTGGTTATTCTATACGCGGCGGTGTTCGCCGGCGGCCGTCTGGCGGAATGGCACTTTCTTCCGGGCGTGCTGCGGAACATCTTCCGCGCATTGCACGAATACCGGCGGAAGGCACGGGTTCTTCCGGTGGCGCTGGCGCTCAGCGTGGTGAACCAGGGGCTGACTTGTGGCATGTACTACCTGGCGCTGCTGGCAACCGGAGTTACGGACATGCCCATGAGCCAGTTTTTTCTGGTGGTTCCGCTGGGGCTGGTTACCAGTGCGATTCCCATCTCGCCCGGCGGCATTGGTGTCGGGCAAGCGGCATTCTTCGCCCTGTTTCAAATTGTCGCGCCCAAATACGCCGCGGCCGGAACCAATGCCCTGACGGTGTTTCAGGTGATCTTCATCCTGCTGTGCGTGAGCGGATTGTACTGGTATCTTTCCTATAAGCACGTCGATCTGGAAGCCGCCGAAAAAGAAGGCTCGTCAGAAAAACTCGTGGGCTGATTCCGGCTCGGGCAGGCAGAAACATGATGCGCAGCCAGTCCATGGTCCATGGGTTACCCGCCTCGAAGCGTTTCCATTGGATCCACCGAGGCTGCGCGACGCGCGGGAATGTATGTGGCAGCCATCGCCGCCACCAGCAGCGCTGCCGCAGTAGCGCCATAAGTGGCGGGGTCGAACGGCGTCACGCCAAATAGCAGCGAAGACATCAGGCCTGAGAAAGCTGCCGCGGCAGCCAGCCCCAAGGCTATGCCAGCGCATGCCAGCACCAATCCACGGCGCAGAAACATCCGTTTCACTGCAGCCGCCGGCGCGCCGAGCGCCATGCGGATGCCGACCTCGCGCCGGCGCTGCTCCACCGTGTATGCGATCACGCCGTAGACCCCAATTACGCCCAACACCAGAGCCATGCCTCCAGCGATCGCCAGCATGACCAGAGCAAATGAGGTCTGCGCCATGGAGCGTCTATAGATTTCCTGGAGCGTACCAGCGCCGACCACGGCCGAAGTAGGATTGATAGCAGCCACGGCTTGCCGGACCTGCTTCACGAAAGCTTCCGTTCCTGCGCCGGGACTGCGCACGGCGAACGCCCCATTCCGTTGAACATGCAACGCTGCTCCGTTGAAATTCGCGATCGCAAACGGCCAGTACACGGTGGGAGGCGGTTGCTTTTGGATGCCATCGTCGTGCACGTTCTCGACGACGCCGACCACCTCGCGCCACTGGACCTTGTTGCTCATCTCGTGAATCCGTCTGCCAACCGCGGCCGTGGCAGAGCCCCAAAGTTCCCTGGCGAGGTTTTCGGAAACCAGGACAACCGAACGCCGGCCGTAGATGTCGGCCCAAGCGAGGTCGCGTCCGGCGATCAGGCGGGTTCCGGTAGCTGCCAGGAATCCGGGCGACACAAATTTGAAGGTTCGGATCGGCGGGTTCAGCCCAAGTTCGCCGCCCGCTCTACTACGTCCGCTGCCGGTGTTCTCCGCAACAATCGGGTTCTGGTTCTTGGTATCGTCCATCGGAAGGGAATTCGCCAGACCTGCCAACGACACGCCGGGAATCGCGGCGAGGCTTTCGAGGATGTCATTCCACATGCGAACCACACGTTCCGGTTGCTCCACCTGGGATTTGGGAATCGCCAGGCCAAAGACCTGAACCTGCTCCGGGTTTGTGAAACCCGGCCGCACCTTACGAATCTCCTGGAAGGTGCGCAGCATCAGTCCCGACGTCACCAGAAGAACCAGTGCCAGAGAGACCTGTCCCACCAGCAGGACATTCTGCGCACGATGGCGCTGGCGGCTGGTACCAGCGGAACGGCCACCCATGCGCAACGCCGGGGCAAGTTGGGAGCCCGCGTATTTCAAAGCCGGAAGCAGCCCAAACAGCAGACACGAAAACAGCGACGCGGCCAGCGCGAACAGCATGACCGGGGCGTCGATAGAGATCTCCTGAAGTCGCGGCAGGTTTCCTGGATTCATAAAGCGCAGCAGACGGAGTCCGCCATACGCCAAGGCTAAGCCAAGTAAACCGCCAGCCGCACCCAACCAGAGGCTTTCGGCGAGCGACTCTCGCAGGATCTGCGCATGGCCCGCGCCCAGCGCCAACCGGATGCCGCGTTCGTGCTGACGCGATTCGGCTTTGACCAACAAAAGGTTGGCAACGTTGGCGCAGGCGATCAGCAGGATCAGTCCGACCGCGCCCATGACCAACCAAAGAACCCTTCCGATACTCCCGACAACGTCATCTTTCAACGGCCGCAGCGCCGGGCTGAAGCGCGCCTTCTCAAACGCCTCCCTGCCCAAGCTGGCATTCGGGCCGGGCCAGCTTCGGAGCCATATGGGAAGCATGCGGGCGACGTCCAAGTTGGCTTGGGCAAGGCTGCCGCCGGGTTTGAGCCGGGCGATTCCCAGAAAGCCCAGGTCTCCCAGATGCAGCCGATTCCGGTCGAACCGCAGGGGGATGAAGAGGTCGGGATCCTGGCCCATCAAGCGAAAAAAGGATGACGGCATCACACCGATAATCTGGCGTGGCCGTGAATCGACCGTGATGCCGCGGCCAACCACACCCGGGTCACCGCCAAACCGCCTCTGCCAGTAGCCGTAACTCAACAGGACCACCTCGGGCGCGCCCTCCGTGTCGTCTTCCTGTGACAGCCACCGCCCCATTAGAGGAGGGACATTGAGCGCTTGCAGTGTGCCGAAAGTGATCAGCAGCGTGGATATCCGCTCGGGTTCGGCGCGGCCCGTCACGGTCGCGGCGTCAGGGGACCATCCTCCGATGGATTGGAACACATGGCCCGCGTCACGGTAGGTGAACAGCATGGAAGGCGACATGCCGACAGGCTCGGCGAAGCCCATGCCAGGCGCAAAGTGCGAGACGCTAACGAGCTCATCGGCAGCCGGATAAGGCAACGGCTTGATCAGGACGCCGTTCACTACGGAGAAGATCGCCGTCGTGGCGCCGATGCCCAGGGCCAGCGTCAGGGTCGCGGCGGCTGTGAACATGGGCTCGCGACGGAGGGTGCGGAACCAGTAACGCAGCGCCGTGGAGAGTGATTCGATGAAGTGTATCGTGTTCATGTTGTAGATCTCCTCTCGAAGGAGGGTGCTGTTGCCCAATTTCCTTCGGGCTGCCGCGCCAGCGGCATCCGGGTCCATGCCTCGCGCGACGTATTCGTTGGTAGTGATTTCCAGATAGGATTCGAGCTCCTGCCGCAGGTCGGCATCGGCTTCCTCCCGCTTGAAGAATCTCCGCCAGTTCATTCGTTGTGCTCCGTAGCCGGATTCAAGACGCGGCCGATCGCCCGCACAACCTGCTGCCAGCGAGAGGTCTGAGATGCCAATTGCTTGCGGCCCTCCACCGTCAGGCGGTAATACTTCGCCTTGCGGTTATTCTCGGATGTCCCCCAGAAAGAGGCGATCCAGCCGCGGTTATCCAGCCGATGCAAGGCCGGATAGAGGGAACCGTGCTCCACTTGCAGCACCTCTTCCGAGATCCTCTCGATCGCGTGAGCGATCGTCTGTCCATGAGCGGGACCTAAGACCAGGGTCCGGAGGATCAGCATGTCCAGGGTTCCCTGGAGCATTTCGAATTGCAGGGGCGATTCGCGTCTTGGCATTGTTCTTGTGTCGGTGATCGACCAGAGCAGTATACCAATATACGCCTGGAAACTGCCACTGGTTTCGCATTCTCCGTAAAGACCATCAACCCTGGAAGAAGGTAGGACAGACCATCGTCTTTCGTGGTCTGTCAGGCCTCGCCAGACACTCGCCGGTGTAGTTGTGAACTCGGGCCTGGCTGGGGAGGCGGTTACTGGATGGGGAGGCGGTTCGCCGCTTCAACCCACTCCACGCGTGGGCGGTCATGCCCAATCACGTTCACGCACAATGCCCACCACCACGCGATGGCTCAAAGCGAGAACCCTGACGAGGGTCAAGCGCGGCTGGGACGACAACCCGATCGTTCTGTCCCACTTTGGCCTGTCTCACCCGCCTTAAGGCGTAATGATCAGGTTCAGCGGCGGACTCGCCACGCCGCCTACCGTAACCACCACGGGCTGCAGGCCGGTGGGCGCCTTGGCGGGAACCGTGATGACAAGCTCCGTAACCCCGGTCGCTCCCGGCGGGATTCCCACAAAACTGACGGCCGCCACCACCCCTCCCACGGTCACGGTAACCGGCAGCCGCGGCTTCGGCAGCCGGGAAGCGGCAGTGCTGGACGATGGTGTGGCGCCGGTGGCCAGAAACGGATTCACGTCCCCGTCCCCGGTGATTTGGAGGATCAGGCCGGCGCCGGCCTTGGCGGACGGCACGGGAGCTCCGAACAGCGGGTCCAGCGCGAATCCGAGAATCCCAGGGGCGGCTATCGCGACCGGAAAGTAAAGTGCCGCCACCTGCCCGTGGTTGTTCACGCCCAGAACCGCCGTCCCCAGACCGGTTTCATAGGGCACCTGCACGGTGATCTGGGTGGGCGAAATGGACACGATGGGCGCCGTGATCCCGTTGACCGTAGCCGACACTCCGTTCAGCGACAAGGGCAGCCCAGACCCGGTCCCCTGTGCCGCGGCGGGCGCGAGTTGCGTGCCGAAGATTGTCATCAACATGCCCGGCGCCGCTGCGTTCTGGTACGATCCTGCATTGGCGATGGCCGTGATCTTCACGGACCCGGAGGCGCCCACGACAAACGTAACCGGAACGTCGATGGCCTGCGGAATTGTATTGGTCGCCTGGATATTCAAGGTGGCGGTGTAGACCCCTGGCGAAAGCCCGGCTCCCGATGCTTGCACCGTGAGTTGCGCCGCGCCGGTTCCGGAACGCGGTATCACCGTCAGCCAATTGGTGGCCAGACTGGCCGGCGATACCGCCAACCTCCACGCCGCCGAGGCGCCGCCAAAGTTCAATCCCAATGGTGCCGAAGGAGTCTGGGTCAGGCTGGGTAGGGCCAGTTGAATGGCTTGGGTGGATACGGAGAACGTGGTTGCAGACGCCGCCGCCGGCCCGAACGTCACCGGCAGAGCGGCCACCACCGTGGTGCCGAACTCGGGGCTGCTTCCGGTCAACAGGTAGTTCTTGAAAGTGGGTGCGTTGGGGCCGGGAAAGCAAAGGTTTCCCTGCAACATTCCGTAGGGCGCGATCCGCGTTGTTCCGAAGAGTTGCTGGATCTGGCTGGTCACATCCGTGCTGTCCAGCGTGAGCTTGGTGAGTTGCATCAGGAAGCCGCCCGTCTCCTGCAAGATCACCTGCTGTACCCATTGGCATGACGGATCGGCCAGCGGATTCTGCTGCACGGTCGATGGTGTGCCGGTGAGCGTCAAAGCCGGAGCCAAAACCGGGGCGCCGCCGGCGGGGCCGGTAAAGTTGACCGTCACCTGCTGCGACCAGGTTTGGCCGTTGGCGTCCGCGCCGGTAAACTTGAAGATCGAGGTGGAGGGTGGGACAAATCCGCCGTCCGCCACGGAGGTGGAAATCGATCCGTTCGCCGGAATTTTGGTGGTGGCAAAAAATGAACCGACCGGCAGGCTCTGACCATCTTCGCTCAACCCCGTGAGCGTGGTGGCCACGCCCGCCCTTTCGCTCAACGTGATAGTGAACGGCCACGCCGATCCCACCTGTGTTGTGGGGTCGGGATTGATGGTTACCACAATGTAAGACCCGGTGGCCGGGTATTTGATGGACACGTTCGCGGAGCCCGACGAACCCGCAAAAACGCTGTCGCCGCTGTAGAGCGCGCTGACGGTTCCGTTGCCGCCGGCCAGTGCCAGCGCGGTGGTGCTCAAGCTGGCACTGGACCCGGAAGCCGTCAACGAACTGGTTCCGATGTTCACGTCGTTCACTACGAATGCCACAGAGCCGGTTGGCGCCGTTGAACCAGCGGCGGCGGTCACGGTGGCGGTCAGCGTTACCTTGTCCCCGGCATTTAGCGTGCTGGAACTGGCCGTCACCGCCGTGGCGCTCGCCTTGCCAATGCTCCATTCGGTGACCAGATGAAAGGCGTCGGCCGAACCGAGGCCGGTTGCCAGATCGTATCCGGGACCGGCGCTGTACCCCAACACTCCATTCGTGCATCCCGGGCTCCCCAGCGCGCAGGGAACTTTGATATCGCCGGTGGTGACATCGTGGAAGACGTCTTTGGTGCTCTGCGCCATGCGATAAAGAACCGGATTAATGTTTCCCAGTCCCGGCTCGCTTTGCGCGCCTTTGGAAACGAGGTACTGGTTCAGCAGTCCCAGCATTCCCGCAAAGACAGGGGTCGAAGCCGAGGTTCCGCCCACGGCCTGTATATTCCCGAAGGAGGTGATCAGGTAGGCATCGTGGTTAGGCGACGCCGCAAACGCAATATCCGGGATGTCGCGCGCGTTGTCGTTGGGAACCCCGGGTCCGCTCTGCCAGCCCGGCTTCGGAAAATTGGCGCTGGCGCCTCCGCCGGCAGCCACCAGCGCGCCATCCTCCACCGAGTCGTTCCAGGCAACCTCCGGTATATAGGACAGCGCGGACCCGCCATTAGCGCTGTTGCTTATGTTCCAATAGGTGCCGGTGCCTTCGTTGAGCGTGGTGCCGCCCACCGCCGTTACCTCGGGATAGCTGGCCGGGATGCTCACAGTCTGGCCCTTGCTGGCTTCCTCCGTGGGGCTGCCGCGATCGCATTGCGCCGCGCCCGTATCCCCACTAGCGGCGACCCACGTGATGCCTTGCGCGTTGGCCTGCTGGGCGATGGCCCTCAGCGCGACCGAACTCACTACTTCACAGGCGCCGAAGCTCATGCTCACGACCGGCGCCAGATTCTGATCTATGGCGTACTGCACGGCCGAAAAAACGCTTCGGGCGTACACATAGATAAGGTCGGCGTTGCGCGCCACCGCGCCGGCCCATTCCAGATCCACGTCGGACTCCACCATGTCACCGTTGGTTCCCGGATCGGTCCCCACCAGGATCGTCTTCGGGTCTTTTGCGGGCAGGTTGTAAATCTGCCGGAAGGCGCGGATGTCGGCCAGATCCAGCGCCGAGTCACCCACGATGACAATCTTCTGGCCGGTGCCGTCAAAGCCGGCTTTGTAGAGCGGGTTGACGTTGTAGATGGTGGCGATATCGTCGGGCGCCAGAAAGTTAGCCGTGCCGGCGTAGTTAAAGTCCGGTGTGATCCGGGATTTGATGTAAAGTGGCTGCAGGCCGAAATCGTCCAGGCCGTCGAAGCCTGCGATCACCGGTTCCAGGGCGGCCGGAATCCACGGTTCGCTGGCATTGGCAAAGTGCTCCCGTCCGTCCACCTGATAATGGCGGATCTGCGTGCCCAACGCCCGGCCGATGCTGGATGCGGTTCCGGCGAACGTGATCCAATGGCGGCCCTGCGCCACCTGGTTGACCGTCAATCCCTGCGCCTCCAGCCACGACACCACCTTGGCGATGTCGCCGCGGCTCAATCCGAAGCGGTCGCCGAATTCTCCGGGTGTCAGCCAGCGGTGATAATTCGGAGACGATGGGTTCTGCTGGTCGGCCAGAAACGGTTCCAGCGACGCATCGGGCTTCAGCATCAGCGTCACCCGATCCAGTGCCGTGCCGGGTTCCACCGCGCCACGGTCGTTTTGAATCTGCGCCCTGGGATGAACGTGCCCTTTCAGCGCGACGCTGCGGCTTTGGTCGATGGGGACGACGATCCGGTCGCCCGCGGCCGCCAGGCTCCCCGCTGCCAGCGCCGCCATTGCAAAAAGGATCCCGTGCCTGCGCGCGAGAGCCAAAACGATAGAAGTCATGTGGACCTCATTGTACTAAGATGCATGCGGCGCTGCTTGGCTCGCCTTGTGGCAGATCGATTCTACATTCTGGCCGGGCCAAAGTGGGACATCGGGTTGTGTCGTCCCACTTTGGCCCGCTTGACCCTCGCCATGATTCTCTCTTTGAGCGATCGCCTGTTGGTGGGCATTGCGGTGTGCGGTTGGAGGTCGTCTGGACGCGATTGGGCATGACCACCCACGCGTGGAGTTGGTTGAAGCGGCGAACCGCCTCCCCATCCAGGCGAGCGTTCACAACTACACCGGCGGTTGTCTTGCGAGAGGAATGACAGGGTCGAAAAACCACCTCTCGCCCATCGGGAATCTCCCGGGGCCTGGCGTGGCTTTTCATGAAGTTTCGCGGGCGGAACGCCCATCCCAACAGACCACGAAAGACGATGGTCGGTCCCACCTTCTCCCAGAAATGTACAAACTCAAGCGGCGGATTCTTAATCCGCCCGTGGACGAAAATGACTGAGGATCGCCTATAGTCGAGGTTCCAAACGCCTCACTGGTGCGGCTTCGCTGGTGCGGCTTCGCCGGGCCAGTGCTTCACAGTCGGATGAAAGCTCTTTCGATCATGAGCTGTAGATAGGCCTCGCCACTCAAGGTGCATTCCAAGTAGCTGAGCAGCTCGCGCTTAGAGAGGTGAATCTGGCGTGCTGCTTGGCCTGACATCCAATCGTCCAAGCTACGTTGCCCGTGGCTGATGCGAGTGAAAACGGCGGTTTTTCTGCCCTGGACGTGGAAGAAAAAATATCGATGATCGCGGCCCTCGACTTCGCGAAAGCCCTTGGCGAGCAGCGCATTGACCAGGAGCGCTGCACGAATCTCACTCACCCGGTCCGCTCCACGTGCTTTCGAAACGCCGCCTTCAGGTCGCGGGCCTCGCCCGTGAGGAGACGGTCCGGAGATTCGGCAATGTGTTCCCAAGCGGTTTCAAACATATCAGCGAAGGCCGAAAATGCCTCTTCCTGGGTGTCGCCGTAGACCGAGAGGTTCAGGGGCGCGTATTCGATGACGAAGTGGCCGTTGTCGCGGTGGATGTTCAGGTCGATCGGTTCCCGCAGAAAGTAAGTGTGATTGGGCCCGATGATCTGGACCACCCCGCTGGGGACGTTTGCCGCGAGCGTAGCGGGGTTCCGAAAGCGGCGCTTGGTCGGCATCAGCTTAATTGTAGGGCAAAAGCCGAGGTTCTAGCCTATCGAAAATCGCAACGCTTTCATGCGAGGTCTATTCTCGCGGAAAGGCGGAGATCGATGAAGCGGTGTCGGGGGTTGGCCGCGAGATGGATCGGCGGAGAAGCACGCGGCGGCCCAGGTGAGGGCCCAGCCTTATCAAAACGGATGCGGCGGTCCTCTCAGCGCCGCATGATACGATCTGGCCATGACGCCGACCACGGCAGGTGCGCTCCGCATCCGCTCCCGATGGCCATTCGCCGCCGCTGCCGTGCTGCTCGCCATCTTCTTCCTGCAACTTTTCTTTGCCAGCCGCGCCAAATCTCCGGCATGGGACGAGCCCGCCCACATCGCCTCCGGCGTCGCCTACATCCAGAAGGGCGCCCTCACCGTCAACCCGGAGCATCCGCCGCTCCTCAAAGCCCTCAGCGGCCTTTTTCTCACCTGGGCCGGCGCCCGCTGGCCCAATACAGAGCGCGCCCACGACTTACTCAGCGGAGCCAACGACTGGCAGTGGGCCGCCGGCAGCCACATCCTGGTCACCGCCGGAGTCGACCGCGCGCTGCAGTGGGCCCGCCTGCCGATGATGCTGGTCGGCTCAATGGCCGCTCTTCTGGTCTACCTCTGGGGCCGGCAACTCGCCGGTGAACTCGCCGGCCTCGGCGCCCTCCTTCTCTTCACGCTTGACCCCACCATTAGCGGCCATTCCTATCTGGTCACCCTGGACGTCGGTCTCGGCGCCTTCACGCTGCTTTTTCTCTTCTGCCTTTGGCACTACACGCGGTCCCCTCGACCGCGCACCCTCGTGCTGTGTGGCATCACGCTTGGACTTGTGCTCTGTACCAAATTCTCGTCGCTGGCGATTCTTCCGTCGGCGGCCATTCTGCTGGTCGCGGCACGCGCCCGGCGCACTCCCTGGAAGGCCGCACCCGATGAGCCTTGTCCCTGCGGCAGCGGCAAGAAATACAAAAACTGCCACGCCGTCATCCCCCAATCCCGCTTCGACCTGCAATCCGCTCTCGCCTGCGTGCCGCCCTTGCTATACATGGGCGGTATTGCCGGTGCTGTCATCTGGGCCGTCTACCGCTTCCATTCGCCCCTTGCCTACATCCAGGGCGTGAAGTTGGTCAACCAGAACCACCAGGCGAACTACGTCGCGTTCATGGCCGGTCAACTCGCTCCCCGCTTCACCAGCTATTTCGCGGTCGCCTATCTGCTGAAAGAGCCGCTCGCGGCCATGGCACTCGCCGCCACCGGTCTCTTCTTCCTTCTGCGCCCCAAGGCTTTTCTGTGGCGCGATCGGCTGTTTCTGCTGCTGCCTGGGGCCGTGTTCTTCCTGGTTCACGTCTGGAAGGCCGACGATCTCGGCATCCGGTACATCATCCCCTGTCTGCCCTTTGCCCACCTGCTGGGAGGTATCGGGCTGGCTGCCCTCATCCGCTCGCCCGCCCGCGCCGCCAAATCCATCGCCATCGTTCTAAGCCTCTGGATGGCGGTTGCCGCCGCCGGCATCTACCCCGACGGCCTCAGTTATTTCAACGAATCCGCCTGTCTGTTTAGCGACCCTGGCAAACTCGGGCTGGATGGCGGTAGCGCATGCGGCGCCGCCTGGCTGGATGACAGTAACATCGATTGGGGTGAAGGGCTGAAATCGCTCAACGCCTGGCTGAACCGCCACGCCGCTGGCCGCTCCGCGAAACTTGCCTATTTCGGCAGCTTCCCGCCCGCCGCGTACGACATGCCGGTGGAGGTAGTCGAAGATTCGCAGCTCGCCTTCCAGCCTGGCCCGGGTCTCTATGCCATCAGCGCGCACCTGCTAGCCCACCACAACGCGCTGGTCGAACACAGATTGGCTAGCGGCGACGAGTGGACACTGCGCGTGCCCCCCACCGCCATCGTCGATCACTGCATTTACATTTACGATCTGCGCGCCGAATAAAAAGCGAGGCTACCCGACGCGAAAGCGACGGACCACCCGGTAGTGCTCCCGCTCTGGGCTGCGAGGCCAACGTGCCATCAGCCACGACACGAAGGTCGCGCCGATAGCCAACAGAAACGCGGTAAAGAGGAGCGAGAGGTTGGCATCCAGCGTCTGCTCCGTCTGCGTCACCAGCGGTTCGATCAGAGCCCACGCTTGCGGAACCATGAAGAAGAGCGCGAGGAGAGCCACTGCCGCGATAGCCATAGGGTTTGTTTCCCTTTCGTCGATTGAAGATAGCCTCGCGGGCGCGATCGCAACAAGCTGCTGATGGGTGAACCGGCGCCGCTAACCTTTAATAACGGCCGAATGTTACCGCCTGGCCGTGCGAAAACGTACGTAGCTCTCCCGGCCTCCGGCGCCGGTCAGCGGGGCCCCAAATACTGGACGTGGGCATAAGTCCCCAGCCTCACGTTATAAGCCAGGTACCATCCTTCGTGGTCCGGATCTTCATAGACCGTAATCTGATCGTCACCCCAGCGCCAATCGTTGCAGAAGTCATAGTCGGATGGAGCGATACCGAAGGCGAAGCCGCTAAACCAGAAGCGCTCCCGGTTGCCTCCCTCGATGTGAAAAACGTGGCTGCGCCCTAAGCCCCCGGGGAAGCGCCCGTGCTCCCAGCGCTGCTCCACGTGATATCGGGCATCGTTCCGGCCCGAGTCATGCCCCACCCACTCGCCATTGGGATGCACGTGAGGAACATTGGGGTGGCCTTCCCGATCGCGAAAATCGCGGTGCTCCTGGGTTGATTGGGGTGCTGCGTGCTGTTCGCCGCGCGTCGGGGCAGGACCGTGTGGAGGGATGTAACCTCGTCCGGCGTCGTGCCTTTCGCCCCGCTCCCTTTCTTGCGCAAGAGCGGGAACTGAGAACATCAACACCGTAACAAATATTCCGATCAGCGTCTTCATATCAAGCTCCTTTAGTCTCCCTTTCGGACTTCATTGTTGGACTCTACCCACTTAGCCGACCGGCCCGGTTCCGGGGCCGCCTGGAAGAGCACAGCCCGCATGGCCACAATTGCAGGAGATTTCCGTCGTGCTCCCAGCGTCCTCACAGGATTGGCTGCAGTATTTGCTGTGCTCTAGCGCGGCACAATTGCAGGCTGGATGCGCGCACTTCTTCGTTTCTGGCATAAATTATTTCCTCCCGGCAGAGACTCGGTCTGGCCAAGCCTCCGATATCACAAAACCAAGCTGCATTTCGTGTTCCAATCCAGGAGCCGCGATGGCTTTCCAGGAACTGGTGCGAGGTCAGTAGCCAGGTGCCCGCGTGGGCGGTCATCCACGGCTAGCTCGCCACTCATAACAAGCGCCACTTCCAGGGGATTGAGGGTCTAACCGTGATCTCGGCGCCTTAATTTCACGGCCCTTACGTAGTCACAAGTTCTGAATTAACGCCGATCGAAGATGGCCACACCCAACCCGGCTGCGGCGGTGCGGAGGTCGGCGACGGCGCTGCCCAAATCCATCCTCTGGTTGACATCGAGCGGCTCCAGCAGCGCTTCCAGCATCCCGGTGACGGTCTGGCAGCGCTTCAACGCCGCATCGAAGGACACCGGCGCATGCTTCGGTTCCTTCGGCTCGATCTGCTTCAGCAACTCGGTGACGGCCGCCGTCACCGACTGGCTGTTCTCCGGCAACAACGGTACGGTGGTCCCGTTCAGATGTACTCCTTCCGGCGTGATGTGCGACGCGATGCTGCGGTACTCCTTGGCCGCGATGTGCGCCATCTGCCGAATGTGAAAGAATTCCGGGCCGAATTCCTCCAGGTATCCGATTTCGCGGTCCACGCTGCGCCGCGCCACATGCAAGTCCAGCGTGCAGCACGCAGCCCATGAGGGGCGCTTCTGCTTGTAGAGCTTCTGCTCGCGGATCTGCCGCAGCGTCTCGATATCGGCGGCGGCACAGCGCCCCGCCACCAGGCCGAAGGCTTCGCGCCGGCCCATCCACCGGCCCAGGCATAGGCTGAGATCGTCGGCCTCGCCGTTCGCTGGTTCTTCACTTTTGATCAAGTTCTTCATAGACACCTCTGGCAATTGGGCCATCCTGGCCCGGAATTTTGCTGTCGTTTTATTGGAAACAAGGGAGTTAGCGGTTAAATTTCTGGGCCACGCTGGCCCAGACGCTTGGCCGGGAATGCTTTCCCGGCGGCAACCGCCACCCACATGGTCCCACAAGGCTTCTAAAAACCGGGGGTATGCGAGGGCCGTTTTTTCGCTCCAACCAACAGGATTGAAGCGGGATAAAGTTTATTTTGAAGTCTTGTGACTGAAGATTTGGGTGGGAGCAGCTTGAAGGACTTGAAGAAAAAAGCGTCGTGGACCGTCAGAACGGGGTGCCGGGTCAGTTTAGAGAGTTTACTTAAGGCACCGAGCCGGCCGCGGCGCTGCCGGGGCAGCCCTATACAAACAGCGAAATCATTACTTCAGCTCTTTGAAAGGATTGAAGACCTTAAGTCCGGGGCGCCTGAAGTCCCGATCGTTGCCTGTCACAATCGTTAACCCATGCCGGCGGGCGGTAGCCGCAATGTAGCTGTCTTCAACCGGCATGGGTTGACCTGTCTTGTCGAGTATTCGCTCCTGGTCCGCCCAAACGTGGGCCACTGACACGTTGAATCCGTGAATACGTCCCTGGAGTGCGTCCACGAGCCGCGTGAGCCATGCTTGCAAAGCCTGACGCTGTCGCCCTTCTTTGGTGCGAACCCAGTATGCGAGCTGCGCGATGACAACGGCGCTCGTGTAGCAGCGGTCCTGCTCCAGTTCGAGCCAGGCGATCACCCGCGCATCGCCGTGTCGCTTGGCTGGCTGGCAAATGACATCCGTATCGAGAAGCCAACTCACAGCTTGCGCCGGCGGGCAGGCGTGCGGCGGCGCGGGGGCACATCTTCCGGGCTCACCGGACAGGCTTTGAGTACGGTCAGCCAGTTCTCCTTGCCCGCCAACCGCCGAAATACAAGCGCGTCTTCTTCCGGGTCGAAGCGAGCGTCGAAGTAGTCTCCGGGCGAGGCTGGTGCAAGAGCAGCGGGAATGGTCAGCCTCCGCTTGGCGTCGAGCGTCACAATCATAGTGGGATTATCCCACCTCTCGTCATCAGGTTCAAGACCTTCCCGCGTGTCAACCGCCAAAAACGCCGTAGTGTAGCGCCGAACAGCATGATGATGCCCACGAAGGTGTACAGGTCCAGTTCCTTGTGGAACAGCGTCAGCGTCAGCAGCGCCCCAAAACCGCCGAGGGCAAGCCGGAGAGAATCGTGATCGGGTGAATGAAGCTTACGTACAAAATGCCGGGCACGATATAAATCACCAGCACCGCAATCGCCAGCAGCTCGGTGAGGTTGGCGAAGGAGCTTTTGAACTCCTTCACCGTGCCCTGGTGACTGGCGCCGATGCCTTGCGGCATGCGCAAGCTGCGGATGGCTTCCTCCACGTGTTGCCTCCTGAAGTGACGAACAGTATCAGACGTACAGGGGGGGTAGGGACCAAAAGCTAGCCCGGTAGTGAATCGGCGCCCGCATAGATCTGCGCGAACTGGAGTTCCACCCCGATGCTGGGCAGGCGAATGGAACCTCGCTCCTCGCCAAAGGTCTCAATCCGCCACTCCTCATCCCCTAGCCGTGTGCAATGGGTGATGCTGTGGGACTGCTGGGAGACCATCAGATATTCCTTCAGTGAAGGGATCGACTGGTAGTGGAAGAACTTGGTGGTGCGATCATGGCGCTCGGTGGATTGTGACAAGACTTCGACGATGACGATTGGGCTTACCAGATTGTCAGTCTGAAAAAACACCGGATCAGCGCAGACCACCGATACATCGGGATAGGTGTACAGGCCCGTTGCAGGAATGTGGACACGCATGTCGGAGTTGAAGACCTGGCAGGGTCCACCCTCTAGGGCCGCAAACAACCTGCCGGTCACGTTTGTGGCAATGCGATGATGCCGCGGGTGACCACCGGCCATCGCGAATACCTGACCGTTGTAATACTCGCTCTTGAATTCGGCCTGCCGCTCCGCCTTCAGGTATTCCTCCGGCGTGATGTACGGGATGATCTGCGATGCCATACTGTTCCGATTGTACCCGGTTACGTCGAAACCACAACTTCCTTCCGCCGCTCCGCCACCCGGTTCTCGCCGCTCAGCCACTCCTGCAGGCGCTCCAGGTAGAGATAAATCACCGGCGTGATGTACAACGTCAGGAACTGGCTCACCACCAGGCCGCCGACCACTGCCAGTCCCAGAGGTTGGCGCGCGTCAGCCCCTTCACCATAGCCGAGGGCGATGGGCAGGGTGCCGAACAGCGCCGCCACCGTGGTCATCATGATGGGACGGAAACGCAGCAGGCATCCCTGATAAATGGAATCGTAGGCGCTCGAACCGTGCTTCTGAGCGTCCACCGCGAAATCGATCATCATGATCGCGTTTTTCTTCACCACGCCGAACAGCATGATGATGCCCACGAAGGCGTACAGGTCCAGCTCTTTGTGGAACAGCGTCAGCGTGAGCAGCGCGCCGAAAACGGCCGAGGGCAAACCGGAAAGAATCGTGATCGGGTGAATGAAACTTTCGTACAAAATGCCGAGCACGATATAGATTACCAGCACCGCAATCGCCAGCAGCACGGTGAGGTTGGCGAAGGAGCTTTGGAACTCCTTCACGGTGCCCTGGTAACTGGCGCTGATGCCTTGCGGCATGCGCAGACCGCGGATGGCTTCCTCCACGTGTTGCGCCGCTTCGCCCAGGGAGAAACCGGGCCGCAGGTTGAACGAAATGGTCACCGCGGGAAGCTGTCCGAAGTGGTTGATCTGCAGCGGGCCGGTCTGGCGGTGGGTCTGGACCACGGACTCCAGCGGAATCAGGTTCCCCTGCGTGGACCGCAGGTACAGCTTCGACAGTGCTTCGGGGCTGCGCTGATATTCCTTGGCCACTTCCAGAATCACCGAGTACTGATTCGCCGGCGCGTAAATCACCGACACCTCGCGATCGCTGAAGGCGCTGAACAGCGCGTCCTGCACTTGCTGCGCGGAGACGCCCAGGGCCTGCGCACGGTCGCGATCGATATCCACCATCAACTGCGGGCTGGCGATCTGGATATCCGTCCGGACATCCACGAAGCCGGGCAGGGTTCGCATCCGGGTCTCCAGCTTCGGCGACCAGTCGTACAACTCCTTCAGGTTGGTGCTCTGCAGCGTAAGCTGGTAGACGCTGCCGCCGACGCCCTGGCCGCCCACCGTGATGGGCGGCGGATTCTGCATGAACGCCAGGATGCCCGGGACCTGGTTCAGCTTGGGGCGAAGTTCGTCGATGAACTGGTCCACCGAGAGCGCGCGCTGGTCGCGCGGCTTCATGTTGGCAAAGAAAATGCCGCCGTTGGTGCCCTGGGGACCGGGAACGAAGGCGCCC
>Ga0210402_10001834_pt1 | contig 21402 bp, 19 predicted proteins | sample IncBWC7MmetaG_FD_161055 | JGI IMG/M metagenome (GOLD analysis project Ga0210402, IMG submission 161055) | Forest soil microbial communities from Barre Woods Harvard Forest LTER site, Petersham, Massachusetts, United States - Inc-BW-C-7-M | ecosystem: Environmental > Terrestrial > Soil >... | reverse complement strand
AGCTGCTGAACTTTTTTCGTTTCTGCTTTGGTGAGCTTGGCCGGGATGATCAGTTGCGAGCCTTCGTCGACGTACTTCGCGGTGTAGTCGTAGAACTCTTTGCCGGGAACGATTTCGCCCGGGACTGAGGCCGATGGCTCGTCGTTGCCGAGGACTGAGCACTCGATCTCGCGGGCTTTTTCTTTCTTGCCGCCAACGCCCTGCTCGATCACGATTTTGCGGTCGAACTTTGCGGCTTCTTCGATGGCGGGGCCGAGTTCCTTGCGGTTGTGCGCCTTGCTGATGCCAACCGACGACCCCAGATTTGCGGGCTTCACGAAGGCTGGGTACGTCAGCTTGCTCTCGACCAACTTCTGAACTTTCTTGGAGTCGTGTTCCCATGCGGAGCGGAGAATCGTGACGTGCTTCACAATGGGAATTCCAGCGGCCATGAACAACGACTTCATGATGTCCTTGTCCATGCCGGCGGCCGAACCGAGCACGCCCGCGCCGACATAGGGAATGTCGGCGAGTTCGAGCAGGCCCTGGATAGTGCCGTCTTCGCCGAAGGTGCCATGGAGCACGGGGAAAATCACATCGACGTTGATGGCGCGATCGCTGGCGCGGCGCATCAGGCCCGCATCGGTTTGAAACGGCACCAATCCGCTTTGACGGTGCACTGGTTCGGGTGGAACGACCACCGCTTCGCCGCGCGCCAACACGGCTGCGGGAGAAGTCGTGTCGGGATCGCCGGCGCGAAGGTTGCGCGGTTCGAGCACGAGTTTGCCGGTGAGGAGATATTCAGCGTGCTCCGCCGTCAGCCAGCGTCCGTCTTTGGTGATGCCGATGGGCACGACCTCGTACTTGTCTTTATCGATTGCGTTGAGAACCGACGCGGCTGAGAGCAGCGAAACTTCATGCTCTCCGCTGCGCCCGCCGAATAAAATGCCGACCCGAAGTTTTTCCATGACCTTCCAGTGTGAACGCTGGGCGAGTGGAACGTCAATCTTACGGTGGGTACTGTAGTCACTCGAAAGCCTTCCGCCGCAGATTCACGCTGGTTTTCGCAGATAAGGCTTTTTTTCTTGTTTGATCGGCGTGAATCCGCGATCAGCCCGCTAGAGAATCTTTTTTCCAAACGCCGATAGAGCTAACTCTACAGCCAGATCTGCGGTGCGGTTGTGTTCGTCAATGACCGGGTTCACTTCGACGATTTCGAAGCTGAGCATGCGGCCGTGGTCGGCGATGATCTCCATCGCAAGGTGGGCTTCGCGGTAGGTCGCTCCGCCGCGCACGGGAGTGCCGACGCCGGGGGCGTCTTCGGGATCGACCCAATCCATGTCGAGCGAGATGTGGTAGCCGGCGGTGCCGCGTCCGGCCATGCGGAGCGCTTCTTCCATGACGGTGCGCATTCCGCGCTCATCGATGTCGCGCATGGTGAAGACGCCGATGCCAGCGCGACGAACATTCTCTTTTTCGACGGCGTCGATGTCGCGGACGCCGACCAGCACGCAGTTCTGCGGCTTCACTTTCGGAGAGAAGTCGAAAATGTTTCCCAGTTCCGACGGCCACAAGCCCATCAACGCGGCAAGGGGCATGCCGTGCACGTTGCCGCTGGGGGAGGAGTCAGGCGTGTTGATGTCGGTGTGGGCGTCGATCCAGATGAGGCCGACGTGCTGATTCTGGCGGCGGAAAAACTCCGCAACGCCGGAGACCGTGCCAGCCGCCATGGAATGATCGCCGCCGAGCGCAAGCGGAACTTTTCCGGCTTCGAGTGTCTTGACTACCAGCTCCGCATGTTTGGTGCAGGTCGCGGTAATCTCTTTCAGATATTTGGCGTGTGTGTCGCCTTCTTTTTTTTGCTCAGGGATGGCGACGGGAACATTGCCGCCGTCTTCTACTTCGTGGCCGAGAGCTTCGAGGCGAGCTTCGAGGCCGGCCACGCGGACGGCGGATGGGCCCATGTCGACGCCGCGGCGGGACTGGCCCAGATCCAGAGGGACGCCGATGACGCGAATTTTTCGCGGAGAGATGTTGGTGGAACTGGCGGTGGTCATCATAGAGTCAATCGACGGGGACTGAAACGATTGGGTAATTGAGAAATTTAGTAATTGCAAATCCTGCAAGTCGCTCGCTTCTTAAATTGGTCAATGACCAAATTTCCCAATTAACTCAATCCTCCTCACGGATAAAGTCTGTACAGCATCCTGGGGAACGGGATGGTCTCGCGAACATGTTCGAGGCCGCAGATCCAGGCAACGGCGCGCTCGATGCCCATACCGAAGCCGCCGTGAGGCACGCTGCCGAATTTGCGCAGATCGAGATACCACTTGAACGCTTCCTCCGGCAGGTTGTGTTCGTGAATGCGCTGCAGCAGCAATTCGTACGAAGCCATGCGCTGCGAGCCGCCGATGATTTCTCCGTAACCTTCAGGCGCGAGCACATCGACGCACAACGCGAGGTCGGGTCGCTGCGGGTCGGGCTCCATGTAAAACGCTTTCACTTTCGCGGGGTATCGATGCACCATGACCGGCTTCTCGAATTGGGCCGAGAGATAGGTTTCGTCGGGCGAACCCAGGTCGCCTCCCCATTCGAATTTCGATTCCAGCGCGCCCTTCGCGTGGCCTTCCTGCAGATTCTTGACTGCGTCGTCGTAACTGATGCGCGGGAATGGGGCCTCGATTTTTTCCAGTTTCGAAATATCGCGGCCAATGGTTTGCAGGTCGACGCGGCGCTTTTCCAGGCAGCGCTTCACGATGAACGTGATGAGGCCCTCGGCTAGTTCCATGACGTCGTCGAGTTCAGCGTAGGCGACCTCGGGTTCGACCATCCAAAACTCGGTGAGGTGGCGGCGAGTCTTGGATTTTTCCGCGCGAAAGGTGGGGCCGAACGAATACACCTTGCCGAGCGCCATCGCGGTCGCTTCTACATAGAGTTGGCCGGACTGCGTGAGGAATGCCTGCTCGTCGAAGTAGTCAACTGGGAAAAGCGTGCTTGTGCCTTCGCAAGCGGCCGGAGTGATGATGGGCGGGTCGGTCAGAGTAAAGCCGCGTTCGTCGAAGAAATCGCGCGCAGCCTTGATGATTTCGGCGCGCACGCGGAGAATCGCCGCCTGGCGTTGCGAACGCACCCAGAGGTGACGATGCTCCATGAGAAAGTCGGTTCCGTGGTCTTTGGGCGTGATGGGATACGGCGTCGATTCGGGCACACGCTGCACGACCTGCACATTGGCCACATCGAGCTCGTAGCCGCCGTGAGCGCGTTTGTCGGCGCGGACTTTGCCTTCGACGATCACGCTCGATTCCTGCGTCAGAGTCTTGATCGCGTCGAATACTTCAGGCGGGACGGCGTTTTTGGGGACGACGCCTTGAATGATGCCGGAGCCGTCGCGAAATTGTGGGAATAGCAGCTTTCCGCTCTCGCGCAGGTTGTAGAGCCAGCCGCGGATGGTGACCGACTGGCCTTCGTGCTTGCCGATTTCTGCGATCGTGGTGACGGGTGAAGACATGATTCCTTTTGAGTAACGCCGGCGTACGCGGGCGGACGCCCCCGCGACGGCCGCAGAACGGTGGTACTACGACGCTGCTTCCAGCTTTTCGAATATCTCCGGCAACTTCTCCAGCGGGTTTACTTTTTCGTCCTCGCCGAGTTCCAGCAGCAGGGGCGGGGTTTGCGGGGCTGAGCGCAATAATTCCATCGCTTCTTTCCAGTCGATGGTTCCCTGCCCCGGCCACAGGTGCGAATCTTTGTTCTTGTCGTTGTCGTGAACGTGGGTCGAGCAAATGTGACTACGAAGAATTTCAAATCCCTGGCTGACCCCACCCTCCATATGCGCGTGACCGAAGTCGAAGCAGACGCCCACATCGTCGAAGTGCGCGCTGCGAATCATCTCGACCAGGCGGTCGGGAGTCGAAAGTTCGTTGGGAATGTTCTCCAGCAAGATGCGTACACCGAGCGGCTTGGCGAAGGCACGCAGATGTTCGATGGAGGTCATGGCCGCTTCGAATTTCTTCTCGCTGAAACTCTCGTTCGGCGCACCCAGGTGCTGCACCAGGAAACGAAACGGAATCTGCTCGGCAATTTCGAGAGCGCGTTTGATCTCGTCCATGGCGTCGACGCGCGCTGCGCGGTCGGTCGAGGCCACGTTGACCGGTGGCGCCCCGGCGCGGCCCCACTCGTAGTCGGAATAGAGCGGAGAGTGGACGGAATTCAACGGGATCCCGCTGCCGTGAAACCAGTCGGCGATTTCCTTGACGTGCTGCTTGCGGTTGGCGTAGTCGATATGCTGGCGCGCCGCGAAAATCTCGACCGCCTGCACTCCGCTGCGAGCCAACCCGTCCAGGATTCCTGGATGCAGGCGCTCTTTCACGAACAAATAAGTGGAAACCGCTTTCAGCATGTTGGTCCCTTAAGAAATTGTTGATTGATGATTGAAAATCCGAAACCGCGCGCCTTTGATTTTGATTCAGCAATCAACAATCAACAATCATCAATGCCTTTCTAGTAGCCTACTGCTTTTCCGTTGCCGCGGCCATCGCTGGCGCCCAGACGCTCGCCGGTTTTGGCGTCGACCGCGATGCACTCCGCGTCACTCCAATAGGGCGCGACATGCGGGCCGAAGTGGAGGCCGATCTCGATGGTGTATCCCATGTGCTTCAACAAGTTCAGGGTGTCGGGCGAAAACCATTGTTCCACGTTGACCACGTCGGGCATCCATTGATTGTGAAAGCGGGGAGCGTTCACCGCCTCCTGGATGTTCATGCCGTAGTCGACTACCCCCATTAGAACATTGGCCACCGTCGTAATGATCTTCGAACTGCCGGGAGAACCCAGGACCATAACAGTCTTGCCGTCATGCACTACGATGGTCGGAGTCATCGACGAGAGCGGGCGTTTCCCCGGACCGATGGCATTCATTTCGCCCTGAATCAGACCGTCGGAATTCGGCACGCCGGGCTTGGACGAGAAATCGTCCATCTCATCGTTCAGCAAAAACCCCAGGCCGTCGGCCGTGACCCGCGATCCGAACCAGTCGTTTATCGTGGTGGTCACCGAAACTGCATTGCCGTCGGCGTCCATCACGGAATAGTGGGTGGTATGGTTCGACTCGCGCGGCGCTATGGCGGATGGATGCGCAGCAGCGTACTGCTCCAGCTCGCTGAACACCGCGGGGCGCTTCAAATCTTTGCTGGGCGTGGCGTGGGCCGGATCGATGGTGTCTTCCCAGGCGGCTGCGTATTTCTTATCGATGAGTTGCGCCACCGGGATTTTCGCGAAGTCGGGATCGCCCATAAATTCGGCGCGATCGAAAAATGCCCGCCGAAAGGCTTCAGTCGTATAGTGAATCGACTGGGCCGAGCGGTCGCCCATCTTGGCTAGATCGTAGCCTTCCAGAATGTTGAGGGACTCAATCAGCACGGTTCCACCCGAGGACGGCGGGGGTGCGCTGATGATCTCATATCCGCGATAAGTGCCGTGTACCGGCTCGCGCTCTTTCACTTCATAGCGGGCGAGGTCGTCGGTGGTGATCAGGCCTCCGCCTTTTTTCATCGCCGCAGCGAGTTCGCGAGCGAGCGAGCCATGGTAGAAGTCGTCCGGCTTCTCGGCGATGCGCTCCAGGGTGCGCGCCAGGTCGGGCTGGCGGAAAGTCTCTCCGGGCTTGTAGTAGTCGCCGTTGCGCTGAAACACGCGATGCGATTCTGGGAACTCCGCGAGATGCCGGTCGTGCATATCGGCGGCCTCTTCCCAGGTCAGCATGAATCCTTCTCGCGCCAGTTTGATGGCGGGAGCCATCACCTGTTTGAGCGTCAGCTTGCCGAATTTCTGCTCCGCGTAAACCATGCCGGCCACCGACCCAGGCACACCGATCGATTTGTATCCAATCTCGCTGGCGCCCTCGATGAGGCTGCCTTGAGCGTCCAGAAACATGTCGCGGGTCGCAGCCGCTGGGGCTTTTTCGCGGTAGTCGAGGAAGTGCGTCTTACCGTCAGCCATGCGGATCAGCATGAAGCCGCCGCCGCCAATGTTTCCGGCGGGAGGATGCACCACGGCAAGCGCGAACCCGGTGGCGACCGCGGCGTCGACGGCATTGCCGCCGGACTGCATGATCTCCACTCCGGCGTGAGAGGCGAGTTCGTGGACGCTGACCACGATGGCGTGCGCCGCATGAACCGGGTGGGTGGAGGCCGTGGCGGCGGGTGTGGCAGCCAGAACCAGCAGCGCCATCAGCAACAAAATCAATGATTTATGCGGAGATCGCATTCAGTTGAACAGGCTCGTAGCCTCGGGGGCGAACTCTGAGGCTAGCCGACGGCGGCAAGCGGAGTCAAATCCCAGGCGAGTCAAATTGAGGAGCAAGATCATGGCGCCAGCCGCACTTGAGACGGACTAAGACTTGCGTGCAGAATCCTGGCCGGTTCGTTGGCTGTCCAACCACTCCCGGGCCTCGACGGCCCCCGGAACACACGGATCGCACGAAAATACGGACTGACGGCGACCTCAAAAACGCGCATCATGCCGAACATCGCATCCCGTGTGGCAATGATGGCACATACCCCAAATTCAGTCTTCGCGCGAACGGCGCTCAGCTCGGCGGCGATTGGCCCGAACTGACGACTCTCCGGCAATGTATCCGCATCGCTCACGTCCAGCAGGACGTCCAGACGCCCCGTGCAGGCTGGATCCTGCCGCAGGGTGCGGAAATGCTCAATCACTTCCGTGAAAGTCAGCGGCGGGCTACAGGTGGTGTGAATTAACTTCCGAGCGGCATCGATCTGGTAGGTCACGGGCACGACCCAACTCCGAGCAGGAGTTTAAAGATAACATGGGTCACGAAGGCGATTGTCACTCTCGGCAGCGCACACGACGGGCAGCAACTCCGAGGCATCGCCACTAGCGCTTCCGGGTGCGGGTCTTGGGTGCGGCCTTTCTGCCCTTTTCCCTCTCAATGTTTTTCTTTCGGTTCGGTGGTTTTGGCTTCAGTTTTGGCGCCTTCGCCCTCACCATTTCGTGCGACCGCCCGATCAAGTCTTTCAGTTCGTGGTGGGGCAGCGCATCCAGGCGGTCGAGCATTACCCAGTGGTAGCGCCCGAGGTAAGGAGACGGGCGAATGTTCTGGCGCTCAATCAACTCGGCAAATGTCTCCGGCGTGCACTTGAACGTTAACCGCACCTGATCCAGTCCGAGGACGGCGAACATCTTTCCTCGGACTTTGAAACACAGGGCGTCGCCCCATTGAAGCTTTTCCGTCGTCTCGGGAAGCGACAGGCAGTATGCACGAATGGAATCCACGTTCATTGCGGTTCTCTCTTCTGCATCGGAACTACTTTCTCGCGAATCGGAGTCACAGGCATGCTTACCGAGGATGGGCGAGCGCGTCCAATCGTCGGGAATCCGGTCGTCTGCTATATTTTTCCGCCAAGCGAGGAGGATAGTCCCTCATGAACATTCAGGGTATTTGTCCGCTGCTGCAGGTTTTCGATATGCCCACCGCGATCCGCTTCTATCGCGACCTGCTGGGCTTCGAAGTTCACGCCACGTCCGAGCCGGGGGACGACTGCAACTGGTCCTGGCTCAAGTTGAATGGCGCGGAACTGATGCTCAACACCGCCTACGAACGCGACCAGCGGCCCGCTTCTCCCGATCCCGCACGGGTTGCTGCGCATGAGGATACATGCCTGTTCTTCGGGTGCAAGGATCTCGACGCCGCTTACCAGCATCTGCGGGCGCATGGGCTGAATCTGAAAGAGCCGAAAGTCGCGCCCTACGGCATGAATCAGTTGTGGTTCAAGGATCCCGACGGTTACGGCCTCTGCTTTCAGTATCCCGCCACGCAGCAGACTCATCAACAGTGGGAGAAAGACTACGGGATTGAGCCCAAGACAGTCCCGTAAGCGCTGGCGTGCGCGGGCGAGACGCCCCCGCGACAGCCGCCGGGACGGTGGCGCTACAGGGCGCCCGCGCCTCCCTTAAGCTGGCTCCAGGAATTCAGCCAGTCGCCGTTTTGCTGCCGGCCACTCGGCCGCCACGATCGAATAGCGCACCGAGTCGCGAGGGATGTAATCCGCGGCCATGCGGTGGGCCCGGAGAATCCCTTCGAACCGTCCGCCGATGCGTTCCAGGGCGGCGCGGGAGCGCTGGTTGCGGGCGTCCGTATGAAAGCAGACGCGCAGCACCTGCCAGACTTCGAAGGCATGGGTTAGCATCAGCAGTTTGGCCTCGGTGTTAACGGCGGTCCGGATCGCAGAACGGCTTAACCATGTGTAGCCGATTTCGCAGGCATCTGGGACACCGCGCCCGTGGGACGAGTGGCCTTGGGGCCACGCCCATCGCTCCAAATTCCAGAAGCGAGTGGAACCGATGACCGTGCCGTCATCCTTCCGAACGTCGTTTAGCACATCCTTCCGAACGATCGCGAAAGGCACCGCCGTGCCCGCCTCTCTCCAGGCGAGGGCCGTGTCGATGTAACTAGTGGCTTCGAGCTTGCCTCGGGGGACAGGGCTCCATTGGTACAGAGCAGCATCGTCTCCGGCGGCGGCGACCAAGCCATCGACGTGGCGATGCTCCAGTGGTTCCAGGCGAACATGCTTACCGTGCAGGACGATGCTTTCCGTTGTCATCGCTTCCACTATGCAATGGAGGCGCGCACAACTGCAACGGAGGGGCGAAACACCCCCTTTGACTTAGGTCTGGCGAAAATCCCCACTTCTCGCGCAGAGAACGCGCGAGAAATGGGGCACCCAGTCGGCACCACACTTACGCTCAATGCTTGATCACCGTCACCTTGCTGTAGGCCACACGAAAACCCAGGCGTTCGGCGTTGCGCTGCGAGATGCTTCCGCCTTGCGTGACTACGACCGCGTACTCGCATCCGGCTAAGACCGCAGCCGCGATCCGGGCTTGCAGCAGAGCGGTTTGCAGACCGCGACCGCGAAACTCGGCCAGCGTGCCGGCACCGCACAGCGCAAAGATTCTATGCTCTGGAATGACCAGCCCCGTGCCGCACGCCACCAGCCGGCCTTCGACGCTGGCCACAAATGCCAGTGCACGTTCCATCTGATAGAAGGGCGCGATCAGTCCGCGAAAAGCTTCGGGCGCACCGTCGGGAAAGAATGCGCTTTCCACGATTGCGCCCGCAGTGTCGGCCTCGTGCATGAGGCTTGGCCGAATCTCGCATCCCGCCGGAGGCGCAGAAGACTCTTCCCGTGCATCCAGCTTTCGGTACAGCACATTGTTCAGCTCTGCGATTGCGTAGCCCCGTTCTTTGAATAACTCGAACACCGAGGCTTCGTGCATAGGACACAAATCCACCTGCGACGGAGCTTTGTGGGCACGATAAAACTCTTCCACACGATCGAGATCCCCCGCGGTGAACGGACGATCCAGGCCCACGCCGGTCGCGCGTCCGATGGGCGAGCCCAGCCCGGCGAAGACCATGTGTCCTCCACAAATTTCTTCCTCCGCCGCTCCCATCTCGGGCCGCGTCTTTTGAAACATCCGCGCATACAACACCTGCGGCATCTCTTCTCCCGACTCCAGGCGGCGAGCGAGTGCCTTATCCACGAATTGCATGAGAGAAATCCTTTCTGGTTTTGAGACAGCTCGATCAGAACGGCAGGAGCGCCGCGTACACTTCCGCGCTCGCGCTCAAGGTTGCAACCTGCGGAATTAAAGGACGGCAGTCATAGGCAAAGGGCTATTCTACCCCAGGAGATTAGTGGCACAATACCTCACCATGCTCATGCCTCGTGTCGCATTGCTCTCTTTGCTGGTGTGCGCCTGGCAACCGATCACCGTTGCCGCGACCGCGCCGCCCGCGACTCTCCGCTACACGATTTCATCGAACGGCAAGGTTGCAGGCGATGAGGTCGACACCTACCTTCCCGGCGGCCGGGTCGAGACCACGTTTGAGTTCAACGATCGGGGCCGCGGTCCCAAGGTCTCCGCGAACTACGTGTTGGATCCCAACGGACTGCCGCTGCGCGTGGATGAAACCGGCAACGACTACTTAAAAGCTCCCGTCGACGAACACTTCGAGGTCAAGGACGGTATCGCTCACTGGAAGAGCACCGCGGAAAACGGCAACGCCCCCGCCGGCGCATTTTACGTCAGCAACAACGGCGCCGCGGCCGAGACAGCGTTTCTGGTTGCTGCCCTCGAGAAAGCACACGGAGCGCCCGTTCGCCTGTTTCCCGCCGGCGAAGCGCGGCTCGAGCGCTTGACCGACATTACCCTCGAAGATCACGGACAGAAGATGCACGTGACCGACTTCGCGATCACCGGACTTTCCTTCGAGCCGCAGACCCTGTGGCTCGACGACGACCTGCACCTGTTCGCGATCCCTGGAAACTGGTTCGCCTTTCTCCGCGAGGGCTGGGAGAAGACGAATGACCAACTTTATGCCATCGACGTCAAAGAGCGCGACCAACGTTATGCCCGGTTGGCGAAGGACTTCGCGAAACATCCAGCGCATGCTGTTGCCATCGAGCACGTGCGCCTGTTCGATTCCGAGCAGGCCACCATGCGGGAGGATCAGACGGTCGTAGTAGCCGGCGACCGCTTCGTGAGCGTGGGTCCCGCAAATTCCGTGCACGTCCCAGCCGACGCCGAGCGGATCGACGGAACCGGCAAGACAATCATTCCCGGCCTGTTCGACATGCATGCCCATGCGCAGGCGCTGGACGGCATCCTGAATATCGCCAGTGGCGTGACCACCGTCCGCGACATGGGAAACGACATCGATCAACTCCAGAGTCTTCAGAATCAATGGCAGAACGGCACCGCCATCGGTCCGCGCATCTGGAAATCGGGATTCATCGACGGCCACGGCGAGTTCCAGGCTCCGACCGGCCTTTATGCCGACACTGCCGCCGAAGCCGAGGCCGACGTCAATCGTTACGCCGACCTGGGTTACGTGCAGATCAAACTCTACAGCTCGCTCAACCCTGAATTCGTGCCCGGAATCGTCAAAGCCGCTCACGCCCGTGGACTGCGCGTCAGCGGCCACATACCCAATGGCATCACCGCCTCGCAATTCGTCCAAGATGGCGCCGACGAAATCCAGCACATCAACTTCATCTTCCTGAATTTCTTCGCATCACAGGTGAAAGACACGCGCACGCCGGAACGATTCACCGCGGTCGGCGCGAATGCGGCAAAGCTCGACCTGGCATCGAAGCCTGTGAACGATTTCATCCAGCTTCTGCTCGACCACCACACCACTGTGGATGTGACCCTGGCCACGTTTGAAGGCATGTTCACGGGGCGTCCGGGGCAGGCTTCTCCGGATTTCGCGCCCGTGCTGAAGCGGCTACCTGCGCAGGTCCAGCGCAGCGCCTACTCCGGCGGCCTTCCCGTCACTGCCGATAACGACCAGCTTTACAAGGATTCCTATCGCGCCATGCTGGCCATGACGAAGCGCATGTACGATGCCGGCATTCCCATCCTGGCCGGTACCGACGCCATCGCCGGAATCATGCTGCATCGTGAGTTAGAACTGGAGGTCCAGGCCGGCATTCCCGCCGCCAAGGCGCTGCAGATTGCGACCTTCAACGCAGCCCGCCTGCTGAAGCAGGATAAAGAACTGGGCTCGATCGCCACCGGAAAGCGCGCTGATTTTCTGTTGGTGGATGGAAACCCCGCGGAGCACATCAGCGACATCCGCCGCTGCCGCGTCGTGATGAAGAATGGCACGCTCTTCGACAGCGGAGACCTGTACGCCTCCGTCGGCATCACGCCCGCGGAATAGTGAAGGGAACAGCCGAGAGCTGACTGTCTGCGAGCTGACCGCAGCCCCTCCTCACACCTGCTGCCGCACTCCGCCCAGCGCCCATCCTGACGTCCTTCTTTTTCTGGTTGCGAGAATCAAAGATCATCCTGTCAAAAAATCACCTGTCAAAGATTACCCGTCAAAGATGATCCTTGACATACAACCCGTCGCGGGCCACACTCTCCCCATCCGATCGTTCGATCGGCCCCGCCAGCCATTCCCCGCTGGCGGAAACAGGGTCTCCTGTTTTCGACATCTCCAATCGGTGTGCTCACCCGCGGGCTCCCCCGCGTCAGGAGGATCTAATGCGAACTATCCCAGGTTTAGCACTCTCTGTTTTTCTGGCTGTTCTTCTCGCCGTTCTTCTGGCCATCCCCATGGCCGCACAAACCCAGACTCCTCAGCAACTGGCCGACGCAGCTTTAAAGCAAAAGGTCGTTGTCTGCCAGACCGTGACAACCCAGGCACAATGCCACTCCAAATACGTTGCCGGATGCGGCAAAACTGCCGGCGCCAAATACGATCCTTACCTCGATTATTTCAAGAACGATCTCCCCGGCACCGACTCTCAGCCGGCAGAAAAAGTTGACCCGGCGAAGCTCGCACAACTGGAAAAAGACACACCCGCCTCCCTGGTAGAAGGCAACCACAATGCTTTCTCGAAGGATTTTGTGAAGCTGAACGAAGGCGAGATCGTTGAGGCCGACGGATACTTGTACTACGCGGAGTCAACTGGCGCCGAGTCCAGCAACTGCTACGTCACCGGCCCATCGAACGTCGACATCCACATCGGGATCGGCTTTGATGCCACAAAGGTCGCTGAGGCGAAGAGCAAGCCCGCGGCCCAGACGCCAAAGTTTCTCGATCTTCAGGCTCACAGCATGATCGTCGAAATGACGCCTCACTACCGTGCCCAGAAGGAGCCGAAATGGTCGTTGGCGAGCCTGCAAGCAGCCTATGGCCTGCAGGTCAAAGTGGTCGGCCAATTGATGGCCGACAACGATCACCACAAAACCGCTGACGACTGCGCGCTCAGCGGGGCAGAGTCCAGTTGCTGGCGTCTCTCGATTTGGGAGATCCATCCCGTCACCGCGTTCTATGTGTGCGCCGCGAGTAAAGGTTGCACCAGCGGCAGTACGACCGGATGGACCAAACTAGAAGACTGGAAGCCGTCAGGCGGCGGAGGTGGCAGCAAGAAGAAGCATCCGACGAAGCCTCATTCGCCGCCCGCGTAATATCCCGGCTGGGGCGCGTGAGCCCAGGCTTCGGAGGGTGGCTCGGGCTCCGATTTCCCTGAAACCATAAACGCAAGGGGTCCCGTCCTTTGTGTATCAAGGCACTACGCGCAAAGGGCGAGACCCACAAACTCGCACGCGACGCGGTCTGTACAAAACCGGACAATGCGTGCGTCCGGCTGACACCTGCCGGCCTACAGGTGCCACTCACACCTGCTGCCGCGCTTCGCCCAGGGCCACGCTGACGTCCATCTTTTTCTTGTTGCGGTAGATGGTGATTTTCACCGTGTCTCCGGCGCGGTGGTTATTCATCATCTGAGAAAGGTCATCCTCGTCTTGCACTTTTTGACCGTCGATAGCCACGATCAGGTCGCCCCCCAGCATAATGGCGGTATTGCCCAGGTAGGCCCGCTCTGTGCCGGCGCGCAGGCCGGCGGCATCGGCCGAACCGCCGGGGCTGACCTGGGTGATCAGTAATCCGTAGTCGACGGGCAAACCGATCTCATCGGCCAGTTCGGGACTGATGGGAATCGTGAACACGCCCAGCGCCGGACGCCGCACCCGCCCCAGCGTCATCAGGTCGTTCAACGCGGCTTTCGCCGTATTAATTGGGATGGCAAAGCCAATGCCCGCACTCTGGTTCGAGTTCGAAAGAATCATGGTATTGATGCCGATGACTTCGCCATGCCAATTCATCAGCGGGCCGCCCGAGTTGCCGGGATTAATCGCCGCATCGGTCTGAATGGCTTCGTCAATCATGGCGCCGTTGGGCTCGCGCACCGGCCGGATCGAACTTACGATCCCGCGCGTCATGGTTCCCGCCAGACCAAACGGATTGCCGATGGCGTACACCTTTTGCCCTACCTGCAGATTCCTCGAATCGCCCATCACCGCCGGGATCAGTTCGGGCGCTTTGATCTGGATCACCGCCAGATCGTGCGGCGGATCAGTACCCACCACTGTCGCCTTATATTTCTTGCGGTTGTGCAGGGTCACTTCCACTTGCCTCGCCTCGGCGATCACGTGATAGTTGGTCAGGATGTGCCCCTCTTTATCGATCACGAATCCCGACCCTTGCCCTTCCTGCGGCACCAGGCCATAGAAGAAGTCGTAGGTCATGGCGCGCGAGGTGACGTTCACCACAGACGGAATATTCTTCTTGTAGACCGAAATGTTGTTTTGCTCTTCCCCGTCGAGCGATTCGCCGGGGCCGGCCTCGGTGATTTCCACATGTGCCGGCTGGCTGAGCCAGCTTGGGGGACGGAATCCGCCCGCCTGCGAGTTCGACCGCCAGGTCGTGAAGTAGAAAAATCCGCCGGCAATGGCCAGCGCCAGGATCAAAGGCCGCATGACTTTCATAATTTCAAACCATCCAATTCAAAAGCATCCCAAAGTAAGTACGATGTCGGGGAGTAGAAAGGTCCCTGAATGCAATTCTAAACAATGCTGCGCCCCTCGGCATCCGCCCAGCGCAGGAAGGTTATGTGGGGACAGCCGCCCTCGGCTGTCTGTCGAGCGCAGTTCGACTGGTTTTGATGTCTGGCAGACAGGTAGAGGTAGCGCCGAGCCTGCGGCGCGAAGGACCCTCTTCGCCGCGAAGAACGCTGATCAGGATGAAAGAGCAGGCGCGGTCGCTTGTGACTGCAGTTTCTGCCAGAGTTGGCGCACTTGCTCGCGGGTCTGGTCGAGCGAGCCGGAGTTGTCGATCACATAGTCGGCCGCTTTGATCTTTTCTTCATCGGGGAGTTGCGCGGCCATGCGGCGCATAACTTCTTTACGCGCTGCATCGAAATCGATCTTCTGTCGGGCGGCGAAGCGAGCCACACGCTGTTCCGCGCTGCAGGTAACGACGATCAGGCGGTCGAAACGCTCTGCGGCACCCGCTTCAAGAATCAACGCCGCCTCGACAATGGCTACGGCGTGTGGGTCCTGGCGGCCCATATCCGCCATCCACTCTTCCTGACTGCGGATCACCACGGGATGTACGATGCGGTTCAGTTCTTCGATACGCGACGCGCGCTTGCTCTCCGGGGCGGAAGCCGGGCCGAATGCGACCTCGGCAAGCTTGGCGCGGTTGACGCTGCAGTCGGGATTGAGAATTTCGCGGCCGAAGTGGCGTACCACTTCGTTGTAGACCGCTTGCCCAGGCTGCATCAGTGAATGCGCAATGCGGTCTGCCTGCACCAGGCGAGCGCCCAGCGCGACAAACATCTCGCCTACGACCGACTTGCCGGCGGCGATGCCTCCGGTGAGGCCAACTTTCAGCATGAAGGTCCTGGAGCTCCGTAACCACGAGAGCTGGAATTGATGATTGCTGATTGAAAAGCCTCGGGCAACGGTTTCGTTTCAAATCAACAATAAGAAATCAACAATCAACAATCGTCGTCGGCTGGTCATGCGCGCGACAGTTCTGGCACCCGGCTTCCCCGCCGCATCTTCGCCGCTTTTACCGTGTTGAACATCAGCATAGCAATGGTCAGCGGCCCCACCCCGCCGGGGACGGGCGTGAGGGCGCCGGCTATCTCCGCGACTGCAGGATGGACATCGCCCATCAGCGTCGACCCTCTCTTGCGAAACGCCTCTTCCCTCTTGGCGTTGCCCGCAAAGAAGCGCTGGAACTCCGCCGCGTCAGTAACGGTGTTCATCCCGACATCGATCACAAATCCACCAGGTTTTACGAATTCTGGCGTGATCATCCCGGCGCGACCGATGGCGGCCACCAGAATGTCGGCGCGGCGGCAAACTCCCGGCAGGTCGTGCGTCTTCGAGTGGCACACCGTCACCGTGGCGTTGGCGTTGAGCAGCAGCATGGCAGCGGGCTTGCCCACAATGTCGCTGCGCCCCACGACGACGGCCTCGCGCCCCGCGATGGGAATGTTGCTGCGCTTCAAAATTTCGAGAACACCCGCGGGCGTGCAGGGCACAAGCCCGGGGCGTTGGGTCGAGAGAAATCCGACGTTCACGGGATGGAATCCGTCGACGTCTTTGGCCGGGTCAACTGCCATCAGCACTTTCTTCGCATCGACCTGCGCGGGCAGCGGCAACTGCACGAGGATTCCGTCAATATCGTCGCGCCGGTTGAGATCTTCGATCACGGCGAGCAACTCGGCGGTGGTGGCGGACTCAAGCGGCGTCAGCGTCTCACTGTAGACCCCAACCTCTTCACAAGCCTTGACCTTGCCGCGCACATAAACTTCGGACGCCGGGTTGTGCCCGACCAGTACCACCGCCAGCCCGGGACGCACGCCGGAGGCCGCCATGGTTTTCACTTCCGCGGCCACTTCGCTGCGGATATCTTGCGCGATCCTGGTTCCGTCGAGGATGGTTGCTGGCATGGTTTGTGTCCGGCGCCCGGCTGCGGCTCCCGGCTCTAAAATCTTACACTGCCGAGGCCGCGCGTAGGATAGCGCCGGCATCCCCTCGACTCTTGGCGCGGCTGCCGAGTCGCCAGCCGGACAGCCGCCGCCGCTTGCCCTGAGCTAAGTCGAAGGGACGGCAGCGCGACCAACCCCGTCTGTCGTACAATTCTCAAGTCATGATTGCCAAAGATCTGTTGGAAATGCTGGTTTGTCCGGAATGCAAGCAAGCGCTCGACTACCGCGAGAACCCGGAGACTTTGAAGTGCACCCAGTGCCACCGCGTCTATGCGGTGAAGGACGACATCCCCGTCATGCTGGTCGATGAGGCCACGATCGAGTCTTAGCTGCGACCGACCTCGAACCTGCCGATTGTGATTCCCGCCTAACGCAGACGCCACGGAGACTGGTCCGGCCACCGCCGCATCGCATCCTCCGCCCATGCCGTGGACTTGTCGGCATGGCATGACGTGCATGGATTAGGGATTTTGTATTTGTCCGTCATGGCCGGAGTGATGAACCGGAAAGTGTGGGCATGCACAAACGTCCCCGGAACCCCTTCGGTTTCGATCGCCTGCATGTGGCAGGCCACGCACTGGCTTCCGGCGCTGCGATCCTTGTGATGCGTGTGCTCTTCCAGAGTCGCGGTGTGCGGACCATTCGCCGACGAGGGTCCATGGCAATCCAGGCAGATCTGGTTCGGCGGTTTTCTCAACTGAGCATAGTTTTCCGTGCCGTGTACGTCGTGGCATGAGGCACAAGTGACTCCATGCCGGTACATGACGCTCTGAGCAAAGTCGTTGCCCTGCATCCGATTCTTGTGCGCCGTGCAGTCCGGGAAATAGTAGAAAGATGTTTCGCCCAGCTTGCAGTCCTCCAGTTTCCAGAAGTCCTGCAGCCTTAGACCGACGCGGTACCCCACCGGCCAGTCGTAGTATTTCCCGGCAATGGGGTTGATTAAAGGCTGTCCCTGGGAATGGCACTGGATGCACGTATCGTTGGCGGCCACGTCGTCCATTTGGTCGGAATTGAGAATATCGCCGGGAACGGGATGAGCCACATGCTCACTGCCTGGTCCGTGGCAGCGTTCACAGCCCACATTCCATTCCGCCACCTGTTTTGTCTGGATGTTGTAGTCGACGGAATGGCAGCCGTCGCAGGTCGGGCCGGTGGGCCGCTTCATGTTGTCCGGTGGATACACCGCGCCCCACCAATCCCCGCCCTTCGCCGGAACCATATAAGGACGCCAGGTGTGGTTGCCGACGTCCCACTGCACGGGCAGCGGAAAATAATCGTCCCCAATCTTGGTGAAATAGCGCTGCTTCCACAGACTGCCGTAGACCAAGGCAACCTGATCCACCGAGAACTTGGCCAGGTTATTGGTTGCCAGGTTGGGAATGATTGCTTCCGGATGCGCATGCGGATCCCGCACCACGTTCGCCATGGGCGTTTTCTTCCACCGGGCATAAATCTCCGCATGGCATTTCTCGCAAGCCTGCGACCCGACATAGTCGGCGGAACTCGCGGTCGCCGCTTGTCGCGACTGCTCGGCCCACGTAAGCGACCGCAGGCTGCGAATGAAGAAAACGTATTTCCAACTGTCGCCCGGCGACTCCATGTGAGGCCTACCCCGCGCGGGCATTCCGGTCAACTGGACCCCGTTTTCGATAATGTAGTGAATCTCGCCGTCGGTGAGATTCTGGGTGGCGTCCGCCCGCAGATCGGGCACTCTTGGGTAGAGATTGAGCCCCACGGGGGTCTTCCCGCTGCCGTCGATTCCGTGACAACCCGCGCACTGCGTCAAGAAGGCCTCCCGGCCTTGCCGCGCACTCTCGAAATCTGACGCCAATGGATTTTTCGCGCCGCGCTCGTGGGCGGGAATGGCCCAGTTTCGAATGGTTCGGGCGAAAGCGACTTCCCAGGTAGAGGGGGTCGCGGTGGCACGGAATCCCCGCCTCAGCAAAAGCATCCCCCGATGAACCCAACCACTGCGACCACAAGCAGCACGAGGAAGGCTTTCTTCAGGATCTTCATGCTCGTTCGGTTCCCGTCCGTGAGTTTCGGTCGAAAAAAGAATTCAGCTGCTCCAGTCAGGCCGCACCATTCTATCTTGCAGCCCGCTGACGGTGGTTACCGCCTCCGGGGAATGGCACCGTCTTTTATGGGCCGCTTTTTAGGGCCGCTTTTTAGGACTACTTTTTCGGATCAGGGAAACGCTCGGCGATCCCGACACACTATCAGGATGTGAGCAGCAAGGCTTGGCGCTAGAGCTAGCGGCGGTTGGATATCGACGTTCTTTGTTCACCGCCAGTTCACGGGTTGACACATTGTGTCAGTTTTGAGATTACCCGTTGGGTACGAAGGAAACATTCGGGGCTCGCCGTCGCCGATCCGGTTTCCCGCAACTTTCCCGATCCACAGGGGTTAAATGAATCCAGAGGGCCTTGTGGACCGTAATAGGAATAGCAGGGGATTTTCGGCAGCAGAATTGCATGCAACTTCTATAGCTGCCGATGAGTCTAATACGGCAAAGGCGTAACAGGTCGGAGTCGGAGGTGATGACGGCCATGACGAACGAAAGAATGACGAACGCAAAAATGATCAACGAGAAGAACGACAAAGACAGGTTCACCATGACCGAACTGGCAGCTCTGCGGAATGATCTTCTCCAGGGTGGGATGATCGACTCCTACGAGGCCGCCGAATTGCTCCAGGTGTTTCTGATGGGCCGTGGCTACGGAGTTTCGCCCAAGGCAGCGCTGGACGCGGCAGGCCGCGTCGAGATGGCCGGGTGCGCGATGCCCGTGCTGGTGCATGAACTTGAAAACCTGGCGATGGTGATGTAACTGTGGCACGCGGCGCGGGCTGGTGACCCCGCGGCGCACAGATTTCAGGACTTTGACATCCTGGGTCGACGATCGAAACAAGACCGCACGAACCAGTTCCACAATAGAACAGCCGGGCCAACCAGCCCGGCTTTGTGGTGTTTGGAACCTTGGCAACTCCCCCTACCTGTTACGAAGAGCCCTGGGCAGTTTAGGCCGGGCTTTTAATCTCGCTGGCATCGCCAAGACGGTGCGTGCGGGAAATCCCTGCGCAAACGGCTCTTAAAGATGGTAGATTGTCCGGAACGATTTTCGCCCCCCTGCTGCAAAAGATAAGCGACCGGGCGGAAACACCCCCCCAAAGCAGTTTTCATATTCACATCCTGTGGTTAAGGGCCCCCAATTGAAAGACCGAGAGGCATTGAGATCGATGAGGTTCCGAAGAATTCGATGGGTGAGAAATGTCGTGATCTCCGCCGCGATTGTCTTGGCCGCGGCTCAGCTTTGGAGCGCACCGGGAACTGCGCCGGCAGACGTCGAGGTCGCCGAAAGATTCGTCGTCGCCCTGAATGCGGGCAAGGTTCAGGATATGGCTTCAAATTCCAGCGTTTCGTTCGCGTTCAGGAACCAGGAATGGGAGAGCGCCAAGGATGGCAGCGGATTCGTTCATGGCAAAACCGACGACAAGCTATTTACGAAAAAGAAACTTCTGACCAGTTTTCTGGGAACCTTGGTGGGGAAGGTGAAGATTGAGAGCGAGAAAGCCGCCGAGCGGCCACCTTCGAAAGACGCTCTCTTGGCGGACAATCTCAAGGATGCGGCAGCCACCTGGCGAGGTCTCCACCTCTTTGTTTTCCTGCGCGGATCCGGAGACGTCGAGCATGTAGTGATCGTCGGTGTGGATTCCGCGCACCACAAGGTACGGGGCCTGTATCTCAATTGAGTTTTGACGATGGCCGGTGCGCAGCATGCAACTGCAACCGCGCCGAAACGACAGCCATACGAAGCGGTGTGCAAACACCGAAAAATGAAATCAGCTGAGGAGGTTTCTCCAGATGGCCGACCCAACCCCTACTCCCGCATTCGATCCCAAAGGAAAGAGCTTTCTGCAGCGGCTCGACGCCTTTACCGCCGATGCTCTGGCCACCTACACGGTGACCGTTCGAAGAGACTCCGGGCGTACCGATGTGTGGGAGCAACGGCTGCACATCTGCCACATGTTCCTTTACAACAAATACCAGACTACCACGCCAGCCAACGTGGACAAAGGACAACGCACGATCTCCTGGAGCCACTTAAGCGATGCGACCGTGACCTGGGTCAAGGTTCCATTCAGCGACATACTCCGCACGGCCAAGGACGGTCTTCCCACGAAAGACGCCAATACGTGGCAGAAAGACATGGAGCCGGATCAGGCCGCCACGGAAAAGCAAGCCAAGAAACTGCTGAGCGACGCCGGCGTCGGAGACAGCGGCCAGGCGATGGTGGCGTGCGGCATCAAGCCCTGCGCCGAGCCTTGCGGCTGTGGAGCCGGCCGGTCGAAGCACCTCGAGGACTTGGCCGCCGACCTGAACAGCACCGATCTGGACACGCTAACCACCAAGCTGACCGCCGCCAAAGCCGGCGACATCGATGCCTATCTTGGAAAGTTCGGGCTGAATCGCCCCCTGGTCAACCATCCCACGAGTCCCGAGAAGTGGCACGTGGAGGCGTTACCGTAATAACACCCGCAACTCACTCGTAACGCAGGCTTTCCACCGGATCGAGCTGCGAGGCGCGGGTGGCCGGGACGGTTCCGAAGATGATCCCCACAATCGACGACACCACGATGGCGATGATGGCCGACAGGCCAGAGACCGGGACGCGGTAGTCGGTGAGGAAGCGGGCCGACCACGGGATGGCGAGGCCGAAAACGATGCCAACGATGCCTCCGGTCAGCGAAATCAGAATGGCCTCCGCCAGAAACTGGAAGCGGATGGCGCGGTTGGTGGCGCCGATGGCCTTGCGAATCCCAATCTCGCGTATGCGCGACGTGACGGTCGCGAGCATGATGTTCATGATGCCAATGCCGCTCACCAGCAGCGTGACGAAGGAGACCAGCATCAGAATCAGGGTCAGGGCGTCGGCGACCTTTCCCGCAACCGTGAGCAGCTGGGTCAGGTTCTGCACACTGTAGACCGACTCGGGACGATGCCGCGACTGCAGCACGCGCTTGATCGCTGTGGTTGCGGGGGTCACGT
>Ga0210402_10001833_pt1 | contig 21416 bp, 15 predicted proteins | sample IncBWC7MmetaG_FD_161055 | JGI IMG/M metagenome (GOLD analysis project Ga0210402, IMG submission 161055) | Forest soil microbial communities from Barre Woods Harvard Forest LTER site, Petersham, Massachusetts, United States - Inc-BW-C-7-M | ecosystem: Environmental > Terrestrial > Soil >... | reverse complement strand
CCCGTTATCTGCTTCGTGGTCAACGGTTCAGAACGCGGGCAGACTCCGTCCGCTTCACCTCGAACCGAATCGGCAGGCTAGCAGGACCGTGCGCGATCAGGCCCTCGCGCGGCTGCCACGGCTCAGCGCCTGCGTATGCAAAGCTCTCGAATCGCGACAGCAGATCGGACAGTGCGATTTTCGCCTCCATGCGTGCCAGCGCTGCCCCGAGACAGAAATGGATGCCGTGGCCAAAAGCGACGTGAGGATTGGGATCGCGGGCGATGTCAAACCGGTTGGGATGCGGAAAACGCTTGGGGTCCCGGTTCGCGGCGCCCACCATCGGAAGCACAAATGCGCCTTTTGGAATTGCCGCGCCGTGCACCTCCACATCGCGGAGCGGCGTTCGCATCATCCATTGGAATGGCGAGCGATAGCGCAGCACTTCTTCAATGGCAGACGGGAGAAGTTGCGGCGCACTGCGCAGCCTCGAGAGCTGGTCCGGGTGGTCGAGAAAGCAAACTATGGCGTTGTTCAGTAGATTCGTCGTTGTTTCCTGGCCGGCGAACATCAGCAGCCGGAAGAACGCGAGTATCTCTTCGTGGGTCAAACGGTCGCCTTCCACTTCCGCTTCGAGGAGGCGCGTCAGCAGATCGTTTTCGGGCGATTTTCCCCGCTCACCGACGCTCTCCACCAGGTAGGCGCTCATCTCGTTGGTTACGCTGTTGAAATCACGCATCGCCTGCTGCGCCTGTTCGCCTCCGCTCCGGGTGAAAGTCAGGCCAAGGATCTTGTCGTTCCACCCCTTGTAACGAGGCCAGTCTTCTGGTGCGATGCCCATCATCCCGGCAATGACCCTCATTGCAAGCGGCGCAGAGAAGTCCGCTGCGAACTCTATCTGACCGGCGGCGACGGTGCTGTCAACCAGCTCTTTTGAGATTTCACGGATTGTCGGTTCCAGATCGTCGATCGCGCGAGGCGTGAACGCACGCGAAATGAGGTTCCGCAACCTGGTGTGCTCAGGCGGGTCGGTGAAGATGAATGAGAAATTGGGCGCCGGAACCCGCGAACTGAATGACGCGTGATCCGTCATGATCCATTTCACGGTTTCGTAATCGAAAACCATCCATCCATTGAACGGCGGGGGGACATGCAGAACTGGCGACTCCGCGCGGAGCTGATCGTAGACAGGCCAAGGATTCCGCCGGATTTCCGGTGCGAAAAGATCAATCATGATCCGCTCTCTGTGGGCAAAGGGAATCGAACCCGCATGACCGTGGATTTTATCAGTAAACCCACAGTCTCCGGGAGGTTCCTCGCTAGCCGCTGAAATGAGCATCTGGGAGACGCCAAATCGCTCCTCTCTTGTCGCGCAGCGATTACCAATGTGGGGGCTCTGGTCGGCCGCTCGTACAGAGAGCGGCTCCTGCGGCAGTCGCGCCGAACGAAAACGGGGCATCATGATTCGTCCCAAGTCGCGTTGTGGGACCGGCGCCCGCTAGGCGTCCTCCACACCGAGATTGTCGTTGACTGCATGATGGAAGTTTTGCTTGCAGCCCAGGTAACGCTCAGTCGTCTGAACCGATGCGTGGCCGAGAAGGAATTGTATCTGCTCCAGTTCTCCGCCGGCCAAATGGCCCAACCGGGCGCAGGTACGACGCAAATCGTGCGGGGCAAGATTCTTAATGCCAGCGCGCTGCGCAGCGCCTTTCACGACGTGCCATATCGCCTTCGGCGTGAGCCCATCGCCCCAAAGTTTGCCAATGCGGCTTACCCCACGGAAGATGGTGCCGGTGCTAATTCCGGCTGCGGCCGTCCAGCGGTCTACCGCCTGCTTCACCTACGCCGGGACTTGGACTGTGCGGATATGCTTTCCTTTGCCGATCAAGTCCGCAATGACGCAGTGCTCCTCCCGGATTTGGAAATCTTCCCGTTTTAGCGCGACCAGTTCGGCCCGTCGCAACCCGCATCCGATCAGAATCGCCAGAATCGTCCTGTCACGTTTACCCCGGAGGTCGTCTGAGGGTGAAGCCCGCAGCAGTGTCTTGGATTCGTCGACGCTCAGCCACTTCCCAATCCTCACGCCCAACCTCTTCGCGCCTTTCACGCGGCGGATGCCGGCTGCCAAGTCCGGGCTCAGTAGGCCCGTGTCCGACGCTTCATAGGCGAGCCTCCGCACCGCGGCCAGGCGAACGTTGATTGTGGCGGGCGCGAGGTTCTTCTGCTCCAGAAAGAAGCGGTACCGCAGGACCACTGTTCGGTTGAATGCAAGGCGGGGCTCAGAGCAGTACCAGCCGATGAACTCATCGATCGCGTGACCGTACGATTCCTGGGAACTCGCCGCTGCGAGCGAATTCAACACCGCGTTTTTCGATTGTTCCAGGTCCGGGAGCCGAAGTACCGTTTTGGGCTTGGGACGTTTCGCTATGTTTTGTTTGCGCGCCATACTGGCGGCCTCCTACGCCGCGGGTTCAGTATGGCTGGGAGGCGCCGCCTGTGCGCTGACCCGAAGGCCGTTTCGGGATATTTCCGAGTAAACCGACAATTCAGATACCATGTAGCATGTTCCGATGGCCGAACTCCACAGCGCGAACCGACGTTAGCGCTGGCACTCGGCAACTCAGCACCAGAACATCAGCACGGCAGAATGTTGCGTTGATCCGAAACATTGCAGTAAACTCATAGTCTCCGGCGATAAATCGCGAAAAGTCGGCTTGTGTTCCTCGCCGAGCAATGACTTTCGTGCGGGAGAGGCGGCAGCCATTAATTTGCCAGGGGTTGCCGGTCAGGCTTTCCAAGAACGGTCAGGCTGGATTTTGAAACGAACCGAGCGCATGGCGACACAAGACCGCATCGTAATCGGGCGCAGTCCGGCGGCGGAAACCGCCAAGCTTGCATACATTGGCAAAGAGTACGCCGAGGGAAAGCTCGGGCGCAGGGTCTACTTCGATCTCGCAGTACCGCACCGGCTCATGGTATTCGGGCAGACGGGCAACGGCAAGTCTTATACGTTGGGAGTGCTTTCCGAGGAGATCGCTGATCAAAATGCGGGCAGCGCCCTGATTCTTGATCCGATGAGCATCTTCTGGGCGCTGAAGAAACCAAACGACAAGTCGCTGATCCAGAATCACTGGGGCATCAAAGGCAAAAGCTACAATGCGCGGCTGTTTGCCCTGAAAGGATCGATACCAGAGGCGTTCGCGGGGGCTGCTAGCGCATTCGCGCTTCACGGACACGAGTTCTCGGCCGACGAGATTCTTCGCATTCTCCGAATACCTGAACGCAGCCAGATGGCCAGCGCCGTGCAAACCGGAATCGCGGAGTTGGCGAAGAAAATCGATCAAAAGGTTCAGAATCCACATTATTCGCTTGACGACATCGCGAACCAGACGTCCCGCAGCTACCGCGGAGTGATCCACCCTTCGACTCGCAATGCACTCGATGGGAGATTTCTAGCGGCACGATCCTGGGGCGTCTTCGACGCGGGGTCTCCCTCGCTGGAGGAAGTCGTCAACGCAAAGGGCCTTGCGGTTGTCCAGCTAGGATGGCTGGACAGGCTTGGGAAGAGTGCTCCGACGGACACCCTCTTCAATGTTGTCAGTGATGCGTTGATTCGCGCCAGGCATAGACTAATTAAGAACGAATATATCCGTCGTTCGGAACTTCACTTTCTGGGTAAAACGGCCGAATCGGATCCAACCTGGCTCATTCTTGACGAGGCCAAGAAGTTCGTGCCTACCGACCGAGGCTCCCAAACGAAGGAGATCATCGAGGATTGGGTTCAACAAGGCCGGAACTACGGCGCTTCGATCGTCGTCGCGACGCAGAGCCCCGAACTGATCGATGAAAGAGTGATCGCGCAGGCCGACATCGTCATCGCTCACCGTCTTCAGACGGACGAGAATATCCGCGCCCTGGCGAAAGGAGTCAGAGGACTGAGGGAACCGGCGGTTCGCGCCGTTCTGGACGACCTCCCGGCCGAACCCGGATTCGCGGCGGTTTTCGAAGGTTCTCTGGTTGCTCCGCTAATCATCAAAGTCCGGAATCGGAAAAGCAGACACGAGGGTGGAGTTGCGTGATGACATTCCGCGAATTCGTCGATTCGGGGCGGGAATTGACGACCGCTCTGTTGACGAACCTCGGTTGCCGATCTGACAAGCAAACCACGCAGATTGTTGCGCGGATGGAAACAGAGGCCCAGGGCCGATTCAATGCGGACGCAGCGGCCCAGCAGGCTCTGGCAGACCTTACGCCTTTACAGCAGTTAACGCAGCGACGCCGAGCTTCCTCCGACCATCCAGCCCCGATTTTCGAACGCTTGAACGGTAGTATGCCGGGAGCGCTTTGGACGGATTTCGACTGCCTCTTTCTAGCGGCAACTGTTTCGCTGACCCGATTGTCCGCCGGCAGCGCGCGGCATGGGCTGGAATCCTGGTTGAATCGGCGTGCACAACAGGACTTCAAACGACTTTGGCTGGCCTTGACCGGTCTGCGCGTCAATCCCTTCGACCTGGACTTCCCGACGCAGATACCGGATTTCGACGCGGAGTTTGCCGGTCTCCTCGCCGGCCTTCGGGGCTCCCGGGGCGTGATTCTGGTTCAGGGCGGACCCGGTGTCGGAAAGACGGCTTTCCTGCGTAAAGCGTGCGGTAACTTGCTGCAACACCAGATCGAGCAGAAGCCAATTGTGACAACATATGTCCAGAACAAGCGCGGCAGTCAGAAACAGTTCCTGATCGATCTCTATGCGGGGTTCTTCAACCACTACGTTCTCAGCACTCGCGGGCTGAGAGACTCCCTGATGGATAGCCTTCCGCTTGTTAAAGAGGCGCGAGAGCGACGAATGGAAGATTTCGAAAGAACCGTGGAGTCCGCTATCGTTTTACCCGCTCATGTTTTGGAGGATCTTCTCAAACAGCAGAAGCTTGATGCCAATGGCATTCTCAATATCATCACGGAATTTGTCGCGAAGAATGAACTAGCGCTCGTCATACTGCTCGACGACATAGACGGAAAGGTCCGCAGCGCTTTATCGGCAACACAGATTAATACGCTTCTCTCTCTGCAGGATGAATGCAGCCCGTGTTTCATTGTGGGTTCGGTCAAGCCTCGCGGAAAGGTGCCCCGAGCCATATCCGACCGGACTGTGGCGGAGATCGCGGTGGACGGGCTCAGCAAGAACGGTGTGCACCTCCTAATCGATTCATTTATGAGCGATCCGCGGGCATCGATCGTTAATCAGATCTCGGGTCTGGACCGCCGGCCTCTGATCGAACCCAAGGAGCTTCAGAAACGTTTGCTCGAAGACGCGCTGCCGGCGGTACTTTCGGATTCATACATTGAGACTCGCGACTCCGGCCCACTGTACCGCCCACGCTCGGTCGTGGGAATCTGTACTCGGCTTATCGAGACCGTCAGTGCCGATTTCCAGAAAATTCGGATTACACCGGTGGAAGAGGACATTGCGGCAGCCGTTCGCGGTCTGGCGGCTGTCAGTTAACACAAAGGAGAGATTGCCGAATGGCTGCCAACGCAAGGGAAGAACGATGGAACAAGCTGCCGGCCGGGCTGGTCAGCGCCAGGGAATCATTGACTTCTGTGCTAGCGCCCGGTATTGCTTCCGACATCGACGTGACCGAAGCGATTCGAGTCAGCGGCCTCGCCCTTCCGGGTTATTCGACGGTTGATGAGGGATTGATCGAGGAGATTCGCGGAAAGACCAACGCCATCTCGAACTATCTCCGGAACTCGGCGGCGCACCGGCCGCTGAGTTTCATTCTGACAGCCGAGCCAGGTTCGGGAAAGTCATTCTTCATGAAGTGCATCTCGAAGGACTGTGGCGCGCCCATGGTGACCGCCAACGTCGCCAGCCTGCAGAAGATATCGGAGTTGGGTTTCCTGATCGACGAGATCAGGGACTACAAGACCCAGGACGAAACTCCCTTGCTGATGATCGACGAAGCCGACAGCAAACCAGCTGACATTTCCGCCTTTCTGCCGCTCCTGTGGGACGGAGTTTTCGCGATGCAGGGAAGGAGTCTGAAGGTGGGAAGGTGCATTATCGTTCTGGTGGTCAGTAACGAGTCGCTCCGGATGTACATTGAAGACGGCGTGCAGGCTCCGGAGCTGAAGACTGCCTTTTCCAAGATCGAGGATCTGCTCTCTCGCATCAATGGAGGCGTGATTCGGCTCGGCTCGCTCTCCGACAGGCGCCTCGACAAGCTGTGCATCGCTCTGACCCTTATCAGGCGGAGGTTTCCCGAGGTAAAGGGAGTTGAGCTACCTTTGCTGAAGCTACTTGTCGATACGCGATTTCTGCACAGCGTGCGCAGCATGGAGACGCTCATTCAGTATTTCCCAGAGGCCGATCCTAAAGGGGACCTCCGCGTCACGCCGGAGTTCGACCGCGAGCTCACGGATAATTTTCTGAAGAAGGAAAATTTCCGGTCGAATGTATTCGCTTTTCATCTTAGCAAAGACGACCGCGGACATGCCCTCAACACCTGGTCCGATTACAAGAATCTACGTTTTCTTGTGAAGTTCTAGTTCGGCAGCTCGGGTGCCGCCTTCAATTGGCACGGAGCCTCCGCCGGTCTTGTTACTACGCAATGCCATCTACATGCGACAAAGACACATTCGTGAAGTGCAGTTTATCTGAGACTTGGCTGGAAGCCAGTCTCGGGGGCAACCAAAACCAAGCGTCGTTCAGCAAATGGCTAGTTGCTAGTAGCGGTGATGCCGGGTTCCACGTCGGTAGGGCTTCGGGGCACCAGTTGTCAGCGTCGGACACCGCAACACCTTGAAGGTTGGATCGGGGACGCACTATCCGGAACTTGGTCCGGATTTCCTCTCTTGGGTGCATAGTTGGCCAAAAGTCGCGTTGGGGGAAGCGCGCAACCGACGATGCTGGGGACATCGTGATCTCCTCGAAGGCCGTTTCCGGCCAATTGCGAGGTCGCTGGGGGCTGCGGGCTCAATCTGAGCTTTGTACGAGTGACGATCCGCTCAGAGCGCCATTCACGCCTCCCAGACCGCCGTCTGACTTGGAGCCCACTTGCTGGTGCAAAGGGCTCTTCAACTATCTGAAGCCCGCGCTCGGCACGCTGCCAGCCGTTCAGGCTGACATTCAGTTGGAGCGCATTCTTCACACGCAGGAGGTCCAGGGTTCGAGTCCCTGCGCGCCCACCATTGTTACAGAGGGTTACGGTGCCTTCGAGCGCCCCACGTGTGGACTTTTGGGTACAAGACCTCCTGCTTTTTTCGGTGGGTGGTCCAAAACTCGCGGCACCCTCGGGAGCGGCGGAAGGGGCCCTGATCCAGGATCACGCGACGTTCCAGGGCGCCAGTAAGACAAAGTAAGACCCTGTGTACCCCCTCGTCGATAACCCCGGCGAAGCCGCGCGGAGCGGACGGGCCGCGGCTTCGAAGGTCAATAATGGCTGCTATGCTAGCAGCTAGCAAGCATTACAAATAGGAAGCGTGTGGACGATGGGTGCCCAGTGCGAAAACCGGGATTTGTTTCTCAGTTACAACAGCCTCGACCGTGACGCTGTCGCAACCGTTTGCCAAGAACTCCTCGCACGCGGTATCTCGACGTTTTACGATCAAACAGATTTGACGCCCGGCCTTTCATGGTTTGACGAACTCGAAAGTGCGCTAGCCGGCGTCCATGCGGTCGCTGTGTTCATTGGAACCGAAGGGTTGGGGACGATTCAGAAGCGAGAAATTGGAATCGCACTCACGCGTCAGGCCAGTGCCGAACACTCAGGACTCAAGTTTCCGGTCATTCCAGTCCTGCTGAATGGAAGCGACCGTGAAATGGTGTCTAGTTTTCTGGCGCTTAACACTTGGGTGGACCTTCGCACAAATAGTACTCAGGCGTTCGATCTCCTCGCCAGAGTAGTTTCGCATAAATCTCCTCTACATGACGAAAGTGCGAACCAGGCGGGGCCTTGTCCCTTCCGTGGCCTGCATGCATTCCGGGAAGAGGATGCGGGCCTGTTCTACGGTAGAACGTCGTTTTCGCAAAAGCTCATAGACCAGCTTCGAAGACACAACCTACTGGCACTTGTCGGACCGTCCGGGAGCGGCAAGTCCTCATTGGTCCAAGCTGGATTGCTGCCTCTCCTGCGCATGGAACGGCCGCCGGCTGAAACTTGGGAACAAATCCGTTGCACGCCAGGCGGTCGGCCATTCCATCGACTTGCTGCGGAATTGGTGCCACTTTGGTCGTCGCCCGACCGCGACAAAACCGACGTCATGGCCGAAAGTCTCAAGCTGGCTGAGCGGCTTTTCCACGAAGAGGTTTCTCTCGGCACGGTAGTCCAGGAGGCTCTCCGACACTTACCGAATACCGATCGGTTGCTGATCATAGTCGATCAATTCGAAGAGCTTTTTACCCTTACAATCGGGAACGATGACCGTAGGCTGTTTGTTCGCCAATTGCTTGATGCGGCAAGCGAAGGGAATCTGACACTACTATTAGCGATACGGGCTGATTTTTACGGCCACACCATAGGCCTCAGTAGAGATCTTAGTGATCGAATCGAAAGTGGGCTCATGAACGTTGGGGCGATGAGACACGAAGAACTGCGTGAAGCGATTGAACGCCCAGCGATTCGCACGGGTCTTCAATTCGAAGAAGGTCTCGTAGAGCGGCTAGCCGGTCATGCAGAAGGGCAACCAGGCTGCCTTCCGCTGGTAGAATTCACTCTCACGGAGCTTTGGGTTCGCCGAAGAGGCAACTTGTTGACCCACGAAGCATATGACGGCATCGGCGGCGTGGAGGGCGCGATAAGCCGGCGGGCGGAAGCGGAGTTTTCGAAACTTACGCCTAAACAAACGCGGCTAGCTCTACCAACGCTCGTCAGGCTTGTCCAAATTGCTTCCGCAGGTGATGAAGGCTCGGACACACGTCGCGTTGTAAAACTCTCCGAATTCGATCCAGATGCTTTAGCCGTTCTCCGGTGTTTCACTGACGCGCGCCTCCTTGTGATGGACCGAAACCACGGCGATGGTGAATTAACGGTAGAAGTCGCCCACGAGGCTCTCATCCATAACTGGACTCGCTTGCGGCAGTCGATATCCGACAACAGGGACTTTTTGCTTTGGCGACAGCGACTCGGACTCTTTCTGGGCGAATGGCAACGTACGGGACGGAATCAATCGCTTCTTCTGCGCGACGTTCTTTTGCGTGAAGCGCGTGATCAGTTACGCGCTCGCCCTTCCGAGCTGAGCGAAACAGAGCGTCAGTTCATTGAGGCGAGTTTGCGCGCGGACTCACGGTCTTCACACAGGAAGCGGATTGCTGTTGCACTACTGGCGATCACGAGCTTCATTGGGATTGGCCTCCTGCAACTGGTTCGGACAGATGAGTATCAGATTCTTAGGATAAAAACGCAAGCTCCCAGCCTAGTTTTGGCAGGAGATGACGATTCAGCAACCGCAGCATGGTTTTCGGCTTTGGTGTTCCTTGACGGTTTACCTAAAGTGCTTCCTCAGATACGCAATTCTAAGCACGCAAAAGAATCATTTACCGCACTCGCCATTGCACTGGCGACTCTTCGGCGACACGATGATCTGCGGGCTGTGCTACTCGAGATCAAACCTGAAGATCGGCCCTTCGTCCTGGACAGGTTAGTAACTAAACTACTCAAAACAAACCGCCGCGGCGAAGCCCTCCAGACAGCACGGCTAATTGCTGATAATATTCGGTTGGACAGCCTTGTGAAAGTGATGGATGCAGCGTCTCTGTCTGGAGACACGGCTGGAGCTCTTGAGATTTCGCGTGAAATTCTTGCTGCTAAGCTTCTTCCTGATCCTCAGTTCGTGCGCGCCAATGCGGAAGCAATCAGCACGTTGGTGGCGCTGAATCAGGCGAAGGAAGTGCTCGACTTGCCGACGACTGTGCGGGACACGTTCGTGCGGGACTACCTCGAACAGCAGCTCAGCCGCGCGCTTGCCAGGACTAAGCAGTTTCCCATGGCACTTCAGGCGGCGATCAAGATAACTGACCCAGATCAGCGCGCAGACTCGATAGCAGACATCGCGTCCATCATGGCCGAAAACGGACAACATCAGGAGGCTCGTCAAGCTTATGAAGCAGCATTTCAACAAGCTCGCACCTTGGGTTTGGCAGACGAAAGCTCGACCTTGGCGAAGATTGCAATCGGGCTCGAAAGGCTTGGGGCTACTGCGGCTGCGAGCGAGGCGGGTACATTGGCATTGACTCGCGCGCGGAACACCGTGGAAAGGGATGAAATCACCAAGATTCACCAGGCGTTAAGCGAGGCGGGAATGGTAATTGACGGTACAGATCGATTACCCCGATTCTCAGCCTTCACTCTAAACGAGAACAGGCCTGAGCCTCGAGCACACGTGACCGGCAGGCGCGGCGCAGTGACTGCTGCCAAGGAGCCTGATGACGATGATTTCATCATTAGCGCGATCCGGCTTGCTAAAGAGGGTAAAACTCACGAGGCAGAGGAGGCCGTCGAAAAGGTTAAGGATCTGTGGCACAAGGGGCCAGCACTCGCCCGAGTGGCTGGCGAACTTGCCGAGGCCGGAAAGATGGGCGAGGCTAGTGAAGTAGCCGACCGTGCCCTACAGCTCGCAGACACAGTTGCCGCGAATGTCCACGCTTCAAATTGTGCATATTCGGGGGTAGTCGTTGCGTTTGCATTGGTTCATCGCTACCGATCGGCTCGGTTAGCGGCCGATCTCTGCTCAACGTCCGGAGACCGACTTCAGGGATACGCCTCCCTACTGCGAGAATACGTGATTCAGAAAAAACCCGAACTTCTAGACGTTTACCGGGGGCGGCGGCAACCACTCCTCCTCAGCGACGCGGAAGACGACGATCGGTGAGATCGCACGGGTGAAGCAATCGATTCAACCGCCAAACTGCCCGGCGTAACTCTATTCCGAGGGTCTTGGAGTTTGAGTGGTCCAAAACTGTTCCAAAAGTCCAAATGTTGCATCCAAATGAGTTCAGCGTTCAACGCAAGGAGATGCGCTAAATTGGTGTAAAGCTATGCAAACAAAAGGGAACCATAAGAGCCAAGGAGAATGCGAGGTTTCTTCACACGCAGGAGGTCCGGGGTTCGAGTCCATGCGCGCCCACGTCTCGGATAAGGCCCATGCGAAGCCCGCTCGTCGACCTCGACGAACTCAGCTCTGGCCGGATAAACGCGCTACTCGGACAATGGCCTGGAATTCCTCCGCAGGTGGTGTAGTTGGCCCGAAGTCGCGTTGGGGGAAGCGCCAGTCGGCGGTATACCCGCCGGTCTCACAGGTCCTCGAAAGCCGTTTCCGGGGAGTTGGCGAAGAATGGGCACTTCCGCAGTCGGTGACAAAACGGCCAAGTAGACGTAACGCCGGATTCTCAGATGCCAGACTATACTCAGTGTTATGGCGAAAGGTGAGCGGAGACGGCAGCGATTTGCCGTGGGTGCACGGGTTCGAGTGAAGAGCCCTGGTCTGGGTGGCGTTGTTACGCGCGTCGACGACGAAGCGACTGCGCTTGGTGAGTACTGGCATGCAATTCAGACAAAACACGGGGAGCGCAGTGAACCTGGATGTAACCTCGAACTAATTCCACCACCCGTGACGAACTCCCGGCCAGAGGTGATTCGAGCTACAGCGTCGCTGGCGAGCAACGACCGGGAATTCGCCCTATTGGCCATTGAGGAGGCGCGGAAGAGTGTTCCCGAACGCGACGGTCGGACACACCCGAAGGTTGGGGCAGTGGTTGTCAAAGATCACCAAGTGATAGGATCTGCTCATCGCGGCGAGGTCTCGGGATGCCACGCCGAGTACATCGTGCTCGAACGCAAACTACCTGAGGACTCTCTCGTCGACGCAACCGTATACACGACTCTGGAGCCCTGTACGGAACGGAACCATCCAAAGGTGCCATGTGCAAACCGAATCGTGGAGCGAAAGGTGAAGAGAGTGGTCATTGGGATGCTGGACCCGAATCCTGTCATCAGTGGTCGAGGCCAGCGGACGTTGCGGGGTGCAAACATCATAACCGATTTTTTCCCACATGACCTGATGAGCGCAGTCGAGGAATTGAACCGTGACTTCAGCCGAGAGTACCGGACGACTGCCGCTCTCGTGGCCCAGAACGAATCAGGAGGCCATGGGCCCCCGCCGGTTACATACCGTCTAACACAGGACGGCCGCACTTTACCGGATGTCGGTTTTGAGATTGGGAATGAGAGCGAAACAGAACTCGTGCGAGCGCAGGTGAAGATCGCTCTGGCGCAGGGCACACGTCGGTGCTCTATTGCCTACGGGCACTATGATGGTGAGTTCGTTTGGAACCTCAACCCACGCCGGATGGTCGGCGGGCATTTTAGACTTCCGTCAGCGATTCGTTGCGACAACGCGGAGCCCCTTCGGGCCAGAATAGACGTCACCCTGACAGACATCCATGGACGGAGACACAAACTGCTTCCGGTAGGCTGGATCCACGGACTAAACGTAGGTGACCAGTGGTACTTCGAGCCATCGATTGAGGCGCTGGACATTCCCGAGGAAAGCCCACCCGCACCTGGCGCGTTACCGGCTGACGACTCGCCTCATTCCGCGTTTCCGGTTACTGGAAGGAGGTTTACCAATAGAACTGCTCGGGAGTTGCTGGCTCTATATGAGGGTCAGGGGCGCACTGCACTTCAAGCCGACAAACTGTTCGCGCCCTATAAAGGACTATGGATAGAGGTATCCGGAGAGTTACTGCAATTACTACGAGACGCGCACGGATTCACTGTTGTCTCAAGAAGCGGTCCAAGAGGCGATCTCGTCAACGCAAGATGCGACAAGAAATGGGAGTTGGAGTTAAGCCGCTTGAATACAGGCGATACGGTTAAGCTTTGTGGGAGGATCAGTGACACCCAGAACGGCCAACAACTCTATCTGCTGGACTGCGTGTACGTGTGGCCATGAGGTTCCGCAGGGTTCTCATTTCGGCGCTGCTCCGACTCTGAGCCGCACATGGCTCTCGAATCGAAGTGCGCGTCCGGAGGAGCCGCCCCGGTCCGGATTTTGAGTACCGCGATCAGGCCGCCCCGATTTTGAACGTATTCTGAATTGTTCAAGTGTCCACCCACGGGGAGTCGTATCACTTGGCTGGGAAACGCCCGTCTCGCGGATGTGCGCCAGCCTACGGGCCCAGGAAGTCCGGTTGGGCGAAACTCGCAACGGGGCGGTGGTGGCAGCACAGTGATCTCCTCGAAGGCCGTTTGGGGTTCGCTTTGGTATCCCGTCCGCAAACTGCCTTCAGGCATTGACTTGGGACGCCACCCTCAATGGCGCGACCCGTTACTCACCCGCCACTTGCGTTCCGCTCTCGATGCCGAGTCTGGGCTGAAGCGTTGTTGCGATTACCGTCGGGATCGCTGCCACCGTTACCACCCGTTTTCTGGAATTCAAGCCCAGGAGTCTGTACTGAAATGAGTGCGCACCTCCTCGAGCCGAGCCGGAAGAGCGCCTTCACAGGTGATCCCCAGATACGTGGCGGCGCGCGTTGCGCCCACATAAAAGAAACGCTGAAACAGATCGGGTATGCGCTGGGCAAGACCATCGATGCCCACAAAAAACACGGCCTCGAATTCCAGACCCTTGATGTGCTGAATGTCGAAGACGCGCACCTCACTTGTGTCACCGACAACTCGCCCTTCCTTGCAGCCAACGATCCGGATGTTTCGTTGCTCCAGAATGTGCTGCGCTGCCGAGACCAGAGGATCGATGAGATCGTCTCCGTCCACGAACACCGCGATAGAAGGTAGCCTCCCTATCGCGGCCTCCACTTCGTAAATCCGCAGCGCGAGCCACGCCGCAAGGTTCTCTCCCGACAGACGTTCTCCAAGTAATGGCCAGACATCCGCTTCTTCACTTCCTCGCGGGGGCGTCGTCACCGCCGCACCGGCGGCGTCATTCGCAGAGAGAGCATCCGCCAAATCCCGCAGCCTTTGACTTTGACGGTAGCCGATTTCGATGTCTCGTATATCGATCTGAACGCCAGTGGCGCGGTTCAACCATTCGATCTCAGCGCGGCTTTGAATTCCATGGGCCGTTACCCGCTGACGGAGATCTCCGCATGCGAACCAGGAGCGCAGTCGCGGATTCGCGAGTTCTATCGTGCAAGCGAGTTGAACCGCTGAGAGGTCCGTGGCTTCGTCCACGAAGACCTGCATGAGATAACGGCTCTTGATGCTTTCCAACCAGTCGTGCTGGGTCGCGTTTTCCAACCGTCTTCCGGGAGCATACTGCAGTATGGAGCGCGCGTTCCGAAGCATGACGAGTGTGAGCACGTCCACCTCGTCAGGCGTTATTTTGTTGCGTCCCAGGAAACTCGTCGTGGCTTCGGTCGTTGCGAAATGACGGCCTTCCCGCATCGACTGGCGACGGAAACGCGCGTAAACGGCCGGAACGCCGAGTACGAAGGTGCGCGGGGCTTGGACGAGGGTCCGAAGATGCGATCGGGTCGCGATGTTTGTCCCAATGTTCACAAGTTGGCTCTCGGGAGGTAACCTCTCTCCGATCAACTCGATGACGCGCCCCGACTGCCCGCCGATCTTGCGGCGGTCCTCCGCAACAGCGCGCGCCCAGGTGCGCAGTGCGCTCATGAGGAGGCCCGAAGCTTCCAGCCGCGCGTTTTTGGAAGCGGGCGCAATCTCGACAGTTTCGTCTAGGTCTTCTTCGATTTCCTCTTCTTCCTGGGCTCTGATCGTCGAGAGCGCGGAGACAATCTCATCCAGAAGCGTTCTGTGTGTATTCAGCAGCTTGTTGACAATCGCTTTGAGATCTTCAGAGGTCTGATCGCTCATCCGTTTCATCTCGGATTGCAGACCTTCCGCCTGGTCAAGAAGCGCCAATACGTCACGAAGACCAATATGGTTGCCGTCGTCGAGTGTCCGCAGGAGGTTCGACACCTCCTTCCGGACCATCTGGTCTTCCGATTCCAAAAGACCCTCGAGAGCGTCGTTGAACCGCTTCAGCAAATTTGTCTCGACGTACGCAGAAAACTCGTCATGCAGGGTCGCAATGCCGCGGCTCGACGCCTCCAAGAGCAGGCTCCCGTTGGTCTCCAGTTGGAACCGGCCGGCACTGGTCGAGCGAAGGATTCCAAGTACATGACGAGCAAGGTCATGGCGCTCCTTTTCCCAAGTCCGGACATTACCTGCGTCAGGTACACCTTCCTGGTTGAAAGCTTCCCCGAGATACTCTTTCAGAAGTTCGGTCGGCGAAAACATCGCCCAGCCATCGCGCCTGAGGAGATTGTCCGCAATGTAGCCAGAGACGAGCGTTTCTTCGTCCTCTGTCAATGCGTACGGTGTTCGCTTCTGTGCGAGCCGCTTGATGAGTGTCGTCGTCTTACCTGAACCCGGAGGTCCGAACAGCACCACCTGGCGATCGAGGGGAAGACGGAAAATCTCTCCCTGAAACTTGTCGAGGATCGGCTGGTCACGAAGCGCGATACTATCTACCACCTTGCGCCTGACACGCTGCCGGTCGAACTCTGCGGCAGCGGCCTGCTGCTGGAGTTGGCCGACGATGTCTTCTTCGCCAAGCGCTTCGCCTTCTCCTCGCCTTATCGCTTCCAAAACCTGACGCAGTGACTCGTGCGGGAGCGTTTCGAGTACGTCACCCCACGGCATCGTTTCGAACTTGCGGACAAGTGCGTCCCAGAGGCCGTCATGGCAAGTGGGGTGAAACACGGATCGCTTGACGATGCAACCTTCGCGTCCGTTGACGACGACACATTCTCCGGCTTCATGTTCAGCGAGGCGCCCGAGTGCCGCTCCCGAAGTGACTAGTTTCGCGTCCGTGAGGGATTGTGTCAGCCCTGCAGCCGACGGCCGAGAGAAATAGTAGGTTTCTAACCCCGTATCACCTTGATTCCACTTCACCTCCACCCGAGCCACAAACGGTTCGCGCAGGAGCCGCCGCAAGTTTTCTCTGACGCTGGAATTGATCGCATTGATGTTCTGCTCGGCCCTACCAGGGCCGACCATAGTGTTGGAAGGATTCACTAGCGTGCTGGTGAAGACTATTTCCGACGGCGAGAGCCCCGTCTGCGCCGCTTTGGCGACCTTCGCGAGAGCCCCAAGAATCTCTTCGCCGACTCCGTTTAGAATGTCGTCCAATTCCTTTTCACTCACCATCACATTACCGCCTTGGTTTTCAATTCATTGCGCTCGCCGTATCTGGAAACAGAAGTAACGGTTTCACACCGCGACTGTGACAGGCACGTAAGGATTGTACCCTACCCGAAATCGCGCCCTCATTGGTCCGAAGTCGCGTTCTGGAAGACGTCCACGCGGGTGTCGAGGTTTTCAATAGTCGGCCCGATCCGATGCTCATCTCCCGAAGGCCGTTTTCCGGCCAATTAAGGTCACCGGGGTGGCGGGATCGATCTGAGCTTTGCACGAGTAGGCGACAATACACTCGAAGTCTTCGTTTCACTTCACGTATACTGCCAGGTCGCTACGGCTTTTCCATAAGCGTAGTGGGACCGTGTGTCAACACAGTTCGACGCCAACTGGCTTGGGTCTTCTGCCGGCGCGTGGTTTGGCATTCCGGTTTGGCACAGGCATGTTGGCGGTCTCCTGCTTGCGCGTCCGGCCGGAACCAACAGCGGCAGATCGCACACGGTCTCTTCCGGGCCTCTGGCCTGGTGATGCTCCATGGTCACCATGCGGCGGCACGGACGGTCCGCGGCCCAGATCAGAATGCCTGGGTCATTTTTGGAAAGCAGAGGTGGTCAACTTCTAGCGAGCTCATTAAGGTCTCGTTGCCAACGAGCCCACTACGAGACCATATACTATACATTTTTATTGACTTCCTTATTCAAAGGTGCTACTCTCGCGAAAGTAGAGGAGAGAAGAAATGATCGGACCCCAGAATCTGGATACACAGAAGAACAACCCTCTGGCCCGATTGGCTGAGAATGCTGGAATCCCGCGACTCCAGGAGCTGTCATTCCTGGAAATTGCAGCGCTAGCAGTAGCCTCCCGCTCGTCGTTTGAGGAGGTTCGTCTGAAGCTGGTCGCGCATATGATTCGGCTTCGCGAGGCGAACCCGGGTACTGGAAACATCGCCACCTTTCAGCTGGCGATGGAGAAACCAACCCGCTACGTTCGGAACGCTTCAGAGGCGTTGAAGGAGCTCATGCGGCTCAGGTTGGTGGCCCGCGCTACTCTGCCTTCGACGGCGAGTGCCGCAAAAGTTTACAGAAACACAACGTTCGCTCTCACCAGAGATGGGGAGGTCTGGGTAGAGCAACTTCGTGAGGACCCGCGCAAAGCTTACGACAGGTTGATGACGATGCTGTGGTCCGTGCATCCGCAGTTCGCTGGCTACGTGAGGGTAGTTGCGGAGCGAAGGCTCGTAGTCCCCCTTGCTCAATGGAACGAGACTCCGCCGCCACGCTCCAAGGAGCGCTTCGCTGACTTTCTGGTGAGTCGGGTGGCGAAGGCGATGGAAGCGGGTGATGTAGGATGGTCGGCGACTCATGAAGACGTACGAAGGGAGCTGAATCAGTACCTTGCTTCAATAACCGCCCGCGCTGAAGACGCCAAGGCTGATCCCTACCCGCGCAACCAGGATTTTCTCAGAACTTGTGAAGAGGCACTGGTCAAGTTTGCGTTCAAACGCTGTGGTCTAAACCTAGACTACATTAGCCAGGAGATTCTGCGCCGATGGACCAAGGAGTTGGGCATTGCCAATTTTTCCTACCACGTGCCTGGCCCCCCTGCCCTCCGCTACTGGTCGACCGCTACGCTATCTCTGGATGGTCCGGATATTGGGGCGGCGCGACGCGTCGGGGCCGACTTCCGAGACCAAGTACTCGATCTGTTAGCGGAAGCGTACGATGCAATTCGGCGCCACGACCCCTCTATTTCTGCCTGGGTGCCGATCTACAGGCTGCGAGCCCACGTCTGCTGGCGATTGTGCCTCTCGGACGCCGTATTTGATCGCGCGCTTTTCGAATTTCTAGCGGGCACGCGAGGAGCTCACCTGCCCTTCCGCCTGAACCTCGACCCCGCCCAATACGGGAGCGTCCCGCCGACGGAGCTCCCACTGAAAGTAGAGCACGCCGGGCGCTACCAGACCTATTACAGCCTGAGCCTTGTGGCAAATCGCGACGATGTTAGTGCGCCCTAGCACGAATGAGTTTTGTATTTGAATGAAAGGAGAACTAAGAGTGTCAACCCCAGCTGCTTTACCGAAGATCGTTTGGCTACGCAAACACTGGAATCTAAAAGAAAATCCGTTCCCAGCGGCCGGAATCGCGCGACTGGGCGGCGAAGACCCCCGTGAAAACGGGCGCTTGTTCAACGTGAATATCCAACCCGAGAAGATCACTGAAGCCCAGGAGAAGTTCGTCCTCGGGGCGGCCTACAGCGGTGTCAAATTCGCCTACCTATGGTCCCTTGGGACAGGAATCAAGGCGGACGCCCGCGGCTTTGGCAAGTCCGTACTGATGCAGTACCTGGTTGAAAGCGTCAACGAGGATTTCGGCAAAGGCATTCTTCTCTCGTGCGGCCTCGACGAAAGCGACGCCAACGAGAAGCCTATCTGTGCGGTTATGTCGTCCTTCGATATGGCGAACGCCAAGTCCCTGAACGCGGTCTTCTACGAAGCGGCGCGTTACGCATGCCGATTTCGCGTCGCGCTGGATACGCCTACGCTGGCCGAGCGCATCCGAGACCGATTAGTGAAGAATCTCGGTAGTGACAAAACCGCGGACTTGATCGCGGCCATCGAGGGTGTGCAGGCAAACCTGCGCGGGCGAACGTTAGGGCCGCCAGTCGAAGAGTTCCTCAAGCTGCTTTGCGGAAAAGACGTTAAGCAGCTGCAGCAACACGTGGACGCTGTTACGCCCGCCAAGCGCACCCGTAGCGGCGCAACGTACTTGGCCACGTTTCTGTTGATGGTCAAGGCCGCCGGAATCCAGCATGTTCTGCTGTGCTGCGATCAACTGGAGGATTTTGCGTCCAGCAGCACGAGCCGGCAAAAGCGAAGCACCGAAACAGAGCGCTTCCGAGACTACATTCTCGAATTGCAGCCCATGAGCGACATGCTGAGTTGCGTAGTCACGCTCCATCCGCGGGCCGTTATCGCAATAGGCGAGATGTGGCATCTCGCCGATCTGCCGAGCTACGAGCACGACCGAGAAGAGAACCGGCACAGAGTCGTCATCTTGGATAGGATCAAATCCGCCAAGCGAGCCGCGGAGCTGGTCGCCACTTACCTCGAACCCTACCGCCTGAAGCCGGCTCCCGAGGGCCAGCCGCTCTTCCCGTTCACGCGGGAGGCAATCGAAGCCATCTTTTCCCGAGCGGACGGCAAGCCTCGCGCGATTCTCAGGTCAGCGAACGCCTTGGTCGAGACCGGGAGTCAGGAGAATTGGCCTCAGATCGATGGGGAGCAAGCGTCCCGAGTCCTAGACAGCTTCGCCCTTGACGATGACGAAGCTGCGGAGCCTTGGGGTGCGCCATCGAGGCCAGCCGGTTCTGATATCTGGAGTGAGTGATGACCTTCGCCAGGCTATGCCGGGACCTGTTCTTGCTCTCACATCTGGATCTTGATTCTTGGGGCGCAGCTCGTGGCTCACGATGGGAGCAGCGCATCGCCGACTACTTAAGCGCCAACGGCGTGCCCATTGAAGTCCTTCCTGGCGGCTATTCTGTATTCGGCCATGCGTCGCTGAGTGGGCTTCGTCACCAAGTCGACACAACCCTAAGCTGCAGCAATGCCTTTGTGATCGCTGAGTTGAAAGCGCATAGGGGAACACCGCCAAAGAACGAATTGCTAAGATTCAAAGCCGTCACGGATGACTACTTTATGAGCATCGCGAGGGACGGCCCGGCGGCCCCGATCATGCGCCTGTTCTGCTGCACAGGAGTTGCTTCGGAAGTACTGCGTACGTATGCGGCGCTCCACGGGATTACGATGATCGAGCCATCACGCTGGCCGGCTGCGGTCATAGCCGGCGATGTAGCCTTTTCATCGTTTCTGGCCGCCAGTTTGACTGCCTATGAGCGTCGGCGCCTGACGTGGTTATGCCGCTCAATTCAGAGCGCCCTGGTTCCGCTCCCTAATGGAGGCTTCAGCATTCCGAGGCCAGCGACCAACGCAATGATTCAAGGCGCTTTGTTAACGCACGACCGGTGGTCAGAGTATTTCTGGGAACACTTGGATTTGCATCCAGGTGCGTTTGAGAACGCGCTTTCAACGGTGTTGGCGATGGTTCACTCATGATCCGAAAATGTAGCCAATGCTGCGACGAACTAGGGCCATGGGAAGGCAGGCTCTGTTTGGGCTGCCAGAATCGCGGGCCCAACTGGAAGTGGAGCGCGTCGGATCTCGCGGTACTCGTATTGGAGCGGGAACCGGCCCCGCTGACTCCCTACGATATCTGCCGTGTCGTGCTTCGCGATTACCAACGCGACATTCCTGAGTCGATGTTAAACTTCGATCTGGCTCAGGATAAGCGATTCTGCTGGGCAGGCCAGTCGATTTACGGCCTCTTCCGCCACGGACTCGTCGCGGGTCCGCGGAACCTAGGCGAAACCGGCTGCTTCTTTATGGCGGCGTTCGCACAAGCTCTGGATATTGACTGCTTCGCTTTCGCTCTAAAGAGCGCAGGCTACCGTTTTCAGACGCAGTCGTTGCGCGCGGCGATGAAGAAACACCATTCGATCCAGTGGTTAGACCGCAGCCGGTGTGAGGTACCTTTAACTGGTGCCCTGCGCCATTACTTCGAGGGTATGGGTGTCGCGGAGGATGGGGCGTCCCTCGATGACATGATTAGACGCTTCGGTCCGGTCATTGGGAAAGGCGCCATTGAGTTCTATCAGCGCAGCATTCAAGCCCTACGTTCAGCGTCCGAGGTTGAACCGTAAACGGGTGCGAGCCCTTCGGGCAAGTTGCTTCGGAGGACCGCTTCAGATTCCGTGCGTCGACCGCTTCGAGATTGGACTTGAGGCCAACTAACACCAACTCAAAAAGCGCGAGGCAGATCTCGGAACCCACGGGGCTCTCCCTGGCTGCCGTCAATGTGCGGTAGAACCTCTCATTCAAAGGGTCAGCCCAAAGCGGGCTGGCAGGATCGAAGAGAATGTACCGTTCGGCAAGTCCTTTGCCGTTCTCCGACAGGTGCCTGATTCCACCTGAGGTTCGGAATGCAGCCAAGACATTCTCGGCCACGGCGGGCGCGATGATGGCGATGAGTTTGCCCCGCAAGTTAATGTTCCTCTTAGCGGATTCTGGATCGACAGCCCCGACGTCGAAGTGTACTTCCATGCTCCAAGGCCGCAGTACCTCCAGGTATGCATCCGCATCAGCACCCAAAATGGGCCATTACGATGTCGATCAGGACCCGGCGTTCCTGGGCTCGGACCTCGGGTTCAGACGGGTTCCGGTAG
>Ga0210402_10001832_pt1 | contig 21421 bp, 19 predicted proteins | sample IncBWC7MmetaG_FD_161055 | JGI IMG/M metagenome (GOLD analysis project Ga0210402, IMG submission 161055) | Forest soil microbial communities from Barre Woods Harvard Forest LTER site, Petersham, Massachusetts, United States - Inc-BW-C-7-M | ecosystem: Environmental > Terrestrial > Soil >... | reverse complement strand
AAACGAGGTTGCCGGCGCGGGATCGGTGAGATCGTCGGCTGGGACGTAGATCGCCTGGACCGATGTGACCGAGCCCTTGGTCGTCGTGGTAATGCGCTCCTGCAGCGCGCCCATGTCGGTTGCGAGTGTAGGCTGATAGCCGACCGCCGAAGGAATGCGCCCGAGCAACGCCGAGACCTCGGAGCCCGCCTGGGTGAAGCGGAAGATGTTGTCCACGAAGAACAGCACGTCCTGGCCCTTATCGCGGAAATATTCCGCAACGGTCAGCCCGGAAAGACCGACCCGCGCGCGTGCGCCCGGCGGCTCGTTCATCTGGCCGTAGACCAGCGCGCATTTCGACCCCGCCGCCGAGCCGTTGTGCTCCTTGGGGTCCTTGTTGACCCCGGATTCGATCATCTCGTGATAAAGATCGTTGCCCTCGCGCGTGCGCTCGCCAACTCCGGCGAACACCGAGTAGCCGCCGTGCGCCTTGGCGACATTATTGATCAGCTCCATGATGATGACGGTCTTGCCCACGCCGGCGCCGCCGAACAGGCCGATCTTTCCGCCTTTGGCATAGGGCGCGAGCAGATCGACGACCTTGATCCCGGTGATCAGGATCTGAGATTCGGTGGACTGCTCAGTGTAGGCGGGCGCGTCCTGGTGGATGGCGCGCGTCTCCGTATGGGGCACGGGGCCCGCCTCATCCACGGGATCGCCGACCACGTTGATGATCCGGCCGAGCGTGCCGTCGCCCACGGGAACCTCGATCGGTGCCCCGGTGTCGGTCACTTCCTGCCCGCGCACGAGCCCCTCGCTCGTATCCATTGCGACGGTGCGTACCGTCGATTCCCCGAGATGCTGGGCAACTTCGAGCACGAGGCGGTTGCCTTGGTTACGCGTCTCCAGCGCGTTGAGGATGGCGGGGAGGTCACCTTCAAACTGCACGTCGACGACGGCGCCGATCACCTGGGTGATATGTCCGACAGCATTGGCCATGAATATTCCTTTTTACTTTCACTAAAACTGGTTTCGCTCGTTTCTATCCACGTCATGCGCGGGCTTGTCCCGCGCATCCACGTCTTTCCCGCGGGAGCCAAGGCGTGGATGGCCGGGACAAGCCCGGCCATGACGGCTCACAGGGCTTCCGCGCCAGAGATGATCTCGATCAGCTCCTTGGTGATCATCGCCTGGCGGGTGCGGTTGTAGCTCAGTGTCTGCTTGCGGATCATTTCCCCGGCATTGCGGGTGGCATTGTCCATCGCCGTCATCTGTGCGCCGTAGAACGAAGCTGCATTCTCGAGCAGCGCACGATAGATCTGCACCGCGAGATTACGCGGCAGAAGCTCGGCAAGGATCTCGTCCTCGTCCGGCTCGTACTCGTAGGCAGCAGCGCCTCCCGCTTGATCTCCCGCTGTGAGCGCCAGCGGGATTACCTGCTGCGCGGTCGGAATCTGCGCCATGACCGACCTGAAACGAGAAAAGAACAACGTGCACACGTCGAAAGCATGCTGCTCGAACAGGCGGAGGATCTTGTCTGCGATCCCTTCCGCATGCTCGAAGCCAAGCGTGCGGACGGCACGCAGCTCGATGTGATCGATGATCTGTTTCTCGAATTGACGGCGAAGCTGCTCGTAGCCTTTGCGCCCCACGCAGAAGAATTTGTCCTCCTTGCCCTCGGCGATTAGCGTGTTGGCGCGCTCGCGGGCGAGCCGCACGATCGCCGAGTTGAATGGGCCGCAGAGCCCCCGCTCCGCGGTACAAACCAGCAGCAAATGCACGTTGTCGGCGCCGGTACCCGCCAACAACCGCGGCGCCGCGCCGCGATCCGCGACCGCACGGGCTATGTTGCCCAGGACCTTGCCCATCTGCTCGGCATAAGGGCGCGCCGCTTCCGCTGTGGCCTGCGCGCGCCGCAGCTTCGAGGCAGCGACCATCTGCATGGCTTTGGTGATCTTCTGGGTCGCTTTGGTCGCAGCAATGCGAACCCGCATATCCTTGAGGCTGGCCATGTCAGTGATTCAAGCAAAGGTCCGGGCGTAGTCGTCCACCACGGACTTGAGCTGGCCCGTGGTGACGTCGTCGAGATCCCTGCTGTCGCGAATGGCGTCGAGAATGCCGGCATGCTGGGTGCGCAGAAGACCGAGGAGTCCGTGCTCGAAAGCGCGCACCCGGTTCACCGGCAGCGGATCGAGATAGCCGTTGACCCCCGCGTAAATCACGACGACCTGCTCCTCCATCTTGAGCGGCGAGAACTGCGGCTGCTTGAGCAGCTCGGTGAGTCTTGCACCCCGATTAAGGAGGCGCTGCGTGGTCGCATCGAGGTCGGAGCCGAACTGCGCGAACGCCGCCATTTCACGGTATTGCGCAAGCTCGCCCTTGATGCGTCCGGCGACTTTCTTCATCGCCTTGGTCTGCGCCGATGAGCCGACGCGCGAAACCGAGAGGCCGACGTTCACCGCCGGCCGGATGCCCTGATAAAAAAGATCCGTCTCCAGGAAGATCTGACCGTCGGTGATCGAGATCACGTTGGTCGGGATGTAAGCCGAGACGTCGTTGGCTTGGGTCTCGATCACGGGCAGCGCAGTGAGCGAGCCATTCCCGTTTGCGTCGTTCATTTTCGCGGCGCGCTCCAGGAGCCGCGAGTGCAGATAGAAGACATCGCCCGGATAGGCTTCGCGTCCGGGCGGGCGCCGCAGCAGGAGCGACATCTGGCGATAGGCGACGGCCTGCTTGGAGAGATCGTCGTAGATGATCACCGCATGCATGCCGTTGTCGCGGAAATATTCTCCCATGGTGCAGCCGGCAAACGGCGCAAGGTATTGCATCGGCGCGGGGTCGGAGGCGGTGGCCGCCACTATGATGGAATAGTCGAGCGCCCCGTTCTCCTCCAGAACCTTGGTGAACTGAACGACGGTCGAGCGCTTCTGTCCAATCGCCACATACACGCAGTAGAGCTTGATCTTCTCGTCGCCCGAATCGTTGAGCGGCTTCTGATTGAGGATGGTGTCGAGCGCAATCGCGGTCTTGCCGGTCTGGCGGTCGCCGATGATCAGCTCGCGCTGCCCACGCCCGATGGGAATGAGCGCATCGATGGCCTTGAGCCCGGTTGCCATCGGCTCGTGCACGGATTTGCGCGGAATGATGCCCGGCGCCTTCACATCGACCCGGCGCCGCTCGGTCGCGTGAATCGGCCCCTTGCCATCCAGCGGATTGCCGAGCGCGTCGACTACGCGCCCGAGCAGTCCTTTGCCCACGGGGACGTCCACAATGGCCTGCGTGCGCTTGACGGTCTGGCCTTCCTTGATCTCGCGGTCATTGCCGAAAATCACGATGCCGACATTGTCGGTCTCGAGGTTGAGCGCCATGCCGCGCACGCCGTTCTCGAACTCGACCATCTCGCCGGCTTGCACGTTGTCGAGCCCGTAGACGCGGGCAATGCCGTCGCCGACCGAGAGGACCTGTCCGACCTCCGAGACCTCCGCCTCGCGGCCGAAATTCTCGATCTGCTCTTTGAGGATCGCCGAGATTTCGGCGGCGCGGATCTCCATCAGGAAACCTCTTTCATCGCATGCCTGATCAAATTGAGCTTGGTGCGCAGCGAGCTGTCGACCATCCGCGACCCCAGCTTGACGACAAGCCCGCCGAGAATGGATGGATCGACCTTCACATCGACCTGAACGTGCTTGCCGGTGACCGCATGCAGGGCTTCTCTGATCGCGGTCAGGTGCCGTTCGCTCGGCTCCTGCGCGATCCGCACTTCGGCACTGACCTCGCCGCGATGGCGCGCGACCAGCTGCCGATACGCCTTGATCATGTCGCGGACCGCGAACAGGCGCCGGTTGGCGGCAACGGTCAGCAGGAACTGCGCCGAGAGACCCTGCACACCGGCAAGATCGAGGATGGCGCCCAAGGCACGGACCTGCGCGTCGGCACTGAAAACCGGACTGCGGATCAGACGCAGGAGATCGGCACTGCCGGCAATGAGCGCATCGAACCGATCGAGATCGGTGCGCACCGCGTCCACGGCATTCTGCTCGAGCGCAAGCTCGAACAGCGCGGTTGCGTAGCGGCCCGCCATGCCGGACAAGTGTGTCTGTTCGCCTGCCACTTCTACTGTTCGCTCGGTAATTCCGCAGGCGCAGGCACCGCCAATGACGGGCGCCAAGCCCTTGAAATCAGGTTGGGTTTGCAGTCTCGCAGCGAGCGTGGCACGCCCTGGAATGCCACGAAAATCGCGCGGTTCCGTAACACAGCGTCCCCCGTGGCGCAACCTCGCGGGGCGGCCGAATGGGCTTCATACGGGCCTTCCATCGAAGCCGTTGCGGAAAGCGTAGGGATGCCAGGGACAATCTTCCGTCGCCGTGATGATCCTTGCAGGTCTTACGCTCTCGAGGACAGCGCGGGGCCCTGAAGCTCTGGACAGGGTCTGCCCGCGCTGATTTCGAGGGTGCTTACATAGCCGGCCACGGTCTCCCGTCGACCGCGTCATCTCTCATTTCGGCTCGCGGCAGAGACTGCTCCCTTTCAGGGGAAGGATACAGATTGACATTCTGGATCGCGTTCGAGTGGAGAGCTTGGTCCTAGCTGGATACCTGCGACTTTGGGGACAGGGGGCACAACTTGCGAATAGGTCCAGCGGCGCATCGGCGGTAGACTTGACGGGTTATTCCGTGGGCTGCAACGCTCGGTCAAAAAAAGCTCGGCGGTATGCTGTCACAGCGTAGGTGATGCGTAGGACCAACCAGCCTTGGCTCGTCCGTAGAGGTCCACTATTTCCTCCTTGCTGGGTTGCCGGATGGTGGTCTTGAAAAGCGGATTCTCGGCGGTGCGAGCCGCCCAATCATCAAAGCTCGAAGGGGCGACGGCATCCGGCAACTTCATCGGCAGGCCGAGGCGGCGATACAACTTCTCGATTTCTTCCAGGAAGACTTCAGGCCCTGCCGCGCCGCCATGCAGGGGACCGCGCGTCGCCTCCGCGAGCTCGAGGAATTTCTCGGGCGCGGCGGGCAGGTTGTATTCCATGACCGTCGGCAGCATCAGGGCATTGCTCATTCCATGCGATACGTGGTGGAACGCGCAGATCTGATCCGACATCGCGTGCACCAGGCCTAGGCGCGCATTGCCGGATGCCTGCACCGACATGATGCTTGCCACCAGCATCTTGCCGCGGCTCTCCATGTTGTTGACGGAGAAAGCCGCGCGGCCGATATGCGCCCACAGGGTCCGCAACGATCCGATGGCCAGTGCGTCGGTGATGAGCGAATCGCGATTGGATAGAAAAGATTCGAGTGAATGCGTGATTGCGTCCATGCCAGTCGCGAGCACCTGCTCGGCCGGCAGCGTCTTGAGGAGACTCGGATCGAGAATTGAAATTGTCGCTTGCGCACCACGGCCGCCGATGTTCATTTTCACCTTGCGCTCGGGATCGGTGATGATAAAGACCGGGGATACCTCGCTTCCGGAGCCGGTTGTCGTCGTGACCAGCACCGTCGGCACGGGCGCTGCTGCAAACAGGTTCATGCCTTCCATCGCCTGCAGCTTCTTGTCGGGATTGGTGGCGCGAAGCGCCACCGCACGTCCGAGGCAAATGGGCGAGCCTCCGCCGATCACGACAACAACGTCGCAACGCTCCGATAAATAAAGCGCCAGCGCCTTTTCCACGGTCGAGATGGCCGGATCAACCTCGCAATCTGCAAAGATGACCGGCTCGATTCCGGCCTCACGCAGGGATTTGAGCGGACCCTGCGTCAGGCCTGCGCCGTGCACCCGTTGGTCCGTAACGACGAAGGCCCGCTTTCCTCCAAGCCGCCTGGCCTCCGTGCCGGCGCGGGCGGAAGCGCCCCAACCGAAGATCAAATGCGTTGGTGAATAAAACTCCCGGATACCATCATCAGGCACGGCAATCTCCTCCCGGGCTCGCTCGGAATCAGACTCTTACGATGTGAGCGCGTTGCCATTGCAAGAGTCGCCGCCTCAAGACCTCAAGCAGTCCCGATATCGCCGTCGTCGCCAGCGCCAGCAGCATCAGGGTCGCGAAATACTCATCCATCTGGAATAGAGCAGCTTGCCGGGTCAGCAACACGCCCAGCCCTGCCTGCCCAGCAAGCATCTCGCTCGCAACCGTCCCCAGCATCCCATACACAAACCCCAACTGTAGGCCGGCAAAAATCGAGGGAATGGCCGAAGGCACGACGAACTTCAAGAACACCTGCAGCCGCGAAGCCCCGAGAGCTTTGGCAAGCAGGAGGTGATCTCGGTCGACAGAATCTACGCCCGCCATAGTGTTATAGAACATTACAAAAAAAGTGATGCTCGCCGCCAGGGTGATCTTGGACATCGGGCCGATGCCGAACCACAACAGGAAAAGTGGAGCAAGCGCCACGCGCGGAAGCCCGTTGAGTACCGTGAAATAAGGGTCAAAGATCCGCCGCCATATGTCGCTTTGTGCCAGCGCAAAGGCGCATGCGATCCCAAGAAAGGATGCAATTGCAGCACCGGTCAAAGCCGCCGTGACCGTGGCAACGGTATCGACCGTGAAAGGCGGTCCAGCAATGCTTTTGAGGAATGCGCCGGCAATTCGCGTAGGGATGCCGGTGAACACGGGATCGATGAGGCCATGCACGGCGGCAAATTGCCAGGCTCCGCCGACAACGCCCAGCACGGCGACCCACCCTGCAATGACCAGCGCGCGGTCTCGCACTGCGGATCTTACGAAAGCTGTGCGGCTTCGTTGCCCCAGTGCGTGCCGGGACCTGCCACGGGTTTTTGCGGCCGTTTTCTCGTGAGCCATCAGGTTCGCGCTCGTCTGTCCTTCGTGTGTCATATTCTGTCGCTGGCTCCAACCAGCTCTTCTTCAAGGATTTCCCAGATTTTTCGAAACAGGTCGTGGTAATGAGCGTTCGCCTGGAGGTCGGCCACGCGGCGAGGCCGCGGAAGATCGATTCGATATTCGCCTTTTATGCGCCCCGGGCTTCGAGAGAAGACTATGACACGATCGGCCAGCGTGATCGCTTCACCAAGATCATGCGTAATCAGCAATACCGTGCTTTTGAGCCGCTCCCAGATCGAGAGAAAATGCAGGTGCATCAGAAGCCGCGTCTGCGCATCCAAAGCTGAAAACGGCTCGTCCATGAGCAGCGTCGTCGGCTCGGTGACGAGCATCCGGGCGAGAGCAACGCGCTGGCGCATGCCCTGTGACAGCTCGGCCGGATGCGCAGGGCCGAAATCCTTCAGCCCGACCAGCGTCAGTATTGCCGCGACCCTTTTCTCTCGCTCGGTCCGCCCGATGCCGCGAATCTCAAGGGGAAGTCCGACGTTTCGGGCCGCCGTCCGCCAGCCGAGCAGGCAATCGCGCGCGAAGAGATAACCCAGGTCTGGTGCCCCTGCCCTTGGCGGGCGAGAGTCGATGAGAATCTCGCCTTCGCTCGGCTCAAGCAACCCGCCGACCAGGTTCAGGAGCGTGGTCTTGCCGCATCCGCTTGGGCCTACGATGGCCACGAACTCTCCTGGCTCGACCGCCAGCGACGTTTTCATCAGCGCCTGAACAGTCCTCCCCTGCTGAGGCTCGAAGTAATGCTCGACGTCTTCCAGGCGTATTCGGGCTCCTTGCACGAAAGCTCATCCAAATCGGCTGTCAATTCGGGGAGTCTATGGTCTCGCCGATTTCCATACCATGGCGTCATAGTCAACGGCGGATGGGATCTGGTTGAGAGACATCAGATAGGAGTTCCAGCCGTCGATCGGCTCGCGCGCAACGCCAGCTCCGAGCAACGCGCTGTTCAAATCGACAATGCGCTTGAGAGTGTCGCTGCGCGTGGGCACGGCGTCGGGCAGCGGCATGCGCTGCTCGATCAGGCGGTAGAGCTCATCTCGATTCGACGGATTGCGGATCCAAGCGATCGCTTCGTTGTTTGCAGCGCTGAACTCCGCCACTGTATCGGCGTTCTTCTCTATGTATGGGCCGTAAGCTGTCCAGCTCAGCGTGCTTCCCCAGAGTGCCTGCACGGATTTCGGTCCAGTGCCCCTCGTCCTGTAGTCGAGGACGATCCTGCCCGCCCCCATCGCCTCGGCAAGCTCCGGCCCTGTGCCAAACATCATCGCCCCGTCCACCACGCGCCCTTTCAGGGCCGGTACCGCAGTCGTAACGCCGCCAACGGCGATGAAGGTTGCGCTCGACGCGTCCATGCCCGCACCCTCAAACGCCGATCGCATGAAGGCCTCGGTGGTGCCGCCCAATGCGGTCACCCCGATTTTCTTCCCGGCAAGATCCTGCATGATCGCCGGATAACCCTCGTTCAGATGCGGCAGCGCCAAGCCATTCGTGGCGACAAGGGCGCTCCAATGTCCGGCGTACATGTTGGACATGATCTTGACTTCGACGCCTTTCGATCTCGAGCGAATAATGTTGTCGGGACCTTGATTGGCGAAATCGATCGTATTGTTGACAAGCGCGACGATGGCGCCCGGGCCGGCGACCAGCGGCACGAATTTCACATCCAGACAGTGCTTGCGAAACATATCCTTTGAATCCGCCACCCACGGAACGATGTTGATGATGTCGCCAGTCCACTCCTGGATGCGTACCGTTGTGGGTTTCGCACACGTGTCCTCCGCCTGAGCTGCCGATGAATTGAAGCTGCTCAGTGCTGCAAGCGATGCCACGACAGTCAATATGGTTCGCGGTAGCGGAAATTTCTCAGTACTAATGATTGTTGCCAGGTTGGCATTCGTTCGCATGATGGATCCTTTCTAATGGATTACCCCGAATTGAAGCACATCGGGCCGCCATTGTCCCGCGATCGCTCCGTTGAGGCCTGCAACATCTGCGGCTCCTCCCCCCATTTATGCCACCTCTTGATGATAATAATGCAAGAGGCCTCCCAGTCTCTCGCAGCATTGCACAAGCCGTTCGCGACGAATTTCTGTATTGCGCGGAAACAGCAGTAAATTGCCCTTCCCCTGATGATTTCGTTCAGCATGGAAGTGCTCGACATATTCGCTCAGCGCGCGTCGCAAGGAGCGCTCACCGAAGAGTATCACCTTGGACAGGCACTCCTCCTTCACTGACCTCACCCAGCGTTCCGAATAGGCATTCAAGTTCGGGCTACGCGCAGGCAGCGCCAGCGGTTCGACCTGACCTGATGCGACGATCGCTCGGAAGGACTGGGTGTACTTCGTGTCGCGATCATGCAGGAGATAGCGGCAGCCCCAAAGCGCGCCGCATCCCTCCATGGTCAACGAACGCTCCTATTTCCCGGCGAGCGCGCGGATGCGGTCGACCCGGGTTGCGACTTCCGAGGCGGCCCTTGCCATGTCGGAGCGCGTGAGTTCACCGTGATCGACGAGCTTCTCGCCGCCTACATACACCGCATCGATATTCATGGTACCACAGGCGAACACGACGCTGGCTGCCGGATCGAACACGGGCGTCGGCACCGAGATCACGTTGAAGTCCGCGAGCTTGCCGACTTCGAGCGAACCGAGCTTGTCAGCAATGCCCATCACCTCGGCGCTGCCCAGCGTATGCAGGCGCAGGATCTCGATCGGCTGCATGATCGAAGGATCCTGGTATTTTGCTCGCAGCATATACAGGCCGACGCGCATGTTCTCGAACGCATCGGCGATGTCGGCGCTCGCCTGGCCGTCGACCCCCATGCCGACCTTCACGCCTAGCGAGCGGTATTTTGGAATGTCGGCAATGCCGGAAGCAAGCCGCCCGTTCGATAGCGGCTGCCATGACATCCCGGAACCCGCGGACGCTGTTTTTTGCAGTATCTCGTCGGTCGTGTGGATGAAATGACCGAAGAACAGGTTCGGGCCGAGGGAATCGGCATCGATGAAGTTCTGAAAGAGCTTCTGCTCCTGTTCCTTGTCAGGCGGCGCCTCGAGATAGTGCGTCTGGTTCAGCACGCCGAATTCGCCCATCAGACGCTTGCCGAGCTTTGCCTCCGCGAGCGTCGTCCGCAAGCCGGTGAAGCCGAGGCGGAGCAGCTTCGGGGCGCTCAGATGCGGCCTGGCAACGGAGTAGAAGCGGACAAAGCTCTGATAATGCTCCTCGACCGGCATGCTGCGCGGCTGCGCGAAGGCATGCACGAAACGAATTCCGGAATCGAGCAGTGCGCGCAGCTGGTCGCCGTTGTACTCGCCGACGCGGACGTTGTAACCGAAATTGTAAGCGCTGGTGATGCCGTGCAGCAGGTGGTCGAGCGCGCCGTGGAGAGAAAACCAGTAAAGGTCTTCATCCGTCGCTCGGCTCGAGTAGACCAGCACCGCACTAATCCAACCCGGTGTGTATTGATCGGCGCCCAATCCACGCAGCGCGCTTTGCCAGATGTGGCTGTGCGCGGAGATGAAGCCCGGGATGATTATTTTGCTGGTGGCGTCGAGCGTGGTCGTTGCGCTCATTCCAACAGGCGGTGCGCCGGCCGCGAGCGCTGCGATCCGGCCGTCGTCGCCGACGAGCATGTAGCCGACGACCGGCGCGGTCTCTCCCGGATTCATGGTCAGGAAGGTGGCGTTCGTGACGAGCAGGCTGGCGCGGGCGAGCGGCACAAAGCAAATCGCCGCAGCCACGAGCGCCACCAGCGCGAGCAGCTGTCTCAGAAGCGGCGCAACACGCTCCGCAATACCTCCCATGCCCATCACAGCCACAGCGGCGCGGCTCACATCAATGCCCGCGCGGGCGCATGGGTCGGCACCGCAGCAAACGGAGGAGTAAGCCGCCCGAGACCACGCTGGCGCAACAACGGCATCACCTGAGCGTCAAATTTCGCCAGCCCTTCGACGAAATCCGGGAAGATGAACAGGAAGCCGTCGAGGTCGCCGTCGATCGCCAGCTCCTCGATCATGCTGGCCACGCGCTCAGGCCCTCCGACGAAGGGAATACCAGCATAGAACAGACGATTGAGATTGGACTCGAAACGGCCGCGCAATTGGTCGGCGCGCATTGCGTCCTTCTCCCTGACCCGCAGCCGATAGATATTCTCGATCGCCTCGTGGTCCGCGCCGTCCTGGTAGTGCCGAAGAATCCGCTGGGCATCCGCATCGGAATCGCCTTGGACCAGATTGATGAGCGTGTGCGTGCGCACGTCGCTGCGTCCGTGCTCGGCGGCAACCTCCTTGATGCGACGGCTGATCTTCTTCTGATCTTCGGGGTCCTTGCCGCCGAACAACGCAGCGGTGCAGTGCTGAGCCACGAACTGCCAGCCGCGCTCCGAAGTGGTCGCGCAGACGATCGGCGGCAGGTTCTGCACCGGATGGGGCCACGACTGACATTCGTCCAGATGAAAGTACTTTCCATTGAACGTGACGCTGTCCTCGGTCCACAGCCGCTTCACCACCGACGCCCATTCCTCGCAGTATTCGTAACGGTAATCCTCGAACCGTTCGGGCCACAGCCCCATCTGGGTGTACTCGCCCTTGTTGCCGGCACTGACGATGTTGAAGCCCATGCGCCCCCCGGACACATCGTCCATCGTCACCGCCATTTTGGCGAACACTGCCGGGTGCATCAGCGCAGGCGCGATCGAGGCGATCAGGCGCAAGGTCGGCGCGGCCGAGGCAAGGCCGGTCATCAGGATCATTGACTCGATTGAATATTTCCAGAACTCGACCTGGCCGCCGAAACCACGCCACTTCGCCATTGAAAACACGTAGCTGAACCCGATGCGCTCGGCGAGTTGCGCGATCTCGCGGTTGTGCGCAAACGAGGGCAGAAATTGCGGTGAAGTATTCGAGATGATCCAGCCATTATTGGTAACCGGCAGAAAGACTCCGAAGTCAACTTGTTGTCCCATTGCTGGTCCCCTTGTTGGCCAGACCGTTCGAGCGCCACGCGAGTGTTGATGTCGCGCGGCTGCCTGACCTTAGATCGAATCAGCGGCGGGAACCAACACCGCTCTGAATCTGCTCTGCCTATCTGTTGGGCACAAAGCTGCCTAACACTTAGGCTTCCGTGCGCGGACAATCAGCTGCCGCTCTGCTACGTTCTGACGCCGCATACGCGAAGCTCTCCCCGCTGTGAGCACCATGACTCAGCAGATCGCGCTTCGGCGCAGCATGCCGGACGAGATGTCGCCGCTGCGCAGCGGTAACGAAAGGGACTTTGCTGCACCTGGACCGTTATCTGCTCACCCAGAAGCCGCTGCCGCGGCTCCGGCAAAAAAGATAGCGAAGCAAAGACCGCTGCCGGCAGGCTCGAGAATCTGGCGCAAATATCATGCTCTTATCCGCGGCGTCTATGCGATCATCATTGCGCTCATCGCCTGGGAAGCGATCGGCCGCTATGCGCTCACGAGCAAATTGACCTTCGCTCCGCTCTCTGCGGTGCTTGCGGAATTCGCCAGGCTCTGGAGTACCGGCGAGCTCGAGCGACATATGACGGTCAGCTTCACGGCTCTCGCTTTGGGGTTTGTGATTGCGGCAGCTGTGGGGATTGCCATTGGAAGCCTCACCGGAGTGAGCGAAGCGCTTGGCGAGCATCTCGATCCGCTCATCAGCGCCCTTTACGCTACGCCGCTCGTCGCCCTCTCGCCGATCCTGATCCTGGCGCTCGGTATCGGGCCGGTGTCAAAGGTCGCGATCGTCTTCATGCTCGCCGTCTTTCCCATCCTCATCAACACGAATGCCGGCATCAAATCGGTCGACGAGCACCTGATCGAGGCGGCGCGATCATTCGCGGCGACCCGGTTCGACGTTTTCTATCGCGTCCTGCTGCCCTCGGCGCTGCCTTTCATCATTGCCGGATTCCGCCTGGGTATTGGACGCGGACTGATCGGAATCTTCATCGGCGAAATGTTCGGCGCACAGGAAGGCTTGGGCTACCTGATTTCGCTCTCGGCGCAGACGTTCGATATACCCGGCATGTTCGTGGGCGTGCTGGTCCTGGCGACGGCCGGCGTGCTCTGCACCGCAATGTTCCAAAACATCGAGCGCCGGATTGCTCCGTGGCGGCATTTCGATCTGAAGGCTTGAGGTCGAGTGCCCGATGCAATTGAAACTCGAAGCCATCGCGATCAGCAAGCAGTTCGCCAATAACGACGCCGAGATTCTGCCGGTGCTCGAAGAGGTCTCATTGCAGGTCAAGCCGTGCGAATTCGTCAGCATCGTCGGCGCGAGCGGGTGCGGAAAGACCACCTTTCTGCGCATCCTCGATGGGCTGATACCGCCCACGTCCGGCGGGTTGCTCATCGATGGACGCGAGGTCACCGCTCCGGATCACACCCGCGGATTCGTGTTTCAGAACGATTCGCTGTGGCCCTGGCGAACCGCCATGGGGAACGTGCTATTCGGTCTGCAGATTCAGCACCGGCCCCGCCGCGAGGCGAAGGAGATTGCGCAGAAGCTCATCGACTTGGTCGGGCTCAAAGGCTTCGAATCCCACTATCCTCATCAACTCTCGGGAGGGATGCGGCAACGGATAAATATTGCGCGTGCGCTTGCGATCAGCCCGGACGTCTTGCTCATGGACGAGCCCTTCGCATCGCTGGATGCGCAGACGCGGGAGGTCATGCAGCTCGAGCTTGTTCGCATCTGCGACGCGGAACGCAAGACGGTCGTGTTCGTCACGCATCAGATCGAGGAGGCCGTTTTCCTGTCTGACAGGATTGTCGTGTTTGCGGCCCGTCCGGGACGCGTGAAGGAGATCCTCGACATCGAACTTCCGCGTCCACGGCGGTTTGCAATCAAGCGCTCACGCGAATTCATCGACTATGTCGACCGCGTATGGCACCTGCTGGAAGTAGAAGTGTTCAAGTCGTCCAACGTGCGGAGACCGCATTGATGTACCGTGTCCGCACGGCAAGCGCGCTCGGTGGCATCGATGGTCCGCGCAATTATTGGAAGCGAACCATCATGAAAGAATTGCGCACAATGCCGGCAGCCTGTGCCGCTTTGATTGCCGCAATTTCTCTCATGGCCACTGCGTCCGCCCAGGATGCCGAAACCTTCACCATCAGGATCGGAACAGCCTATCCTGGGATCGAGTCGATGCCGGTCTACGTGGCGCGGCAAAACGGCTATTTCCGCGAGGAGCACCTGTCGGTCGACCTGACCTATCTTGCAACCGGCGACAAGATCGCGTTTGCGCTCCTGGGCGGCTCGGTCGACATCGCCCGTTACACCCCGGACTGGTTCATCCGCGCCGTAGAGAAAGGCGGCAGCAAGCTCATGCTCGTGCTGGGAAGCGGCAACAGCCTGATCTTCAGCCTGCTCGTCCCGAACGCGGTCAAGGGCTACGCCGACTTGAAGGGAGGACGCATCGGAGTGAGCGCCATCGCGGCGGCCGATACCTCGGTGATAATAAAGATGTTCGCCGCGCACGGCCTCGTCAAAGGCAGCTATAGTCTGATTCAGGCGGGATCCAGCCCGGAGCGTGCCGCTGCGCTGCGGGCGGGCTCGCTCGCGGCGACCTTGATCACCCCGCCGCACGACCAACGCATCATCGACGAAGGCGGCTTCAAGCGGCTCGATCGGAGCACCGACGTCATCCCGCGCTATGCCTGGGGGTCCGAGGCGGTGCGCGAGGAGTGGGCGTCCGCCAACGCGCCGAAGCTGGTCGCCTACATCCGCGCCTGGATCAAGGGCTTTCGTTTTCTGCACGACCCCGGCAACAAGGAAGCCGTGATCCAACTCCTGGCGCGCGAGGCCAAGATCGACGAGCACTACGCGCGCGGCATGTACGACCTGTACTATGGACCGGATGCCGTCCCGGTTGAAAAGGACGGCAAGCCCGATCTGGTCGGCTACCAGGTGATGCTCAACGACATGGTCGATCGAGGCATGATCGGCGCGCCGGCACCGAGCCCGGAAAAATTCGTTGATTGGACTTATTGGGAAAAGGCAAAAAGCGCCCTCAATTGACAGCACGTCGGCTCGGATTTCCGCTCTCCGTGCTGTTTACGATTTATTCTCGACCTGCTATTGCGCTTCGGATTAAGCACGCCACGTAACCAATGCATAGCAAGCCTGTGGCTTGCTATGCGCGCTGCCCAAAAAACGGCGACGAACCGTCTCTCCGCTCCGCCCCAATTGGCAGCATGATGCCACAGAAGCGCGGGCGTTGCGCTCGACTCCCTCAAAATAGCAAGGACACCATTATGCCTAAGGATATGCACCAGAAGGCCGCGGAACATCATGAGCAGACAGCGAAAGCTCATCGGACGGCCGCGCAGCAGCACGGAAGCAACGATCATGTGAGTGCGAAGCAGCAATCAGCTCAAGCGGCTGAAAAGTCGAAAGCGGCTCACGAGCATTCGACGCAGGCTAACAACAAGAGCCAACAGCAAAAGTAATTTGATGGCTGCGCAACAGGTGGCCTCGACTGGCTCGCTAGTCGGGGCCGCCCTTTTTTGCTCGAACTACAAGGACGCGTTCTGATCGCTATCGGGCTGTTTGCGACAACCGGTGTCGTCTATGCAGCCTGCATGTTCTGCTGAGAGATCGGCAGAGCTAAGGTTCATCAGTCTGCGCAGCAGGCGACATCAATTCTAGGCAACCAGAGGTGGCCCGGTTCGTGCCGGTGTTGAGCGCGTCAACAACCGGCTGAGCTTCCGGGAATTTCCATTTGCCGTTCAGAATTTCGGCGCGCGGGCGGCTTCAGGCAGCTCTCTTCGAATTGTTCACCGATCAATCACTCGGGCGGAGACATTACGGACCACTACATCCGCGACAACGCGCTTGGCTGCTGGATGCCCAGAGCTCTGATACTGTCGTGTGTGCCAAGCCGACTCCTTTGCCGCGACTGACACACCGAAGAGACCGACTGCGTGGCTGGGGTGAGAGGACTCGAATTCTGGCTGATGCGGTCTTGCATCAATGTATCCGGCTTCCGATTGGAGCGTGTTGCTCCGAGCCATCATGGATATCAGCGCGCCTGCGATCTCATTAGCGGACAGGCCTCGAACGGGCCGTTTGGGTCACCAATGTTCGCATGGCCGGTAAGACCGATCCTCCATCGTCGTCTTATCCTCTCGCAGACCTCGGCGGGTAAAGGTGTTGGTTACGTTATCAATAGTCTCCTTGCTTCGCGCTGTTCCTTTGTTCGCGCCTTGCGGCCGTTCCTTCGTCCCGGCCTGCGATCAGCGAAGGCGCGCCGCGGTCGCCGCCGCCGGCCGACGTGACAGGCCCGGGGGTTAAAACGACTCCGTGGCTGGGCAAGTAGGACTCAGTCGGCGGTGCCGTGCGGCGATATCGGTCATGAAGTCCTCGAAATGAGACTGGAAGCCGAAGCAAAGCGGCCCTGAGTGACGGCCGTGTGACGGGCTGACTGAAGATTCTTCGGTTTGGCAAGGGGTGGGACAACAGCAATGCGCAGATGCCTGCAAACGCGGGAAAGCAGCGCGATCTTGATTGTGCCTGTTTCGTGCGTCTTTTGATTGGACGAAATCGGTCGGCGTCTCCGCGCTCGCCTGATCACTGACGACGCCAAATCTTCGCAGCGCCAGAGCAGCTTCATGCCTCTGCGAGCCGAGCCGCCCGCGTACCGTATGTCAATTATATCGGCTATGTGATGTATGTCGGACATCGTGACTTTCGACGGGGCTAGACGACCCGTGGTGGTCATAGCAGACTTACGCTACTGAGTGGGCGGCACGTAGCAGCGTGGCCGCTCGCAATCCGCGCGGGCAGCGCCGCAACCCATTCCGCTTAACCGCTGCGCGCAAAGCCTTGCTGGGTCGAACCGGAGATCAGGCCATGAAGATGAATGGGACGAGTATGCTCATCGGGGTGACGGTTGCTCTCGGCGTAAGCCTGCTTGCGATATCAACCTCGGAGGCGCAAAGGGCTACTGGCGTATCACGCGTCGGCTGGCTGGAAGTTTGTGGTCCGGCTCCCCGCCGTCCCCATTTTGATATTTTCCGGCGTCGCCTCGGGGAACTGGGCTACGTCGAGGGAAAAAACCTTCTTATCGAGCAGCGATTTGCAGATTGCCATTACGACCGGATGCCGGGTTTAGCGACCGAACTCGCACAGATGCCCGTCGATGTTTTGTTCACCATGGGCACGAGGGCATCACGAATAGTCGCTGAAACCGTGAAGACTACACCGGTTGTCGTTTACTCGTGCGACCCATTCGAGCACGTCACAAGCCTCGCGCGGGGTCGTGGAAACCTGACAGGTGTTACATGCATGACAACGGAACTCAGCCCGAAGCGCCTTGAACTCCTCCACGAGGCGGTTCCCACGGCCTCGCGGGTGATGTTTCTACATGACCCGCAAGCTGCTCCCAACGCGTGGAAGCTGAGCCAGGAGGCCGCACCGGGTCTCGGTATCACATTGCAGCAGGCTCCGGTGGGAGCCGCCGAAGACCTGCTACCTGAACTCAAGGTGATCGAGAAGGAACGTCCTGACGCCTTGTTCGTGTATCCCGATGTCGTTCTGAGTTCTTATCCCCGGCCTCAGCAACTCGCTGAGTTTGCCATCAAGGCCCACTTACCGATGATGAATGCGTTCCGTTTCTTCGCAGATGCTGGGGGTCTGATGACCTACGGCGCTACCGCCTCCGAGATTTATACGAGCGCGGCTGAGCAGGTCGCAAAGGTGCTAGGTGGTGCTCGGCCGAGTGAGTTGCCGCTGCGAGAGGCAACACGGTTCGAGTTGGTCATCAACAACTGGACCGCGAAGACGCTCGGGCTCACAATCCCGCCATCGCTGCTGGTGCGAGCCGACGACGTGATCGAGGCAGCACCTCCATTTGCGACCCAATAGTGCTTTTGCGGCACATTGCAGGCCCAGTTCGGGCAGCAGGTTCAGGCCCGATTGGCACTTCGTGATCATCGTCTTCGCACCACTTGCGCGACCGACTCCGTGGCTGACGATGTAGTTAGGTGCGTCATGCACCAGTGCCGTTCGCTCGCGGAATAAACAGCGCCGCTCGATTATGCCGGCGTGGTTGGTCCGGATCAGACCACGTCCTGGTTTGCAAGGCGGGCAGCCGTCGCAAGGGCGGTCCAACACAGCGCTACGCTTGCCGCGGCGACTCCGACAGGTGGGAGCCAGCAGTTGCATCTCGTTCGGGGGCACCCGGATTGATCGCGCTATCGCCCAAGAGGTTTTGGATCGACTGCAACCACTCGGCATCGAGGGGTGATTGGCGGCTCTGTCTCGTGTTGAGCAATCTGTCCCTCTAGCGCGCGAACCATGGCCAGTCTCTCGTTCCAACGCCGTTCCAGCTCGCCGGCGACCAGCCGGTTGTCAGGATCCACTTGGTCATATTGGCGATGCGCCCGAGTGGCCTCGAACCGTGCCTGCTCAAGCGCATTCTCGAGCTGTCGCCTCTTCTCCAAGTCATCTTCCTCGTGAGCATTCATGGCCGCTAGGGCAGCCACCGGAGCCTTCCTGTTGGCGGCGCGGTCTGAAAGGGAGCGGCGCTAATTTGGCTTGCAAGTTGGAGCGTTATCGCCCCATCGGATTGTAGCCGCTCCGGCCCATCGGCTGATAGCCCGGCCTCGTGACCGTCGTTACCGTGGTTTGATTGCCAGCCGAGTCGCGCCTCGTCTCGGAAGTGGTCGTTCGACCGAAGCCCGATCCCATCGGCAGATAGCCTGGCCTCGTCTCCGTCGTTACGGTGGTTTGATTGCCAGCCGAATCGCTCGTCGTCTTGGAAGTGGTCGTTCGGCCGGACGGAAAGGTTTCGGTATTTGTGACAGTTTGCGCCATTGCCTCGCCGGCAAGCAACATCGCTGTCATAGTTGCCACAGCTTTCCACATTGAAAAATCTCCACGCAGGGGCATTTAGGTCCGACTTTTAACAAGCGACAGTTGCATAATCCTGCCAAGCTTCTTGAAACTTTGCGCGGTCGAATTCACTCGTCCGAAAGGGTGGCACCATGCGTTGGCAACCCGGCGACGACAGCTTTTTCACACGCGACGATTCCGGTGCGACCGATCGAATACGGACTCATCGCCGCTGGCATCCATTGCGATTATTGCCGTGGTCGCAAGCCACCTACGTTTCAGAGCCATAGGCAGTCGGATATGGATGGCAAGGATCGGGTACACGGATTGCAGCGGTCTGACCGCCGTTCAACTGCCGGAGAAAGGACCCACGACGTTAGGCACGCCACGCGAATTCGGTAGATATTTCAGCCAACTAGCCAAAACGACGTTTGCAGGTTCGAATCCTCTCACCCCAGGCAGAGAGTATACCTGATACGCAGCCTTCAGCCCCGGCTGAATCAACAAGACCAGCGAAACGTTCGCCCAATATCGGAGGACGCCTTGACCACTTCGGAGTGCATCTTTTGCAAGATCGTTGCCGGAACCGCGGAGTGTCAAGAACTCTATCGCGACGAGGCCACCGTCGCCTTCATGGACATCCATCCCGCTAATGAGGGCCATTGCCTCGTAATCCCGCAGGCCCACTTTGCCACCGTGTTCGAGATGCCGCCCGAAGGTTTTGCTGCCGTTGGCGCAACTGTCGCCAAATTGGCTCGCGCGGTGAACGACGCGCTGCAGCCAGGCGGACTGAGCCTGATACAAGCAAACGGTGAACTCGCGGGCCAGACAGTGCCGCATGTCCATGTGCATGTCCTGCCGCGGCGGGCAGGCGACGATCTTCCGATCAACTGGGATCGCAACCGTGTCGCCGATCCGGCGCAGGCAGATCCTGTCCAGCTCGCTGCTGTGGCCCGACGAATCCGCGCGCGCGGCTCGCGGGATGATTTCCTCCGTTGCGCTGACTTCCGTTTTGGACGAACTCATCCCGGCGTTCGAGAAGGCCTCGGGCAACAAACTGAACATCGGCTATGGCCTGGCTGCCGAACTGAAAAAGCGCATTCTGGACGGCGAGATGGCCGACGTCATCATCGACACTGCAGTCTCCCCACCATCTTGGCTGAAGATACCGTCAGTCATCTAACTCGCACGGATCTGATCAGGTTCGAGTAGAGCCAAAGCTTCCTAGCGGCTGGGAGACATTGGAACCATGGGAACGGGAACAGGATCGCCCAATCCAGTTATTCCATGCGCATCGGATTGCGTAATACACTGAACGGCTGAAGTATTCCCTCTCGCGCGCTCGCACTCTCCCATTGTGTCGTATACGCATTTTGCGCCAGTCGGAGTCTGGAGGCAGAACGGTGCGTTGCCCGTCTCGGCGGCGGCGTTCTGCAGCAGCACAGAGAGCGCTATAATTGCAGAAGCGACAATGGTTTTCATGGAATGGCCTCGGGTTGCCCTGCTCGCTCAAACCACATCATGCAGCCAAGGTTCCTTTTCGCTGCACCCCATTTCGTATGTCGGTAAGGGAGTGATTAACAGCTGCCGGCTAGCGCGCCCCGGGGGGCGATCACCGTATGCGCTTTCGCGAGTTCGCCTATCAGGGGCCGCTCGTGATTACGCTGGTATTTGGTCTCGCCCAATACGGCCTCAACCTATCCTGTCGGAATCCTGTCCCGACTTTTCCGCAACGTTCACCAGCATCGCTTTTGACGACAGCAGCTTGCGGTGGCTTGAGATCAACACCTGATTGCCGACCTCGAAGGACCTCCCTTCATCTCTCGTACAGTTGCGGAGCGCCGTTTGGACCGGCGATACGCGAGGCACAAGACCCATTCCAGACGTCAGCCGCTTTGATTCCTGGATGGCTCATACCGCCGCGACGGAAGTCGACTGAGACCCAATTTCATCCCGGTTCGAACCCTTTGGCTTTCAACCGGGGCGCGGCCTCGGGCCCTGTGAGGAACTTGATGAGCGAATTCGCGGCCTCGGGCGATTTGCTGGCGGCCCCGATTGCCGCAGCGAAAACGGTCGTGCTCGCGAGGTCGCCCGGCAATGGACCGAGCAATTGCGCACCGGCAACCGGCACGATTTCCGAACCCTGCGCGATTCCGAGTTCTGCCTCACCCCTGGCGACAACCTCTGGGGCCTGAGCGCCCGGCACAAGTATGGTTTTCCCTTTCATCGGCTCCGCTATGTTGAGACGATCGAGGACGCGAGCAAAATGCACACCGCTCACGCCCCCTTTAGCAGGGTCGGCATAGACGATCGATCGGGCGTTCAGGAGAGTATGCTTGAAGGCGTCAACCGAGCTGATATCCGGCTTTGGAGCGCCGCTGCGTGCAGCCACCGACACCGGGGTTCCCGCCACGTTCACGACGCTGTTCGCCAAAAACTTGTTCTGCTTTTGGACCTCATCCATCATAGGCCGCGTCAGGATGATGACGTCGGCCATCTCGCCGTCGAGAATGCGCTTTTTCAGTTCGGCAGCCAGGCCATAGCCGATGTTCAGTTTGTTGCCCGAGGCCTTCTCGAACGCCGGGATGAGTTCGTCCAAAACGGAAGTCAGCGCAACGGAGGACAGCACCTTCAAATCGGCTGCATGAGCCATCTCCGCTGGCGAGAGCAATGCACTGACAGCGATGACAGCAGTTCCTAGAATGAGAGAGCGCATGGTTTTCTCCGGCTGGACGGGGCTAGTAGACCGCGATTACAGCCAATG
>Ga0210402_10001831_pt1 | contig 21423 bp, 15 predicted proteins | sample IncBWC7MmetaG_FD_161055 | JGI IMG/M metagenome (GOLD analysis project Ga0210402, IMG submission 161055) | Forest soil microbial communities from Barre Woods Harvard Forest LTER site, Petersham, Massachusetts, United States - Inc-BW-C-7-M | ecosystem: Environmental > Terrestrial > Soil >... | reverse complement strand
GTGGGAGGAGAAATGGTCTACTACGGGTTCACTTGGTGGTTGTATCCGCTGAGCGGGAACTTTGCCTGGATGGCGTTCGGAACCGGTGGCCAGTCACTGATGGTACTTCCCCAGCAAAATCTGATCGTGGTGTTCACTGGCTGGGAGCTCCATGAGGAACCGGACGACGAGGTCCTGCTGAACCGGTTGCTGCCCGCCCTAAAGGCCGCAGAGTGTGGAGCATCGGCTCACCTGAACTAGCCGTGCCGCGTAATCGTCGAGAAGATGACCCTTGGCAGGGGTTAATGAGCACAATCGTTTCAAACGTGAAAGGGCCTGATTTGAACACTGACCGAGCCCGTTATAATCACGCCGATGGCCAGCGACACCTTTCTCGCGTGGGCGAACCGGACCGTGCTTCGCCCCGGCCGCGAAGAGCCTTACCTCTCGATCCAGGACATCGTTGTCTTCGTCCGCGATCTGGAAGTGAGTAAGCCCTTCTACCTGCAACAATTGGGCTTCGAACTCCTCACCGAACAACGCCTTCCCACCGGCGAACGCTGGATCGAAGTGGCGCCTCCCGACGGTAGCGCGAATCTCGCGCTGGTCGAACCTAAGCCCGACGCGCCCGAATACCAACTGATTGGCGGCTACCGCTGGGTTCTGTTCATGACCGAAGATGTCAACGCCAAGTACAAAGCATGGAGCGAACGCGGCGTTCGTTTCACAACTGCTCCGGAGACGCCGGGGTGGGGCGGCACCTATGCGCGTTTCGAGGATCCGGACGGCAATGCGTTTGGCCTGGAAGGCTTCGATGAGGTGAAGCAGAGCCTGGAGTCGCGCCGGCAGGCGCACGCCGCGAAACTCGAATCCGAACGCCGCATCGCCCAGGAAATGGAGATAGCGCGGCAGGTACAGGCGCGGTTGTTTCCGCAGATTCAGCCGGAGTTGAAATCGGTCGAGTATGCCGGAATGTGCGTGCAGGCGCGCCAGGTCGGCGGGGATTATTTCGATTTCCTGAATCTCGGGCCGCAGCGGCTGGGGTTGATCATCGGCGATGTTTCCGGCAAGGGGATTGCCGCCGCTCTGCTCATGGCGAATCTGCAGGCAAGCTTCCGAAGTCAGTCGACGCTGGCCTTCGATCAGCCCGAAGCGTTGCTCCGATCCGTGAATCGCCTGTTCTATGACAATACCGGCGACAGTGCCTATGCCTCGCTCTTGTTTGCCGATTACGACGAAGCCGCGGGACGATTGCGCTACGTCAATTGCGGCCATTTGTCCGGCCTCTTGCTAAGAAGCGACGGCAAGGTGGATCGGCTCGAGTCCACCGGCACGCTGCTCGGATTGTTCCGAGAGTGGAATTGCTCGATGTGCGAGCAGGAGCTTTTTCCCGGGGACGTGCTCGCGCTTTACACGGATGGGATCACCGAAGCCAGTAACGAGCAAGGAGAGGAATTTGGGGAGCGCTGCCTGCTTGAATCGCTTCAGCAACATCGGGACCTGCCGTGTCAGGCTTTGTTGACCGCAATCGTGGACGGTGTACGGCGATTCAGTTTTCAGGAGCAGCACGACGACATCACGGCGATCGTCGCGAAGTTCAAGGCGACTTCGCCAAAGAAAGCATTAGCAGGTTCCTGAATTGCAGTTCTAGTGTGGGACTGTTGTAACACCGCGATTCAGTCATCGCGCCACGGCGAGGGTTTAAGGCATGAATTCGCCACCTGAACAGTTGAGTGATTTGCGTTGAAAAAGATCCGCTCGGGAATGTCTGCGTTATGATCTTCAAAAAGTGATGACTCAGCTTCAAACTCCGCGTCTCGTTTTGCGTCCGTTAATGCTGGCAGACGCACAACAGACGCAGTTTCTGTTTCCACATTGGGAGATCGTTCGCTATCTCTCGAATGTCGTTCCCTGGCCCTATCCACCGGACGGGGCCTATACGCACTATCGCGATGCGGCCCTTCCAGCGATGGAGCGCGGAGATGCATGGCATTGGACCCTCAGGCTTAAGACTGACCCAGAGCGGCTCATCGGCAGCATAAATCTGAGAAAAGGGGAGGACACCAATCGTGGATTTTGGCTTGGCTTGACTTGGCATCGGCAAGGCCTGATGACTGAAGCTTGCGAAGCTGTCACAGACTTTTGGTTCAACACTCTCAAGTTCCCCGTGTTACGGGTTACAAAAGCGGTTGCGAACGTCGCATCCAGCCGAATCTCCGAAAAGAGTGGTATGCGTATTGTCGGGATGGAAGAGCGTGACTATGTTTCCGGGCGTCTACCGACCGAAGTCTGGGAGATCACCGCCGATGAATGGAACGCTCGGAGCAAACGCACAATCGAATGACTGTCGAAATGTCCCCACTGCGCTCAGCATGGTCCTGCGCTGGGCACAGTTACGGCGCATGTATGAGAGAAAGGAATAATCAAGAAAGCGTGACAGAAAGCAATGTTCATGATTGACGAACCGATTCTTTGTGGGTCGTGCAGGCGAAGAAGCGCGGTAGTCAGTCAAACGTTCAGGTTTTGATTCTTTCCGCGAGAAGTTTCTCAAACTCCGGCTCGCCGTGAAGAGACTGCAGGTCGGGATCAATCTTAATGAAGATATACCATCGGTATCCGTTCTGGATCGCCAGCTGCAGTTGCTCGATAGCCTCATGGTTCCGATGGTTTAAGCTGAGAACATCGGCATATGAGTCATGCTTGCTGGGATCAAGCGCCATGCCTTTGCGTGCCCAGGTCATTGCGCTTTCAGGCTGCCCGAGCCGCGAGAGCGCATCCGCCAGGGAAAAGGCCGTATTGGCGTCCTTTGGGTTTTTCTTCCAGCGATCCTCTATTTCTTGACGGTAACGCTCGAATGTCTCGCGTGCTTTTTCTTGATCTCCCATTGCCTCATAGATGACGCCCATGCCATACCACGGAGAAGGGTCTGAGGGGTCGATCTTCAGAATAGGTTCGAGCGCCTGGAGTGCCTGCGGATAGTGGCCTTGCAAGCGCCGGGCATGCGACAAGCGATAGCGGGAAAGCGTGCTCTGCGGATTAAACATCACCGCCTTTTCGAATGCCGCCTCGGCCTGCGCCCATTCCCCCTTGCCAAGCAGTGCCCACCCCATGCAGTCGTGTCCAAAGGCCCAATGAGAATCAACCTGGAGCCCCTGCTGGCAGGTTTCCAGCGCTGATTTCGCATCTCCTAGTTGGTAGAGCTGGACCGCGGCCAAGTTAAGGTAGCCAGGGAGGAACCGTGGGTCCACGCGTATGGATTCCTTCGCCGCTGCGATGGACTCGTCGTACCTGCCCAGGAGGCTGTAGTCCCACGCCAGGCTCGCATAGGCCGCGACATTCCCTGGATAGATGGCGAGCAACGCTTTGTAGTAACCCGCGGCCTTCTCCCGGTCATTCTCCACCCACTGCGCATGATAGGCCAGGATCGTATACCGCTCTTTATCCGTCAGACTGGAAACGTGTAGCACCGCCTGGCTGAGCAGATTTCTGCCTACCTGGGCGTCGAACTGGGGTACGCTGTTGCCCGCCAGAGTCACGTGCAGGTTGCCCAACTGGCCCATCGCCGCCGTGAAGTTCGGATCGATACGCAGAGCGTTTTCGAACAGGGTCTTGGCTTCTTGTACCTGGCCCACATTTCTCTTCTCCACGCCCAGCGAGTACTGCTTCAGCGCCTCCAGTGAAGGCGTGGTCGCGGCGGCCAGCGGTTTGCTTTCGGATATTTTCTGAATCGAGTCTCCTAGGTCCCGGCGCAAGTTCGCTGCCAGCTCATCCACTGCGTCCAGAACTTTCCGTTTGCTCTTGGCGCCCGAGATTTCTGTCTTTATGTCCTTTCCCGAAGCGACCGCCCGAATGCGGGCTGACAGACGGTAGTTGCCCCCGACTTCGGCGATGGTGGGCACGATCACAGCCTTGATCCCCTCACGCTCCGCAATTTCCAGAGCCAGTGTTTCGTCAATGTGTTCGACGTCGGCCTTCTCCATGCGCACCAGCGTTTCCCTCATACGCCCACGCGAATACACGTTGGTGACGCTGGACTGATCCAAACTGGTAGCGAGCGCGGTGGTCAGGGAGCGGTCGAACACAGGATCACCGGTCAGGTTCTCAAAATCGGCCACCACAATCTTGTCAAACTCTGCGGCGGTCACGGGTCGCCGCGATTTCCATCCCGCCCAGACCGTCGCCGCCACTGCGAGCACGCCGACGGTGACGATAACGAGGGCGTAGTATGGCCAACCTCGGTTTGAGGCGGGCGTCGTTTTCCCGGTGATGGGTAATACCAGTGATTCCTCGATCACCACGCGAGTGTGTTCGCGCACGCCTTGAACGAGCGTGCCCGCGGGTTGTTCGAGTGGAGACACATCGGCGGGGGATATGACCTGCACGACAGTTGCGAACTGGTAACCGCGGCCCGGGACGGTGTCGATAAGGTCGGAGCGGTCCCCCAAGGCCTTGCGCAGCCAGGAGATGTGCTGGGCTAGATTGCTTTCTTCGACAAACGAGTCAGGCCAAACCGCTTTGAGCAGTTCCCCCTTGGTTACGACCCGGCCCGGGTTGGCTACCAGGTAGGCAAGAACTTCAAAGGCCTTGGGCGTGACCACCAGCGGCGCACCCTTGCGCAGACAGGTCCGCGTGCAAGGATCAAGTTCGAATTCACCAAAACGATACAAGTCTCCCGCGGATGGCAGCATGGCAGGCATTCATATTTATTCAAGATAATTCACTCACATCTTCAAGACAGCGAAATCCTCCCGTTGTTCTACTGGCCTCTCAAGGGGGACCGCAAACCATGTCAATGTTGAGCATTAGGAACCTCTGCGAAAAAATCTTGGGCCCCATTTTACTCTCGCCGAAAAAGCGTGGGGAAGAAAAAGACGCGAAAGTGACGATCCATCGGCGTATTGAAGTGACGGTGGAAAGAGAGACGATATCGGTGATTGTGCCGGGCCGGCCAGCGTCGGGGGATCAAACAGCAAGCAGGGAGAGCGATGAGGGAGATTTTGAAGGCAGCCGACTGGAACTGTCGTCGCCACAGTTGCCGGGCGAAGCTGCAGATTCTGGCCGGACTGAGCATTCCAAGACGAGCCGATCGGAATAACGATCGAAATCTGAGTTTCTGCGAAGTGCGGTTGGGCCAACCCCATCTACAAGTAATACAAGGACTTAACGAGCTTCAAATATTTTCAAAACAATTCATTCAGAGATTCAAGACGACCAGTGGCCACGCGTGCTCTAGTGGCCCTGGCCGGAAGCGGATCGTGAGGCGGTACAAATGAAAGGCCACACTGTGCAGGCACCGCGATCGATCCCCGGCAAAATTCGGCCCGGTTTAGGTAAGAGCCTCAAAACACTGAGGCGGATCCAATCCGGGCTTCAATTTCAAGGAGACTCTATGAAACGCATCCAATACTCCCGACTTCTCAAGTCCATCGCCTTCACCCTGTTTGTTGCCGGACTGGCCGCAGCCCAAGCTCCCGCTGTGGCAATGCGCCCAGCGACGGTTCCAGCGGAGTTTGTCGTCACGCCGTTCGGCTACTTCCATCCCAGCTGCGTCAGCCACCTCGCCAAGGGTGACGTTTTGCGGGATGACGAAGGCGTCATCCAGCGCGCGAACGGAACCTATGAAACCATCCAGGAATGCGGCTATCCGCACTTCGAAGCCGACGGAACAAAAGTAGTCGGGGATGTTCAGCCCTCCGGGGACGGGAAGTCTGAGCCGCCCTACATCGGCCATTCCTGGATTGACTATGCGAGCATCCACACGAGTGCCAACTATGGCCAAATCTATTCGGAGTGGGATGTCCCCCCGGCGCCGACCAACAGCGATGGCCAGACCTTATACTTCTTCAACGGTCTGGAGCAGTACACCGGTGATGTCACGATCGTTCAGCCTGTCTTGGGGTGGAACTCCGATTACTCAAATGCGTGGGGCATTGCCAGTTGGAATTGCTGCAAGAAGGGCACTGTCCAGGAGGCTTCGCCGGCGCCGGTCAATTCCGGAGATCAGCTCGAAGGCTACGTCTTCAATAACTGCACGGCGGGAACCAAGAAATGCGGCTCGTGGGACATCGTTCTCTATGATCAGCAAAATGGAAACTTCTCCCAGCTGATCAAGACCTCAAATTTTGGGCAGACCTTCAATTGGGCCTTTGGCGGCGTCCTGGAGGTTTATCGCATCAGCAACTGCGGAGATTACCCTGGCGCCGAGCACTCTGGCAACAGTGGCAGAATCAGTTTTTACAACCAGCAAGTCTTAAACGACAATTTTGACGTCATCACTCCGGCCTGGACCGTAACCAATTTAGCTGGGAGTTTGACGCCAAAATGCAACTACGGTGGATCGTTGCCGAAACAGGTAATTCTCAACTTTTGATCCAGCTGCATCCAGGGGTGGGGCATCCGGACGCTCCACCCTCCACGCAAACTGAAAGTGTCGGCGCAAACTAGGATCGGTGACGCAACCGACTGCACCCAATTACTGATTGCGAGTGTTGAGTGTGAAGTTGCGGACCTGCTGCACGGTCGAGACCTAAGACGGGGCACTACCGAATTAGCAGCTTCATTGTTGGCGAAAAACCCACTTCACTCATGTTCCCGAAATTGCGCCCGTAAGAAGGATTATCGGAAACATGCCGTAAGACCTCGCGAGCCTCGCCAGTTAAGCCGACGCAGGACGCAGCCTCAACTTTACGATGCCGGGTTAGTTTCCGGCAGGTTGGACAGTCGCTTTGCTTCTTCCCCGTCCTGCGCTTCCAAACAGCAGATCAAAGAGCGGCAAAAACACGTTATAGCGGCTGTTAGGAATGTCATGGTGGCTCATGTGATAAGCACGAGCAAACCGAAGTCCGGGAGGGAGCCACCCGTTCCTGTGAATACGCCAATGAATCTCCTCCGTCACAATCAGGTAGACAGTCCAACCTATGAAGACGCCGGAAAGAATTCCCCACAGGCCCAGCCGGGAAGCCACCAGAAATGCTGGCACGCCGTTGATCACATACAAGAGAAGAATGTTGAGTGGGGAGCTGATGAGCGCCACGTGTTCTGCTTCCTCGGGGGTACCGATCTGTGCATGGTGCTCGTGATGTCCGTTTCCGAGTGGGCTGCGAGGCCGGTGCAGCAGCCAGCGATGGTAGACGTATTCGAACGCATCACCCCAGATCAGACCGACGATGAGGCCAAGAAGCCAACGCTCCCAACTGGCAGCCGAATAAGAATAGAAAATCAGCAGCGCCGCAGGGGCAGTCCCGCACAAAAGCGCAGCAATTGCGTTCTTCCGCTTCTTGTCACGTCCATGCCGGATCGCGAGCTCCGTCAATTCCGTGGTTGTCGGCACAGGTCGGTCCTATCGAACTATTATAGGTCGGAGTCTTGCATGTCGGCTGCCCTTCTCAAGGCCCAACACGACACTACTTTGCGGTGACGGAGCCAGTTCATTGGTGCGATACTGCTCACCAGCAATTTTGTCTTGCGGGTTTTGGACCAATGCCATCGGCCAGTCGCAAGCGAGAATCTGGCAAGGAGCGTGAGTCTTGAAAAAATCTTTCACAAGAGCGGCAGCATGTCTGGTGACGCTGATGCAAATCGCTGCAGTGTTCATGGGGATAGGTGCGATTCCAGCTCGCGCTCAGCAAGCGGTTTCCGAACAGCCGGATAAGTACACGTGGCTGGAGGACATTTACGGCGAGCGGCAACTGGCTTGGGTGAAGGCAGAAAATGCGCAAACGGCTGCGGTGCTGGAGAAGGATAGTCACTTCGCGCCACTGGAAGCAGAGGCGCTGAAGGTGCTGGAGTCTCCGGACCGGCTGGCAGACCCGGAGTTTCGCAACGGCGCCGTCTACAACACTTGGCGCGATGCGGAACATGTGCGGGGAATCGTTCGTCGCACGTCGCTCAGGAACTATCTGACTGCGGAGCCGAAGTGGGAGACGCTGCTGGACTACGATGCGCTTTCCAAAGCTGATAAGCAGAGCTGGGTGGGGGAGGGGCTGGTATGCCTGCATCCGGATGATGAGCTTTGCCTGGTAGCGCTGTCGGCGGGAGGCGAGGATGCAATAATGCTGCGCGAGATGAACCTGAAGACGGGCAAGTTCGTGGACGGTGGCTTTATGCTGCCACGCGGTAAGCAAGACGTGGAGTGGGTGGATAAGGACACGCTGCTGATTGCGCGTGATTGGGGTGCGGGGACGATGAGCGAGGCCGGCTACCCGGTCACCGTAAGGAGGTGGAGGCGCGGCCAGCCGCTGGAGAGTGCCGAGGAGGTGTTTCGCGGAAGCACCAAGGACAACGGATATGGCGACGGTCCCCTCGTGTTCATGGATGGACAAGGCCACCAAGCTGTTATGGTGTTGCGGAATCTGAGCACCTTTGCGCATGAGCACTACCTGTTGTTGCCCGGTGGAGCCAAGAAGCTGGCCCTGCCGCTGAAGGCCAGCGTGGATGGGATGCTCGACGGTCAATTGCTGGTAACTCTCGCCGAGGATTGGACGCCCGAGGGACAAACCACGAAGATCACCCAAGGGTCGGTGGTCGCACTTGAGTTGGCGGCGGTCGAAAAGGATCCAACGCGCCTCAAACCCAGCGTGGTGTTTGCGCCGACCGCGGAAGAGTTTGAACAGTGGTTTGACACCACGAAGAATCACCTGATCCTGGCCACGCTTGAACATGTGCAGCAACGCGCATATGTCTATACGTTGGGCAGCGATGGGAATTGGACGCGGACGCGGCTTCCTGTGCCAGACAATCAGACGATCGATTCTGGAACGGCGAGCCGCACCGACGACCGTTTTTTCATGGCCCTGCAGGGTTTCTTAACGCCACCCTCGCTCTGGCTCGGCGATGCCGGGGATGGATCGTTCGCTCAGGTCAAGTCGCAGAAGCCGCAGTTTGACGCGAGCGCGGACGTGGTTGAGCAGTTGGCGGCAACCTCAAAGGATGGGACCAAGGTGCCGTACTTTGTGGTGCATCGCAAGGATATCCGCTATGACGGGTCGAACGCGACTCTGCTGACCGCCTACGGGGGCTTCCAGATCGCGAATACGCCCAGCTACTCGGCAGTAAATGGCAAGCTGTGGCTCGAGCATGGGGGCGTGTTCGTGCTTGCCAATATCCGGGGTGGCGGCGAGTTCGGTCCGGCGTGGCATGAAGCGGGTCTCAAGACGCACCGGCAACGGATTTACGACGACTTCTACGCTGTTGCCGAGGATCTGGTTACACGCAAGATCACCTCGCCGCGTAGGCTGGGGATTCGCGGCGGATCGAATGGCGGCTTGCTCATGGGCGTGGAGTTCACCCAGCACCCGGAAATGTGGAAAGCGGTGGTGATCCAAGTGCCTTTGCTCGACATGCTGGGGTTTGAACACTTGTCAGCCGGCGCGTCATGGGTGGGCGAGTATGGCTCGGTGTCGGTACCGGAGGAGCGGGCGTTCCTGGCATCGATTTCGCCTTACAACCAGCTGAAGGCGGATGTGAACTATCCGGAGCCGCTCATCTTTACGACGACGAAGGACGATCGCGTCGGGCCGGTTCATGCGCGCAAGTTTGCGGCGCGGATGGAAGAGTTTCACAAGCCGTTTTTCTACGACGAGATCACCGAGGGAGGACACGGTGCAGGCGCGGACAAGAAACAGGAGGCACGAACGGATGCCGAGTGTTTCACCTATCTGATGATGAAGCTGATGTAGTCAACTGGTCCTCGACCGGCCAGTGAGGACACGGACGGCCAACCGGAGAGCGCCGGGGTAAACCGGCATGTTGTCGGGAAGCAGTTGCGACCGAACACTCATCGTCCATGATGAAAGTTGTACGTCCAGGATAGGCTTACATAAGATTTCAACGGCACGCCGACGACTTGTTCGACCGGGGCTGGTTCTCCTGCAGCTTGTAACGTTTCGACCGTCTGACCGGTATACCCTCGGGCGATGAGCGAGTTCAAACCTAAATCCGTTTGCCCCCCGCGGAACGATCGCACCAGCGAGAGTCGAAACTCACGCACGGGAACGCCAGTGAAGCCGTCGCCCAGTGGTTTATGGCCGACTTCTTCAAACTCGCTGCGAGCTCGCATCCCAAAAGGAAGACGGTTCAGGGTGCCCGCGACATCCCAGATCAGCCGCGGGGCTTCTGGAATGTCCTGGCCGGTGATGCGGTCAACCGCTGTAGCCCGCGCCCACGACGCTTGCAACGAACCGAAGGAAAAATAGCGCCGCGCGGTGAACGTGACCGACCGCGTGAGCGACGGGCCCACGTCCTGCTGCAGGCCGGTGTCGGGATCGATGTTCGCCAGTTCCTCCGAGTTGCTGACGCGTGCCAGGGAGATGCTGAAATCGGTGCGCGCAACGTCCTTGCTGATCACCAACTGCATGCTGCGGGAACGAGCCACGACTGTGGGCCTGACTCCAACGCCCGCGCCGGGGCTGATCCGAGGATCGTTGGTGTGAAATGCTTCGCCAAAACTGAATGCGACTTTGGGCAGGAATCTCTGCCGCGGTGGCAGCAGCGTTAGAGTTCCCTTCGGCAACGTGAGTCCCGCCAGTTCCATAAAGGAATTTGCGGAAACCATCTTGTCGACGTTGTCGAAGAACACGTCTTCGTGCCGTATCCCAAGGTCGTAATGCAGAAATCGCGTGACCGCGCCGTCGATTGAAACGAACGGAGTCACGAATCCGAGCGTGAGATCGTTACTGGCAACAGGCTGAAACTCCCCGGCCAGGCTGGCGTGGTCCAGATCGAGATTGCGCGGAGCATCGCGACGCAGATCAAGTCCGGCGAGAATCGAAAAGTGCTGGCGTGGTTTGAACAGGTAAGTAACATTGCCGCCGCCGACCGTGCGGAACTCGCTCTGGCGAATCAGGCCGTCGCCAAAGTTCGAGCGCAGGTCCAGGCTGTAAGTACGAAAAAATCCCGAAAACTCCAGCGACTGGCTGCCCGTAAACCGCCAGGTATCGCTTGCGACCATGAGCGAGTTATGCGTCGTATCCGACTGGCGTGAATCGATCGTATCGCCAGGGACCGCAAATGCTGTTGGGATCAGCCCAGGGATAAACGACTTCCCGTAGTATCCGACGCCGAATAGTGTGAAGTCGTGCGCTTCGGTCTTGAAGGCGCGATAGGCGTTGAGCTTGTACTGCCGCCGATGTTCAGGCCGCTCCAGGAAACCATTGCCGAAAGACGTTTGCAGCATCACCCAGCCCAGCGTCGCGGGATTTGCGGGACCCCATCCGGTCACAAGGTCCGCATCGTGCGCGTCGGCTGTGAACTGCGTGAAGGGCAACACCTGGTCGCGCAGACCGTAGGTCACGCCGAGATTGACGGCGTGGTTGCCCTCGCGGACGTTGAAAGCCCCGCCGTCGGCTTCGACGGAAGCGACGCCGTTGGAAATCAAGACGTTGGGATCGGCATATCCGTTGCCATGGGCATTGGCGGGAAGATTATTGGGAAACAGGAAATCCCCAATCTGGAAATACTGCGCGATCGGCTCGCCGTGATCGCCAGCAACGCCGGGGGCGAAATACTGTGGCGCTTTGACTCCTCCCGACGCGGTCTCGATTGGCAGGCCCGGGATGGAAATCGGTGCACCAGGCCTACCGGGATTGGCCTCGAGCAGCTGGTCGTGAATGAAGGTACGCTGCGAAGGATCGGGGCCCATGGCATCGGGAGATGAGGCAGCAACCGTCACTTGCTCGGAGGAAATGAGATTCTGGAACTGTAAGTCCTCTTTGGTGGCGCGAGCGGGGAAGACCGCGGTCTCACGAGATAGAGCCCGGAAGCCGGGGGCCTCGGCGGCGAGCTGGTAAACTCCCGGATCGAGGGCGCGGAACTCGAAGTGCCCTTGTGCATCCGTCACGGTTTGCTCCGACGTATCGCTTGATGCTCTGCGCAGCGTAACGTGCGCTTGTGCGACTACCGCGCCATCTGGATCGCTGACAATGCCAGACACCGTTCCCGAGGGTTCGGCGCGAAGTGGAGTGGGGCACAAAATGGAAAGAAGGAGGGCAACGAAAACCACTGCCGACGTGAACGATGTTTTCATTGGGGCCTCCTCCTTTCTCTCGGTAGGTGAACTACAGGTAACGCCTACTGCTCTGTGAGTTTCAACGGGCCAAGACCGGCAAGCACAGCCCGCGCCTGTTCTGACCCGGTCGCATGCAGCGAAGCCGACTGCCGCAGGTAGCGCTCGGCCGCCGGGAGGTCCCCCAACTTCAAAGCGATCTCGCCGGCATGCGCGAACAATTTGGCATCGCGGATTCCGACTGCCAACGCTGTATCAAGCTGTTTGCGCGCTTCGGCATCCTGCCCATTGACGTGCAAGGCCCAGGCGTAGGCGTCGAGAGTGTATACGTCGTGACGCCACGCGCGCTCCTGCTCTGCGATCGCCAGTGCCTTCGCCGGTTGGTTGGCGTGGTCGGCGTAATAGAAGACCAGCTCGCGGCTGGAATTATCCTTACGCGACGATTCCGCAAGAGACTTGCTCTCGAACTCCGCGAACGCTTTCTTCGCATCGCTGGCGCGGCCCGCAAGTTCAAGAGCTACTGCCAGGTCGTACAAATTCTCCGCATGAGGCGCCGCGTTGTAGCGTTGCTGCAGTAGGACAATCGCTTCGTCGTATCTCTTCTGTGCGATGCGAACCTTCGCCAGATTCCCCAGAGCGTAGTGATAATTGGGGAATATGACGAGCGCCTGCTGCAGGATGTTTTCCGCGTCGTCAGTTTTGCCATCGATAAAACGAAGATGCCCCATCTGCGACAGGATCCATGCGCGATCTTCCGTTTCAGTGGGCACGGTCGACTGGTATGCCATGTCCATCAACTGATACGCGCCGTCCACGTCGCCAAACAGCTCGCGCAGGTAGGCTGCGCGCGTCAGCCCTGGCAAATTGCCCGGACGCAGGTTCAGCATCCACTGCGCGGCGTTTTCGGCGTCGCTGTAGTTGCCGAGCTCGGCATTGGCGTCAGTCAGGAAGCCGTACACGAGAATGTCGTCTGGCACTTTCTTGTTCAGTACCTTGGCCGCCTCCAGCGCGGCCGGAAATTCGTGGCGGCCCAACAGCAACCACACCCGGATCTTTTGGCTTTCAAAATCCGACGGCGCCAGTTCCATCGATTTCTTCAAAGCCTCCTCGGCCTGCGCATAGTACATGACGTCGGAAGTCTCGCGAGCGCGCCGCGACAGCGCAATCGCCAGATGGTTGTAGCCTGCGTACTGAGCTGGCTTGCTGGCAATTTCCTTTTGGGCCGCGGCGATGCTCTTCTCCGCCGGAGAGAGCACTGGGGTTTCAGCCACGGGAGTCTGCGTAAACGCCACGGTACTGAGACTCAACCACAAGAGCGCGACTAGTTTTTTCATAACAATCCTCGATTTCGAAGTAAAGTGTGGCCGCCGCCAGCAAGCGACAGCGGCCACTCCGGGTTAACTACGGTTAACTTACTGAACTGGGCAGGTCCCGCTCGATTGTCCGGTGCAACCCTGCTGTCCCGGCCCGATGTGGACCGAGTCACGTCCACTGTTCGCCGGCATCACGTAAGGGAACGTTGTTCCGTACCCTTCCGGATTCATTTGCACGCCGTCGCCAATCGCGGTGCCGTACTTGGTGGAGTCCACCAGGATTCCGGCCACCGCACGCGAGGCGATGTCAACTACATCGTCGATCGGCCGGCGTCCGTTCGGGAATCCAGCAATGTCGCCGGCCAGGAATCCAAGGCGCTTCTGGTTGGCAACGGGCGTGGGAGGAATTCCCGTGTTCAGGCGAAGCAGGTCAGCAACCGGGCCAGCGTCCTTTGCACCGCAGCCAGGGCAGATCGGTGGCTCGTACTGGGCCAGGATCAGCAGGTCGGTACGGGGCGCAGGAGCCACCGGAATCCCGAGCGACGCGAAAACGTGCGCCAGCAGAGGATCGAGAACGAAGTTGGCAAATTGCGCATCGTTCTTCGGGTCGTCCATGCTGAAACGGTCTTTCGATCCGGTTCCGATGATCAATTCATTGATCAGTGGGTTGCCTTCACGCTGAACCTGCTGGAAACGGCCGAGGTCCTGCTCCCGCAGCGGCGAGCGCCGCACCGTGATCTCATGCCGCGAAGTGCTGCCGTAAGTTCCAATCACGGCCTGCTTGTCGCCCGCGGGATGGATCTTCCCATCGACGGTCAGCATGGCGATGGGAACTTCCAGCACGATCGAGTTCACGTTGAAGCCCGCGACCGCATCGGGAGCATAGTTGTGAGTGTCGTCCGCATCTTCGGATGCGGGCAGCACGCCGCCCACGCCCATGCGGAAGTTGAGCGAATCAAAGGCCGCGCCCAGATCGATGAAGAACGGATCGTCCACCGTGCCCGCGAAGACGCGGATATTGTTCGGCAAGCTCTGAATGCCTTGGTTAAACAGCGATTGATAGTCGGGCATGGTCCGGGGGCCGACATTGGAAGGCACTGCGTACAAAGTCTTGCCTTCGCTGAGCAGTGTCGATTTGCCGCCCTTGACCATGGTGACGGTGTAGGTTTGGCGCAGGCTGAGGCCCTCAGAACCAGGTCCAGCCAGCGCAGTAATTGGCGGAATACCAGCAATGCCGCCCACCAATCCCGTGAACAGCCCCGGCTGGCGAATTTCCGTGCTGAAGCGGAACTGGAAGGTGACGTCTTCGATTCCGTCCTGGTTGTTGTCGATTTTCATTTCATAGAGCACGTTGGGATCGAAGGGGAAATAGTTGGGCCCGTTGGACGGTTCGAGAAATGGATCGACGTTGAGAATCATGGTGACGCGATCCGGATGGTCGTAACTGACGAAGGCGTACCAGTCAGTCACGTCCGCGGTGCGATCGAGGGCTGTGATGGGAGCCTCACGATGGCTGGATGCAAACACGTTGGCCGGAGCCAGCATGAGCAGCGCCATGACGAGGGCCACCATTGACTTCAAGTGCTTCATGGTTTTTTGCCTCTGAGATGGGATTGAAGACAGGCCCAACCGGGACTTGGCTGGTCTGCGTCGAACGCGGCGCCGCATCCGGCGCAGACCAGCGATTGTTCTGTCTACAACCCGTAGTACGGAAGCGATGGACAAATGGATTGCTTAGTGGGCAGGATTCCCAGGCGGGCTGAGAATCGGTCAAGTTCGGGCGACTCCTGAATAAAGAGCCTTCGGGTTTGCCGGTGGTCTCCGGCGTACGTTTTTCTCGGGGTATTTCGATAGTGCCTCGGACGAGGCTCGACTTACGCCAGCACGGTTATCGTTTTTCCGGATCCCCGTCTGTATGAACGGGTTCGGTTTTGCGCCGAGACTCGGCGCAACCTTGTGTGCTTCAAGTGGGAACGCCAAGCTTGGGAAGCAGCCATCGCGTCAAGAGAACGTAGGCGACTACAAGGGCGACCGCCCAAATCCAGTTTGGCATGTTTCCTCTCGGCTCCTCGGTCCAGCCAAGTTTACTCAGAAGCGCGGTCATTGGATACCAATTCGTGAATCCCGACTCCAGCAAGTACAGGCTGACCAATGCGTGAACAAATACTGGTGCGACTGCCGTTCTGTGGCCATTTTTGAGCGGCTCGGCTGGACCTTGCCCATGGCTGGCATTATTATCGTCAGCACGCTGTGAATACTTCACGAGTCGTCAATATCGAAGACCTGCGCCGGATGGCGAAACGTCGGCTTCCCAAGGCGGTATTCGACTATTTGGACGGCGGTGCTGAAGGCGAGGTCACGCTGGCGGAAAATTGCCGGGCTTTTCGCGACGTCCTGTTTCGTCCGCGCAGCGCTGTGGCCATCGGCGAGTGTAGCTTGAAGACTCACGCGCTCGGCCATGAACTTGAACTTCCCGCCATACTCGCCCCGGTTGGATACAGCCGGTTGATGCACCCCGACGGCGAAGTTGCCGCGGCGCATTCGGCTGGAGAGGCGGGCACCGGTTACATCCTCTCCACCATCTCCGGGCACAAATTGGAGGATGTGAAAGCCGGGACGAAAGGTCCGTGCTGGTATCAGTTGTACCTGCTCGGTGGCCGTGAAGCCGCTGAGGGTTCGATCGACCGCGCTCGTCGTGCGGGATTTTCTGCGCTTGTGATCACGGTAGATACGCCGGTGGCCGGACTACGAGAGCGCGATCCTCGCAATGGCATGAAAGAACTTCTGGGCTCTTCTTTGTTCGCGAAAATCCCGTTCCTGCCCAACATTCTCGCTCATCCTGGCTGGCTGACGTCATTTCTACTCGATGGAGGCGTGCCGAAGCTGGAGAACGTGGTGACTCCAGGGAAAGGCCCCATGGCACTGCTTGACGTTGGGGCCGCACTGGCGAGCGCAACCGTGACGTGGGAAGATTTGCGCTGGATCCGCGAGGTCTGGACGGGGCCGATCGTGGTGAAAGGCCTGTTAACGGGCGACGATGGCAGACGGGCGGTCGACGAAGGCGCCGCCGGAGTAGTGGTCTCGAACCATGGCGGCCGTCAACTCGACTCGGTGTTCCCAACGCTGCGAGCTCTTCCAGAAGTAGTTGCCGCCGTGAAAGGCCAGGCGGAAGTGTTCATGGATGGAGGAGTCCGCCGGGGCGCCGACATCGTGAAAGCCCTCTGCCTGGGAGCGCGCGCCGTTCTTATTGGGCGCGCCTATGCGTACGGACTTGCGGCCGCGGGCCCGGAGGGCGTGGATCGCGCTCTGCAGATTCTGCGAGCCGACGTGGAGCGCACACTGCGACTCTTGGGTTGCCCTTCAGTTGCCGCTCTCGATCGATCGTATGTCGAAGTGCCACACGCCTGGGCCGCTCATTGAGCCGCTAAAGAAGTCTCACACTTGAAGAACATCACCTTCGCGCGCGACCAATTCGTACAAAACTGGGTTGACGAAGAATCCGATAAACAACCGGGAAATCAGGCCGGCGACGATGACGATGGCAAAGGGCTTCTGGGTGTCGGAACCAATGCCCGTGGAGAGCGCGGCCGGCAGGAGCCCCAGACACGCCACCAATGCAGTCATCATAATCGGGCGAAGTCGCAGCAGCGACGCTTCCCGAGTGGCGGTGCGAATATCCAGTCCTTCCTGGCGTAGTTTGTTGATGTACGACACGAGGATCACGGCGGTCTCCACCGACACGCCGAGCAGTGCCAGCAGGCCGAGGACAGAGGAAACGCTGAATGGCGTATGTGTGAGCTTGAGCGCAATCAGCGCGCCCACCGGCTCGGTCATGATCACGCCCAACGCAATCGTGACTGGAAATTTGAAGTTTCCATAGAGCGCAAACAGAATCATGAAAATCAGAACGACGGCGAGCGGGCCAATGAAGTACATCTGCGAGCGCGCTTCCAGAAACTGGCTATATTCGCCGCCCCACAGCATGCGGTAGCCCTGCGGCAGTTTTACGACTTTATCGACTGCGGCCTGACCCTCTTGCACGGCTCGCTCCAGGTCGCGGCCTTCGATGCTGTACTGCACTCCGATGTAACGTGAGTTATTTTCGCGGTAAATAAATGACGCGCCATTTCCCTGCGTGATGCTGGCCAGCTGACTGAGAGGGATCTGCTGCCCGTCAGGCGTGCCGACCAGCAGGTTTCCGATGTCGTGCGCGCTGCTGCGGAACTGAGGTTGCATGCGGACCACCAGATCGAACAGCTTCTCTCCCTGAATCACTTGGGTGACCGCCTGCCCTCCAACTGCCGCAGAAATAACCGCTTCTACATCGGCGACGTTGATTCCATAACGCGCAATCTTGTCCCGGTCCACATCCACCAGCAGGCTGGGCTGGCCAAGTTCGCGTACCACGGTGAGTTCCGTGAAGCCGGGCACTTTGGCCAGGGCGTTCTTGATCTGGATGGCCTTATCTTGAAGCACAGTCAGATCGTCGCCATAAATTTTGACCGCCAGCGAACTCTTTAAGCCAGTCAAGGCTTCGTCCACTGCATCTTCCGCGGGCTGCGTGTAGTTAAAGATAATGCCGGGGTAGGCGATGAGTTTCTGGTTGATCGATTCGATCAGCTGCTTCTTGTCGCTGACCTCGCCGTGCCAAGCTTTATCTTTGTAGGATTTCAATCCCACATAGAACTCGCAGTTAAAAAAGCCTGTGGGATCCGTGCCATCGTCGGGGCGTCCCAGCTCTGAGCCCACCACGGTGACCTGTGGATAAGACATCAGGATGTCGCGTACCTGCGGAGCAATCTTGCTGGCTTCCTCGAAGGAAATTGTGTACGGCATGGTGGCCCGGACCCAGAGCGCGCCTTCATCGAGGTGAGGCATGAATTCCCCACCAATGAAAGGAACCAAGCACAGGCAAGCGCCAAAAATGAGGGTTGCAATCGCCAGAGTTGTCCGCGGGCGGGCCAGCGCCCAATCCAGTTGGATCGCGTACTTCTGCTTCATCCACTCATAGACTCGGTTCGGTTTCTCGCGCACGCCCCCTCTGAACCAGTACGAAGCCAGCACAGGAATCAGGGTGAGGGTCAGGATCAGCGCGCCGACCAGAGCGAAGGACATGGTCTCCGCCATGGGATGAAACAGTTTGCCGGCGGGCCCGGTCAGCGCGTAGATCGGCAGATATCCCGCAAGAATGACTGCGACCGAATAAAAGATGGGGCGGTCGACGTCTTTTGCGGCGGCCAGAATGACCTCGTCGAGTTTGTATTCCTGGCCCTCCCGCAAGGCGAGTTCGCGGTAAATATTTTCGATCATCACCACGGTGCCATCGATCACGATGCCGAAGTCGATGGCGCCGATCGAAAGCAGGTTCGCCGCTACGTCATGGGCATGCAGCACGATGAACGCAAACAACAGTGACAGTGGAATGGTGATGGCCACGATGATCGCGGCCCGAAAGCTTACCAGGAAAAAAATGAGCACGAACAGCACCAGGACCATCCCGCGGAGGAGGTTGGCCTCGACGGTGTCGGTGGTGAGATCCACCAGTTGGCTGCGATCGTAATAAGGATGGATCTTCACGTCCGGCGGCAGGACCTGGCTGTTCAGTTCTTGTGTTTTTGCTTCGACCGCCTTGAGGACGTTCTGAGTCTGTTCGCCGCGCAGCATCAGGATGACGCCTTCTACCGCGTCATCGTTTTTCTGGTACCCGAACTGACCCAGCCGGGGCGCGTGGCCGATGGTTACGTCGCCGACGTCGCGCACCCGGATGGGCACTCCTTTGTTGGCGCCGACAACAATATTTCCAATATCCTCCGTGTTGCGTACCAACCCGATGCCGCGCACGTAATAGAACTGCCCACCCTGCGAATAGAATCCTCCGCCCGCATTGGCGTTGTTGGCGGCTAGTGCCGCGGTTACCTGGGGAACGGTCAGGTGATAGCCGTAGATGCGTGCCGGGTCCAGCAGCACCTGATACTGCATGGTCGTGCCTCCGAAACCCGAGTCGTCGGCCACGCCATGAACCGATCGGTACCCGCGTTCCACGACCCAATCTTCAATCGTCTTCAGCTCCTGCGGGCTGCGATCCGGACTTTCCAGCACGTAGCGATAGACGAGGCCGCTGGGGCTGAACAGAGGCGCCAGGCTGGGAGTGACTCCTGTCGGAAGCGTGGCTTGCGCCAGCCGCTCAAAGACAATTTGCCGCGCGAAATAGTCGTCCGTGCTGTCCTCAAAGGTCAGGATTATGTCCGACAACCCGTAGAGCGAGATGGAACGCATCACCACCATCCGGGGGACGCCGTTCATCTCCAGTTCCAGAGGAAGCGAGACGAGTCGCTCGACTTCTTCTGCAGCGTGATCCGGCCACTGCGTAATGATTTCGACTTGAGGAGGAGAAAGATCGGGATAGGCGTCCACCGGCATACGCTGAAACGAAAGAATTCCGCCGACCGTGATGAACCCGGTCAGCATCAACACCAGGAACCTTTGACGCAGTGCCGCTTGGACGATTCGGTGGATCATTCAGATGTAGTGGCCACTATCCTTGAGTGAATTTGTAGCAAATGCTTTCTATTCAGCGTGACTGTTGATCAGCGCTGCAGCGAATTCGCAAACTGAACGAACAAGCTGCCATCTCCGATTACCTGGTCCCCCTGCTTCAGCCCACTCGTGATCTCGGTTTTACCGTTCAAGCTTTCACCCAGCGTCACCGTCCGTCGGCCGAACTGGTTTGCGGCCGTTTCGGCATACACAAACGGCTGGTTCTCGCTGTCGCGCAGGATCGCCGCATCCGGCAAGGCGATGGCATTTTGGAGCGTGCCGGCGTTCACCGTCGCCGTTACATACATGTCCTTCTTCAGCTTCTCGCCAGGGTTGCTGGTATCGATGCGTGCCTGCAAGGTGCGGGTGTTGGGATCGAGCGATGCGGCAACGTACGAGATGCGTCCCTTGAATTCCTGCGAATAGCTGTCCGTCTGTATCGTCACCGCGTCACCGACCCGCACATAAGGCAGGTCTTTTTGATAGATATTGACCAGCACCCACACGCTGCCAGTGTCGGAGATCATGAAACACTGCGTGGAGCCAGGCTGAATCAGCTGTCCGGCCGCTACATCCTGCTCCACGACGACTCCGCTGATCGGCGCCTTCACCGGAACCTCAAAAGAAGGCGGGCCCTGCACCAGTTCGTCGGGATCCTTAACGCCCAACACCTTCAGGGCCGCGAGCGCAGCGACCAGGTCGCCGCTGGCCTGCACTTCGGCCGATTGCGCCTGTTCCAGATTCTGTTCGGCGATCGCTTTGTGGTCGTATAGATCCTTGGCGCGGGCGTAGGCTTTTTGGGCGAGAGCGTAAGCGTCCTTAGCCTTAAGGTAATTTGTGCGCAGCTGCGAATAATCCGGGCTCGACACGAACAGCATGGGCTCGCCCTGATGCACGTGCTGTCCTGGAACCACGACGACTCTGGCAACTGGCCCACTCACCTGCGTAATGACCGGCGTGGTGCGAAAGCCGTTATAAGCGACCGCACCCGTAAGCCGCAGTGTCCGAGTCAGCGGGGCCGGCTGAACTTTCAATACCTGCACGTGCGACATCTGCTCCTGCGGAATCGTAAACAGCTCAGGATCACTAGAGCTCTTCGCGTTGGCGGCGGGAGGCGCGGATCCTTCACACCCGGCAAGTATCAGCAGGCTCACCGACACTACGGCCAGCGTCATCCAAAGTAGCCAACCGCTTTCGTTTCTTTCCTTACGCCAGTTCATGGCAGGTTCCTCGTTCCCAGCGCTTCCTTCAACTGTTCCAGTGCGGTCATATACGAGGCCAGGGCCTGGCGGTACGCCAATTGGGTTGACCGGTAACTGCGCTCCGCATCGAGAAAATCCAACAGACTGGCGGCGCCGCGCTTGTAGGCATATTCGCTGATATCGCGTGAATCCTGAGCCTGCTGGAGATATCCCGAGGTGTACAACTGCACGACTTCATCATTGCTCTTGACTGCCTCGTAGGCGTTGGCCACATCGGAAAGAACGGTATCGCTGGCTGCCTGCTGCTGTTGCTGGGCCTGAGTAAGAGCGTAACCGGTGCGTGCGATTTCTCCTTGATTGCGATTGAAGATGGGAAGCTCAAAATTCACAA
>Ga0210402_10001830_pt1 | contig 21429 bp, 20 predicted proteins | sample IncBWC7MmetaG_FD_161055 | JGI IMG/M metagenome (GOLD analysis project Ga0210402, IMG submission 161055) | Forest soil microbial communities from Barre Woods Harvard Forest LTER site, Petersham, Massachusetts, United States - Inc-BW-C-7-M | ecosystem: Environmental > Terrestrial > Soil >... | reverse complement strand
GGGCGAAACATGGAAAGGGTTCTCCTTCAAACCGAAGGAGGCGAAGAGAGAGTCGTAGCCTTTCGAAGCGCCCGCAGTGCTCACAAAACACCTGAAGATACGGCTTGGGGAAAGCAATTCTATGCGAGCGAGGTGTGCGGGGCAATCGGAAGATTACCCTAATCGAAGAACGGTACTACGGGGACGAGCGTACCAGCCCGAGCTAGTACCTCGTATTAACCTCAAAAGTAGCCATTACTAGGGCGTACTACGGCCCACATGCGAAAGGCGTGGAACTGGGGATAGCCACTGGCAGCGCCCCGAGCTTTGCGGCCTGTAATTGATTATTGACCGCGCGAAGATCTTCCTGATTGAGCTTGCGCCAGGCTTCGAGCCTCTTTTGTAACGTGACGCACCCTTCGCTGGCAGCCTGGTGGGCCGATGGGCCGGGCTTGATATCGGCGGACTCGACCATGACGAAGTAACGCGAGATGTCGCGATTCAGCGGTCCGATCCCAGGGGCTTCCGATGAACCTTCACCGATTTCGGTGGCGCTTTTCTGGAACTTTGTCAGCGCATCGAGCAGATCTTTTGCTTCGGGGTTGTTCTTCAATGCGGACTGGCGCTGAGTGATGGCGGTGCGCAGCGCGTCAAATTCGTTGTAGGTGTTATAGCTGGCGGCCATGGCGGCGGCGATGGAGTTTGCCAAGTTCCACTGGTCGGCCAAATCCGCTGCGGAAGCATGCACACGCGGGTCGAGAACCACATCCAGCTTCTGCTGATATTTCTTACCGTCAACTGTGAGCACTGCTTCGTAGGTTCCGGGGACGATCAAAGCACCGGGCGGCTGCTGGCGCGGCGTTTGGCCGGGAATCGAGTGATCGGGCAGGGTGTATTCAACGTAGTCGAGCTTGCCGCCAAAGTAGCCGTAAGTGAGCGTGAGCGGATCTTCGCCGCGCAAATCCCAAACGAAACGATGCAGCCCCGGCGCGGTATCAAGAACCGCCGGCGGTGCGAACCAATAATCAGGAGCGTTGCCAACAAGTCCGTTCGAAGCGGGCGGCTTGCTGGAGTAATGGCGCAGGCGATTCCCTTTCGAATCGAGTATATCGAGCGTAATTTCAGATTTGGTGGCGGACTTCAGCGAATAGTAGAGAAGTGCGCCATCGGGAGGATTTTCGGAAGCGGGAACTTCCGGCGAGAGCGGAGTTTCCCCGTGGTTGTCCCAGCGAACGCGCATCGCGGTTTGCGTCTTGAAGAAATGCACTGGCGCAGCCCCGAGCTTTGCATCGAGCTCGCGTAGAGGAGAAATGTCGTCGAGTATCCACAAGCCACGGCCGAAGGTGGCGGCAACCAGATCGTCACCGTGAATTGCAAAATCGTTGACCGGAGTGGCGGGGAGATTGAGCTGCAGGGTTTGCCAATGGTCGCCGTCATCGAAAGAAAGATAGGCGCTGGTTTGGGTTCCTACGAAGAGCAAACCTTTGCGCTTGGGATCTTCGCGCAACGCGGCAGCCTGTGCATCCTCGGGCAAGCCGTTGACGATCTTAACCCAGGTCTTTCCGGCGTCGTGGGTGCGGAAGAGATATGGATGGTCGTCGCGGCGCACGGTAACCACGGCGTACGCGGTGTTGGCATCGTGCGGAGAAGCTTCGACCAAGCGGATGTCGCTGCCCTTGGGCAAGTCCGGCGGAGTTACGTCCTGCCAGTTGCCGGCGCGGAAAAGTTGAACCAAGCCGTTGGACATCCCGACCCAGATCATTCCTGATTCCACGGGAGATGGAGCGATAGAGTGAATAGAGCCGCCGCGCGCGAACTGCGCCGCGTCCTTGTCGTTGGCGTCAGCGAATTCCTCATCATCGGGATCGGGCGAATGGCCGTTGGCCGGTTTCTTGGCTTCGGCGGGATGCTGCGGTGAGGAGCCGAGGTCCGGGCTGACGACACTCCAGGTCAGCGCGCCATCGGAAGTTTTCAGCAAGAATTGCGAACCGTAATAGAGCGTGTGCGGATCGCGCGGATCATAGACCAGCGGCGTTTCCCAGACCGTTTTGTAATTCGCTGGCGGAACAAACACGGTGGCGAGCTGGCCGGTGGCGCGGTCGAGCCGAAAAACCGTGCCGAACCAGCCGATCGAATAGACGATATTCGAATTGAGGGGATCAGGCGCGATATAACCGCTTTCGAAGCCGCCGCTGGAGAACCAGTCGCGGTAGTTGATTGCGCCGTAATCGCTGCGATTGGGCACGACGATGGTGCCGCTGTCCTGCTGCGCGGCGTAAGCGTGATAGGGAAATTGGTTGTCGGTGGTGACGTGATAGAGCTGGCCGGTAGGCTGGTTGTACCAGTCGGTCCAGGTTTCGCCGCCGTTGACGCTGATGATCGCGCCTTGATCGGTGCCGAGAATCATGCGATTCGAACCGTCAGGAGCAATCCACAAAACGTGATGATCTTCGCCGCTCGGCGCGCCGCGAAACGCGAAGAACGTTTTGCCGCCGTCGTTCGAACGATAGGTGCAGGTTTGTTCGACGTAAACGATCTGCGGATGATTGGGGTCAATAAAGACGCGGCTGAAATACCAACTGCCGAGGATGCGTGGATCCTTGGTGGATTGCTGCCAGGTGGCGCCGCCGTCGTTCGAACGGAACAAGCCCTGATTCATGATCGCAAGTACGCCACGGCCAGCGGTTCCGGGGATTACCGCGAGGCCGATGCGCCCTCGACCCTTTTCGGGCAGGCCGCCGGTACCGGTTTGTTTCCAGCTGGAGCCTTCGTCGAGCGAAACGAAAATGCGTGAGTCGCCGGGTTGATCGCGTTCGCCGGGCGGCGGGTTCAACGCGGCGTAGAGAATTCGGGCGTCGTCGGCAGCAGCAGAAATATCGGCTACGCCGGAGTTCGCATCAGTGTCGGAAAGAGTCTTTGTCCAGGACTTGCCGCCATCGGTTGATTTGAAGAGGCCACGTGGTTCGGTTTTGACCGAACTTCCGAAGGAACCAACGATCACGATGTCCGGATTTTTCGGATCGACAATGATCGAGCTCAGAAAATGTTCTTCGACAAGTCCTGCGCTGGACCAGGTTGCTCCGGCATCGGTGGACTTGAAAACGCCGTGGCCTCTTCCCTGTTCGCCGGTGGCGACGTAGATGATATTGGGATTGGTCAGAGAAACGGCAATCGCGCCGATCGATGCCACATGAACGGCATCGAAGATCGGCTCCCACGTGCGGCCGTCGTCATTCGTTTTCCAGACGCCTCCATTCGGAGTGCCCGCGTAATAAATATTTGGCTGACCCGGAATGCCCACGACGGCCGTGATGCGCCCGCCCCGATGAGTACCCAGAAAACGCCAGCGCAGGCCGGAATACGCGTCAGCGCTGATTTCCTGCGCCGCTGACGGAATCGGCAGCGCGCACAGCAAGAACGCGATCGTCAAAAGAGTGGTGGATATTTTTGCGGAGTTTGAGCGGACGGGTATGGCTTCGCGGCAATCAGTCACTAGTTTCTCCAGGGCAGACAGTCTACTACGGCTTGCGCGGTCGCGTGACGTCATCTCCGGTGATTAGACGCGCGCCGCGGCTGAAGGTCAGAAACTGGATGCCCCATTGAATAAAAACGAGAATGCGCGATTGAAATTCGACGATGTAAATCAAGTGGATGAAAAGCCAGATCAGCCACGCGGGCCAGCCCGAAATATGAAAGCCGAAAATATTGGCGACGGCTGCTGCTCGGCCGATGACCGCCATGTCGCCTTTATTAAAATAGTAAAACGGCGGAAGCTCGGGCTTTTTTTCGAGGCGCGCGCGAATCACCTTTGCGGCGTACGCACCGCCCTGCATCGCGACTTGGGCGACGCCGGGCAGCGACTTGCCGTCTTTATCAATGGAAAGCGCCAGGTCGCCAACCACGAAAATATTCGGGAAATTGGGGATAGTAAGCTGCGGAGTAACTTGAATGCGTCCGCTGCGATCGGTCGGCGCCCCGGTGCGTTCGGCGAGGGTGCGGCCAAATTTATTGGTGGTGACGCCGCCCGCCCACAGCACAGTTCTTGCCGGCATGGTTTCGATGGCGCCGCCGCGTTCGAACGTCACGCCTTCGCTGTCTACCTGCGTGACTTTCACGCCCTTCAATACTTTGACGCCGAGCCGCTCGACCAACTGCTCCGCTTTTTGGGAAAGGTCTTCGGGATACGCGGTCAGAACCCGCGGGCCGCCTTCCATCAGCAGGATTTGCGCTTCGGTGGGATTGATGCGGCGGAAATCGTGTTTAAGCGTTTCGTTGGCGATTTCGGCCAGTGCGCCAGCAAGTTCCATACCTGTCGCGCCGGCGCCCACGATAACAAAGGCCAGCCAAGCACGTGCCTCTTCTTCGGTGGCTGCGCGCTCCGCGCATTCGAACGCCAGCAGAATTTTGTGACGGATGGCGGTAGCTTCCTCAATCGTTTTCAAGCTCGGCGCGGCTTCGCGCCAGGAGTCATTCCCGTAATAGGAAGTTTTCGAGCCGGTAGCCACGATCAGCGAGTCGTATTCGAATTCGCCACCGTCGCACAACTTCAAACGATGGTTTTGCGGATCGATGTCATCCGCCTCGCCCAGCAGCACTTCGGTGTTTTTCTGGCGGCGCAGCACGCTGCGCAGCGGCGCGGCGATTTCACCTGGAGAGAGTGACCCGGTAGCGACCTGGTACAAGAGCGGCTGGAAAAGATGAAAGTTGCGGCGGTCAAATAAGGTGAGTTGAACGGGAGCGCGCTTCAGCGCCTGCGCCGCTGCCAACCCGCCAAAACCGCCGCCAAGGATGACCACGCGATGGGGATTTTCCGCCATGAGTTCTCCCAAGAAAACTAGCGCCACATCACTAGCATCATAGTATTTTTTGAAGGGCGCTGCTGCCTCGGCGGTTTTACGGAGCTTACGAAACTTATGGTCGTTTCGATCTTGAACGTGCTGGAAGCGCTGGCGTTCTCGGCGTTCGTGGCGCTCTATATGTGGCGCTGGCAACAAGCCAGTCCAAAGAGCTGGATTGTGTTTCCGGTCTGGCTGCTGGTGAGTTTTGCGCTTCACCGCGACACGCCTAAGACCATTGGATGGCGCGCCGATAATTTGAAGGAGGCGACGCGGCGTGCGGCTCCGATATTTCTGCTTTTCAGCCTGGCGATTGTAATTTTCGGTTTGGCATTGGGAGCGTGGCATCGCACGCCTGCGCACTTTCTTGTGCCCAAACGGTTTGTGGGCTATTTCGCATTTTGCCTGTTGCAACAGATCGGACTGCAGTCGCTGACCATGAACCGCCTGCTGGCGGGACTGAAGAATCCCGAGGTCGCGGCTTTTGTGAGTGGATTGTTATTTGCTGCTCTGCACTGGCCCAATCCGGTGCTGGTACCGCTGACGTTCATCGGAGGGACGGTGATGTGCTGGCTGTTCGCGCGGGAGCGCAACATTATTCCGCTGGTAATCGGCCAATCGATTTTGGGAGGGCTCGTCTGGTGGGCGTTTCCGCTCGCGTGGCATCACTCAATGCGTGTGGGGCCAGGCTACTATACTTACGTTCCGAAGTGACTCTTCTCCGCGTATCTCTGCGTACTCCGCGTCTCTGCGTTATCCTCTTCTTTCTCTTCTCTTTCTGCGCTTAAGCCCAAACGCCTGGAATCACACATGCGCAGCGTGGGCATTTCCCTTCCTTGAGCAGATTCTCCTCGACCTTGTGCCAAGATCGACGAATCACGCGCAGATGGCACTGCGGACAGAACGTAGATCCCGAGTCAGTGACGATATTCCCTTCATAGACGTAATGCAGCCCAGCTTCCAGTGCGATTCGTCGTGCGCGGTGCAATGTTTCGGGTGGCGTCGGCGGCTTATTCTGCAATTTGAAGTCAGGATGAAACGCCGTGAAGTGAAGCGGCACATCCGGACCAAGATTGTCCAAAATCCAGCCAGCCAGTTTCTTCGTTTCCTCGGGATCGTCGTTCAAATCAGGAATCATCAGGTTGGTGATTTCGAACCACACAGGCGTTTCGTTCTTGAGGAGCAGAAGTGTGTCGAGGACCGGCTGCACGTGAGTCAGCGTGATTTTGCCGTAGAAATTTTCGGTAAAGGCTTTCAAGTCCACATTGGCGGCATCAATGTGGTCGTAGACATCGTGAAATGCTTCGCGGGTGATGTAGCCGTTGGTGACCATGACGGTTTTGAGCCCGTGGGACTTTGCGGCGCGGCAAATGTCAATGACGTACTCGCCCCATATGGTCGGCTCGTTGTAAGTGAAAGCCAGCGAATCGCAACCATATCGCAAGGCTAGTTGCGGAACCTCTTCTGGGGGAACATCGCGGGCATTCACCTGATCCTGGCGGGATTTGGAAATGTCCCAGTTCTGGCAAAAGAAGCACCCCATGTTGCAGCCCGCGGTGCCCATGCTGAAGACGCGGGTGCCCGGTAGAAAATGATTGAGCGGCTTTTTTTCGATTGGATCAACTTGCAGTGCTGCGGGTGCACCGTAACCGAGGCTGTAAAGCTTGCCGCCACGATTGACGCGAATGAAGCAGAAGCCCGACTGGCCTTCGCCGATGTGGCAGTGCCGCGGACACAGGTAACAGTGAACGCGGCCGTCAGGGTCGCGCTCCCACCATTGCGCTTCGTGCAGCGAGGCGGTTGCGGCGACGGTCGGAAGAGTGGTCATGCGTCCTCGCGATGGCAATGCCCGTACGCGAAGTCCTGAATGCAGTATAACTCCGGGGAACGGCGCGGAGGGAGCAACGTTCGGAATTAGCTATTCGAGCGAGCGCGGGATTGCACGCGGCGGCGCTCGGCAGCCCAGTCCACAAAATTCTGCATGTTGTGGCGATATTTCCAGAGAACTCGCAAAAATTGTGTAGCGGAGAGGCCGTCCGATTCCTTACCGAGAAACGTCTCAAGACGCCAACGAAGATACGGGCTGTCCCATGGATGCAGGCGGTAACCACGCGCCGCAATCCAGTAGTAGGTCAAGGCATTCCACATCGTCTATAGGTTATGCCGTCATTCCGAGCGAAGCGAGGAATCTCTCTTCGATTCCACCGTGCCGCGTCGGCTCGCTCAGCTCATCGGCGCCGACAAGTGCTCATGCACCAGCAACCAACTCGGCCCGCGGCGCTCCCAGATGCCAGTGTAGCGGATTTCCGATTCGGTGGTCTTGCCGTCCTTGAAGGTGAGTGACAGGTGCATCGGAACAGTCGTCCAGGCGATGATGCCGCGCCGCGTAACTTTCAGTTCTTTTCCGGCGGTCAGCTTCCCTGCCGTAATGTTGTCGAACAAATTCTTCTGTACGCCGGTGTGGTATTCATTCCAGCTGCGATACGAAAACGGCGCGACATCGTAAAAAACCAAGCCATCTTCCTTGGCATAGAATTTCGCTGGATTGTCGGGATTTCCCGTGCTCCAGGCAGCGCAATAATCGTCGATCAGCTTGCGAAAAGTGGCTTCCTGCGTGGCCTTTTGCTGGGCGTGCGCGCCAACGAATGTGAGCGAACCGCCGAACAATGCCAGCACAACATAACAAACCCAGCGCAAACGATGCACACGGACATAGACCGGGTGAGTGGGACTAAGACTCATCTTCAGTTTCTCCTGAGAGGAAGAAGCACCTGAACTCGCGACCGTGCCCGATAAAGTAGTGGCAAAGCCTTGGTTTTGCAAGCGATATCCGGCAGCCACGAAAAATAATGCCGAAGGCCACTGCCGGGCCGGCGACGGCTAATCCACACGCCGAAGGCATTCCGCCATTCGCCGGTAAGCCGGGGGCACCTGCCGAATTGCAGGTGCCAGACAGCTTCGGCGCCTTTATTCTGGGGTCGCCCGCAAGGAATAGCGGGTGCGGAGGCGGCAATGGTTGCGGTCATGAAGGGCCATACGGCGCGGAGGCGGAAAGCTGGAAGAGTATTGCTGGCGATTGGCGGTGCTGCACTGTTCTTGCAATTGTGGGCGTTGTGGCTGGAAGCAGGTGCGGCATGGAATTCCGGCGCAGCGGAATCTTTAGGCTGGATGAGCGCGCTCGGCATGGCGATGCTGCAGATCGTGGACTTCATCGCATGGAACCCCAACGGGATTTTGCTGAGCCTGACCAAGGTCCTGCTATTATGCTGGCCGATGGCGGTGATGATTGCGGGCGTTGGATTGTCTCGTAGCGCAAATTGAGGATTTTCGTGGAAGCGAACAGTTGAGGAGTTTCGCGGCAGCGAACACTTGAGGAGATGATGGAAAACGACGCGGACAAATTCAAGCGCGACCTCGAAGAGGAGATCAAATCTCGCGTATACACTCGCGCCGAGGAGAAGCGTCAGCGCCGACTCAATAAAATGAGGAACCGGGGCCCTTACGCCGGGCTGATTCCGGGTGCAATCATCCTGGCCATCGGCACCATCTTTTTGTTGAATAATCTGGGCTACGTCCAGGCGCGCCATTTGTTGGACTTCTGGCCAGTGTTACTGATCCTGGCAGGACTGTTCAAACTCGCGGATCCCTGCCGCCGCGCGTGGGGCGTCATTCTCGTCTTCTTTGGCGTGATGCTGCTTCTGGATCAATTAGGGATCCGCCATTTTGGGTGGGGCGCGCTTTGGCCGTTGGCACTGATTGCGGTCGGTGGCGTCGCAATGTGGAGCGCCATTCAGGCTCGTAAACTTGCTGACGGGTTGCACGTAGATGCCGGCGATCCGCGCACCACACTGAATGAAAGCGCGATCTTTGGCGGGATTGAAAAGCGCTTGAACGGAAAAGAATTTCGCGGCGGACAGTTGCACGCCATGTTCGGCGGAATCGAAATTGACATGCGCGACGCGGACATCGCGGAAAACGAAGCAGTGCTCCACGCAAATGCGATTTTTGGCGGAATCGAATTGCGGGTGCCGGACACCTGGTATGTTGCCGCGCGCGGGCAGGGCGTTTTTGGCGGATTCACGGATTCGACCAAGTACAACGGACCGGTTGACCCGGAAAAACCAAGGAAAACCCTGATCGTCATGGGCATGGCAGTGTTCGGGGGCGTGGAGATTCGCAACTGAGGCTGCGATGAGCGACACCTCGACTCGCCGAAAATCCTACCTGGGCAGAGTGAATAAATTTGTCTGGGTGCCTGTGGCGCTGGTGCTGATTCCCGCGCTGGCGATTGTCGGAAAACTGTCCTGGCTCTCAGGCATTTTGCTTGGGGCGCCGCTGGCCCTGATTTCGCTATTCATTCCGGTCGAGGCCGGATACATCTGCCGTTTTACACCACTCGACAAAGCGCAGATTTGGCGGCTTACCCTGACCCACTTCGCGGCCGCACTGGTGCTCAGCTATTTGTGGATGCTGATCGCCAAACCGTATTCGCGAGCGCTGGCGTATATTCCGCAATTCCATGGACTGGATCAGCAATTTGCACCCGACCAGTGGATCGTGTTTGTCACCGGATTTCTGTTGTATGTGGTTTCCATCGCATTTCACTATGTGGCCATGGCCCAGGCGGCCGCGCGAGCCGTGGAAATCCAGGCGATGGAAACGCATGTGCTGGCGAGGGATGCTGAGCTGCGCGCCTTGCGGGCGCAGATCAACCCGCATTTCCTCTTCAACAGTTTGAATTCCATCAGCGCGTTGACCAGCATCGACGGCGGGCGCGCCCGCGAGATGTGCCTGCTGCTGGCGGATTTTTTGCGGCTGACCTTGGGCATGGGGGAAAAGACGGTAATTCTTTTTTCTGACGAACTGGCCTTGCTGGAAAAATTCCTCGCGATCGAAAAAGTTCGCTTTGGCGAGCGGCTGCGCATGGAACAAAATATTTCGGACGAAACCAAGCGCTGCCTGATTCCGGCGCTGCTGCTGCAACCGTTGCTGGAAAATGCCGTAAGCCACGGGATTGCTTCGATGGCCGACGGCGGCGTGATTCGCATGGAGGCTCGGGTGCAGGATGCGCGGCTGGCGATTGTGGTGGAGAATGACCGGGACGAAGAAGCGCCTTCGCGGCGAAGAAATGGCGTGGGATTGAAAAACGTGCGCAGCCGGCTGGAAGCGCGCTACGGAAAAGAAGCGACGTTCCGCGCCGAAGCCGAAGAGGACAAGTATCGGGTAAGCATGTCGTTCCCCGCGGAATACGAGCGAGTCGAATCTGGGGTACAACCGTGAGCAAGACACCGGCGAAAAAATTGCGAACCTTGGTGGTGGATGACGAGGAATTGGCCCGCTTGGTTCTGCGCGAACTGCTTGGCGCGCATCCGGAAGTTGAAGTCGTCGCCGAATGCCGCAACGGGCTGGAAGCGGTGAAAGCAGTCGCCGAGCACAAGCCGGACCTGCTTTTTCTCGATGTGCAAATGCCCAAGCTCACTGGCTTCGATGTGCTGGAATTGATTGGTCCCGATGTACCGGTAATATTCGTGACTGCTTACGACGAATACGCCATGAAGGCGTTCGACGTTCATGCCGTGGACTACTTGCTGAAGCCAGTCGGCAAACAGCGGCTCGCAACGGCACTGCAGCGCGTGACCTCCCGAGCGGAAGAAAAACTTCCTTCCGCTGCCGATCTTGCCGCTGCGGCACGCCCTGCGGGTCAGTACGTGGAACGGCTGGTGGTGAAAGACGGAACGCGAGTCACGCTAATTCCAGTTGGGAAACTCGATTATGCGGAAGCGCAGGATGACTACGTGGCGCTGGCAAGCGAAGGGAAAAAACATCTGAAGCAACAAACCATCGCCAGCCTGGAAGCGGCACTCGACCCGAAATCATTTGTGCGGATTCATCGCTCCTACGTGGTGAATCTGGAGCGCGTGACCAGGATCGAGCCGTACGGGAAGGAAAGCCGGCTGGCCATCTTATCGAATGGAGCCAAACTGCCAGTGAGCCGCGCTGGTTACACGCGATTGCAGGCATTGCTTAACGAGAGAAGTTGAATCGTTATCAGATGCTGGAAACGGAACCGGAGAAAGCTCGCCGGCGGATGAGCCAGCTTTCTCCGGTCCAGTAGCGAGTCAAGCTTGCACCGAATGGCTTATGAAGCCAAGCGACGCCGAGCCAAACCGAGCAACGAAAGGAATCCGCTTCCCAGCAGCACCAGAGAAGACGGCTCGGGAGTGCCAGTGCTAACTCCAGTCACTCCGAAGTTCGTCAGTGAAGCCGGTTCCTCCAAGCTAAACCAAGCGGTCGAGCCGTTGGCCAAGCCTCCGGTGAAATGCACCGTTCCATCGTTGCCGTCAACGATGGTAAAACTGGTGTTTGGACCTTCGTAGCCTGACGGACCGAATGGACCGGTCGAGAGGCAGCCGTGGGTACCACCAGTCAAATCAACCGTGCAACCGACTCCAGGTTCGCCAGCGCCGTCGCCGTCGAAGCCGAAGATGTTCGCACCGCTCAGCGTAATGCTGTTAAGGGTACTGCCACTGTTATTTACAACTCCGACCAATTGGTCCTCAACTCCATCGTAAGCGTTCGGATCGCCAAGAGTAGTGTTGACGGTCGAGCCTCCGCTGAAGGTGATAGTGAGGTTGCATCCGGATGCGTAGCCAATGGCAGGGCACGCGTCCGCACGCGATTGAGTCGGAAATGCCAGAACCAGCAAAGCCAGTCCGGCGACGAGTAGAATAGACTTTCGCATTATCTTGGGATACCTCCGTTAACGATCTAGAGATAGGGACTTGATCCGCCTGCGACACTTACCGCTTGCCACGACTAGAGCAAGCCAATGACCAACGAGAACCCGCTGAAAAGAAAGATGTTACGAGTACCTTTGCGAACCTATGTGCAGGACATTCCCCTTGTGTCGCAATCAAGGTGTGCACAAACAAAGACGCATCGAGTAATTGAGTTAGTACTATGAATAGGAGTACTGCTGCAGAAAACTAGCCGCAAGTGCCGTCAGGAGGCTCGTTTGGCGACAATCAGCGTGATGTCATCGTGTTGTTCCTGAGGGCTAAACGACCGCAAATCGGCCACGATTGAGGTCAGAAGGGGGCCGGGCGACAAGTGGCGATGACGGCGCAGCGACTCCACAAGCCGGTCTTCCCCGAATTCTTCAAGATCCTGATCCATGGATTCGGTTACGCCATCGGTATATAGCGCCAACAGATCGCCGCGACGCATAGAGGACTCGCCGACAGCGCACTCCCACGTCTTGAAAATACCGAGAACGGTGGAAGTGGATTCAAGGCGGTCGACTGAACCATCGCGGCGCAACAGCAACGCGCACAAGTGTCCGCAGTTGACATAGCGCAGGAATCCAGACGAATCGTCATAATCACAAAAAAATAGTGTAGCGAACGCACCGTCCGGAGTGTTGTCGCAAAACAACCGGTTTACCTTCTGAAACAGGCGCTGCGGCTGTTCCAAAGCGAGCGCGAACTGGCTGCGCAGATTCGCCTGCAAATTTGCCATTAAAAGCGCTGCGGCAATTCCCTTTCCCGCAACGTCTGCGATGACGAATCCGAGACGATCGGGGCCGAGGGTCAAGAAGTCGTAATAATCGCCACCTACTGCACGCGCCGGGATGCAAGTCCCCGCATATTCCAGCGATTTCAATGCCGGCATGGTTTGCGGAAATAGCCGGGCCTGTACTTGCGTGGCGATGGCGAATTCCTGGCTGACCCTGCGCTCGAGTTCGAGCTTTTCAGCGGCCACCCGGCGTTCGGCTTCAACGGCATGAGTCAGTTCGTCGAAGCTGACCAGCGAGAAAGTGTTGCCGTCAACATCGCGGAAACGCACGGAGACGCTGCCCCAGATCGGCGTTTCCGTTCCAAGTAGTTTGTTACCGGATTGCGGCGCTGCCGACGTAGCGGCGGAATCCGCGGAGGGTGGGACGTATTTAATCCGCCGCAAGCGCGGAGTGCCAATGAAGCGCACTCCGTTCCTGGACCACTGTTGAAATTTGGCGGCGACATCGGAAGTGACGAGCACCACTTGCGTGGACCGGCCAATCAGTTTGTACTCGGCAGTGTTGGTCTTGGGGGCGACGATAGCAAAAATCGTGGTGCCGTCGGGCGGCGAAACCGCCACCCAGCGTTCCCCGGATTGCAGGCGGGTGTCAATCACCAGTCGAAATCCAAGTTGCTCAACGTAGAACTGCAGGCTGCGATCTACGTCGCGTACGAATATGCGTACCGCGTGTACGCTCAGGAAAGGATCCGCAGGAACTGGTGGGAGGCCACTCATGTTCGGAATTATAGGATGAACGATGACAATCGTTCAGACTTTTGCGGAAGGAAATAAAAAACTGAAACCTGCCCGCCGCAACCAAGCCGGCGCTACGACAGGCGGCGAACCCAGATGCGCGAGGTAGCGGGTTTGCCCAAGTGCAGTGTGCGGCCGGAAGAACGTAGTGTCAGCGTTTCGTCGTACTCGCGGCGGGCGATGGAGACTTGCGTGCCCGGATGGAGATGCAGGCCATCGAGGAATTCCAGGAATTTCCCGTCCTTCTCGTACACGCAAATAATTTCGGCGCGTTCGTTGGCTTGCAGGTCGGAGAGCAGCACCGCGCCCTGTTTGCGCAGTTGCGCGAACCCGCCGCGCAGTGGAACTCCGTGCGGGCACGATTTTTTGTCGGCGAAGCGCTTTAGGAGAAGTGCTTCGACCTCGGGAGAGATGGCGTGTTCCAGACGCTCGGCCTCATCGTGGGCTTTGGACCACGGCAGACCGATGACGTCGGTGAGCAGCATTTCGGCGAGCTGATGACGAAGGGCCATGCGTTCGGCAACGCCGCGCCCCTTGCGGGTAAGATCGATGTGGCCATCGCGCGAGACCGAGACCAGATCGTCGCGGCGCATGCGTTTAACGGCCGCGGTGACCGCCGGTGGCGTGACATCGAGTTCTTCGGCCAGGCGCGCGCTGATCGGCGGCTGGCCTTCTTCAAGAAGCTCCCAGATAGCTTTGAGGTAGTCTTCCTGGGAGACGCTGGTTTTTGTGCGCATCAGTTTGTATGAATCCCGCGGCAGCAGACAGAATAACCGTTTTGCGCGAAAAAAGTACGGCGACTGTAGCGCAGGGCGAATGCCCTGCGGTTTTTTCTTTGCACCAGACAGGCTATGTACGCGCGCGGAGCCGCGCTTTCAATACATCCATTCTTGTTCGAATATCTTCGAAGACCTGCTGATAGAACTCCGGAGTGGCGCCGTACGGATCATCAACGTCCCAGTCTTCCACCTTGTGCCATTCACCGCGCGGAAAAGTGCGCTCCTTGAGGTAGCCGCTCATATTGATCACCACATCGGCTGCTGCCCATTCGGGCTTAAGGATGGGTTTAGAAGAAAGGGTCTCGGTCGGATAACCATTTTTCGTGAGCGTTTCGAGCGTCAGTTTTTGCACGACACCGAGCGGTGAGAGTCCCGCGCTCGCGCATTCGTAGAGATCGGCTGCGTCGCGCAGCGCGATGGATTCGGCCATCGGGCTTCGGCACGAATTCCCGATGCAAATAAAGAGTACGCGAAGCTTTGCCGGCGGTTGTTGTTCGCTCGCGGTCATTGGCTGGTGTGAGTGGCGAGTGGTTCGTTGCGAGCCGCGCTGCTTTTCACCAGGTCCAGAAAATATTGGTGCACCGTTGCATCGTCGCTGAGTTCCGGATGGAAAGTAGCTGCAACGATGGTTCCCTTGCGCACCAGTGCGGGTTTCCCGGCGTATTCGGCCAGAATTTCAATGCCCGGTCCAACCCTCTCGATAATCGGGCCGCGAATGAAGACCATTTCCAGCGGCTCGGATTTGAGTTTGGACTGGCCGAAGAAAACATCGCTGGCGAGTTGGCGGCCGTAAGCGTTCCGCAAGACGGTCATGTCGAGAAGGCCGAGCGATTCTTGCGGCGGATTTTTTACGTTGGTCGCAAGCAGGATCGCGCCAGCGCAGGTGCCGAAAACCGGATGGTTGTTCGCGGCAAAGTTTTGTATAGCATCGAACAAGCCTTCCTCCTGCAGAAATTGCAGTTGCGTGGTGGATTCGCCGCCGGGAAGAATCAGCGCGTCACATTGTTCGAGATCGGCGATGGTGCGGACTTCCAGTGTTTCCGCTCCCAACGACTGAAGCATCGTGGCGTGCGCGGCAAAGTCGCCTTGGATGGCGAGGATTCCGATTTGGAGCTGTTCCACGTCCGTCATTCGTCTATCCGTAATTTCTGCCTGATATTGAAGTTGTAGTGGCCGGTCTTTAGACCGGTGATTTTCGTTCCGCTCCCGCAATCTACCAGCCGCGCGTCGAAAGCAGGTCTTTCTCCGGAATCTGGCGGACGTCCAGGCCGGGCATGGCTTCGCCAAGATCTTCGCTGGCTTCGAGCACCGCTTTCGGATCTTCGAAGTGCGTGCAGGCTTTAACCACGGCCTTTGCGCGCGCTTCCGGATCGCTGGACTTGAAAATGCCGGAACCAACAAAGACCGCTTCCGCGCCGAGGCTGCGCACCAGAGCCGCGTCCGCCGGAGTGGCAATGCCGCCCGCGGAAAAATTCGGCACAGGCAGCTTGCCAGTCTTGGCAACCTGGCGAACCAACTCAAGCGGCGCACCAAGTTCCTTGGCTTCGCGCATCAGTTCGTCGTCGCGCATGGTGGTGAGTTTTTTCATCTGGCTGACGATGGTACGCATGTGCCGAACTGCTTCAACCACGTTGCCGGAGCCGGCTTCGCCCTTGGTGCGGATCATCGCCGCGCCCTCGCCAATACGGCGAAGCGCTTCACCAAGATTGCGTGCACCGCAAACAAATGGAATGCGGAAGTCGTGCTTCCACACATGGTTTTCTTCGTCGGCGGGGGTAAGCACTTCGCTCTCGTCGATAAAGTCGACTTCCAGCGCCTGCAGCACTGCAGCTTCAGCGAAGTGGCCGATGCGCACCTTAGCCATCACCGGGATGGTGACAGTCTGCATAATTTCGCGGATCACCTTGATCGAGGCCATGCGCGCCACGCCGCCCTCTTTGCGAATGTCAGAAGGCACGCGCTCGAGCGCCATTACCGCGCAAGCGCCTGCGTTCTCAGCGATTTTGGCTTGCGCGGCGTTGGTGACGTCCATGATCACGCCGCCTTTTAACATTTCGGCCAGGCCGACCTTTACCCGCCACTCGTTGGATGCCGACCCGTTGCCGCTGCCGTTTGCTTTCTTGCTGTCCATGTTGCTCTCCTCAAAAAATAAAATTCGCGGCGAACGCATTCGCTGCGAATGCACCCGCGATGAATGTGTCATCCTGAGCCCGCTGGAAGCGGGCGAAGGATCTCAGCCGATGCAGAGCCCGGCCACTACAACAAAATCGCTACGACGCTGCTGCGACCGACTGACCTAACACTACGAAACGGCCGCGGCCGCGCGCCAACAGATTGCCTTGCGCGTCATGAATTTCGCCGACGCGGAACCGGTTGCGGCCTTTTTCGTCTTCTTGCCAGCCGGAAACGGTAATTTCCGATTCCACCGGCACCGGCTTGCGGTATTCGATATTCAGCTCGGCAGTGACCGCACGCTCGTCAACCAGCTTCGAAATTTTGCCCATTACTTCGTCCAGCAGAATCGCAATCACGCCGCCGTGCGCAAAGCCTGCGCCACCGGCATAGCGTGGGCCGAGAACAAATTTCCCGGAGGCACGCCGCGCGTCCTGATCCAATTCAAAAGTCAGTTTCATGCCGGAATCGTTCGCGCCTCCGCAACCAAAACAATTATTGGCGGGATTCGGTTCGAGAATGAGCTTAGCGGCCATGTTTTCTCAGACCAATGCCACGCGGCTGCGCTCCGCACGGCGGACACCGCGTTGCCGCTTGCGCATTTCAATTTTCAGCAGGTCCGCGAGAGTCGCCGCGCCACGCACCAATTCTTTTTCGCTCAAATTCGCGAAGCCCAGCCGCAGCGTGTTGGGCAGAGGCGACTGCACATAGAAATAGCGCCCGGGTGCGAAGAGCAATCCGCGCTCCTTGGCATGAATCAGGAGTTCGCTGGCGTCGAAGCCGAGTGGCAGCTCAAGCCACAGGCACATTCCACCTTCCGGACGCGTCCAGCGCGTTTCTTCCGGCATGTGCTTGCGCAGCGCCTCGTCCAAAACGTTGAGGCGCAACGCATAGAGTTTGCGCATCTTCGCGAGGTGCTTTGCAAAATATCCCCGCCGCAGAAACTCCGCGAGCGTGGCCTGCGCCAACTGGTCAGTATGCAGATCGGTAGTCTGTTTGACCTGCCGCAGCCGTTCGATCGCCGCCGCCGGAGCGACAATCCAGCCGACGCGCAGCCCCGGAAAGGCAACTTTCGAAAAACTGTCAATGTGAATCACCAGATTCGAGCGATCCATCTGCTTCAGTGACGGAACGCGTTCGTCGCGCGCATGCAGCCGCGCGTAAATGTGGTCTTCGACCACCGGCACTTGATGACGACCGGCCAGCTCCAACAATTTGCGGCGCGAGGCCAGCGGCATGGAGGTGCCGGTAGGATTCTGAAAATCAGGGGTGAGAATGATGAGCTTTACTCGGTTAGCAGCAAGCGTTGCTTCCAGCGCTTCGAGATCAACGCCGAGCGGTTTGCCCGGTTCAGCATGGGTGTTGATGGGAACTCCCAGGCAGCGAGCGCGCGCACCGTTGAAAATTGCGCCCGCGCCCGGATAGGTCGGATTTTCCATCACCACACAGTCGCCGGGACGGACAAAAGCTTTGCTGATCAGGTCCAGCGCTTGCTGGCAGCCGTCGGTGATTAAAAGGTTTTCGTCCTTGGCGGCGATACCGTCATGGCTCAGGAGTTCGAGCAACGCTTCTTTGAGCGGCGCGTAGCCGTCGGACGACCCGAGATTGAGCACGTCGGTGGCTTCGCGGCGCAGCACTGCATTGACGCACATTTGCAGTTCTTCAATCGGGAAATAGTCCACCGCCGGACGGGCCATCACGAAAGAAAGCGCATCGTCCGGGACACTGGCGGTGAGCCTGCTCAGGATTTCGTCGCCGCGCTCGTCGGCAAAAAGCAGCTCCCAACGCAGACCATTGCCGTTTCCGTTGCCGAGCATCGGCGGAGGCGGAGGAGTCAGCTTCAGTCCATTGCCATTGCCTTGAATGAACGTGCCGCGTCCGACGTGGCCTTGAATCAGGCCTTCGGATTCGAGCTCGGCATAAGCATTGGCGACTGTGGTGCGATGGACACCGAGGACCAGCGCGAGTTCGCGGCTGGCGGGAATGCGGTCGCCAGGCCGGAGGTCGCCGGCATGAACCAGCGCGCGCAACTGATCGCGCAGTTGGATGTACAGGGGAACGTGGCTTTCGGGCTGGAGATGTACGGGCAGCATTGTCTCTCCCAAAGCGTCAATTGTAGCAGACATTGGACTGATGCAAGAGCCAATTTGTCTTTTCGCAATTTGGCCTGGATTTGTGGGCTTCAGGGCTTTTTGAAAGCACTCAGTTTTCCGGCCGGTCGTCGGGACCGGCGGCTGGGACCGGCGCAGGCTCGGACTCTGGATCCTCAGTCTTCTGCCCTTCCCTGAGCGGGAGCGCGCAAAGCTGTGTCCAGTCTTGCTCGTCGCACTGGTAGACGGAAGTCAGCGGCAAGTCGTTTTTCCGAACGAGGTAGTCGCCGCTGGCCATGTCATCGGCCTGGTCGACGGACGTGCTCACGTAATCGTTGCCTGGCAGCGCTCGCACGCGGAACTGCAGCGACGATGGCTCGTAATTGGCAAAGCTGAAGCAGTGGCCGATGCAGGCTCGTTCGATGGAGTGGTAAATGAACTGAATTCGCCAGTCCTCGGGAGGACTGGCTACTGCGACGATTCGCGTGCCGGGAGGAAGTTCTTGCACTGCCGCTCGAGCGGTGGCTTCCATGCGATCCAGCTTGCCGGTGTCCTGATACAGAAAAACAAAAAACACCGCTGCACAAACGGCGCTGCCGTAAGCCGGCCAACGCGGGACGCGAAGGCACGCGAGAACCAGCAAACCGAATATTGCCGTCACCAGTGTAAGGCGCGAGACCAGCAAACCAATCCATCCGGCGTACAAGCCGACGCGAAAATTCTCCGGCAAGCAGTAAGTCGCGATAATTGCCAGCAGATACAGCTCAATGGCCAGGGGAAGAATCGCCGAAGGCCGCTTGTTGCGAAAAATCCAATCGTAGAGCGCGGCGAGCGCGGAGATGATCGCGACGGCGAGCACGAACCGCGAAAGCACGATGTAGCGATGCCCGAAAAGTTTGAGCTGATCCTGCCCAAGCAGGCGAAGAACTCCTTCTGCGCGCCAACTCGCCTCCAATGCATCGTGGCCGGCGAAATAGAACTTACTCAAGACTGCGACAATGACGGCGATTGCCGGAAGTCCCGAACGCACCCAGCGCGACAACGCACGCCAAAGGAGCACATAAGCGGAGAGCGTCAAGAAAAGCAAAAAACCAATTGGGTGAGCAAAAAAACCGAGTGCTACGAACGCCGCGGCTACGAACCAGTTCCCCGCCCCTCCCCGCCAAACCAACGCCAGCGCGAAGAACGCGAATCCCAGCGAGAGATAGTAATTCATGAAACCCATGTGAAAGACATAGCCGTAACTTAGAACCATCAGCAAAGGCGTTAGCCGCCAGGGCGGGCAGCCAGAAAATTCGGTCAGAAAGCTGAACGCTCCCCAGAAAAAAACCAGCACCGCGAAAGACACGACAATTTTCTCGGAGGCTGCGAATCCGAACAAATTGCCGACGTGAAGTAAGAGCAGATCGAAAAGAACGTTGTTCCACTGGCGGACGACAGTTAAGCCGGTGAGTTGATGCTGCTCGATCAGTTGTGCGAGCCAGGCGTTATAGACGTGGCTGCCAAGATCACCGGCCTGAATGTGCGTGTGCCAGAAACAAGGAATCAGCAGCAGGACGGAAACGAGAGTAACTGCAACGCCGTTGGTTCGAAGAAAGCGGCCAACCGCGGGAATGGCGAAGGCAGACGCAGGTCTGTCGGAAGAAGCAACGGGCATTCGGGTGACGGCTCCGTCAGTATTCTGCACGGGCTGTATTCTACACGGGCAGCGACAGAGCACGGTGCGGCGAGTGAAGATTCGAGTTAGCGGATGGCGTGATTTTCGCCCAAGCGCTTCAGGCGGTCGCGGAGGCGGCGCTGCAACGGCGTCGGGGTATTCGGATTAAACGCCACCAGATACCAGAGCGGCTGGCTTCGGTCCTTGCTGAGATACGTCAAAGTCGAGCCATCGGCATTGGGATGGCGCGCAACATTTTCGCGAATGGCGCCATACGGATGGCGGCCGAGGCGCTGCAAAGTCTTGGCGTTAGCGCGCGGATGTTCACTGATCAGGCGAAGCAGATAGAAGTCCTCTTCCGGCGCCTGCTTGACCAGCTTTTCCAGCATTTCGGGTTTGGCGTCGGCGCTTAGTACTAGTCCAATTTTTTCATCCCACGCAGTGTTGATTTGGTTGAGTTCGCGGGTGCGCGCGTGGATCAGTTCCTCAAGCGAGCGGCGCTCCTGCTGGGCGCGCGGCAACGGCAAGTCGGTGCCTTCGAGCGAATCAAGCACGCGCAACAGATGCTGGCGTTCGCCAAAAACAATCTGCGAAGTGCGCGTGTTGGTGGCTTTTTCTTTTTCCTTGTGTTGAACCAGATCCGAACGTCGCATGTTCACGCTGCTCCAGCCCGCTCCCCCAAGTAACTTGAAGAGGGCAAATTGAGGACGGAAAGAGTGGGAATTCCGTCAACCGAGAATTTCTTAAGACGAGAGTGATTATGTTCCGCGGAACCGGTAGGGTAAAGTTTGCAGCAGTGAGGCTGTGCCCGATGCGGCACCGTCTGGAATTAGACCGCTGAAGAGCAATCTACGTGCTGGCTCCAGGAGAGAGAAGAATGTCGGCATTTACAGAGCACAAGGACGAGCTGGAACATTACGAGCAGATGTTTGGAAAAGAGCGCGGACGGTTGGCGGTGGGGCTCGACCGGCTGACAAACGCGCTGGTGCTGGTGGGCCAGCACGGAGTCTATTGCACCAGCCAGCGCAACCCCAGGGTTCCAGCAATGGATATACGGATGATCACGCAGGAATTGGTGCACGCCAAGGAATTGCTGCAGTCGGTGATGGAAGAGATTCGCCAGGCAAAAGAGGCCGCAAAATCGTAATTATTTTTCGGCGAGGAACGGATTGCTTTGGCGCTCTTCGCCGATGGTGGTGGTCTCGCCGTGGCCGGGATAGACGACGGTTTCATCGGGAAGAGCCAAAAGTTTGTGAACCAGCGAATCCATGATTTTTTCCATCGAACCGCCCCACAAATCGGTGCGGCCAATGCTGCCCGCAAACAGCGTATCGCCGGCAAAGAGCTGCGGAGCGGGAATGCTGATTTTTCCGGCGTCCGGCGGCAGATAGAGGCACGCACTGCCCGGCGTGTGTCCGGGCGTGTGGATGACTTGCGCGCGCAGATTGCCCCATTGCAGCGTATCGCCTTCGCGCAAGAACTGGTGAACTTCGGTGAGCGGAGGCGGCTCGACTCCGAGAAACGCGGCTTGCATGTCCATCGCCTGATAGAGCGGAACGTCATCGCGATGCATCAAAACAGGAGCGCCGGTGTAGTCGTGAAGTTTT
>Ga0210402_10001829_pt1 | contig 21441 bp, 22 predicted proteins | sample IncBWC7MmetaG_FD_161055 | JGI IMG/M metagenome (GOLD analysis project Ga0210402, IMG submission 161055) | Forest soil microbial communities from Barre Woods Harvard Forest LTER site, Petersham, Massachusetts, United States - Inc-BW-C-7-M | ecosystem: Environmental > Terrestrial > Soil >... | reverse complement strand
GCGGTCATTTGAACTGTTTCTCGCCGTCGACCCGCAGCGCGGGCAAGGCTGTCTAGCCGGATGATTGTGGTCGTCGGCTAAACCTTCGCCACAACTAGAACAGGTAACTGGGAACCCCGTGCGAGCGTGTGCCCCGAGGACCTTGCATCAGCAGGCCTATTTCATTGCGCATTTCATTGCGCCCAAAAAACGTTGAAAGTATAAGTCCTTGAAAGGATGGTCGGAGTGGCAGGATTCGAACCTGCGACCCCTGCGTCCCGAACGCAGTGCTCTACCGGGCTGAGCCACACTCCGACTAAGACGGCGGCTTATAGCCTTCGGTTTTGTTCACTGCAAGAACCCGATTTCAAGGATTTTGAACCAGGTGCAAACAGCCCTGACCACGACAATTCTGGCCACAGGGGCCCCGGGCGTGGACGCCGCCGCGCGCTGCCTTGCGGGGGGCGGGCTGGTCGCGTTCCCGACCGAGACCGTCTACGGCCTCGGCGCCGACGCCACCAATCCGGCCGCGGTCGCGCGGATCTACCAGGCCAAGGGCCGGCCCGCGTTCAATCCGCTGATCGCCCATGTCGAAAACCTCGATGCGGCGCAGGCGATCGGGCGCTTCAATGCCGATGCGATCAGGCTGGCGAACGCGTTCTGGCCGGGGCCGCTGACCCTGGTCCTGCCTAAGGCGCCGGGCTGCCGGGTCGCCGAGCTCGCCACCGCCGGGCTCGAAACCGTCGCGCTGCGGGTTCCCGCCGACCCGGTGGCGCAGGCGATCCTCCATGCGTTCGCCGGGCCGGTCGTCGCTCCCTCGGCCAACCTGTCGGGCCATGTCTCACCGACCACGGCCCAGCATGTGCAAAGCGACCTTGCCGGGCGGATCGACCTGATCATCGATGGCGGGCCGGTCCCGGTCGGCGTCGAATCCACCGTCGTCGGATGTTTTGGGCAGCCGCTGCTGCTGCGTCCGGGCGGCCTGCCGCGCGGCGAGATCGAAGCCGTGCTTGGCCGCGCTCTGGCGCAGCCACCCGCCGAAACCGAAGCGGATACCAGCCAGCCGCTCGCGCCGGGCATGCTGGCCTCGCATTATGCGCCGCGCACAAAGGTGCGTCTCAATGCGGTCAGCTGCGAGGCCGGCGAGGCCCTGCTCGCCTTCGGCCCGGACGCGATCCCGGGCGCCGATGCTGTCGCCGCATACCTCAATCTCTCGCCACGCGGCGACGTCAATGAAGCCGCCAGCAATCTTTTCGGCTATCTTCGCGAGCTCGACTTAAGGCGCGCCAAAACCATCGCCGTGATGCTCATTCCCGATGACGGGCTGGGTGAAGCGATCAATGACCGGCTGCGCCGCGCCGCGGTCGAAAGGGATTGAGCAAGCTCGAGGAACAAGAAACGCAATGAACATCGTGCCCACGGCCGTGCCGCCGCTATCCCCCGAACTGATCGAAAAATTCCGCGGCATCGTCGGCGACAAATATGCCGTCACGGATCAGGTCGAGATCACGCCCTATGTCACCGAGGAGCGCGACCTGTTCAAGGGACGCTCGCCGCTGGTGCTGCGGCCGGGGTCGACCGCGGAGGTCTCCGAGATCTGCAAGCTGGCGAGCGTGCATCGAATCGCGCTGGTGCCGCAGGGCGGCAACACCGGCCTGGTCGGCGGCCAGACCCCGCACAATGGCGAAGTGGTGGTCTCCCTGAAACGGATGGACAGGATCCGCGAGATCGATCCCGCCTCCAACACCATGACCTGCGAGGCCGGTGTGATCCTGCAGGTGGCGCAGCAGCAGGCCGCCGAGGTCGACCGGCTGTTCCCGCTGTCGCTCGGTGCCGAAGGCAGTTGCACCATCGGCGGCAATCTCTCGACCAATGCCGGCGGCACCGCGGCGCTCGCCTATGGCGTGGCGCGCGAGATGGCGCTGGGGCTCGAAGTGGTGCTGGCGGACGGGCGCGTGCTGAACGCGCTGTCGAAATTGAAGAAGGACAATACCGGCTACGACCTGCGCAATTTGTTCATCGGCGCCGAGGGCACGCTCGGCATCATCACGGCTGCGACCTTAAAACTGTTTCCGAAGCCGCGCGCGATCGAAACCGCCTTCATCGGCCTCGCCTCGCCGGCGCAGGCGCTGAAACTGTTGTCGCTGTCCCAGAACGAAGCCGCCGGCACGCTGACCAGTTTCGAGCTGTTGTCGGACATTGCGGTCGATTTCTCGATCCGCCATGGCATCGACATCCGCGATCCCCTGGCGAATAAATATCCCTGGTATGTGCTGATGGAGCTGTCGTCGCCGCGCGACGATGCCCGCGGCACGCTGGAGGCGATCCTGGCGACGGCGCTGGAAGACGGCATCGTCGACGACGCGGTGATCGCGGCGAATTTGAGCCAGCGCCAGGCCTTCTGGAAGCTGCGCGACGAGATGTCCGCGGCGCAGAAGCCCGAAGGCGGCTCGATCAAGCACGATATCTCGGTGCCAACAGCCGCCGTGCCGGATTTCATCGCTGACGCCAATGCCGCCGTGGTCAAGCTGATCCCGGGCGCACGCCCCGTGCCGTTCGGCCATCTCGGCGACGGCAACATCCACTACAATGTCAGCCAGCCAGTGGGCGCCGAGTCAGCCGATTTTCTGGGCCGCTGGCACGAGGTCAATGCCGTCGTGTTCGAGATCGTGCTGAAAATGGGCGGGTCGATCTCGGCCGAGCACGGCATTGGCGTGCTCAAGCGCGACAAACTGCCCGAGGTCAAGGACAAGGTCGCATTCGACCTGATGCAGCAGTTCAAGGCGCTGCTTGATCCGCTTCACATCATGAACCCCGGCAAGGTACTCTGAGCCGGCAATCCGCGACTGGCCCGCTCGAGCGGCACAAAACCGCTTGCGCAGTGCTTTCGTCTGCCGAATGATGCACCCTTAGATTGATCCGATAGCGTCGACCACCGGCGGTCGGCGGATCATTGCCGCGCAGCCGATCAACGAAGCGGACCGCGGCATCGCGCGCGTCGAGGGAGCAGTCGCCATGAGCAACATGCAGAACACGGTCCTGATCGCCACTGGTATCGTCGCCACATTGCCGCTGATCCCGACCGGGCACTTCCTGCTGTTCGGGTGGCCGGCACGGAAGGAGCAGATCGTGTCGCGATTTTCCGACGAGGCGATTGGCCGGTACCGGCAGATGTTCTACCCCGAGAGCGGGTTCAAGGACAGCGAAGGCTTCGCGGAGGAATATGACCTGCGCTACGGCCGCCGTCTGTTCGTGTTTCCGGTGTTGTTGTTCGCGGCGACGGTGATCGGCGCGACCTATTGGAGCGTGACCTGGGTGTTCTCACATGACTGGGCGAGCGCGAGTGAAGGCACCGCAAAAATTGCGATCTTCTCGCTGGCCGGCGCCTATGTCTGGGTCACCTTCGACCTGATCCTTCGCGCCCGGCAGAACGATGTCGTGACCTCCGACATCAACCGCGCCACGCTGCGCCTGCTGGTCTCCCTGCCCTTCGGTTTCGCGATCTCGGCCTTTGCCGGGGTGCTCAGCGACACGGCGATCACCTTGAGCACCGGGGCACTGGCCTTCTTCGTCGGCGCGTTCCCGACCGACACGGTGCTCAAATTCATGCGGCGGACCGCGGCGATCCCGCTCAAGCTCGACGGCAACACCGAAAGTGACAGTGTCCAGCAGCTGACGAAGATCGACGGGATCAGCGTGCCGATCGCCGAACGCCTGGTCGACGAGGGGGTGAAGACCAACCTGCAGCTTGCCTATGCCGACCCGATCACGCTCGCGATCAAGACCGGAATGGATTTCTCCTTCATCCTGGATTGCTGCGGCCAGGCCCTGGTGCGGATATATTTCGACGACGACCAGATCAAGGTGGTGCGCAGATTCGCGCTGCGAACCGGCGTCGAGGCCAGGTCGCTGAATGATGCGCTCGCGAGTTACGACGCAAAAGCCGCCGCCGCAATCGGGCGCGGCGCAGCGCCGCCGCCGCGCAATCCCATGGAGACCGCTGCCCAGACCCAGCTCGAAGCGCTGGCCGACAAGCTCGGGCTCGATCCGTTCTCGACGCACTTTATCATCGATCAGATCGCGGACGATCCCTACACCGATTTCGCATTCGAGATCTGGGCCTCGCAATATCCGAAACAAGCGCCTGATCCGACGGCAGCGCCGGCCGAAACGACCAGCGCGCCGGTCGCGAAATCAGCGTGACGGAACTCGTTGACCGAAAACCTCGTCCCGTGACAGAAACTTGTCAGAAAGCCGCGATACGTTGCGCCGTTCGATTCCAAAGCGCGACGGCTTGCGCCATCGCGCTTTGGATATTCTTGATCATGCTCTGTAGACGGGAAGGCCGCTCCACATGGACAGCGCAAGTCATCTCTCGTTCGCGCCGATCGTGGACGCGGACGTCGCCAAGGTCATTGCGCTGTGGGAGCGCTGCGGCCTGACGCGGCCGTGGAACGATCCGGCCACCGACATCGCGCTGGCGCGGCGCGATCAGAATGCCACCGTGCTGGTCGGCCGCGTCGCAGGCGAGATCGTGGGCTCGGTGATGGTCGGCCATGACGGTCATCGCGGTTGGGTCTATTACGTCAGCGTCGATCCGGACCACCACAGCAGGGGCTTTGGCCGCGCGATCATGATGGCCGCGGAAGACTGGCTGCGCGCGCGGGGCATCCCGAAGCTGCAGCTTCTGGTGCGGCGCACGAATGCAAAGGTGCAGGCCTTCTACAAGACCCTCGACTTTGCCGAGCAGGACACCATTGTCTACGGCAAGTGGCTCGATGGCCGCGATCCGACGCAATGAGACCGGCGGCCTCGCGCATGTCCCGGCAAAGCGGGATCCGGTTCGCCGAAGGACATGCGCCAACACGAGAATCTACGGCGCTTCCCGGTCATATTGGATTACGGAGTGATCCGATATGATTGTGAAGCGCTGTCGTCAGCATTCACAAGGAATTTCCAGATGACGGTTTCCGACCGCGTCCGCGTCAAGAACGAGCGCGTGCTTTCTGACAATTACGCCAGGCTGACGAGCACGACGTTCGAATGGCGGCGGTCCGACGGCTCCTGGCAGACGCAGACACGCGAGACGTTCGACCGCGGCAACGCGGCGGCGCTGCTTCCCTACAATCTGAAGCAGCGCACCGTCGTACTGATCCGCCAATTCCGCTATCCGGCCTATATCAACGATTATCACGACCTGATGATCGAGGCGATCGCGGGCCTGCTCGACGACGAGCAGCCGGAGGTCCGCATTCGCGCCGAGGCCGAAGAGGAGAGCGGCTATCGGCTGCACGACGTCCGCAAGATCTTCGAGGCCTTCATGAGCCCCGGCGCGGTGACCGAGAAGCTGCACTTCTTCGTCGGCGAGTACGAGCCGGAGATGCGGATCGGCGCCGGCGGCGGCCTCGCGTCCGAGGGCGAGGACATCGAGGTGCTGGAGCTTGCTTTCGATGAGGCGCTCGCGATGATCGGCGACGGCCGCGTCGTCGACGCCAAGACCATCATGCTGCTGCAATATGCCGCGCTGAGGATTTTCAAGTGACGAGCTTCACCCTCCCTTGGAGGGGGAGGGCCACTTCCGATGCAGCTCCGATTCAGCCTGATCTCCTCAAATCAAAACAAACTCCCCTGCCCGTCATCATCGCGCGCTGATGATGACGCCTTGCGCGGCGCGGGCTTCTTCACAGGCCTCGGCTCCTCCACAGCGCGCTGCTCCTCGGAGATCGGCAGCAGCAACTGCGCATCGTCATTGACGGCGCTGTTGACCCTGCTCGAGACCTCGTGCCAGGTGAACTCGCCCGCCTCGGGCGGCGCGAGCAGCGGCATGATCTCCTCCACATCGAACGCGCCGCAGTCGAGCCAGCGCGCGAAATCGGACACCGCGATCGACACCGGCACGCGATCATGCAGCGCGGCGAGGTCTTCGCTCGCAGGCGCGGTCACGATCGCGACCGTGTCGACTTCCTCGCCGTTCGGACCAATCCAAGTCTCGGCCAATCCTGCGAGGGCGAAGACGTGTCCGTCGCGGCGATAAATGAAAAAGGGATGTTTGCGGCCGCCGGCCGCCTGCCACTCGTAATAGCCATCGGCCGGGATCAGGCAGCGCCGGCGCTTCAACGCATTCTTGAAGGCCGGCTTGTCCTTGACGGTTTCCGAACGGGCGTTGATCAGGAGCGAAAACGTCCGGGGATCCTTGACCCAGGCCGGCACCAGGCCCCAGCGCATCAGGCGAAAGTGCCGCGCGCCGTTCTCGATGATGACGACAGGCACAGGTTGTGTTGGAGAAATATTATGCCTGGGCGGGAAATTTGGTTGCTCCAAATAACCAAAAATTAGCCGCAAGGCATCGGGAGGTGAGGTAATTACGAACCGTCCGCACATTATGTCGCCGTAATCAGCCCTTCATTCAGGGCGTTTTAACCCCAAGTGCCAAGACTGCCAGTGATGACGTCAACGGCCCCAACACCACCCGCGCCCGCGCATGGCGACCGCATGATGCCGATGGGCCTCGACGAGGACCGGGCGGCTGAGCTGCGCGCCGCTAATATCAACCCGCGCACCGGGCTTGCCACTGATTACCTCAACCATTTCAATGAAGCGATCATGCTTCTGGAAATGATCCCGGACATGCCGGAATGCTCGGGCGATTTCCTCGAGTGGCGGCCATTGTCCTATGCCGAACACTTCCACCTGTCGAATTTCAAGGCCCGGGACCTGGCGATCTCGGCCTATGAGACGGCCGATCCCGCGATCCGGGCCGAATTCGACCAGCTCGCCGGCACTATGACGTCGATCCTGACCGCCGTGAGCCAAGCCATGCGCGAGGCGAGCCAGGACAAGACCCGGGCGAGACTCGCCGAACAGGCCACCGCCTGGGTCAAGCCGCTGGTCATGGCCGCCGGCGGCGTCATCAATGGCGGCTCCGAGGGCGATATCGACTACATCATGACGCATTGATGCCCGCGCCATCGGACCCGGCATACCCCGCCCAGCCTTCGCGTCCCCAGCTCGCCGTCAGCGCCGCGATCTATCGCGACGGCAGGGTTTTGCTGGTAAGGCGGGCGCGTTCCCCGGCCAAGGGATTTTACTCGTTGCCGGGCGGCCGGGTCGAATATGGCGAGTCCCTGACCACGGCCCTGCACCGCGAGGTCGACGAGGAAACCGGCTTGAGAATCGAGATCGTCGGCCTGGCCGGCTGGCGCGAGGTGCTGCCGCAGGCCGCGGCTACCGGGCACTATCTCATCATGTCGTTTGCGGCGCGGTGGCTGGACCGGGAACCGCGCCTGAACGAGGAACACGACGACTTCAAATGGCTCGCACCGGACGCGCTCGGTGGCCTCAAGCTGACCGGCGGACTGGAGGAGATCATCGCCGCAGCGCTGCGGCTGGTCTGAAGCCCGAGGGGTTAACGTCTTCAATCGTCTTGCTTCCAACGCCGCGGGGCGCCATATCACGACGGTCGTGAACCCATCCATGTCCAAGCGCGTCGCTGCCGCCCTGTTCCTGCTGCTCTCGGTCTGCTTCCAGATCCCCGCGCGGGCGCAGGATGCGGCTGCGCCGTTCGATGGCGACCTGCAGCGGCTGGCCGAAATCCTCGGAACCCTGCACTATTTGCGCGGCATTTGCGGCACCAATGAAGGCGGCAAATGGCGCAACGAGATGCAAGCGCTGATCGACGCCGAGACGCCCTCGGGCGACCGTCGCACCCGCATGATCGCGGGCTTCAATCGCGGCTATAACGGTTTCCAGCAGACCTACCGCACCTGCACGCCGGCTGCGCTGGTCGCAATCCGGCGCTACATCGACGAAGGCTCAAAGATCTCCAAGGACCTGACCGCACGCTACGCGAACTGATGCGGCACGGGATCCACTCGCCGCCAAATACCGTGGAACTACGGGCTCTAAGATACGACGCGAACGGCTTTCAGCAAATTTGGAAGACGTCGGATCTGGGCGCGCGAAGCGATCGCGGGATCCCAGGGAATTTCAGCCATGCAATCGTTCGCTCGAGGAATTATTCGTTGGTCCAGAACGACTTATGAGAATCGATTCACTCCGCACCCGGCCGTTAACCGTTCTTCAAGAAGTGGTTTAGCGCGCGGCGAAACGCGTGCTACATCTCGCTCGTTAACGCGGCCTGCCAGCGTCTCGTCTTCTGAGGTTCGTACCTCACAAATCCCGCTGCTTTGCGGAGTTCGGAAGACCAAGCGCCGGCGAATCCCGGGGGGATTGGGGGGCCGCAATCCGCGTCGATCTCAACGTCAAGAGCCAACCTGTGCCGTTTCGCCTTGCTCGCACCCCGCTGCCCGATCACGACCAGAAGAGGGCAGCGCTCAGCTATCTCAACGAGGCTTGGGCGGAAGCGCGCCATGATGGCGTCGATGGTGACTGCCTCGCCCAGGCGAGCCTGTTCGCCGCGCTTGCCGAACTGGTCAGCACCTACGGCGAGGACGCGGTGGCGGAATATCTGGAAGGCATTCCATCCCGCGTCCGCAACGGCGAATACTCCCTGACACGGGCAAGGCAGTAGCCTCGCGCCGCAGCTGGTGGAGCGGATTTGGCGTTCGTTCCCCTGCCTGCCGCAAGGTTGTGAGGCGAACGCCATCAGCATCAATAGATTCGCTCTGGGTCCTTTGACGCCTACATTCGCAAGAGTGCCTCGCAAACGGGAGGCGAATGTTGGCGTCGGATCACTCGCGGCGCTCTTGTCGTTTGGGGCCTCGCGGCTTACGTTTGGCCGTAAGATGAAAAACGAGAATATCGCATGAAAGCCGCGTTCCTTCCCGACCGCGGCGTCGTCAAGGTGTTCGGCGAAGACGCAGGCAACTTTCTCGGCGGCCTTGTCACGACCGACCTCGCGCGGCTGACGCCGGGGCTCGGGCGATTCGGCGCGCTGCTGACGCCGCAGGGCAAGATCGTCGTCGACTTCCTGATCACCGAAGCCCCCGGCGGCCATGGCGAGGGCTATCTGTTCGATTGTCCGCGCCCGCTTGCGCAAATGCTCACCGAAAAACTCCGCTTCTACAAATTGCGCGCCAAGGTTCTTGTGGAGAATCTCTCGGACGGTCTCGGCGCCATCGCCGCATGGGGCGGCGTTCCGGCCGCGCCAGGCGATCTTGCCTTCGCCGATCCAAGGCATCCGTCGCTGGGCTTGCGGATTCTCGCGGCCGAGGAACGTGCGCCTGAAATCGCCGGGTTGATCGGCGCCGACCTCGTCGACGCCAGCGCCTATGAGGCGCACCGCATCGCCTGCGGCGTGCCGCGTGGCGGGCTCGACTTCATCTATGGCGATGCGTTTCCGCACGAGACCAACATGGACCGCCTCCACGGCGTCGATTTCGACAAGGGCTGCTATGTCGGCCAGGAAGTGGTGTCGCGGATGCAGCATCGCGGCACCGCGCGCAGCAGGATCGTGCGCATCGCGCTCGACGGCCCGTCGCCGGAGGCCGGCGCCACGATTATGGCGGGCGACAAGGCCGTCGGCACCATGGGCTCGACCGCCGGCGGGCGTGGTCTCGCGCTGGTCCGTCTCGACCGCGTCACTGATGCGCTGGATGCAGGGCTCGCGCTGTCAGCGGGCGGCCTGCCGCTTCGCCTCGCAGACCCCGACGCGCTCAAATCGGCAGCAAAGCCGTCCGTCGCATGAGCCGGTCCCCCCGCCTGCATCCCGACGGCAAGACGCGCTGCCCCTGGCCGGGCGAGGATCCGTTCTACGTCGCCTATCACGACGACGAATGGGGCGTGCCGGACTATGACGACCGCGCGCTCTATGAAAAACTGATCCTCGACGGTTTTCAGGCCGGGCTCTCCTGGATCACGATCCTGCGCAAGCGCGACAATTTCCGCCGCGCCTTCGATGATTTCGAGCCCGCGAAGATCGCGCGCTACAACGAGAAGAAAGTCCACGCACTGATGAGCGATGTCGGCATCGTGCGCAACCGCGCCAAGATCGAGGGCACAGTCGCGAGCGCGAAAGCCTATCTGAAGATCATGGACGATGGTCCCGGCTTCTCGAAATTGTTGTGGGATTTCGTCGACGGCCAGCCCAAGGTCAACCGCTTCAAGACCACCGCGAGCGTGCCGGCCTCGACGCCGCTGTCCGTGAAAATCTCGAAGGATCTTTCGCAGCGCGGCTTCAAGTTCGTCGGCCCCACCATCGTCTATGCCTTCATGCAGGCGACCGGCATGGTCAACGATCATCTGGTCGACTGCTTCTGCCACGACAGCTGCGGCAAGTCGCGCCGGACGCCGCGCCTCAAGCTCGAATGAGCACGACCAGGACCGCGCCAACAGCCGCGCGCGCCTGGCAGCGCATGCTGTCGGGGCGACGGCTCGATCTGCTCGATCCGTCCCCGCTCGACATCGAGATCGCCGATATCGCCCATGGCCTGGCGCGGGTCGCGCGCTGGAACGGCCAGACCAGCGGCGCGAATATCTTCTCGGTGGCGCAGCATACGCTGCTGGTCGAAGCGGTGATGCGGGCCGCTTCGCCGCGCGTCGACGGTCGTGTGCAGCTCGCGGCGCTGCTGCACGATGCGCCGGAATACGTCATCGGCGACATGATCTCCCCCTTCAAGGCCGTGCTCGGCGGCGACTACAAGGTGGTCGAGCGGCGGTTGCTCGCCGCGATTCACATCCGCTTCGGGCTGCCGCCGGTGCTCAGCGCAGAGATCGAAAAGCAGATCAAGGCGGCCGACCGTGGCGCCGCGTTTCTCGAGGCGACCGAGCTCGCCGGCTTTTCCGCTGATGAGGCGCGGCGCCTGTTCGGCCGCGATCCGGACCTGCCGGAGACCGCGAAGCGCGACTACCTGACGCCGTGGAGCGCGGCCAAGGCCCAAAAGCGTTTTCTGGCGCGGTTTGCGGCGCTGGCGCCGAGCTGATCTCCGCTGCCACAACGGTGGGGCCCATCTCGTGACTCTCCGGGCTTGAACCCGCGCCTCTAACCTGCTTTCACGGTGCTGCCCGCGGGCCTATATTCAGCGCAAGACGAGATGACCATGATCCATGTTTGCTCGCTCGCAGCCCTGCCCGAAACCGTTCGCCTGACCGGCGCCAGCCACGTGCTGACGGTGATGGCCAATGTCGACCAGGTGCAGCGGCCGGTCTCGGTGCTTCCCGCCAACCACCTCAAGATTTCGATGGACGACATCACCGAGGAGATCGAAGGCTTTATGGCGCCGTCGCAGCATCACATCGCGCAGGTGCTGGACTTCGTCCGCGGCTGGGACCGCGGCGCGCCGCTTGTCGTGCACTGCTATGCCGGCATCAGCCGTTCGACGGCGAGCGCCTTCGCCGCCGCCTGTGCCCTCAACCCGCTCCGCGATGAAACCGCGATAGCGCTGCAGATCCGTGCCGCATCGCCGATCGCGGCCCCGAACCGGCTGATCGTCAGCCTCGCCGACAAGGCGCTCGGACGCGACGGGCGCATGCTGCATGCGCTCGACCAGATGGGTCCGGGCGCGATGTTGGCCGAAGGCCGTCCCTTCCGCATCGATCTCGAATGAGCGAGACGCCGCTGAAGCCGATCGAGATCGGCCTGACCGCGGCGATCGTCGCGATCGACGGCAACGAGCCAAAAATCCTCACCGCGCCCGGCGACGACACATTGACCGGCCTCCCGTTCGGTCCGTTCGATGCGGTCGCCCATCGCACCTTCGAGATCGGCCTGCGCGCCTGGGTGGAAGAGCAGACCGGATTGCGGCTGGGCTATGTTGAGCAGCTCTACACTTTCGGGGATCGCGGCCGGCATGCGCGGAAAGGCGACACCGAGGCGCATGTCGCCTCGATCGGCTACCTCGCGCTGACCAGGATCGTCGATAATGCAGCGCAGGCGAAGGGGGCAAGCTTCGAGCCCTGGTACCGGTTCTTCCCCTGGGAGGATTGGCGCACCGCGCGGCCTGACATCATCGAACGCGCGATTCTTCCCGAGCTCACGCGCTGGGCTGCTGAGGGTGAGGCGCCGGAGACGGCGCGCGCGCTGCCCCGCAAGGAGCGCGTCCGCTTCTATTTCGGTACCGAAGGCGCGTCCTGGGATGAGGAGCGCGTGCTTGACCGCTACGAACTGCTCTATGAAGCGGGCCTGGTCGAGGAGGCGCGGCGCGATGGGCGGCCCGCCGCATTGGCGCGCGCCGCGTTGCCGATGCTCGGCACCTCGATGCGCTTCGATCACCGCCGCATTCTCGCAACTGCGATTGCGCGGCTGCGTGCGAAGCTGAAATACCGCCCCGTGGTGTTTGAACTCCTGCCGGCGGAGTTCACACTCACCGAACTGCAGCGAACCGTGGAAGCGATCTCGGGACGGCATCTGCACAAGCAGAACTTCCGCAGGCTGGTCGAAGCCGGCACCCTGGTCGAACCGACCGGCGTGACGTCGACACAAACCGGTGGCCGGCCGGCCGCGCTGTTCCGCTTCCGCCGGGAAGTGCTGCAGGAACGTCCGGCACCCGGGCTGCGTGTGACCGGACGGAGATGACGGCGAATGACCGGAGACGAGTAGCAGATGTTCGATTCGCCGGCTGACGCCCTGACCCCGCTGACCTTGATCCTCGCGATCGCAGCGTTCGCTTTTGCCGTCAGAACGTCGAACGAAATGGCAAGGCTGCGGCACCGGCTGGAGGCCATCGAGCAACGGCCGGCGCCGGCTGCTGCGGCGGGCGCGATGCCGCCGCCGCTTCCCTGGCGCGACGAGGAGCCCGCCAGCGCATCGGCGGCCGCGCCGGACCAGACAACCGCCGAAGCAGCGGCTGAGACCGTGGCGAGCGAAGCGCCCGGGCACCTCGGTCCTCCCGAACCCGCCGAACCTCCTCCGAGCGAGACCGGCGCCACGCCGCCGCCGCTGGCGCCAGCCGAGCCCGGATTCGAGGAGCGCCTCGGCACCCGCTGGGTGGTGTGGATCGGCGGCCTGACGCTCGCACTCGGCGGCTTCTTCCTGGTGCGTTACTCAATCGAAGCGGGATTGCTGGGACCTGGCGTGCGCACCCTGCTTGGCGGCCTGTTTGCGCTGGCGCTGCTCGCAGCCGGCGAATGGAGCCGGCGCAAGGAGAGCATTTCGGCGATCGCCGCGCTGCCGATCGCCAACATTCCGGCCATCCTCACCGCTGCCGGGACCGCGGTGGCATTCGCCACCGTCTACGCGGCCTATGCGCTCTACGGCTTTGTTGCCCCGGCATCGGCCTTCCTGATGCTCGGACTGGTCGCGCTCGGCACGCTCGCCGCAGCGCTGTTGCATGGGCCGGCGCTGGCGGGCCTCGGCATTGCGGCCGCCTTCCTTACGCCGGTGCTGGTGTCGTCGAATGAGCCGGACTACTGGGCGCTCTACATCTATCTCGCGGTCGTCACCGCGGCGGCGTTCGCGCTCGCCCGCGCGCGGCGGTGGCGCTGGCTCGTGGTTACGACCATCGGCCTGGCTTTCATCTGGACACTTCCTTGCCTCGATTGCGGCCCTGACATGGTCGCACCCCACGACTTCCATGTCATCGCGGGCTTCGCGCTCGCCGCGCTCCTGGTGGTGTGCGGATTTGCCTTCGGCCCCGAGATCGGCGACGACCGGATCGAGCCGATCTCATCCATCGCGCTTGCCACCTCTCTGCTCGGCGCGATGCTGATCGTGCTGTTCAGCAACCACGCCGACACGGCGCTCGCAAGTTTCGCACTTCTCGTCGCCGGCACGTTGGTCGTGGCCTGGCGGGCGCCGGCCGCGACCGGTGCCGTAGGCGCCGCCGCCGTCCTCGTCTTCATCGTATTCGCCGAATGGGCGGTGCGGGCTAACGCGGACATGCTGGTGCTGCCCGGTGGACCGCTCCCCGGCATCGGGCCCGCTATCACCGACTCCTCGGTGACGCTGCACCTCGCCACAGCGGTGATCTTCGCCGCAGGATTCGGCGCCGCGGGATTCTTCGCCCAGGGACGCGCGTCCATCGCCGCCATCCCGGTGATCTGGTCGGCGGGGGCGACGTTCACGCCGCTTGCGCTGCTGGTCGCGCTCTATGCGCGCATTGCGCATCTCGATCGTTCGATCCCGTTTGCAATCCTGGCCGTGCTGCTCGCAGCGGCGTTCGGCGCAGCCACGGAAATTCTCAGCCGGCGGGAGCATCGGCCCGGGCTTGCAATCTCGATTGCGCTGTTTGCCACCGCGACGCTCGGCGCGCTGGCGCTGGCGCTCACCTTCGCACTCGAGAAAGGCTGGCTCACCATTGCGCTTTCGCTGACGTCGCTGGGCGCGGCCTATGTCTCGCTCACGCGGCCGATCCCGTTCCTGCGCACGCTTGCCGCCGGCCTTGCCGGCATCGTGGTCCTGCGGATCGGATACGAGCCGCGGATCGCGGGCAACGACGTCGGCTCCACGCCGATCTTCAACTGGCTGTTGTGGGGTTACGGCGTGCCCGCGCTGTCGTTCTGGAGCGCAAGCCATTTCCTGCGCCGCCGCGGCGACGACGCGCCGTTGCGCGCGGTGGAATCGGCCGCGATCCTGTTCACCGTGCTGCTCGCCTTCCTGGAAATCCGGCATGCCATCAATGGCGGCGACGTCTATGCCGCGGTGCCGTCGCTCGCGGAATTTGCGCTCCAGGTCTGCGTGACGCTCGCGATGGCGATCGGGCTGGAGCGCTTGCGGCTGCGCAGCCACAGCATCGTCCACAATGCCGGCGCGGTCGTGCTCACCGTCATTGCCGGTCTGACCAGCATCTTCGGCCTGCTGCTGTTCGAGAACCCGGGTCTTGTGCCGGTTCGGATCGAGGGCAACGTCGTCAACCTGCTGCTGCTCGGCTATGCGCTGCCATCCGTGTTGATGCTGATGCTGTCTTATGCCGTGGCGGGCCAGCGCAGGCCGGGCTACGGCAACACCATCGCGGCCGGCGCGCTCGTCTTCGCGCTCGCCTATGTGACGCTGGAAATCCGCAGGCTTTATCACGGCCCGCGCCTGACCGACGGCCCGACGACGGACATCGAACAATACACCTACTCGATCGCCTGGCTGCTTTTCGGCGTGGTGCTGCTCGGCATCGGGATCGTCGTCAACTCGCAGCGCGCGCGGCTGGCCTCGGCCGTCGTCATCGCGCTGACCATCCTGAAGGCGTTCGTGATCGACATGTCGGCGCTGACCGGCGTCTACCGCGCGCTGTCGTTCATCGGCCTCGGGCTGGTGCTGGTGGCGATCGGCTGGCTGTACCAGAAAATCCTGTTCCGGCGGCAGGTGCCGCCGGTCGCCACGCAGTCCGGCGGCTCGTGATGCCGCCATCAGGCCGGGTGCCGCCCGGCGCGCTGCGGGAGCAGCGATATCAGCGCCACGATCGCAATCGCCAGCGCAAGCGAGGCGGTATACCGGCTCAGCGCCAGCCCCCCATTGGCGTGGGGCTTGTCGATGAAGTCGCCAACGGTCGCTCCCAGCGGCCGTGTCAGGACAAAGGCGATCCAGAACAGGACGGTCCGGGAGATATTCGTCCAGCAATAGGCCGCAGCGACGACGACGAGCGCCGCCCCGAAGACCAGCGCGCCGCCGCGATAGCCGAGCCCAGCCGAATCCGCCATCCAGTCTCCAAGCGCGGTCCCAAGTGTCTGGGAGAACATGATCGTCGCCCAGTAGAAGACCTCGGCCAGTCTCGAGTTGATCGAGGCGATCGAAACCGTTCCCAGCGAGCGATGCCAGAGCGCCAGAGACAAGGCGAGCAGCGAGGCCAGCAGCAGGCAGCCGCCGGGATATCCGATGCCGAGTGAGCGATCGACGAAGTCCGCCATCGTCGTGCCGACCGTGGTGGTGGCGACGATGACGGCCCAATAGAGAAAGGGATGATAGCGCCTGGCGGCCATCTGACCGGAAACGGCAACGACGAAGACAGCCGCAAAGATTGCCGTGCCGACGAGATAGCCGAGATTCATCGACATCGTCAGGGCGTCACCGCCGGTCTCGCCAAGCGTCGTTGCGAGTATCTTGATCAACCAGAACCCGAGCGTCACCTCAGGCACCTTGCTGGCGCGCAGGTTCTCGACAAATTCCACATAGTGCTTCTGCATTTCCGATTCACTCCCGTCATACGCATCTGTCGCCCCGAAACGGCCGCGCGATGCGCCGTCCCATCGATGTCCCCGCGCCCTCTATTATCGCGCCGCCGACGTCAGGATTTCCCGAGCGAGTCGATCACGGCCAGCAGTTCGACGATCGTTTGCCTGCACTTTGCCGCGTCCGGCGCGCTCGCGCGGAGCGCCTCCAGCGCCCGGTCGATCGCCTTGTCAACGACGTGCCAATCGACCGCAGCCCGGGGCTTCAATGACGCCTCGGCATCATCCCACTGCACTTCGAGATCCTTGATACGGGTCTTGGCGCCCGCCAGATCGCCCTTGTCCACCAGCGCGCCGACATCGATGACGATCGTCCGGAACGGGGAAAGGTCGCCAAGCTTCGACGTCGCGGCTTCGGCAACCGGCACAAGCGACATCCAACCGATCGCCTGCCGCCACGGCCCGCCCGCGAATGCCGTCAGAAGGATGACGAATGTCGCCAAGCTCTTCATTGTCTGGACCCACTTCATATGAACCCTCCATTGAACTGCCCACGCGCTGTCGCCGGGGGCTTCATGCACGACACGGGATGATGAGCCTTCACACTGGATCGCTGGCCTTCGCGGGCTGGCCCTCGAACGTCACCCAGATCACCAACGCCACGATCATGCCAAGAAAGGCGATGCTGGTGGTGCTGGTGCCGAGTCCCGCCCCGCCATAATTTCGGGACTGAGACAGCAGATCGCCAAGCGATGCGCCGAGAGGCCGCGTGAGGATGTAGCCAATCCAGAAGGTCAGCACCGGATTTGCGCCGGCAAGATATGCAACGACCACGACTGCGATCAGCGCTCCGAACGCGACGACGCCGAGCCTGAAGCCGAGGCCGAGCGCCTCGGTCGCAAGATCGCCGGCCGCCGTTCCCAGCGCGAATGTGAAGAGGATCGCAGCCCAGTAGAACAGCTCGCGCCGGGTGGTGACAATCGTGTGAATCGACAGCGTCCGCTCGGTCGCGTACCAGACCGCAAAGGTGGCGGACAGCATCACCGTGAAGAGCAGCGTGCTGGTGGTGAGGCTGACGTCCAGCTTGTCGCTCAGGAGATCGGTGATCTGCGTACCGACGATGCTGACCAGCACAACCGAAAGCCAGTAAATCCAGGGCACATAGCGGCGGTAGCGCAGCTGCAGCAACAGTGCCCCGATCAGGCCACAGACCATGATCAGCATCGTCACGCTGGTGCCGAGGCCGACATGGACGGCGATATAGTCGGCCGCGGTCTCGCCGACGGTCGTCGAGAGGACCTTGATGATCCAGAAGATCACGGTGACATCAGGAACCTTGTTCAGCATCGGTGGCATCGGCTGGCCCGCGCGCGTCATCAGGATCTCCTTCGAAGGAACGCATCGAGACACTGACGCTTTTCTTTCCGAGCAGACTTAGGTCCGCCTTAGGGCAGCTTCACCTGCCGCGTTCGGCGCGCCGGGTTCCGAGCTAAGTCTGCGCTAAGTCAGGGCGAGCAAGAGGTGGCCGCGACGCAATCTGGGAACAGCGAGCGCGCGGTTTCAACGAGTCCATGATCTGATAACAGTCTTGCGACGCTGCAGAGAGCGGTCGTCGGCGTCTGGCGGAGAGCGAAATGCGAGTTCTGTTGGTCGAGGATGACCGCATGGTCGGTTTGGCGGTCCAGCAGGCGCTCAAGGACGCCGCCTATGCCGTGGACTGGGTTACCGACGGCGAAACCGCGATGGAAGCTGCGGGAAGCGAAACCTACGAGGCGATCCTGCTCGATCTCGGGCTGCCGCGGCTCGACGGCCGGGATATCCTGCGGCGGTTGCGCGCGTCGAAACACAAGGTCCCCGTCATCGTCGTGACGGCTCGCGACGCCGTCGACGACCGGATCGAGGGCCTCGATCTCGGCGCCGATGATTACCTGGTAAAACCCTTCGAGATCCGCGAATTGCTGGCACGCATGCGCGCCGTGCTGCGGCGCGACGGCAACGGCTCCTCCACGGCCATCCTGACCAACGGCAAGATCCGGCTCGACCCGACGACGCGCACCGCTTCGTACCTGACGGAGCGTGCCGTTCTCACCGGTCGCGAATTCTCGCTTCTGCGCGCGCTGCTCGCTTGTCCCGGGGCGATCCTTTCGCGCGGCGATCTGGAGCGTCAGATCTATGGATGGAACGAGGAGGTCGAGAGCAACGCGGTCGAATTCCTGATCCACGCGTTGCGAAAAAAGCTTGGCGCAACGGTGATCCGAAACGTGCGGGGCGTCGGCTGGATGGTTGACCGGTCATGATCATGCAGTCGCTGCGCGGGCGCCTTTTCCTCGGATTGACGGCAGTCATCGTCCTGGCTGGAGCACTTGGAGGCCTGCTCACCTATCAATGGGCCTTTGACGAAGCCATCGAGATGCAAGACTCGGTCCTGATCCAGATCGGCAGCGTTCTGCAGCATGGTGCGCAATCGGCGCCAGCGGAAACGCCGCTGGCGGGGGTCGATTCCGACGCGGAGGTCGTCATCAGGGAGTTGGGAACGGCGCCTCGCGGCGCGGTGGCGGATCGCCAGCTCTGGGGGTTTGCGGACGGTTTGCGTACGGACAGCCTGCAAGGCCGGCCGGTCCGCCTCCTGCTGCGCTCGCGACCGGACGGAAGCCGGTTTGCCGTCGCCCAGCAAACTGCCATCCGCAACGAGATCGCGGGCGAGCTCGCCTTTCGAGCACTCGTGCCGATCGCCGCGCTGATTCCGTGCCTGATGCTGGTAACCGCGCTTGTCATCAACAGATCGTTCCAGCCGGTGAAAAGGCTGGCGGCGAAGCTCAACGCACGGCAGGCCGATGATCTGGACAAGCTGCCGGTTGAAAACGCCCCCCGCGAACTGCACCCGTTCATTGCCTCGATCAACGGCTTGCTGGAGCGGATACGGCTCATGGTCGATCAGCAGCGACGCTTCATTGCCGATGCGGCACACGAACTGCGGACTCCCGTCACCGCGCTCAGTCTGCAAGCCGAGAATCTGGAACAACTCTTGCTGTCGGATGACGGTCGCGCCCGGCTGGCTTCGCTGAGGACCGGCATGAGCCGCACCAAGCATCTGCTCGAACAGCTGCTTGCGCTAGCCCGCTACGAGATGGGCCGCCCTGGCAAAAGTCCGCTGGTTTCGCTCGATCAGGTCGCCAAGGACGTCGTGGCCGAGCTCTTGCCGGAGGCTGTCGAGCGCGGCGTCGATCTCGGCTTCGAAATCATCGAGCCGAGCTGGGTTCGCGCCGAGCTGGTCGCGCTGGCGGCGATGATCCGCAATCTGCTCGACAACGCGCTGCGATTCACGCCTCGCGGCGGCCACATCGATCTCGGGATCTACCGCCAGGGCGAAGCCGCCGTCCTGCAAATCGAGGACTCCGGACCGGGCATTGCGCCGGCCGATATGGCGCGCATATTCGAGCCGTTTTATCGGGGCGGTCGGCCAAGCGGCGACGGCTCGGGTCTCGGCCTGTCGATCGTCAAGCGGATCGTCGAAAATCTGGGCGGCACGATCGCGATCGAGAACATCCAGGGAGCCGGGCTTTCGGGACTGCGCGTCACAGTCGAATTGCACCACGAATGCGACGCCCGTGCCACCGGCCGCCAGCAAGCGCCGGCGGCCGTTCCGGCAGAGTCATGATCCTCAGGCGGCGCGCACCGTATCGAGGAACTTGCCGACCTCGAGCTTCAGCCGGTTGCTGTCACCTGACAGCATTTGCGCGGCGGAAAGCACCTGCGAGGACGCGGTCCCGGTTTCGCTCGCGCCGCGCTGCACGTCGGCGATGTTGGCGGAGACCTGCTGGGTGCCCTGCGCCGCCTGCTGCACGTTGCGGGAGATTTCCTGGGTCGCGGCGCCCTGCTCTTCGACGGCCGCAGCGATCGTCGAGGAAATTTCCGACAGCCGCTCGATCGTCCCCGAAATATCCTTGATGGCACTCACCGAATCCTGCGTCGCCGCCTGGATCCCGGAAACCTGCTGGCCGATCTCGCCGGTTGCTTTAGCGGTCTGCTCAGCGAGCGCCTTGACCTCGGAGGCGACCACCGCAAAGCCGCGGCCGGCCTCGCCCGCGCGCGCCGCCTCGATGGTGGCATTCAGGGCGAGCAGGTTGGTCTGCCCGGCGATCGTGTTGATCAGCTCGACGACATCGCCGATCCGGCTCGCCGCCTTCGACAATTCGCTGACGCGCTCCGTCGTCGAACGCGCCTGGCCCACCGCTTCGCTCGCCATCCGCGCCGATTCCTGCACCTGACGGCTGATCTCGGTGACGGACGACGAGAGCTCCTCGGTCGCCGCGGCCACCGAGTGCACATTGGTGGAAGCCTCTTCCGAAGCCGCCGCAACCGTGGTGGCGAGCGTCTGCGAGCGTGCCGCGTTGCCGGTCAAGCTCGAGGCGGACGCTTCGAGCTCGGTCGACGCGTTCGATACGGTGGTGATGATCTCGCCCACCGCGCCCTCGAACCGGTCGGCGAGCTGCAGCATGTCGGACCGGCGCTGCCGCGCCGCGATCTCGTCCTGCTTGATCTTGGCCTCAGCCTCGACCCGTGCCTTCTCGGCGAGCATCGTCTTGACGCCGTCGACCGCACGCGCAGTGTCGCCGATCTCGTCGCCGCGCTCGTGCCCCGTCATCGCGACGTCTTCGCCGCGCGCCATGCGCTGCAACAGACCGACGAGCGCGCCCAGCGGACGGGCAATACCGAAGATGCCGATGCAAAGCGCCACCGCGATCGCACCCGCACCGGCCAGCACCGAAATGATCCAGGCGGAGCGAACCTGCGCCGTCGCACCGTCATGTTGCGTGTCCGCTTTCGTCTTGGCGAAAGCCACGATGTCATCGACCAGGGCGACCTGCTGCTCCATCGCGCCTTGCAGGATGCCGTTGCATTCCGTGCGCACTCTTTCTGCGGCCTTTGCATTCTCTTCCGCAGTCGTCGTCGACGACGCATATTCAATCGACGGCTTGCATGCGCTAAAGACCTTGCTGAAACTATCGATGCTGCGACCGATATCGGCCGTCTTCTCCGGCAGATCCGCCTTCAACTTGTTGAGGCCCGTCAGCACCTGCGCGGACATGTCCTGCGTCACCTTCAGAAGGCGCGCATTGCCGGCGTCCGTCGTTTCCGTCAGCAGCTCGAACGCCGCCTCGCGATAGGCCTCGGCGCGGCGGGTGGTGCGGGCCATCAAGACGGCAGAGGTGTCGACCCGCTTCACGACGTCGGAATAGGCTTCGTCGAGCGACGTCAAGCCGCCGGCCATGTAAGCGACCAGGCCGAACATCACGACGCCCATGAGCGCGGCGATCAGGCCGACCTTTAAGACCATGCGAAGATTGTTGAGTACCGACATGTGAGAGCCCCTCGATCACAATGCTCGCAGCCGGCGCATTTGCGCGGGCGCGACGAGTTCCGTTTTGAAATTGCCGCACGCCGACGAAAAATGTGGTCCCCTCGAAA
>Ga0210402_10001828_pt1 | contig 21449 bp, 17 predicted proteins | sample IncBWC7MmetaG_FD_161055 | JGI IMG/M metagenome (GOLD analysis project Ga0210402, IMG submission 161055) | Forest soil microbial communities from Barre Woods Harvard Forest LTER site, Petersham, Massachusetts, United States - Inc-BW-C-7-M | ecosystem: Environmental > Terrestrial > Soil >... | reverse complement strand
GCCAGCACTTCCGCGTGCGCCTCCCCTGCCCGCGCGTGCCAGCCTTCTCCCAGCACGCGATCCGCATTCGCGATGACGCAGCCGACGCGCGGATTCGGATCGGCCGTATAGAGACCGCGCGCCGCCAAATCCAATGCACGCAGCAGATGCGCCCGATCCTGCGGCGCGGTCCCTTCCTTCGGCGTGATCCGATCCTGCGGCACGGTCCCATCCTTCGGCGTGATCCGATCCTGCGGGGTGGTCCGGTCCTGCGGCGTGATTTGCTCGCTCATTTGTCCTCGTCGGCGGCCGCGTCGCCCGGCAACAGCGGCAGCTGATCCTTGCTCGGCGGCTCGCGGCGACGGCGATGCCGCCGCAACTGATCGATCTCGGTACGGAAAGCGTCCAAGTCCTGGAAGCTGCGGTATACGGAAGCGAAGCGCACGTAACCAACCTCATCCAAGTGCCGTAACTCCTCCATCACCATTTCTCCGATGCTGCGCGAGGCTATTTCGCGCTCGCCCAGGCTGCGCAACTTGTGGCAAATTCGGGCCGCGGCCGCCTCGATCGCTTCGCGTGAAACGGGACGCTTCTCCAGCGCCTTTTGCATGCCCGTGAGCATTTTCTTTTCGTCAAACGGTTCGCGGCTGCGATCTCCCTTGACCACCGTCGGCAGCAGCAGCTCCGCGGCTTCAAACGTGGTAAATCGCTCGGTACATGCCAGACATTCGCGGCGCCTGCGAATTTGCCGTCCCTCGCCCGCGAGGCGAGAGTCGATCACTTTAGTCTCGGTGTGACCGCAAAACGGGCAATGCATCGCGGCTACTCATTGATCGCCATAGACTGGAAATCGCCGGCATATCGCCACCGCCTCGGCTCGTACCCGCTCGAGCGCGGTCTCATCCCCCAGATGATCCAGCACATCGGCGATCCAGTGAGAGAGTTGCTGTACCTCGGACTCCTTGAAACCGCGCGTCGTCACCGCGGGGGTGCCGATACGCAGCCCGCTGCTGATGGATGGGGGGCGCGGGTCGTTGGGCACGGCGTTTTTGTTGACCGTGATGTGCGCGCGGCCCAGCGCGGCATCGGCATCCTTGCCGGTGATGTTCTTGTCGATCAAATCGAGCAAAAATAAGTGATTGTCCGTGCCGCCGGATACGATCTTATAGCCGCGCTGCTTGAGCACCGTGGTCATGGCGCGAGCATTGTCGATCACCTGCGCAGAATAGGCTTTGAATTCCGGCTGCAGTGCTTCCAAAAACGCCACCGCCTTCGCCGCGATCACATGCATGAGCGGACCGCCTTGAATCCCCGGGAACACCATGGAGTTCAATTTCTTGTGCAAGTCGGGATGCGGCCGCGCCAGAATCAAACCGCCCCTCGGACCGCGCAGGGTTTTGTGGGTTGTGGTGGTAACGACGTCGGCGAAAGGCACGGGATTGGGATACAGGCCGGAGGCGATCAGTCCCGCGACGTGCGCCATGTCCACGAACAAGTAGGCGCCGATCGAATCGGCAATGGCCCGGAAGCGGGCCCAATCGATGACGCGAGAATAGGCCGAAAACCCCGCGACGATCATCTTCGGGCGATGTTCCTGCGCGAGACGCTCAACCTGATCGTAGTCGATGATGCCGGTGTCGGCGACAATCCCGTATTGAACCGCCTTGAAGAATTTGCCCGAGAAATTGACCTTGGCGCCATGCGTTAAATGGCCGCCATGGTCGAGACTCATCCCCAATATCGTGTCGCCGGGATTGAGCAGCGCGAAATATACCGCGGCGTTCGCCTGGGACCCCGAATGGGGCTGCACGTTCGCGTAAGCCGCGCCAAACAGCTGCTTGGCGCGCTCGATGGCCAGGCTTTCCGCGATGTCGACGAACTCGCAGCCGCCGTAGTACCGCTTGCCCGGATAGCCTTCCGCGTATTTGTTCGTCAGCACGGAGCCCTGCGCCTCGAGAACCCGCGGACTCGCATAGTTCTCCGAGGCAATGAGTTCGATATGATCCTCCTGCCGGCCGCGCTCGCTTAACATAGCCTGAGCAAGCTCAGGATCGAAGCCGGCAATGGCCATTTGGGCGCTGAACATGTTGGATCTCCAAAGGTAGCCGGTAATTGTAGCTTATTGGCCTAGGGTTCCCTAGCGAGACAACCGCACCGTGACAAGCCGGCTTGAGTCGCGGATAATTCCAGTGTTTCCCCGCGAATTCCCGCGATTACTTCAATACAGGCAATCGATGGCTCAGTTCATTTACACCATGAACCGGGTTGGCAAGGTTGTGCCGCCCAAGCGCATTATTCTGCGCGATATCAGCTTGAGTTTTTTTCCCGGCGCCAAGATCGGCGTGCTGGGCTTGAACGGCTCCGGAAAATCCACGCTGTTGAAGATCATGTCCGGCGTCGACAAGGACATCGAGGGCGAGGCGCGCGCGCAAGCCGGCATCAAGGTCGGCTATCTGCCGCAAGAACCCGTGCTTGACGATACCAAGACGGTGCGCGAAGTGGTCGGAGAGGGAGTCGGCGATGTACAGAGTTTGATCGACCGCTTCAACGCGATCAGCGACAAATTTGCCGAGCCGCTTTCAGACGATGAAATGAACAAGCTGATGGAAGAGCAGGCAAAGATGCAGGACAAAATCGATGCGGTCGGCGGCTGGGAGCTCGAGCGCAAGCTCGAGATCGCCGCGGATTCGTTGCGCCTGCCGCCGTGGGATGCCGTGGTCGGCAAGCTCTCGGGCGGCGAGAAGCGCCGCGTCGCCTTGTGCCGCTTGCTGCTGTCCAAGCCGGACATGTTGCTGCTCGATGAGCCGACCAATCACTTGGATGCCGAATCGGTGGCCTGGCTCGAGCACTTTCTGGAAGAGTATCCGAGTACGGTGATCGCTGTGACGCACGATCGCTATTTTCTCGACAACGTCGCCGAGTGGATCTTGGAGCTGGATCGCGGCCACGGGATTCCCTGGCAGGGCAACTATTCCTCCTGGCTGGAACAAAAGGGCCTGCGCTTGGCTCAGGAAGAGCGGCAGCAGGACGCGCTCGCAAAAACCTTGAAGCGCGAATTGGAATGGGTGCGGACCAATCCAAAGGCGCGTCAGGCGAAATCCAAGGCGCGCTTGCAGCGCTATGAAGAATTGGCATCGCAGGAATTTCAGAAGCGCAACGAGACCAACGAAATCTATATTCCTCCAGGCGATCGCCTGGGGGATCTGGTCATCGAGTGCAAGAACTTGAGGAAGGGCTACGACGATCGCTTGCTGATCGACTCATTGAATTTCAACCTACCGCCAGGAGGCATCGTCGGCATCATTGGTCCCAACGGCGCCGGCAAGACCACGCTGTTCCGCATGCTGTCCGGCGTCGAGAAGCCCGACAGCGGCGAGATCCGATTGGGTCCGAGCGTCAAGCTCGCTTACGTGGATCAATCCCGGCAGGCGCTCAACGATAAAAACACGGTGTGGCAGGAAATCTCGGGCGGCCTGGACCTCATCAAGGTGGGCAACTACGAGACCTCCTCGCGCGGCTATGTAGGCCGCTTTAATTTCAAGGGCGTGCAGCAAGGGCAGATGATCGGCGAGCTCTCGGGCGGCGAGCGCAACCGGGTGCATCTCGCGAAGGTCTTGAAGGCCGGCGGCAATGTCTTGCTGCTCGACGAGCCGACGAACGATTTGGATATTGAAACGCTGCGCGCCCTGGAGGATGCTCTGGTGGCATTCCCGGGATGCGCCGTGGTCATTTCGCATGATCGCTGGTTCCTGGATCGCATCGCGACGCATATCCTCGCGTTCGAAGGCGATTCGCAAGTCGTCTGGTTCGAGGGCAACTATCAGGAATACGTCGAGGACTACAAAAAGCGCAAAGGCGAGGATGCCAGCCAGCCTCACCGAATCCGCTACAAACCGCTGACGGGGTGATCCATGAGCATTTACATCACGCCTCAAGATGAGCTGCATGTCGAATATCAAGGCATTGCGCTGACTTGTCCTCATTGCCAGACCTTGACTCACTTGACCCCGATTGCAGTGCCGAAATTCGAGGAACTCAGCCGGCGCAAACCCAAGCACATCGGCATTGTGTTCCGTTGCGACACCTGCATCGAACCGATATTCCTGAAGTTCGCCGTCAAGGCGTATACGGCATTGCGGGTGGAGCTTGCCTCAAACTTCATGGAGATCGAACGGGCCCGCGAGCATTTTCCATTGACCTACCTGCCCGAGGAGGCCGAGGGGTTGTTCAAGGAAGCGCTCAATTGCTATTCGGCTGCCTGCTTCAATGCGTTCGGGTCAATGAGCCGTCGCACGGCGCAGTCCTTGTTTCACGAACTGGGTGAGCGGGGCAAGCTGGATATGTTCGATACCTTGCAGGAAATCCGTTCCATCGCCGACCTCGATGATGAGACCTTTTCGATTTTGCGGGCGGTGCTGTTCGGCAGCGACAGCGATCCGTGGCCCAATCACCCCAACCTGACTTCGGAGCAGGCTGGAATCTTGTTGGAAGTCATGCGCGATTTGCTGTATCAGACCTTTGTGCGCAAGGCGCGCTTGATACAGGCGGTGACTTTCCGCCGATTCGTGGCGCCCAATCAGGCAGAGGCCGGGTAAGAAGAATCAAGGCACGAAGAAACAGTGCCTTGATTCTTCTTACCGCCCCTGACGAGTATCGAGCCGATCAGCATCACGTACCGACAAAGCTACGCGACCATTCGCCGGTCTAGGGCGATAGGAAGCTTGAAGGCACTGCTCTTTTCCGTGCTTTCAAGCTTCCTATCCCCCTAGGCCACGAATACTCGTGCATTGCGGAACAGGCGCATCCAGCCCCCATCCTCTGCCCACTGCTTCGATACCCACGAATTCTGCACGCTGCGGAACACGCGTTCCGGGTGCGGCATCAGCGACGTCACGCGGCCATCGGTGCTGCACAGCCCGGCGAGTCCTAATTCGGAGCCATTGGGATTGAAAGGATATTTCTGCGTGGGGCGATCGCGATGATCCACGTATTGCAGCGTCACGAGTTGCCGCTGCAGCAACAGGCCGGCATTGAGGCCGGGATCGAATTCCGCCCTACCCTCGCCATGCGCCACGGCGATCGGCAATACCGATCCCTGCATGCCTGCGAATAGAATTGAATTGGAATTCGGAACACGCACCAATGACAGGCGCGCCTCGTACTGTTCCGATCGATTGCGGACGAACCGCGGCCACGTGTCGGCGCCTGGAATTAATTCCTTGAGCGCGGATAACATTTGACAGCCGTTGCAGACGCCCAGCGTGAAAGTCGCATTGCGCGCGAAGAACGCCGCAAACTCTTCTCGTGCCCGCGCGTTGAAGAGGATGGACTTCGCCCACCCTTCGCCCGCGCCCAGTACATCGCCATACGAAAAGCCGCCGCACGCGACCAGTCCGTGGAATCGTCCCAAATGGACGCGGCCCGCCAGGATGTCCGTCATGTGAACGTCGTAGGCATCGAATCCCGCACGCGTGAACACAGCGGCCATCTCGACGTGGCTGTTGACGCCCTGTTCGCGCAGTATCGCGATCGCCGGCCGCACCCCGCTTTGAATAAAGGGTGCGGCAACATCGGCACCCGGATCGTAGCTCAGAGCGGCGTGCAGACCCGGATCGGCCGCATCCTCGAGCCGCGAATATTCTTCGCGTGCGCACTCCGGATTGTCGCGCAGCGCTTGCATGCGAAACGAGACCTCGCTCCAAAGAGCATGCAAGGCCATGCGCGAGCCGCTGTAGACCGGTCCGCCATTGGCATTCACCCGCACCTCGTCACCGGTCATGGGCTCCCCGATGTCGCGCGTCAGATCGATCAAACCGTGACGCGCCAGGATGCCGCGTGCATCGGCGGCACGCGCCGCGGGGACCTGGATCACCGCTCCCAGCTCCTCGGCAAAGGACGCGGCGATGAGGTCATCGACCGACCCTAGGTCGACGCGAAGGCCGCAGTGTGATGCGAACGCCATTTCCAGCAGCGTCACCAAAAGACCGCCATCCGAGCGGTCATGATAGGCAAGCACCAGTCCCTGGTCCTTCATCTCACGCAATGCCGAGAACAAGGCACTCAGGAGCTGCGGGCTGTCGAGATCCGCCGGCATCCCGCCGCCCTTCATGTGGACCTGCGCCCAGCAAGAGCCGCCCAAGCGGTTCTGGCCCCTGCCCAAATCGACGAGCAGCAGCCGTGAGGGCTGCGAGAGATTGAGTTCTGGGGTAAGGCTCGCGCGCGAATCTTGCACGGGCGCAAATGCCGATACGATCAAGGAAACCGGGGCGATCACCGAGCGCTCGCTGCCGCCCTCGCGCCAGGTCGTCTTCATGGACAGTGAGTCCTTGCCGACCGGAATGGTGATGGCCAGCGCGGTGCACAGTTCACTGACCGCGCGCACCGTGGCGTAGAGCTCGGCATCCTCGCCCGGTTCACCGCAGGCAGCCATCCAGTTGGCCGACAGGCGAACGTCCGACAGCTGACGGATGTCCGCGGCCAGAATGTTGGTAATCGCCTCCGCCACTGCCAGACGTCCCGAGGCCGGCGCGTCCAGCAACGCGACCGGAGCCCGCTCCCCCATGGCCATGGCTTCGCCGCTGTATTCCTGGTAGCTGCTCAATGAAACGGCCACATCGGCGACCGGCACTTGCCACGGTCCCACCATCTGGTCGCGGCTGATCAGACCGCTGACCGTGCGATCCCCGATCGTGATCAAGAAGGATTTGTCGGCGATGGTGGGCAGCTTCAACAGGCGCTCGAGCGAGTCGCGGAACGTCACGCCGTCGGTCGACAGCGACGCGGTACGCTTCGATGCGGACCGAACATCGCGCGTCATGCGGGGCGCCTTGCCGAGCAGCGCGTCAATCGGCATATCGACCGGCGTTGCATGCAGCAAGGGATCGGACACCTTGAGCAGACCATCGCCGGTAATTTCACCGACGGCCGCGAAGGGACAACGCTCGCGCTCGCACAGGGCCTTGAATTGTTCGAGGCTGCCCGGCATGAGCGCGAGCACGTAGCGCTCCTGCGCCTCGTTGCACCAAATTTCCATCGGCGACAGCTCCGATTCGGCGCTCGGAATCTTGCGCAAATCGATCCGGCCGCCGCGATGGCTGTGCGCGATGGCTTCGGGCAGGGCGTTCGACAGGCCACCGGCGCCCACGTCATGGATCAGCAAAATAGGATTCGCCTCGCCCAGGGCGACGCACCGGTCGATCACCTCTTGTGCGCGCCGCTGGATTTCAGCATTGCCGCGCTGCACGGATGCGAAATCCAATTCGGACGAGCTTTGGCCGCTGCCGACGGACGATGCCGCTCCGCCTCCCAAACCGATCAGCATCGACGGACCGCCGAGAACAACGAGCAGAGCGCCAATGACAACGTCTTTCTTCTCTACGTTCTGACGGCGAACGCTGCCCAAACCGCCGGCGACCATGATCGGCTTGTGGTAACCACGGATCCGGCCAACCGCTGCGACCTGTTGTTCGAATACCCGGAAATATCCGCAAGTGTTCGGGCGTCCAAATTCATTGTTGAAAGCGGCGGCGCCAATGGGCGCGGCAATCATGATGTCGAGCGCCGAGGCGATGCGATCCGGTTTGCCGAAATCGACCTCCCAGGGCTGAAGCATGCCGGGGATTTTGAGATTGGACACGGAAAACCCGGTGAGACCGGCCTTCGGCTTGGCGCCGATTCCGGTTGCACCCTCGTCGCGAATCTCGCCGCCCGCTCCGGTGGCTGCGCCCGGAAAGGGCGAGATCGCCGTGGGGTGATTGTGAGTCTCCACCTTCATTAAAATATCAATCGGCTCGAGCATCCCGGAATAGCGCTGCGTGAGCGGGTCTGCGAAAAATCGCGTGGTATTTGCGCCGGCGATCACCGCCGCGTTGTCGCGATAGGCTGATAGCACACCGACGGAATTGCGCGCATGCGTCGCGCGGATCATGGCAAAGAGCGATTGCGGCTGCGGCGTTCCATCGATGACGAATTGCGCATTGAAAATCTTGTGGCGGCAGTGTTCGGAATTGGCTTGCGCGAACATCATCAGTTCAACGTCGGTGGGATCCCTCCCCAGCTTGCCGAACAGCTGCACCAGATAATCGATCTCCTGGCTGGATAACGCCAACCCCCACTGCTGATTCGCGCGCCCCAGCGCCTCGCGGCCATCCTCGCCTAATGCAACATGGCGTAAGCCTCGCGGCGGCGCTGCATGAAACAGGCCCGTGGGTTCAAGGGAATCCGCCCAGACCGATTCGGTCATGCGATCGTGCAAGTGCGCAGCCAGTCTGGTCAGTTCCGAAGCAGTCAGCGGCGCGGCGGATTCGATGAAATACACGGTGCCGCGCTCGACGCGTCTCACAGCGCTCAACCCGCAGACATGCACGATGTCGGTGGCCTTGCTCGACCAAGGCGACTCAGTGCCGATTCGCGGCGTCACCAAGACCCGGTGGCCGCTCGGCAGCGCGTGCAGTGCGTCGGGAACACGCGCCCCATAGGTGAGGAGTTTTCCCAGCACCGTAAGTTCGGGTTCGGTCAAGGGACGCGAGGAGTCGACGAAGTGCATCCAACGGCTGTTAAGCGTCTGAACACGCGGCTCGTCGGCTTTCAATGCGCGCAGCAGTTGGTCGAGGCGGAATTGCGACAGCGCCGGCGCGCCGAAAAGGCTAAACATGCACCATTCTACAGGAATCAGGCTATTTGCGAGCGCTGGAATCTCCCCCGGGGGTGTAGATTGGGACGGGGAATTGGGAGACATTCGAGCCTTCGAGCGCTACGATTTTGCTGACCCCTTGCTTCTTGACTTCATCGATGCGCAGCACAGAATGCAGGGGCAGATACGTGCGCTTTACCTCATTGAATTCAGCCTTTATCTTTTCCTCGGCTGGATCCACGACCACCGTTGAGCGCTCGCCGAACACGAGTTCCTCGACCTCAATGAAGCCGAACAGGCTGCCGTGGCTCACTTTGCGGGCGTAGATCTCATAGACCTTGCCTTGATTCACGAACAGAACTTTGAAAATGTGACTCGCTGCCATTTAGAAGGCTCCCGGCATTGCTAGTATTTCACCATATTATACCGACACTTAGCGCGAACCTTGAGACCCGCGGGAGGGAATGACTTATGGCCCTGCGCTTACGCGTCGTCAGCGAACACTCAACCCGCTTAGGGACGCTCGCCACCAAAGTTTTTGGCGTGCACGGCGGCACCATTGGGCGCGCGACTGACAACGAATGGATTCTACCCGACCCTGAGCGCTACCTCTCGGGCAAACACGCCCGCGTGGATTTTCGGGCCGGTGCGTATATTCTGGTCGACACCAGTTCCAACGGTACCTACGTCAACGGCGCGCAGGTGCCCCTGGGCAAGTATCACGACTATCCGCTCAAGGACGGCGACTACATTCGATTAGGTGAATACGAGCTCTTGGTGAGCATCGACCAGAGCAATGACTTCCCGCCCGAAGAGAGCGCCATTATCGCCTATGACGGGCAGTCACCCTCGTCCGCGATCAAAAAATCCACTGCCAACGATTTGGGCGCGGACCTCGACTTGAGCCAATTGCTGGAGCCGAGCGGCCTGTCGATCGCGGACTCCGGTTCGCGCAGCCCGCGCGACCTGTATGGCCAATCCCTTCCCCCGCTCGAATCAGGCTCCGGAGAGGCGGCGGGAACACCGTGGCACATGATGACGCGGCCCCTGACAGTCGACGCCCCAAGAGCTGACGCCCCAAGAGCGGAGGCGCCACCGCCCTCTCGCGTGATCGAAAACTCTCCGAGCCCCAATCTGTCGCGCTCGCAGAGCCTTGCCCTGTATGAAGGCGACTTCGACATCGGCTTGACCGCTTTTTGCCGCGGTGCGGGTATCGATCCGCGTTCGGTCGGCACCGATGCTCGCAGCGCCGCGCTGCAGCTTGCCGGTCAATTGCTGCGCGAGGCGGTGGTGGGCTTGATGGATCTGAATCAGGGCCGCAATGAGTTCCGCAATAAGTTCCGGATTCCGGCGCCCCCCGCCGACGCACCCGAGTCGCCCCTGAATCTTTCCAAGGGAGTCGATGAGGCTCTGGTCCGATTGCTGACGACGGTTTCGACGCGTGCCGGATCGGTCGAAGCGGTTCGCGAGAATTTCCGCGAGCTCAAGGCGCAAAATACCGCCGCGCTGGCGGCAACGCGCGCCGCCTTTGAGGAATTCCTGGGCCGCGTCGACCCGAAGGAATTGGAAGAGCGCTTCGAGCGCGCCGGCAAGCGAGGCGTGTTCGGGGGCCAGAAGGCCAAGTACTGGGAAATGTATGCCGAGCTGTTCTCAGGGTTGGCGCAACGCCCTGCCGACGGTTTTCCGCACGTCTTTACCGAGACCTTCGTGAAGGCTTATGAAGCCCGGCTGCGTGCCTTGATCCCGCCGAAGCGCAGCGCCTTCGGGGCCGATCGCGATGAGCCGAACAATCCCGGCGGTCACGCAGTCGGCGATCGCTAGCGTTTTTAGCGGCGGCCAGCTCGTAGTAAAGTGACGCGTGCGGCTCTTATTAGTAGAAGACGATGACCTGGTTGCCGACGCCATCCTGCGCGCTCTGACGGCCGCGAGCTACGCGGTGCATCGAGTCAGCAGCGCCGAGGCCGCTCAGGCGGCCATCGCCGGCGAAGAGTTCGCGCTGGCTGTCATCGATGTCGGCTTGCCGGGCGCCGACGGTTTGACCCTGGTGCGCCGGCTGCGCAGTGCCGGAAAAAACCTGCCGACTCTCATTCTGACCGCCCGCTGCACCCTGACCGACAAGGTCAAGGCGCTTGATCTCGGCGCCGATGATTTTTTGAGCAAGCCGTTCGAGGCGGCCGAACTCGCCGCGCGATGCAGGGCGCTGATGCGTCGTTCGAGCGGTGCGCTGAATGGCATCATTAAACTGCAGCGCATGAGCGTCGACCTTCCAGGCAAGCGGCTGTGCGTGGATGAGGCCGAGGTGGAACTCACCGCGCGCGAATGGCTGGTGCTGGAATGCCTGGTGCGGCGGATAAACTTGATCGTGCCCAAAGAAAAGCTGCAGCAGGCGGTCGCCAGTCCTGACCAGGACACGAGTGCCAACGCGGTGGAAGTGCATATTTCGCGGCTGCGCGCCAAGCTCGGCGACGCAGCCCTCATTCGCAGCCTGCGGGGATTGGGCTACCGGCTCGAAGAAGCGAAAGCCTCGTGAGCATGCGGAATCGGCCGTGACCTCGATTAGCCGGCAATTGATTTTCTGGCTGGCCATCCCCCTCATGTTGATGGCGCTTTGCGGCGCGCTGGTGCAATACTTTAATAGCATTGCGCCCAGTGTCCTGAGCAGTGACCGGCGGCTCAAGGAGGCCACCGAGTCGATCATGGCGCACTTGGTATTCAAGGATGGCTTGGTAACTTTGAATGAGGCCGAGCTGACCGGGCGGGCTGATTTCAAATTCGCCGTTCGCGACCCTCAAGGCCGGCTGCTGGCCGGCTACCCCGAAATTCCCAGCGCTCTAATGGATGACCAGACCAGCCAGCTGTTATCCGTGGTGCAGATCGAGCATCGCAGTTTTCGGATGCTGACAACGCGCTTCGACTCGCGCGCCGGCGTCGCGATCATTTCGGTGACGGACACGCACTCCGGGCAGAGCTCCCAGGCCCGCTACAGCTTCCTCCGCACGCTGCTGTGGGATTTCGTGCAGCTCGATGTGACGTTGGTGCTCGTCTGGATCGGCATCCAACTGGGCTTAAGGCCCGTGAGACGCTTGCGCGACGAGATTGCGCAACGCTCACCGCTCGATTTGCGTCCCATCCTCGAGAGCACGGCACCGCGCGAAATCGCGCCGGTGGTGGTCACGTTGAACCGCTTATTCGCCGCATTGCGCGCGGGGGCGCAATCGCAACAGCAATTCATTGCCAACACCGCGCATCAACTGCGCACACCGATCACCGGCATGCAGGCGCAGCTTGATGTGCTCGCCGCGGAGCCCGCGGCGCAGCCGATCCGCGAGCGGGTGCATTTGCTGCAGGAGGGCATCAGACAGCTGGCGCATGCCGCGAACCAGCTGCTCAGTCTGGCGCGGGCCGATCCTTCCGCGAATGTGGCTGCGAAAACCCAGGCAGTGGATCTCGGCACTTTGGTGGGCGATATCGCGGCGCGCTATTTCGACCGCGCGTTGCGTGCGAACATTGATTTAGGCGTGGAGACGGCCAGCGTCTCGATCAGCGCGGATCCATCGCTGATCGACGATTTGCTGAGTAATTTGCTCGACAATGCACTGAAATACACGCCCGCCGGCGGCCGAGTGACGGTGAGTGTGGCCGCCCCGAATCACAAAGCGCTGATTGCCGTGGAGGATTCGGGACCTGGAATACCTGAGGACGAACGTCATCGGGTGCGCCAGCGCTTCTATCGGCTGCCGAATTCCCCCGGTCATGGCAGCGGGCTGGGGCTGGCCATCGTGGATGAAATTGCCCGGCTCTATGGCGCGACGCTGTCCATCGGCACGGCGGCCAATGGCGGCGCTCGGATTACGGTGCAATTCCCCTAAGCGGGCCCCCGCTCTTCGGGTTCTTTGCAAAGTGCGAACCCGTTCTCACTTTTTGTCGGCGCACCTCTCCGCCGCAAGTTTCGAGCAAGACTGCTGCGCTAGTCTGCCGCCATAAAGCTTCACCGACACCATGAAATAAGGCTATGAACACCCAATTGCCACAACACTTCCCGATGCGTCACGGCCGCTCCCAGGGCTTTACGCTGATCGAACTCATGATCGTGGTCGCCATCGTGGCCATCCTCACCACCATTGCGTACCCGAATTACCGCGACTACGTCATACGCGGACAGCTGGTGGATGCGACGCAAGGCTTGGCCGCCGTGCGCGCCAATATGGAGCGGTATTTCCAGGATAACCGCACCTACCTCCCGATCGTGGGTCCCCCGGCTTTCAACCCTCCCTGCACCGCCGCGGTCGTTGCGTACGGAAAATTCAATATCAGCTGCGCCGGCGCCACCGCCACCACCTATACCGCGTCAGCGGTGGGCGCCGCCGGCAACCTGGCCGGCTTTACGTTCACGGTCGATCAAAACGGCACGCAGACCACGGTGGTCGCACCGCCGGCCCCTGGCTCATTTATGGGCTGCCCGACCGCTTGGATTACGAAGACCGGCGGATGCTGACCCGGCGCGCCAAGTACGCTGCGGGTTTCACCATGATCGAAGCGATGGTGACCTTGACGGTTTTCGCGATTCTCGCAGCGCTCACCGTTCCCTCGATGGCCACGTGGATCAGGAACAACAAGGTTCGCACCGTGACGGACTCGCTGCAAACCGGCTTGCGCCTGGCGCAGGCTGAATCGCTGCGCCGCAGCCGTCAAGTCGTGTTTGCACTCACGAACAGCACCACTCCCGCGGCGATTCCGCTGCCGGCCGTTGCCAACGGCACCTCTTGGGCCATTTGGACGATACCTTCGATGACGAATGCGGCCGACGAGGCCCCGACGTTCGTCCAGTCCGGCGTATTGTCCAACGCCAGCGCCGGCGTCGTCGTCACTGGGGTGGCCGCCGTCTGCTTCAATTCCATGGGCCGCCTGGTTAACAATGCCAGCGCCAATGTTACCGCGATCACCGGCGCCGCGAATTGCGTCCAGCCGACCACACCGCCGCCGCAGCAGCCGACCGCACCACCGGCAGAGGTATTCAGCATCAGTACACCGGGCGCCGATCGGCCGCTGCAGATCAATCTCAGCTTGGGCGGCCAGGTCCACATGTGCGATCCAGCGGTGGCTCTCTCCGCCCAATTCCCAGAAGGGTGCTAGCAATGAATCGCTACTTGCAACTCCCGCGAATCGCGCGCGCCCAACGCGGCATGGCGCTGCTCGAGTGTCTGATGGCGCTGCTGATTTTTTCCGTCGGCCTGCTGGGACTCCTCGGTCTTGAGGCGCGCGTCATGAATATCTCGACGGATTCGGAGAATCGCAGTCGCGCGGCGATGCTCGCGAGCGAAGTGGCCAGCCAAATGTGGCTGAACAATACCGTGCTATCCACCGCACCGACCATCGTCGCGATTGCGGCGAACGCGGGCAACCAAACGCAAGGCGGCTTACCGGGTGGCGTCGTGACGGTCACCCCCGTACCCCTCACTACCAACGCCGCCGACATTACGGTCACGTGGCAAGAGGTCTCGGATACCGCTGGCAACTTAAGCACTCTCACAACCCGGGTAATTTTGCCATGAACCAAAAAGGCATGACCCTGGTGGAGCTGATGGTGGCGATGGTAATCGGCTTGGGAATCACGCTCGCCATCAGCAGCGTGCTGATCGCCAGCGAAAATCACAAGCGCACGACGACTTCTACCAATGACGCGCAGCAGACCGGCTCCTATGGCTTCTACGCACTCGACAAGGCGCTGCGCGGCGCGGGCTCGGGGATCGCGGAATCGGCGTTCCCGACCGATGTGGGGGTGCTCGGCTGCCACCTCAACGCCGGCGCCATATTCCCCCGCGCCACCGCGTTTCCCGCACCCTTCGCGGCATTCCTCGGCGGCGCACCCAACCCGCTGAACGTGACCCCGGTGCTGATCGGTAAGAGTCAGTCTCAGGACGGTGTCTCGGACGTCATCATGGTCATGGGCGGCTCCGGCTCCGCCGGCGGCGTGTCGCGCCAGATCACCGGCGGCGGCAACGCCACCACAGCGACACTCGACAATACCGTCGGCTTTGCCCACAACGACTTGCTGTTGGTGAGTCAAAGCGGCGTGGTGGATTGCCTGATGGAACAAGTTGACACGTTCGTCACACCGACTCTGACCTTGGCAGGCACGTACTACACAGCGACTGGAGGCACCACGACCATGGCGACCCTCGCCGGCAACACGGCGAGCTATGTCACGCCGATCGGCAATGCCACGGCAAACAGTGTCCAGTTCATGCTGTTTGGGGTCGACAACAATCGCACCCTCTATAGCTACGATCTACTGCAGAACCTGAACCTGGTGGGCGGCGCCGGCGCCGATTCGGCGCAGGCCATTGCCGATGGCGTCGTGCAAATGAACGCCCTATACGGCATCGATACCAATGGCGATGGCATTCAGGACGCGTGGACGGCGCCCGACGCCACCACCGTCCCGGCCTGGGACATCAACACCGTCATGACCAGTCCCATCCAAATGAAACAGATCATCTCGGTGCGGATCGCGCTGGTGGTGCGCGGAGAAAACTACGATACGACACGGGACGCCGCCGGCAACCCCATCCCCGTTTCTCCGCCGTCGCTCACAATTTTCAACGGCCTGACAAATAGCGCCGGCACCTCGCTGGCGCAGCAAATTAACCTGAACGCAACCGACCGGCAGTTCCGCTATCGAATATTCGAATTCACCGTGCCCTTGCGCAACATGTTGTTGCTGGCGGGGGGAGCGTGATGAATCGGTTGCAGTACGCGACAGCGACGCGCCAGCACGGCGTGGTTCTGATTTTCTCGCTGATCGTGCTGTTGATTCTGGCCATCGGCGCCGTGGCCCTGCTGCGCTCGGTGGACAGCTCGCTGCTCAGCGCCGGCAATCTCGCTTTTCACCGCGACCTGGTCAATCAAGGCGAGCAGGCGGTTGCGAGCGTCATGACGGAATTCAAAAACAACGGGCCGCCGCTCGGGGGCGTAACGACCGCCAGTATGCAGGCCGCGAATTATAGTGCCACGACGCTGGCCACGAATGCGCAGGGCGTGCCCCTGGCGCTGCTCGACAACACCGCATTCGGCGTGATCGCTACCGCCCCCGACATCGTCGGCAGGACGCCGGACGTGACAATCCGCTACGTCATTGACCGTCTGTGTGCGCCGCTTACCGTCATCGCCAGCAGCCCCAATTGCGTACAGTCGACCGGCATGCCCACCGGCGGCACAGCGAACCGGAACACCGCGGTCGCGCCGCCGTCCGCGACGATCTATCGCATCAGCGTACGCGTCGATGGGCCGCGCAACACTCAGGCCTTCCTGCAAGCCACCTTTACCAAACCGGACTAAACCCATGAACAGCCCATCTTTTCGCAGTGTCGCAGTCTCTTTGACGCTGCTGCTCGGCCTCGTTTGCATGGCACCCTCGCGCGCGCAAACCATTCTGGCGGACAAGCCGATTGCCGCCGGCGCGGACGTGCCCGGCAACCTGGCACTCGCGCTCTCCGTGGAATTCCCGACCGCGATCAGCATCGCGAACCTCGGCAGCTACGTGGACGCAACGCAGTACGTGGGCTATTTCGACCCGCTGAAATGCTATACCTATCAATTCAATGCCGGGACCCCGGCGAGCAGCTACTTCAAGCCCACCCATCTCGGCGGCGGGGCTAACCTGCACGACTGCTCCCTGGCGACGACGGGAGTCGCCGGGCAGTGGAGCGGCAATTTCATGAACTGGGCGACAATGCAGACGATCGATCCCTTCCGCTGGGCATTGACCGGCGGCTATCGCAGCGTTGATACCGCCGCGCAGACCATCTTGGAAAAAGCATGGGGGTCGGGCCAGGGCTCCGCGGCTTCAAACTTTCCGTATCGGGGCAGCAGTCAGGCTGCCGGAAATACCGTAAGCGCCGCCTTGATCCCCAAGCTCACGCCCTTCAGTTCCTGGAGTCATTTTGACTTAGGTATCTGGAGTAACGGCAACGCGATGGTGTTCTCGGGCGACGGCAACACCACCTCGTACCACACGCTCACCGCTTCGGCCGGGGACCTCAGCAACCTCGCTACCGCCAATTCGAATCCAGCCCACCCCTACCGCGTCTACGTCCGCGTCTCGGTGTGCGATCCCGCCCTCGGAGTTGCAACGTTGGAAGCGAACTGCGTGAAGTACGGCAGCAACTACAAGCCTGAGGGCCTGTTGCAGCAATATTCCACGAAAATTCGCTTCAGTGCCTTTGGATATCTCAACCAGGGCGGCGACGTTCGCCAGGGCGGTGCACTGCGCGCGCCAATGGGCTTCATCGGCCCGAACATTCCGCAACCGCTCTCTCCCACCCTGCTCACCAATGCCAATCCTGAGTGGGATCCAACCACCGGCATCATGAGTGTGAATCCCGACACCGCATCGGCAACCGCCAGCGGTGTGGCCCAAAGCGGCGTGATGAACTATCTCAACAAATTTGGTGAGTTCGGCCATACTTATAAGACGTTCGACAACGTCGGCGAGCTCTATTACGCGGCGGTACGGTACTTCGAGAATTTGGGCAACGTGCCCGAATGGACCAACGGCGCGACTGCCACGGCGTTGGACGGCTTTCCGGCCTTGAGCGTTTGGCCCACCGATACGCCTTCAAGTACGGACACGAACGCGCGCGCTTCCATTCTGTATAGCTGTCAGAAAAACTTCATCCTAGGCATCGGCGACGATCACACCTGGTATGACTACGACGTGGGCGGCAACTCCGGCACCGGTCATTATTCCCCTACCGGCCTCTCAAGGCCGGTTCCCGCACTCGTGGCGGCGGACACCTTCAATCTGGCCGCAACCTGGACCCTGGATCTGCAAACACTCGAAGGCATCGCGCCAAATCCCAAGTGGGCGCTCGGACTCACGGACGCAACTTATTTCATCGCAGGCCTGGCCTACGGCGTGCACGTGAACGACATACGTTCTGACCTGCCGGATGCGCAGACGATTTCGACGTATTGGATGGATGTTGCGGAAGGCCAGCACCTTGAGAACCTGAATCCTTATTACCTGGCCGCCAAGTACGGCGGCTTCAACGCAGGGACTATCGCTCAGGGTCCTCCCGGTGTAACCGACCCGAGCAACCCCCCCAATCTCAATCCGCCGGCGTACGACATGTTGAACACGCCCATCACGACCGCGCAGTTCGACGCGACCGGTGCCACCGTCAACATGAACGGCAATACGCATTTGCTGCCGGACAACTATTTCAATGCCGGCAATGCCATCAAGATGGTGAGCGGTCTGAAATCCGCGTTCACCAGCATTGCCAGTTCCATTTCGCAGCAGAGCACTTCGTTCTCGTTCTCCCTGCCCAATGTCTCCAACACCGGTACGATGTCCTTCGGAGCGAGTTTCGACTCCAACGGCTGGACCGGCACCGTGACCGGCTACACACTGACTTTCGACGCCGCCGGCAATCCAACGCAGGTTCCGGTGTGGAATACCAACACGACGCTGCAGACGCAGCTCGCGGGCACGGGCTGGCAACCCGCGTCAACTCCATCTGCAACCGGGCGTCGCATTGCCACGTGGAGTGGCACCACCGGCATCACGTTCGAGTACGCCAGTCTCAGCGCGGCGCAACAGGCTGCACTCCAGCCCACCTACTACAACGGCACCGCAAACGCGACGGACGAGACCAATTTTCTGAGCTATCTGCGCGGCGATCAGACAAACGAAGTCGCCTCAGTAGCGACGGGCAGCACCCACGCTTTTCGTAATCGCAAACTACTGCTGGGCGATATCGTCGATGCCGGTTTGACGCCGGTATCAACCCCGCTCCAGACTTTTTCGAACGCCAACAATCCGGGCTACCCCGCCTTCCAGACTCTCTGGGCGGCGCGGCCCACCATGGTCTATGCCGGCGCCAACGACGGCATGCTGCACGCTTTCCTCAGTACGACCGGCGCTGAGCAGTTTGCTTACGTACCGAGTGCGCTATTTCAAGGACCCAACGGCACTCCCGCGGTGGACGGTCTCGCGGCGCTCGGTAATCCGAGCTACGTCCATCACAACTACGTCGATGCCACGCCGGCGGCCTTCGATATCGATTTTAACCACATAGGGTCGCCCCCCTACGGAGCACCCGACTGGCACACCGTGTTGATTGGCGGTCTCGGGAAAGGCGGCAAGAGCTTTTACGCCCTTGATATCACCAATCCCGTTCCGGCGACTCTGACGGAGCCCATGGTGGCGGCCAAAGTCCTCTGGGAATTCACTGACACCACCATGGGCTACAGTTACGGCACGGCGGTGGTTGTCAAAACTGTCAAGTATGGCTGGGTTGCCATACTGACCTCGGGCTACGACAACGCTGACGGCTACGGATATCTTTATTTCGTCAATCCGAAAACGGGCGCGCTGCTGGAGAAAGTGCAAACGCCGAGCCCGTCGATCGGACTCACGCAAGCCTCTGCGTTCGTCAAGGATTTTAGCGACGAAACCACCGATTCGGTGTATGTGGGTGACTTGAATGGTCAGGTATGGCGCTTCGATCTGACCGGGACTCCCAGCTCGTATCCGCAGCCGGTACTGCTGGCAACCGCGACGGACGCGAGCGGTGTGGCACAACCCATCACCACCGCACCACTGCTCGAAATCCACCCGGTCACGCGCAAGCGATACGTCTTGTTCGGCACCGGCGTATTGCTGGCGGTCACCGACGTCGGCAATTCACAGATGCAATCGTTCTATGCCATCATCGACGGCACGGCCAGCGGCTTCAACGTCGTCAGCTCGCCCATCACGCGGACCAACCTCACGCCGGTAACCAACTCGCAGCTTGGCGGCACCGCGGGCACCCCGCCCACGCCACCCATGCCCAACCTGCTGACGCCGGGCACGGTGGGCTGGTACACCGACCTCGGCATCGATCCTGGTCCGCCGAGCATCGGGTGGCGCGTGATACTCAATCCTCAGGCGTTCAACGGCATCGTGACCTTTGCGACCTCGCTGACGACGGCCACGGATCCTTGCAGCCCGCAGGGTTCAAGCCGGGTATACGCGATTGACTATGCAACCGCTGACTCGGTATTGCTGCCGGCCAATAGTAATAGTCCCATGCCGTCGTATGACCAGTACGGTTACGCAGCGATCAACCTCAGGTTTACCGGCGCAAATGGCATTCCCGAGATCGTCGTGGGATTCACGAAGGGAGCTCCTGAAAAGGTCTCCGCGACTTTGACCAGCGCCCTCGCAGTTCGGATTTTGAACTGGCGCGAAATACCGACGGTCGAATAGGGAACACGCAGCGGTTGCGTCCCATCGGGCGCACCTGAAAAAGAGCCGCGCGTCACGCGCGGCTCTTTTTTCATTTACCTCAATGCAGATCTGTCGAGGCGCGCTGTGTCCGCGCGCGTCGCGACGCACGCAGCCATCGCCCGGTTGAGAATGCCGGCGACTTTGTCCTACAAATCCCACCGACCATGCGTGCGCCACGTCGCATTCCGCGGAGTTGTGACTCGCACGTCAGCTTCGAGCAAGTATGTCGCTCTAGTATGGCGGCATATGAAATCTCTATTGCGCGGCTTCACGCTGATCGAACTTCTCGTCAGCCTCACGGTGGCCGGAATTCTGGCCGCCATCGCGGTGCCCGCGTTCAACAGCTTTTTACAGAATGACCGCGACAGCGGCCAGGTCAACTCCCTGGTCGGAAGTCTCAGTTACGCGCGCAGCGAAGCCGTCAAGCGCGCCTCCCCCAACGGGATCGCGGTGTGCCCTTCGGCGGACAGTTTGAATTGCGATGCCGGACCTTGGACCGAGGGCTGGATCGTGACCTACATTGATCCGATTATTCCGGCCAACACGGTTGTGCTGCAGGCCATTCCCGCGCTCAGCGGCACGAACACAGTGACGCCGGTGTTGGGTCCCGCAACTGGAATCACATTCGCCTCAAATGGCGGGGCGCCCGCGGCGCCTTTCACGCTTCGTATCTGCGACATTCGTGGCGCTGCCTTCGCGCGTCAAGTTGAAGTGAATGCCACAGGGCGCGTCGCGGCTTCGCAAACGCCCGGTTTTTCCGTAGCGGGCGCGGCGTTGGCGTGTCCGTGACAGTCATGACAATCCATAACCACAAATTGCGAGGTGGCACTGCGCGCAGCGGCGGCTTCACCTTGGTCGAAGTACTGGTCTCGCTGGTGGTCCTGGCGATAGGACTGCTCGGCATCGCCAAGCTCATGCTCTTCTCATCGCATTCGAATGACAGCGCCTACCTGCGCAGCCAAGCAACCTCGCTGGCCTACGAAATTTTGGACGACATGCGGGCGAATCGGCAGGAGGCGATCAGTGCCGGAACGTACAACACCGCGGCAGCGGTGCCGGTTGTCGCCCCGGGAGCACTGTGCGTGGGAGTGGGCTCGTGCACGACGCCCACGCAGCTTGCCCTCTACGATCTGTATCAATGGGGGCTGCACTTGAACGCGAACAGCGGCGCAGTGCCGCCAGGCGCGCTACCGAACGGTCAAGGATCGGTTGCGACGGCGACGATCAACGCGCAGACCACCGTAACCATTGTCGTGTCCTGGGATGACAGCGTCGCGCAGAACACTCTCAATGTCGGCGGCGTGACCACGCAGGCGATCACATTGGAGACCGTGCTATGAATCGGACGCGCGGCTTCTCGCTGGTCGAACTGATGGTGGCGATCACCCTGGCGTTGATCGTGACGGCGGGCGTGATATCGGTCTTTGTCGGCTCGCGCTCGGCTTTCGAGGCGACATCCGGTACGGCCGCGCTGACGGACGGCGGGCGTTTCGCGCTTAATTTCATCTCTAATTCAATTCGCGGTGCGGGCTACATGTCCTGCACCACTGCGCCTAACAT
>Ga0210402_10001827_pt1 | contig 21471 bp, 22 predicted proteins | sample IncBWC7MmetaG_FD_161055 | JGI IMG/M metagenome (GOLD analysis project Ga0210402, IMG submission 161055) | Forest soil microbial communities from Barre Woods Harvard Forest LTER site, Petersham, Massachusetts, United States - Inc-BW-C-7-M | ecosystem: Environmental > Terrestrial > Soil >... | reverse complement strand
CAAGGCCGCCTCATCTACCTTTTCGCCTTCGTGGATGTCGATGGCGCGCCTGACATTCCCGTCGAGGCTGGAGTTGAATAGACCTGAAGGGTCCTGCAACGCGGCTCCCTTGGCAAATGTCATCTTGACGACGTTCTTGTACGCCTCTCCCGTGCTGACGATGCCGCCATGGGACCAGACGGGAGTCCCCATCCACTTCCACTCTTCGACGATCTCAGGGTCCGCCTCGTGTATGATCTTGCGCACTTTCGCGAGCGTCTTCCCGCGCCAGTCCCCAAGTTCCTTGATCTTCTCGTCTATGAATGCAGAGGCAGATTCCACCGGGACGGACCTTTTCATGTACAGCTCCAACTCTCGCGTACAGCTCCAACTCTCGCGCCTATTTTAGATGCGCTCGGCGTAACCTGCAACATCGCCGCCTCCTGGTGTCGCCGCCTCCGGCGTAACCTGCAGGCGGCGCCAGAAGAAGTACGAGACCCCCAGAGCACGCCGGTGGCCGCCGCAGGGCCCCACGCCTCCGGGCCATCGCCTACCGAGAGGTGGGCGATGAGCGCCGAGACGAGGTTGATGGCGAAGCCGGCGTAGGCCCACTCCTTGAGCCGCGTCGGCACCGGTGCAAGCATCAGCACCACGCCGAGGACCTTGGCCCACGATAGCTCCACCCGAAACCAGGCGGGGAAGCCGAGGTGGGTGAACGCCGCCGCCACCTGCGGCAGGCGCAATTGCGCATAGGCGGTGAAGCTCATCTGCAGGCAGAAGAGCGCGGTGACGATCCAATAGACGGTGGTCTTGGCTTTGGGGGTAGTCTTGGCGGCGACGAAGGCCGGCCTTTGCAGTGTGGATTCCATAAGGTTCTTCCTCCAACTCTTCAACGCTTCCGGGCGTTGGGCGGCCGACCGGGAGTCTCAATACCGAACTGCTTTGCGTACTCCGCGTTCAATCGCTGCCAGCCGTCGAAGTTCATGGCCTCGGCGCCGGCTACGCGTCCAATCGGCTCACCCGTGAGGAGCCGATCCAGAACGTCGAAGCAGATGTGCCAGCCCGCGGCGCCCCATGAGATGAAGCGGCGATCGATGCTGTGCCACAGCGTCAGGCGCGTGCCGCTGCCAACGGTTTCGAGTTCCCACCGGATATCGCTGTACTCAAGCAACCTGGGAGCGTCGGCTCGCGTCACTGTTGTTTCGATCGGCTTGGGCGTTCCCAGCCAGGTGAGATTCACCGTGGCTCCGACCGTACCCAGGCTCCCATCGGCCACGAAGGGCGCCCACTCGCGCAGGTGCGCCGGCTCGGTTAGCGCCTGCCAGACTTTTTCCGGCGAGTGGCGCAGTTCTCTGACGAGAATGAGCGTCCACTTGTCTCCGTCCTTCCGTACCTGCGCCCCGCTGGCCGGACCCGGTGTGTACTGTTCGCGATCGATCATCTTCTTCTCCTTGGCTTCCTTTTCGTTGGCGCGGATTGATCTGTGCGTTTGAGGTGGCGTTCGAGAGCACCGACGTAAGCGGACCAAAACCGCCGGAGCTGCGCCAGCGTGCGGAACGGCCGCATTTAATAGCGTGCCAACTGGACGAGCTGAATGAGGTTGCCGCAGGTGTCGTTCAGAATCGCAATGGTAGAGGCGGTCACGTCGGTGGGCGGCATCGTGAACTGGGCGCCGCGGGCCTTGATCCGCTCGTAGTCGCCCTTGACGTCGTCGGTGTTGAACATGGCCGCGGGCTGGCCCTGTTGAAAGATCGCCTGCTGATACGCTTTGGCAGCGGGGTTGTCGTTCAGCGCCAGTTGCAGCTGAGTGCCGTCCGGCTCCTCGGGCGAGGCCACGGTCAGCCAGCGAAATGGGCCCTGACTGAAATCGGTCTTCTTGGCAAAGCCCAGTACCTCCGTATAAAAGCGCAGGGCTTTGTTCTGGTCGTCGACGAATATGCTGGTCACTTTGATTTTCATTTCGTTTCTCCTTTGTCACGTTCGCGGTTTGGTCCGCGTCGTGTGTTCCTTGTCTTCCCTTTCGTTGGTGTGGATTGATCCATGCGGTCGAGGTGGCGTTCGAGAGCATCCACGTGAGCGGACCAGAACCGGCGGAACGGAGCCAGCCAGGCATCGATCTCCTGAAGTGGTTCCGGTTTCAGCCTGTAGAGGCGGCGCTGTGCGTCCACCGTGGATTCCACGAAACCGGCCTCGCGCAGCACTCGCAGGTGCTTTGACACGGTCGGCTGCGGCATACGAAGTTGACGCTCGATCTCTCCAACCGACTGTTGCGACGAGACCAGGAGGCTCAATATCGCGCGGCGGTTCGGCTCCGCAATGACTTCGAAAACAGATTCCACTCTTTTGATATACTCCACCGAGCATATGCGTGTCAAGGAATATAATGGCACGGCACAGGCAAATGGTTTCGGCCGGCGTGCGGAGATGCACAGTCTGATGCGTTTTTTGTGCGGGTGCCATTCCGAGCTCTGGGCGCTCCGGCCCCTTCAGCGTTGAGGCGGGGGACTGTCCACCACCTCCAAAGTGGCCGTCGGCATCGGCCGGCAGGTGATGGGATTTGCGCTTGCTGTTTCGCTGGCGAGCGGCCTGCTTTTCGGTCTAATCCCGACGACTCAATCGTCGGTCCGATCACCGCTTGGCCGATTCCTGGGCGCGCGCTACGATGTACGCCTGAATCGCCCGCACCTCTTCGGCATTGAGTAACCTGCGAAACGATGGCATGCCTGACGAGGCGCGGCTGCCGCCGAGAACGATGCCCTCTATCCCCTCAAGCGTCTCCCTGGTGGCGTAGCGAAGATCGGGCAAGGGGCCGGCTACCGCCTTGTTCCCATGACAACCCGAGCAGTGACTATTGTAGAGTCGGCTTCCTTCCTGCACGGTCTTCGGCGAAGGCTTGGCCGTGATGGCCGGAACTGGCGGATCTTGATGGCCGAAACCCGGCGCCTGCAGCTTCGCGGCGCCGCCGAGCGTGAACGTAACGATTCTTCCAAAGCCGGGACGGGCAGCGCCGAAGATGGGGTCGTTCGAAAGTCCGAGCGGCCCGCCCAAACCCGCCATCACTGAAACGTACTGCACACCGCCGACCCTGTAGGTCACCGGGGCGGCCATGATTCCCGTGCCGGCATCGAAAGTCCAAAGCTGCTTGCCATCCGTGGCGCGATAGGCGGCGAACACACCATCCGCGCGCCCCTGAGACACGAGATCCCCGGCGGTTGCGAGGGTACCGCCACCCTCGACCACAGGATATCCCACGCGCCAGGCCGCCTTCTGGCCCACTGGATCCCAAGCGACCAACTCGCCCCTGGGGTGAGGCAGCGAATCGAACCTGGCGTTGAGCGGTCCCTCATACTGCTGCCCGCCCACGTTATCCCGCTCGGCGTCGTATTTCCACTTCGGATTCGGAGAGTGCAGAGACTGGCTGCCCACCTTCACCGGCAGGTACACCAGGCCTGTGGCCGGACTAAACGCCATGGGGTGCCAATTGTGCGCTCCATCGGTGCTCGGCGAGACGATGAACGGATTGACCCCGTCGTACGCTTCCGCCGTTTCGGCCGGTCGGCCAGTCTTGGGATCGAGCCCGGAAGCCCACGTGATCCCGCTCACAAAGGGCGCGCCGGAAACAAACTCCCCGGTCTGGCGGTCCAGAACGTAGAAGAAGCCGTTCTTGTTCGCCTGCATGATCACCTTGCGCGCGTGTCCCCCGATGTTGAGGTCCGCCTGCACCAGGGGCTGTGTCGCGTCATAGTCCCAATTGTCTCCGGGCGCGGTTTGGAAATGCCACGCTAATTCGCCGCTGCTGGCACGCACGGCTAGAATCGAGGCGGTGTATAGACTGTCGCCTCCCCCGCGGAGCCCGCGATACCATGCCGTGGGGTTGCCGGTGCCGAAATACAGTAGGTCCAGAGCCGGATCGTAGACGATGCCTTCCCACACGGTTCCGCCACCGCCGGTCTTCCACCATTCTCCAACCCAGGTCTTGGCGGCGGCTTCCATGGCCTTCGACTCGAGGCCCTGCGCCGGATTGCCGGGCACGGTATAGAAGCGCCACGCCATCTTGCCGGTTTCGGCGTCATAAGCCGAGATGTACCCACGGACGCCATACTCGGAACCGGCATTGCCGATGACCACCAGGCTTTTTGCGATCCTGGGAGCACTGGTGATGGTGTATGGCTTGGCGCTATCGGTCGTGGCCGCGGTCCAAACAGGCGTGCCGGAATGTTCGTCGAGAGCGATCAACCGGCCATCAAGCGCTCCCACGAATACCTTGCCTTTGTAGAGAGCCACACCACGATTCACCACATCGCAGCAGACGAAGTAGGCGCGCTCCCGCGACACCTTGGGGTCGTATGTCCAGAGAACCTTGCCCGTCTTGGCGTCGATGGCGAACACGACGCTCCAGGATCCTGTGGTGTAGATTACGCCCTCCTCCTCTAGCGGCGTCGCTTCCAGGCCCCGGGTTGTGCCGAGTTCCTGACTCCAGGCGAGGCCCAGCTTCGCCACCGTGGTCTCGTTGATCTGGTCCAGCGGACTGAACCGGTGATCGTCGTAGGTGCGCCCGTACATGGACCAGTCGTCGGCCGGGTTGCGTTGGCAGGAACAGAGCAGCAAGAGGGCTATCGAAACGGCCCACACGACGCGATCGCGCTTGGACATGAGAATCTCCATGATGCGAAGCGGACTACCGGCGCCATGCCGGCGAATGGTTGAGAGAGGATTATATCGCACGCTTGCGTGGTTTTTATATCTCTCGCAGTAACCACTTTGCCGCATTCCTCTGGATCTTCTCGTACTCCGGGTTCCATAGAGCGGTGATCACGTGGCCGGGAGCCAGATAGCAGACCCTGCCCTTGCCATAGTCATAAGCCCATCCGGCAACGGACGAGGCACCTATGTCTTTCCAGGTCAAGCCGTCTTCGTTGACACTCTCCATCAGGATGTACTTCGGGTCCTTTTCGTATTTGACGTAGTGCTGCTCGTCGGTGACCACGAAATCGTTCACACCGCGGGTAATGGGGTGTTCCTTGTTCACGATCTTCACCTTAAACGGGCGAAGTGGCGGGTGCTGTTGCGTAACAGCCCCGAGCACGTCGCGGAAATCCTGATTCTGAGGGCTGATATAGGTCACGTTGTGATAGAACAGCGCCGCTCCCCCGTTTTGAACAAACTCCTTGACCGCTTTGCCCTGTTCCCCGGTCATCCAATAAACGGGAGTCTGATCGAACTTGCCTACAGGCGGCTCACTGACCACCGCGCCACGGCCACCGGTTCCTTCGTAGCCGCTGGGCCAGACCATTCCGTCCCGCAGCATGATCAGCAACTTGTACGGTTTCAGATTTGAGGCGGTGAGCAGGCTCAACTCATCGGTGAAATCGATTGATATCCCCTGATCCTTGACGAGGGTCTTCCCCAGCGCCGTCCGTACGTAGTCGATGTTGTGATAGCGGTCCCCTGCAATCGCCAACGCAGTCACCTGCCGCTTGCCGTAGACCGATTGCGCCGACGCCAGAGGCGCCGTGAGTGACAGGCCGGCCAGGGCCGAAGCTTTGGCGGCGCACCGGATCGCCGACCGGCGTGTCATGCTTCTCGATATGTCGTTCGCCATGTTGTTCGCCATGTTATTCACCATGGGCTAAAACCTCATTATAAAATCCAGGTTGATGATGGGCGTGCCGCCCCACAGGGACGTGCTCGGACCCGCGCTGAGCTTTCCGAAAGTGGTTGGATTCAGGAAATCCACGGTCGTTGTCGGGTTGGTGAAGTTGAATCTGTTGAAAAGCATCTTCTGCACCGAGTGTATGTCCACGCGGACCGTGAAGTTGAACCTGTCGTTGAACTTCAGGACCTTCTGCGCGGATGAATCGATGGCGAACTTGGGTGGTCCACCGACGATATTACGCCCGCAAGTGCCGGGCGTGAAAGGCGCCGGGTAGGAGAACTGATTGATGTCGATTATCGGATTGACGGTCAACTGATTGAAGCGGGCCGGGCCCTGATCCAGCCAGTTGCTCAGCAACGCGGGATTCCCGGTGCAGTTCGGCCGCTGGGCGGCGATGGACGTCGGAAAGTAGTTATTCGGGCTGTTGGCGAAGAAGAACGTCAGCGGCGCCCCGCTTTCCCAATCGATGTCCCAAGCCGTCTGCCACCCGCCAATGACGGTGTTCAGCCATCCGCCCCGATTCAGGAAGTGCCTGCCCTTGCCCACCGGCAGTTCGTAGGTGATGCTGTTGAAGTACCGTTTGCCGCGGTCGTATCCTGCCCGTGCCTTTTCCAGCGACCGGTCTTGAATGGGCGCCACACCGCCGCCGGAATTGTCCGTGTCCTGGCTGTCGATGGCTTTCGACCAGGTGAAGAATGTCTGGAAGATGAGGCCTTGGGCGAACCGTCTCTCGAGTCTGACTGTGCCGCCATGGTACGTGCTGTGCCCGAAGTTGGAGCGGTAATTGATGGCGCCGAAGTTGGGAAAGGGAAGGTAGTTCTGCGGGGCCGCGAAAGCCGCTGCCCGCAGCGCCGGGTTGTTGGCCCCATAGTTGACAGGAAAGGCATTGATGTTCCAGTTCTCTATCAAGCCGACACCGGCGGAGCCCTGGTACAAAAACTCCAGAACATAGGTACGGCTGATCTGGTACTGCGTGCTGAGGTCCCAGTTCATCGTGTAAGGGCTGCGGAGATTTGGGTCCCACCAGTCTTGACTGCGCGCCGAGTAATTGGTCCCCACGAACGCCGAGGTGCCGCTGGACCGGATGGTGTATGCGACCGGCGTGGGAATGGCGTTGATGGCGTAAATCGGCATCGGATTGCCGGGTGGCTGTTGATAGTTGGCTTGCGCCGTGTACTCCTGGAAATTGCCGAGGGTGGTCGGGAATTTGACATCGACGGTGTATAGACCGAAGCCCGAGCGAATCGCCAGTTTTTCGAGCGGATGCCACGCCACACCGACGCGCGGCTGGAAGTTGTTGTTGTCGCGCTTACTCAAGGCGCCGGCGGGGTGTACAACCGCCCCTGGCAAACCGGAAACGGGATCGATGGCGGTCGGGTCGAACTGACTCATCTGGCCGTACTTGGTGCTGAACGGAGTCTCGTTGCTGTAGCGGACGCCGTAACTCACGGTAAGGTTGCGCGACGCCTTCCAATCGTCCTGCAAGTAGAAACTGCTAATGGTCGACCGCGGCAGCCAACTGGCCACCTGCGTGCTGAACTGCGCCTGGGCCACCTGGCCGAGAAGGAACCCGGCGAAGGTGTTTCCCGTGCGCGGCGCCACCACGCCGCTCGGCTGCAGACCGGCGGTCATGCCGGCGAATGAGAAAGACCCGCTGGGCTGGGTGCTGGCGGTGGCGTTCATCCGGAACCGCATCCACTCATAACCCATCTTGAAAACATGAGTCCTGACAATCTTCGTCAGGTCGTCTCGAAGGGTGAAGGTTTCCTGGACAGTCTGGCCAGGTCCGCTGACCGTGAGGCCGTATATGGAACCTGGGGTACTTTGGTCCCCGCTGCCAAAGGCCGGAAGCAGTGCCGGGGAAATGTTCGGAATCCCAAGAAGCGCGCCATAGTCTTTCCCTTGCGAAGGCACGACCGTCCTCCCAAATCTGCGGAAGTAGCCGAAACGGGCGTCATTGAAGAGGGTGGGACTGATTATCCATGACCCGCCGGTAGACCAGCTCTGATTCACCTGGGGCGATTCACTGCCGTTGGTTCCGTCAAAATCATGTACCTGGATATTGGCGGGACGCCCGGCCCCATTGCTCTTGTTCCACGTGAAGCCTCCATAGATTTTGACGCTGGGGTTGAACTGGTGATCCATGCGGCCGTTCACATCGTCAAAATACGTGCGCGATGGCGGATTGTACGATAAGTTGCCGGAGGGCCCGGCGGAATTGAATGTGCCCGGAACGTTCGGATCGGACCAGGGATTGATCTGCAGGATTTTCTGGGCCACGGGGTTGAATTTGTTGAGCGGGATCTGGTTGTTCGGAAACGGATCGCGGGCCCAGGTGCCATCCGGAAGTTGGCGGGTGGTGGACGGATCGTAGATCGGGACACCCTGGCCGCCGAAGGAGAAGTCCCCGTTCTTCATAGCTGGGGTGGGAACCGTCCCGAAGGCCTGAAAGTTGCTGATCTTCTCTATGATTTTGTTCCATCCGAAGAAGAAGAACGTTTTGTTGCGGCCATTGTATATCTTGGGCAGCACCACCGGCCCGCCGATGTTGGCTTCCGGATTCAGGAAGAACGCGGTGAGGCCGTTGGGGTGTCCGAAGGTCGGCGTCGAGAGGGAATTCAGGTCGAAGAAGTTGCGCTGCTGCATGCTGCGCGAATGGCCGTAGAACGTGCCCATGCCGTGCAATTCGTTGGTCCCGGTCTTTTTTACTATGCTGACCACGCCACCGGCCGAGTGCCCGTACTCAGCCGGCAGTGCGGTAGTCAGGACTTTAACCTCGGCAGTTGAGTTTTGGAGAGTTCTGATACTGGCCGCGTCGGCGGACGGAGTATTCACCGAGACGCCGTCCTCGAACATGCCGATCGCGGTACTCCGCTGGCCCGCCATGTTGTAGCCGCTCACACTGCCGCTGCCGGAAGTAGTCCCCACCGAGACGCCGGGCATGAACATTGAGGTTGCATCGACAAACCGCTGGTACATGGGCAAAGCCCGGAGCGTATGGCCTTCCACCACGCTCCCGGCGGAGGAGGTTTGCGTTTCGATCAACGTCGCCGTGCCCGTGACCGCGATCGACTCCGTCACGGCGCCAATCTCCAGTGTGGCATTGACAGGCAGCACGTCGCCGGTCCGGAGCATGACACCGTCACGCACGAGCTGCTTGAAACCAGCCGCCTGAAATGCGATCCGGTAAGGGCCCGGTTGCAGGGACGGCACGCGGTAGAGTCCGTCCGTGTTGGTCCGCGCCGTGAACTTAAAGTTCGTTTCCACGTTAGTGACCGTCACCACGGCTTCAGGCACAACCGACCCCGTGGGGTCCGTAACCGAGCCGGCGATGGTGGATGTTCCGATCTGCGCCGAGACCAGAGCGGCGCCTAAAACGGCGCCAAAAACCAGGATTCCGGCGAGACGCAAAAACATCGAGAATCGCACTTGTCCCTTTCCAAGCTGCCATGCGGCGCTTGTGCGGAAAACTATATTACCGGCGCGGTGCAATGTCAACCGGAAGAGCCGACACCGGAAGAGCCGACTATGCGTGATGCGGCAAAGAACATTCCGAGCCGCGCGCGGTGTGGCCCGGCCTTAGGTCATCTCCTTTCCGTGCTTCCAGTGGCCTCCCAAGCCCCATCCTATCCCAAAAGTAAGGGCGGGACCAACTGGGGCACCAATAGGGCGGACAGGCTTCTGCTGAGTGCTTAAAGTATTTCTTTTGTGCCGATTGAGTGGTGAGCGCGGTAGGAATCGAACCTACAACCTACTGATTAAGAGACAATGCACAGGGGGTTTGCAGGGTATATGAGGGAATGTTTTCAATAGTTTAGTGAATCGCTGGTCCCCCTAAAACCCCTGCTTTCCCCTGAAAGTAGGGGAGACCAAACAGGGAGACCAAATCGAAATCAGGTCTGTTATTCTGATTGACGCCATTGGCCAACGAAGAAGACTCAACCGCGAAGGGATGAATGGCGACAAAAGTCAGTAGAGACCGGTCGATGACCAGGGGTGCCGGTCCGTGCGCGGCGCGCCGGCGGCTGCGGTTTAACGCCAGACACAGCAAGATGGCAGAAGTACTTGCCGGTCAAGGCGAATCAGAGAATCGCGCCTCCGTGAACGTGATCGCGGGGCACACGCGGTCCAGCCGCGTGTCGCGCGTCTTCCACACCCGACTCGAAGGCCGGTACGGTGACGAGAGCCTCCATCAGTTCGTGAGGTCACTCGAAGCCATCATGAAACCAGACGCCGGCTCCACGGGTTCATCTGCCGGGGGCGCGTGCAGCGCGCCTTCCCGCCCCGTGATAGAAAGGCATGCGTCGGGGGGCGATGTGTCGCTGCTTTCGCCCGCAGAGTGTTGTCTTGGGCACTGGGCTCGGCTAATGCGGTCAACAGCTTGCCGATTTGCTCGGGAGCGGGGAGATCCTTACGGAGTTCGTCGGGCATCCTCGACGCGGGGGAGCGAGTGCTCAGCCGTCCGGATGGGCCACGAGGACGGGAGTGCCGTGCATCTCACATCGCCAAGCGGCGAGTTTGTCCCAAACAGTGATGCGGTGCCATTCGGTGAATTGCTCGCGGGCCTCGCCTTCACCCCGGAAGCGGCTGGTAGCTACGGAGAAGTTCAGGACGATCTTTCCGCCGTCCAGTTCCTTGGGGCGCGCGTCGGCTCCTATGAAGCCCTGCACCGTTACCGAGTTGATATAAGTCTTATTCGTCATGGTCTTAGTTGTCCTTTGTCGCCCGTTCTCTCGGGCACTAAAAGAGTGAGAGGTGGCCGCTCCCAAGCCGAGGTGAGCATAGCGAAGCCGGGGGTAGCCGCCGGTGGGCGCGGGATTTTGGGGGTAGACCGTAGGGGGAACCAAAATCCCGTGCCCGCCGTGCCGCTGGGCGCGGGAATTAGACCCAAGCTCGTGCCGAGAAACGGATGCGTCAGGGGGACAAGAACACGATTGGGAATAAATAGACGGTAAACAAACCTGGTGCGGCAGGGGGACCTGGGGCCCGAAGTGAAAAGGAACGGGTGGGCGGCTGGATCGAATCGGCAGAACGTTGTCGTGGAGCGTCCGGCCTGGCTGGGGCCGTGGCGGCGCGAGAGTAAAGATGGACGGGCATGGATCTGCTGTGGGCAGGTTCGGCGGCGGACAAAGGAATCTGGTAGAGGGGCGTGCCGTTGAAATGAGGTGAGGTGGTTGTGTAGCGGTGATAACGTTGCTAGCGGCAAAGGTCGGCGTCCGTGAGTGTGGGAGTTGCAGAGCGGGTGATGCGCGGGAGTCTGGTAAGGGGCCTCGGAGCGAGATTCGGGCGGCCTTATCCCGGTTCCATGTGGAGAAAGTCCTCCGCAACGGTTTGGAACGTCTGAGGAGGGCGGGGTACGGCGGTGAGAGGCTGGGGGTAACAGGTGGGAATTGGGGTTCTGCCGCGCGGCAGCGGCCGTGTTTGGGGGCCTGTCGTGATACAGGCGAATAGATCCGCCGACTCCGCGACTTGGGCCGCGCTTACAAGTCGTCTGGCTTTGGGGGAAGCGGAAGTGAGCGATCGATGTTATGTTACTCTTCTCTGGCAATGCGAAGAAATGGCCCGGCGACGCGAACGGGCCGGGCCCAAAGGAAAGGAACTGCGACTGGCCCGCTTTGAGCCGCTCCGCACTTATCATTACCGACAGCGCCCGAAAACTATTCCCCGCGGGCAGCCAGCGCTGGCAATACGGAGTTGGTATTTACGCGGTCGGGAATAACGGCTTGTGTTCAGAAGTATTGTGAAATAGAGCGTGGTCACCCCCCGAAGGCCGCGTCCACAAGCCTGACCTTGGGAACCATTCGTTCGCGTCATACCCGCGACGCGGCGAGGAGTTCCCAAACGGCGGCTTGCAAATGGAGATATTCGTGAACACCATACTCAAAGCAGGTGTAGCCGCAATAGGCTTGTTGGGCATCGCCTCCGCCTTTATTCATCCATTTGGGCGAGTCAAGGCTCAGCGTTCCAATCAACCATTGTTTGCAGGCGCGGAGACGACACCTGAGCTCACTCGAGTTTTCGAGCGCTCCTGTCAGAATTGTCACTCCGAGCGCACTACATGGCCCTGGTATAGTTACTTGCCCGCTTTGTCGTGGCTCATAGAGAATGATGTCTCTCAGGCCCGAGGTCATATGAATCTTTCCCGCTGGCGTGATTACACAACCGATCGGCAGGTGGAGATACTGTCCAAATTGGGAGCCGAAGTTCGGAATCACCAGATGCCACTTCCGCGATACGTGTCCTTGCACCCGGAAGCGAGACTGGCGGATTCCGAGGTCCAGCAACTCTACGAATGGGCGCATCGCGAACGCCGGCGTCTGACGTCGCCTGCCGCACCACAGCCCAACAAGCCAACAGATTAGTGGTATCCTAACAAGGCCGTTCAGGGGCCTGTCGGCGTGAATGCGTCTGTCTCCCTTTGTCAACACAACGATAGGGAGCCCCGCCATTCAGTAATTGCCGTCTCTTTGCGCTGGTGTGGTCCTTGACCAGGCGAACCGGCCAGCGCATACGACCGGGAATATTGCCCTTCAGCGGCTCGTCTTAGTAGGTGTGCGTGATTCAAGAGATCAAGACGGAACAAGCGGGCGTGACGATTCCCACTCCCAGGCGAAAGATATTCCACACTCCTTCCCGGGCGGCGCCAATTCGGCAAGGCGGAATCAGAGCCAGCCCTCGGGCACATCAACTTACACATTGGATTCAACGCTGACTTCTCTCGACACCCTGGAGAATGCCACACTCGACGTTGCGAGGAAGGCTGGCTTTCATGGCGATGCTCTGGAAAAGATTGGGCTCGCGGTCCGCGAGATCGCGGCCAACGCCATCATTCATGGCAACCGGCTCGATAGCCGAAAGAACATTGTCGCGACCATCGTCCGAACCTCGAAACAGATCAAGATCACCGTTTCCGATCAAGGGGCGGGCTTCGACCCTACGCGCCTACCCAATTCTTGCTCGCCACAGGTGCTGCTCAAGGGTTCTGGACGAGGAATTTATCTGGCTCGGGCATTTATGGATGAGTTCCATGTGCGAACAGAGACTGGTGGCGCCTCGGTTACCTTGATCAAATATATTCGCAACCTGGCGTGATCGGGAGTTATAGTAGCTTCTAGCGGTTGGAGATTGCGTGCGCCGGGCGGTATGCCGAGTGGAGTCCGCCGCCAGTGTCCCCGTTGTTGAACGTGAATGTACCGCTTATGGTGCCAAATGCGCTGTTGTTCACCGAGCGGTTGCGACGAGCGCGGCCGTTCCTCGGCGCGATGCGCCAGGCCGGCCAGGAGGCGCACACCCGTTACCGTCCTTGTTAGTGCAAGAGCCGGGACAGAATGCGTTGGGATCGGTCTTTCCGAAGTACCCCGGGGTTGAAGAACTCGCGTGGATGCCGGAGTTCCAGTTGTACGCGTACGACGTCCTGGCGGTTAGGATCGATCCCATTCCGGCCCACCAGGCCGACTGCCGGAGCGCCCGGCCCCGGGGTTGTGCGGACCACCAGCGGAGCGTTCTGATTAACGCCAGATTCCAGGTGTATCCAGCGGCCGGCTGATTCAGACCAGCGCGCGTTGGGTCGTGGCTAGCACGAACGGGGCGTTCGCCGGCTGGTTCACCGGATTGCTGTTGAAGATGTCATCATAGCTCAGGCGAAGGCCGCCACGGATGGTGGTTTTCCCATCGTTCAGCCAGCCCCGGCTGAACTTCGGCGTTGAGGCGAATCCAAACATGGGCGCGAAATCCTTGGTTGTCCCGGTTAAGTCGCCGAAACCGGTTGGGGTGATCGCCAGACCCAAGGTGAGTTGAGCGGCCCCTACGCCGCCAGATTTGCCAGCCGACTTCCGTAAACTCTGGCTTAGCGTGTCCTCACCTCCTGAAAGCGTCAAACAGCCTACCGACGCGAAACGAATAGCCGGCACCAATAAAATGGGTGGGCGCAGCGTGGGTAAGCCCGAATCCGAAATGGAAATCGATCTGCTGATTCTCTGTGTATCGGTACGCTGCGCCCAGGTGGATGACTTGCCGTGCATCGCCGGAGTGCGGATAGTCCGCAACATATTCCACAAAGGCGTCTGAATGCTTAGTGACCTCGCGCTCCAGGTAAAACGCGGGTTCCCAGGTCGCGTTTCGCTGCCCACTCTCCGTGGCGTAAAACAGCGATTGCATTCCGCCCACCGACCATCCGGCTCTCAACTCCCGGGACCACGGGAACTTTACGAAGGGATCGAAGCCGTGACTGCCGATGCTGCGGCCTCCTGTCGGAAAAGTTACGCCGGCAATCACCGCAAGATCTACTGCTCCGCGAAGCGGTCCAAGCTGACGTTTCACTCCTGCCGAAATATCAGAAAGGCCTGATGGATTATCGTGGCCGCCCAAAGCAGCCAGGTAATTCGGCAGTTCGAGCCGAAACTCGGTACGGCTCTCCACGCCTAGCCGAAGAAGGCTTTCCGAAAAATCGAAGGCTCTCTTGTCATGATCCCTGGTCCATGTCACACCGTTCTCGCTCTGCAACGTTCCTGGCGGAACGACGACACTCGATTCGGTAATGTCAGGCCGGTCGGTGACGATTTCGTTGTTGTTTGGTGTGACGCTGCTTTGTGCGATGCTGCTTTGTACGAGGCAGGTTGAATTGTATAAGCTGATGAACGCAAGTGCCCAACATCCGCGCATTCATAGGCCTGCTTGCGTTAGTTCGCGCCGTCGGACTGGGCGCGCGCGACCACTTGCTGGCCCACCTGCCCGCCCAGCGTCAACCCGATATTGACATCAAGCTGCGTGTGAATGAGCGCGTCGAAGGTTGACAAACCCGCATCTGTCGCCATGCCGGTTAAGGCTGTGGCATCCGTTGGAAACAGGTACGACATCACCGCGGCCGAGGCGCCGGACGCACAGGCCTGGCCCGAGGGATACCCTGGATGCTGTGGAATAGCGAATACCGGCGCGATCGTGGGATCGGCTTGAGATGGCCGCAGCTCGAGAAACGCGTATTTGCTGTCCCAGCAAGCGACGGTGGCGTCATGCTCAGCGATTGCCTGCAATGCGTAGACACGCGGTGCCCGCGGCGCGTTGCTGTCGAGGTGATTCTGAAAGATCTCGGTCTCCACTTCCTGTTGCCAGGGCTGGAAGAATCCGGGCTGCCAAAACCAGGCTAGATGGTTCGTCGCGTTGGTACGCTGTAGATTTTTGACCGCGGCGTATTGCGCGTTGGCGTCATTGGAACCGAATGCCGGTGGAGCGGCGGGACGGAACTGGTTGCCGCCGGTGAGTGCCCACGGATGCCATGTGCCCGCGAGCGGGGTGACTGGGTTGGGACTGCTCCAGACGCCCGGTGCGGCTGGGTACGATCCAGTAAACGTTTGATTGGATCCGTCCGCCTTCGCGTATGCGATCACCGCTTGCCCTATCTGGTTCCCCAGATCCATACCGCCGATCACATCGCTTGGGAACGCCGCGCCGGCGAAAATGCGGGACTGTCCCGCTTGATCGGCCATATCGGTGACCGACGATGCCTGATCCGGGAAAAGATACTCCAGCACCGCGGCGGCTGCTCCCGCCGTAACAGCGTGCTCCGAAGGATACGACGGGCTCGCGGTCGGTTTCACCACCATGGTAAGGCCGGAATCGATCTCGCTGGGGTGCTGCCGCATGTATTATATTTCGAATCCCAGGGGGCAACCGTCGAATCATAGATCGCTGCTGCAACCAGAGAGAGCGCTCGTGTTCGCATTGGCGCGGGAAGTCCTTCGCTCACCGCCAACTGCTGGGCCAGTTGCATCCAGCGATAGCCGGGAGAGCCGGAATCCCAGAAATGAATTTGGGCCAGTACCGCCTGAGTACGAGCCGCCGCGCATTCCTTGACCCACTGGCTCTCGACGGCCGTAACAGCGGCATCCGGCGGAGCCGGCAAACGAAACACGCTGCCTGACGGAATTACCCATGTCTTCCATGCCCGGCGTGCGGCTCCACCTGGGCCAATAAATTAGTCGCAGTCGTCAGCATGATCAACCACTTGAATCGGTCCATAAACTCTCTTCTTAGCGGCGTCGTGAGTGACGACCGCATTTTGGACTACCTCGATAGGCCAATATTCCCTATCTGAGGGAGTTGTGGGGCGGCAAGACGAACAGTTTTAAAACTGTTCCAACTCGCCGTGTTCGCGACCTCGCGGTCCAGGATGTCAAAGTTGCCCCGGATCGGCGTCATTCGACTGTCAGTTGGCCCTTCATTTTTCGGTGCCCCAGGCCACAGAAATGTGAACATTCAAATGGAAAGGAGCCGGCCCGGTCAGCCGTGAACTCTATCATGACGGGTTCGCCCTTTGGCAATGTCCGACCAATGTTAAATGCTTCCAGCTTGAAGCCGTGATCCGCGTCGATCGCCGTGATAATCAGCTTGACGCGATCACCTTGCTTCACCCTGATCGTAGTTGGTGAAAACTGGTACTTCCGGGCCGTTAGTCTGAACTCTTTCCCGGCCTCGGCTGGCGTACTCTGAGCCCGGGTCGTATACGCTGTAGCCGCCAACCACGCAAACATTACGCTTAATTCCAATCGCGTCATCATTCCTCTCTAATCCGCAGCGGAACTGACCAGTCTTCCGTGAGAAGCGTTCTCCACCCGGGCTGGGTCTTGTTCCGCTTTTTCCGCCGAGCGGGCCCAAACAACGGCGGAGATGCGGAACCACGGTCTGTGTCTTTGCACGATCGTGGAGTCCGCACCCGCGGCCCGGACCAGAGCAGCGAGTTCCGCGGGCCGGAAAGCCGCGGCAACCGAAACCGGGCCATCGTGAACCGTTAGTGGGCTCCACCCGAAAAGTCTTTTGGTCATTGGAAGAAAACTATAGGCCAACGGGTGGCGCTCCAGGTCCAGTACGATCAATGCGCGACGGGCAACTCGCCGCAATTCGGCGGCCAGCCTGATCACCTCGCTATCTGGAAAGTGGTGCAGAAGCGACGAGCAGAGCACAAAATCGAAGGCCTTCGACAAAAAGGGAAGTTGAAAGGCATCCGCTGCGACTCGCGGCGACTGCGCATTGTGTAAGTGAATACTTCGAAGATCCAGTGAGACTACCCTCGCATGCCGGAAACGCTTGAGAATGCAATTGCCCATGTCTCCAGATCCGGCACCCACATCTAAGAGCGAGAACTGCTCCTGCGGGCTAACGAGATCCTTCATGACGCGACGCAGTGCCCGGTGCGGGCCGAACCATTGGTTGATACGTGCCATGTCATGCAGGTTCTTCTCCGCGAGCGCAAAGCCCGCCGTTTCCAACAACTCCGGTTTCAAGACACGACGGCTCCAACCTTTGCCACTCAATAATGGCAGACGCATTCTTAGAGTCCTCACAGATAGATACAGGATTCGGCCGGCACGCACTTCGGACGTTCGATCTACTTGCCTGAGTTTTGCTTCAGGTAGGCGATGATTTCGCGGCGCTCGTCCGCTTTTTCGACATGGAACGTCATGTCGTTATTGGGGACCAGTTGCTCGGTGTCGGTGAGCCACTGATTCAGGGTATCTTCAGTCCACTTGACTCTGGATTTCTTAAGCGCGCCGGAGTATGGGAACGAATCGACCGACCCAGCGGTACGCCCGTACACGCCGCCGAGACGAGGCCCTCCCTTATCGCGATCCAGCGCGTGGCATCCCCCGCAGCGCTTTTCAAATAGCGCCTTGGCATCCGGCGGGGCCTGCGCTCGCGCCGTGACGGAGAGGCTCGATCCGGCCGTCACCAACACGAATACGGCGAGAATGGCGCCGACGATGTGCAGTTGGTGTTGTCCGAGCAAGCGACTAAGCTCCTTCCAGCGTGGAGTCCACCACGGCCAGGCTGTGCTGCTTCATCACCGATTTCACGTCGGTGATTCCGAGCACGCTCCGCAGCTTGTCATCCGCGACTTTCATGGGGCCGGGTCCCTTGGCTGTGCCTGGAGCGGGTTGTGGGAACGCCGTGGACATCGCCGTGTGGAACGTGACATTGCCTTCCACCTTCTGCATGACCTGGTGGATATGCCCGTTCAGAACGGTGACCGATCCGAACCTTTTGAGATAACCGAGGGCTTGGGCGCTATCCTCGGTCCCCCAGCCCCAGTCCGGATAAACCGACCACAGCGGGATATGCGCGAAGACCACCACCGGGCGGCTGGCTGACTGACTCTTGAGGTCCGCTTCGAGCCACTGGATTTGTTCGGGGCCCAGTTTACCAAGTCCTTCGAGTGCGGCCACGTTGGATAGCCCGACGAAGTGTACGTCCTTGTGGTTGAAGCTGTACCATCCGCGGCCTTTGGCATTTTTGCCGTAGCGCTCCAGGTACATTTTCCCGTCATCGATCGACGTGTCATGCTCGCCCGGAACGAAGAAGACCTCCTTCGGTTTCGCGCCTTTCAGCACCTGGTCCAGTGTGTCGTATTCAGCGGCCTTGGATGTGTGGCTCAGGTCGCCAGTGTGAATAATGAACTCGGGCTCCTGCGGCAGTCCGTTGATCTTGTCGATGGTTGCCTGCAGGGTGGCGGCGACATCGGGATTCGCCGGCTTGTTGAAGCCCATATGGCTGTCGCTGATCTGCACGAAGTGGAGTTCTCCCTTCGCGGCATTCTTCTTGTTCTGGCCGAACGCCTGTGATGTCAGGACGCCGCTACCGACGGTCCAGAGAACGCCGGTTCCGGCCCAAGCCATGCATTGCAGAAAGCCGCGCCGGTCAAGGCCGTCGTCGTTGTGGTCGTGAATAATTAGTTTCGACAAGTTTCACCTCGGGTAGATTAGTCTTGGTTGCTCTTCGGATTTCCAGACTCGAATACCCCGCGGTTTATTCCACGAACCGCTGAAAGTTTCAGGAAGCTGGCGTTTGAAAATGCCGGGAATAAGCGCCTTCCCTGAGAGTCTTCCAAGATGTGGCGCGCCACGGGCGCCCCAAACCCGTCCGCGCCGCGCTTACGGCCACCCCTTAGGAGCGGTTCGGTTGTGTCTCCTCCTACAACCGGACCGCTCTTGGGGGGCAACTGTCGCAGATCGAGTACCTTTCGATTGAAACCAAATCATAGGGAGCGGGAATATTCTCCCCGATCCGCAGTCAACTAAGGTAGGGTCCATTGCAATGATCGGAAAGATGGCTCTTATGGCTCTGGTCACAGTTCTTGAAGTACGCGTTGAGCCCGCCCAGGCAAAAGAAAGAAGAAGCAATAGCACGTCGGATGGCAAAAGGCTTTTTCAGCACTGCAGCGGATGCCACAGTGCAGAAACGGGCGAGAAGAAGGTGGGGCCTTCGCTGAAGGGGCTGTTCAAGGGACGCGCCCTGCTCAACGGCACACCTGCAACCGAGCAGAATATACGCTTCAAAATCAAAAAGGGCGGCGCTGGGATGCCATCGTATGAGCAGATCTTATCGGCGAAGGAGGTGGATCAGGTGATTGCCTATTTAAAAGGACTCTGAGCCTGGTCGTCGGCAGTCGCATGATTGAATTTCGTACTTCGACACAAACCTGGAAGGAGAGGGGCGAGCGCTCCGCAACGAACGGGAATCGGCGTTCGTATAGTAGAGGCGACGCGGCTGCGTCAGACGCCTGCATTGTGTACAACTCCGAAATCAACCCCGAGTCCAGACTCCGGCTTTTCGAAGAGATCATCCTTCCTCACCTGAATGCGGCGTATAACCTGGCGCGGTGGCTGACTCGGAATGAGCACGATGCGCAGGACGTGGTCCAGGAAGCCTATCTGCGCGCCTTTCGATTCTTTGACAGCTACAAAGGCGGTGATGGGAAGTCCTGGCTGCTGGAGATCGTCCGCAACACATGCTTCACATGGCGCCGCCGCGAAAAGCGCAATCTGGCGACTGTTGTTTTTGATGAAGCAGCCCACACGTCGTGCGTGAGCCCTCCGAATCAGGAGGAAGCGCTCGTCGACGCAGCGAATCGGACCATCTTGCAAAACTGCATCGAGAGGCTTCCGGAAGCGTTCCGTGAGGTTCTCGTCATGCGAGATTTAGAGGAGATGTCATACCGGCAAATTGCCGAAGTGGCGGGCCTGCCCGCGGGCACTGTAATGTCGAGGCTTTCCCGAGCACGCAAGCGTCTCGAGAAATGCGTCGGTGGGCGGAATATGGAGTCTGACAAATGAACTGTTCGCGCAATTTGATCGAAGCATATTTGGATGAGGAATTGGATCCCGGCCTTAGGGGCACCGTCGAAGAGCACCTGTCGAACTGCCGGCTATGCTCCGAAGCTCACTCGCGATTCCGCGAACAGCAATCGAGTATCAGGTCGAGTGCCCCTTATTACACCGCACCGGCCCAATTACAGCAGTCAGTCCACAAGGCGCTGCAGCGGGCCGCAGCAAATGAAACGGCAGCGACGGTGCGAAGCGCGCCCTGGCGTTGGCTTGCGATCGCCGCTTCTGTTCTTCTCGCAATATCCGTCTCGTGGAACCTCCGTCAGCCAAAATTTCGAACTGCGGAGAACGAACTGGTGGCGCAGAACGTCCTCTCCGATCATATCCGCTCGTTGATTGGAACCCACCTGCTGGATGTGCCCTCTTCCGATCAGCACACTGTGAAACCGTGGTTTAATGGCAAGCTGGACTTTTCACCTGACGTGAAGGATTTCGCATCCCAAGGGTTTCCGCTGATCGGCGGGCGGCTCGACTACTTGACGGACAGGACCGTGGTTGCACTGGTTTACCGTCGGCGCCAGCATGTCATCAATCTTTTTACGTGGCCCTCAGACGCGTCTCCTGTTACCGAGAGCCACTTTTCGCGAAACGGCTACAACGTTGTCCATTGGACATATGGAGCAATGACATGTTGGGCTGTTTCCGATATTACAATCACTGAGCTTGACCAATTTCAGGGCCTGTACGAGAAGTAGCAACTGGATGCCTGGGCAAAGGGAAACTTAGACATGGGCGCGAAAGTGTTTATCTCCGGAGCCGAAGCCCGCTGTACAACCGTCCACTGCGTTGGGCAGCGGAATGCCAAAGCCACAACATCGATGCAAATAAACTGAGAGGGCTTTTGTCCCCGAGGCTGCTACTGGGCTCATGTCCACTCTTCATAATTGGCTCCTCAAGAGCCTCTCGACGCTTCTAAAAGGACGTAGCCGAATTGCAACCATCAGGCCTCGGCTCTGGTGTGAGTCCAGCGCCGAAAGGAATGTTGTGCGAAGAGGCTTTTCCAGACCGGGGGAGTTCGCCAGTTTCATTATCCTTCCACGGTAGCGACTACGCTAGTGGTCGGCTGGCTACGTTGTTCCCCCGCGCGCCGGTGTGGCTATAGCGCCCGGAGGAACGCGACCAAGTCCGCTTTTTCTTGTGACGGGAGCTGGGCTTCGAGGACGAGGTTGAAGAATTCCACGGTGTCCTTTAGCTTCTAGCCTCTTAGTGTCAGAAGGCGCCATCGTGGAGGTAGAGCGGGCTGTCCTCCGGGCAGGGGATAGTCTTGATGGGGCCGTCAGCGGAGGCCGTCATGCCGTTTAACATGTCGGGCTGATAGAAGCAGTCGGCTTGCAGGTTGTGCATGAGGTTGTCCATGTAATACGGCTCCGGATGGCAGCCGGCGCATCTGCCTTTCCCCAGGAAAATCAGCTGCCGTGTAGTTCGCTCGTGGTCGTTTCCTGAGGTCGAGTTTGCCTTGTACGTTCAGCTTTGCAGCCAGTGGTCGGGGGTGTCGAAGTCGAGGTCGAAGCGCGTGAGCTCGCGATTCTTCTGGTTGTTCATCTCATCGATTTCGAACTTCGGGAAGAGCATTCGTGTCACGCACTCCCTGTATCGCTATGCCTGGTCGCTGTGTGGGGAGGCGTGGGGAAGCCGACGAGTTGTGGCAGGAAACCTAGAAGCGGGCGTTGTCAGCGAAGCGGA